>ERZ772993.39-NODE-39-length-74144-cov-8.746035_pt1 | contig 74144 bp, 69 predicted proteins | sample MGYA00580670_ERZ772993 | MGnify/ENA primary metagenome ERZ772993 (study PRJEB29015, sample SAMEA2737936) | human oral metagenome | biome: human oral; feature: human-associated habitat; material: dental | place: China | collected 2136 ... | reverse complement strand
CCAGCGCCTTGCGGAACCACTCGTGCTCGGTGGAGGTGTGGTTGAGGACCATGTCGAGCATGACGCCGATCCCGTGGGCGCCCAGGGCCTCGACGAGCTCCTCGAAGTCCTCCATCGTGCCCATGGCGGGGTCGATGGCGCAGTAGTCGGAGATGTCGTAGCCGTTGTCCCGCCCCGGAGAGGGGAAGAACGGGTTGAACCAGACGTGGTCCACGCCCAGCGAGGCGATGTAGGGGATCTTCTCGATGACTCCCCTCAGGTCCCCGACGCCGTCGCCGTTCGAGTCGTAGAACGACTTGGGGTAGATCTGGTAGACGACTGAACTACGGAACCCCGTCATCGTGCCCTCCAATGCTCTCGCATTCGCCAACGTTGTTTCGTATGCGAAAGTTTACACTTTGGAAGACACTTCAACGAGTGGTCTTTCACATATTCACACCACCGTTGTGGACGGCTACAATGCTCCCCTCAGAAGCCGAGGCGCCCCAGCATCTTCGGGTCGGACTGCCAGTCCTTGGCGGTGCGCACGTGCAGGTCCAGGTACACCCGCTTGCCCAGCAGCTCCTCGATGTGGCGCCGCGCCTCGGTGCCGATCTCCTTCAGGCGGGCCCCGCGCCGCCCGATGATGATCGCCTTCTGGGAGTCGCGCTCCACGTAAACGTTGACATGGACGTCCACCAGGGGCGGACGGGTGTCGCCCTCCCTGTGCTCCCTCTCGATGATCTCCTCGACCTGCACGGCCAGGGAGTGGGGCAGCTCGTCGCGCACCCCCTCCAGCGCTGCCTCGCGGATGAACTCGGCGATCAGGGTGTCGCGGGACTCGTCGGTCACGTCGCCTTCGGGGTACAGGGGCGGCGAGGCGGGGACCGTTTGGGCGAGCACGTCGCGCAGGTGGTCGATGCCCTTGCCCTCCACGGAGGACACGGGCACGATGGCGCTCCACTCGCCCAGCCGCTCGATGGCGAGCAGGTGCTTCATGACGCGCTCGCGGCCCACCGCGTCGCACTTGGTGGCCACGGCGATGACCGGGCGCTTCACGCCCCGCAGCTCGCGGGCGATGAACTGGTCGCCCGGGCCGATCCTCTGGTCGGCGGGCAGGCAGAAGAGCACGGCGTCCACCTCGGCCAGCGCCTCGCGCACCATGTCGTTGAGCCGCTTGCCCAGCAGCGTGCGGGGCCGGTGGTAGCCGGGGGTGTCCACGAGGACCAGCTGGTAGCCGTCTCCGTGGACGATGCCGCGGATGTTGTGGCGGGTCGTCTCGGGGCGCCCCGACGTGATCGCCACCTTCTGGCCGACCAGGGCGTTGGTGAGGGTGGACTTGCCGACGTTGGGGCGCCCCACGATGGAGACGAAGCCCGCGCGGAAGTCCTCGGGGTAGTCGGGGACCCCGATCGCGGCGGCCGCGTCCTGGCGCAGCGAGGCCACCGAGGCCAGCGCCTCGAAGGCGCCCAGGTCCGCGTCCGCCTCGTCCTCCAGGTCCGACAGGTCGTCATCGGCGTTGCCGGCGTCCGGGTCTTCCGCGTCGCCGAGGCGGGAGTCGCCGCCGGGCCCGTCAGCGTCCGGCGCTTCGGCATCACCGGAGCCGGCGCCGCCACCGGGCCCGGCCCCGTCCTCCCCTCCTAGGCCGGCACCGATCTGCGCGCGCGCCTCGGCTTCCGGGTCGGCGGCGCCGGGCGCCACCTCGATGCGCGCGTCCCCGAGGGCGTTGGGGCCTGCCATGAGCTCGTCGTCACTGGGGAAGCGCATCAGTCCTCTTTCCGTGTTCCTGCCTGGGGCGGGGCGCCGGGCGCCCCGCTGCCCCCAACTGTAGAGCACACGATGGTGCCCACCTGGCGCCGGCGCCCCCGCGCCTCCTCGGCGCGCATGCGCACCCCCGCCAGTTCGCCGCGCGCCCCCGGCAGAGGGACCCTGCCGATGGCCTTGGCCAGCAGGCCGCCCACCGAGTCCACGTCCTCGTCCTCGACCTCGACGCCCAGGAGGTCGCCGAGCTCGGAGATCGGGTAGCGGGCGGGCACGCGCCACTGCCCCCCTCCCAGGGCCTCGGGCTCGATGACGTGCCGGTCGTGCTCGTCGGTGACCTCGCCGACGACCTCCTCGATGATGTCCTCCAGGGTGACCAGGCCCGCCACTCCCCCGTACTCGTCGATGACGATCGCCATGTGGGAGTGCTCGGCCTGCATCTGGCGCAGCAGGTCGTCGGCGGGCTTCATCTCGACGGTGAACTCGGCGGGCCGCATCATCTGCTCGGCGGTGAGGTCCAAGTCGGGCCCGTGGGCCTCCAGGCGGGCCACCACGTCCTTGAAGTAGAGGACGCCGCGCACGTCGTCGACGTCGTCGCCCACCACGGGCAGGCGCGAGAACCCGGAGCGCACGAAGAGGCGCAGGGCCTTGCGGGCGCCCAGGTCCGCGTCGGCGGTCACCATGTCCGTGCGCGGGACCATGACCTCGCGCACCAGGGTCTGGCCCAGGTCCAGGACGGAGCGCACCATCTCGCGGTCCTCCTCCTCGATGGACTCGGGCTCCCCCACCTCGTCGACGATCTCGCGCAGGTCGGAGACCAGTTCGGCGCGGGCCTGCGCCTCGGTGGGCTCGGGCGCGGGGCGGGAGGCGCGCACGCGCCCCAGCAGCGGGTCCACAAGGCGGCTGAGCCGCACGAGGCGGGCGGCGGTGGGAGCCCCCGCCAGGGCGATCCCCTCGGGGCGGCGCGCCGCCCACTGGCTGGGGACCAGGGACACGAAGAGGAACTGCAGGGCGGAGACGGAGGCGACGGCGATGAGGGCCACGGCCCACCAGGCGATGCCCTTGTCGACCAGGATGAGCGTGACGGACACGGCGAAGACCACCTGCCACAGGGTGCGCGCCGAGCGCAGGACCAGCAGGGTGCGCCTGCGGTGAGCGACCAGGCCCGCCAGCACCCCGGCGCGGGCCCTGCCCTGCTCGGCCAGGTCCTCCACGGCGGCGGCGCTCAGGCGCGAGACGCCCTGTTCGACGCTCTGCGCCAGGCACGCCACCACCAGGGCGAAGGCGGCCAGCACTGCGAGCGGCAGGTCGGGGACGGCCCCGATCGACGAGGCGCCCGCCGCCTGGGCGGGCAGCGGCGGGGTCATCGGGACGCCAGGAAGGTGAGGAGCAGTTTGCGCTGCAGGGCGAACATCTCCGCCCTCTCGGCGTCCTCTGCGTGGTCGTAGCCCAGCAGGTGGAGGATGCCGTGGGTGGCCAGCAGCAGCATCTCCTCGGCGGCGGTGTGCCCGGAGTCGGCGGCCTGGCGGGTGGCCACCTCGGGGCAGATGCAGATGTCGCCGAGCATCCCCGGCGGCGTGGGGTTGTCGGCGGTGCCAGGTTTGAGCTCGTCCATGGGGAAGCTCATGACGTCGGTGGGGCCGGGCAGGTCCAGCCATTTGACGTGCAGCTCCTCCATGGGGCCTGCCCCGATGAACAGGATGTTGAGCTCGGCGTCGGAGGCGACGTGCATCTGCGTGAGCACGTAGTCGGCCAGGGCCGCGAACTCGGCGCAGTCGATGTCGTAGTCGGTCTCGTTCAGAACCTCGGTCATGAGCGGTCCTCTCGGGGGTGTCTGGCGCGGGAGCGTGCGGAGCGCCGGCGCGCGGCGCCGTCCTCCCACCGCTGGTACGCGTCGATGATATGGCCGACCAGTTCGTGGCGGACCACGTCCGCGCTGGTGAGGTGGCAGAACTCGATGCCGTCTATGCCCTCCAGGATGGTCTGGATGACGGCGAGGCCGCTGGGCTGGCCGCCGGGCAGGTCGACTTGGGAGGCGTCGCCGGTGACGACCACTTTGGAGCCGAAGCCCAGGCGGGTGAGGAACATCTTCATCTGGCCCAGAGTGGTGTTCTGCGCCTCGTCGAGGATGATGAAGGAGTCGTTGAGGGTGCGCCCGCGCATGTACGCCAGGGGCGCGACCTCGATGGTCCCGGCGGCCATGAGCTTGGGCAGGGCCTCGGGGTCCAGCATGTCCCCCAGGGCGTCGTAGAGGGGCCGCAGGTAGGGGTCGATCTTGTCGGTGAGGGACCCGGGCAGGAACCCCAGGTTCTCGCCCGCCTCGACGGCCGGGCGGGTGAGGACGATGCGGCGGGCCTGCCCGGACAGGAGGCGGCGCACGGCCTGCGCCATGGCCAGGTAGGTCTTCCCCGTGCCCGCGGGGCCGATGCCGAAGACGACGGTGGAGCGGTCGATGGCGTCCGTGTACGCCTTCTGCCCGGGCGTCTTGGGGCGGATGGAGCGGCCGCGGGCGGAGAGGATCTCCTCGGAGGGCGCTTCGCCGCGCGTGACGCGCCCCAGCAGTGAGATGGCCTGTTCGACTGCGTCGGCGTCGAGCGCCTGGCCCCGCCCGGCCAGGCCGATGAGCTCCTCGACCAGGTTCGTGGCCAGGTCGATGTCGGCTTGGACGCCGGTCATGGAGATCTCGCGCCCGGTGACCAGGAAGCGCACGTGGGGGAAGCCGCGCTCCAGTGCGCGCAGCACCTGGTCGGCGACCCCCAGGACCATGATGGGCTCCAGGCGCGCGGGGATCATGGCGCGCCGGGTCTGCACGAGGATGCTTTCAACGGTGGGGTCGCTCATGCGGTGGAGGTCCACGCTCCTTCGGATCCGCTTGTGGTGCAGCCCTGATTCTATCGGCGCCGCCGGGGCGGGGGCCACTCGGCGTGCCCGCCCCGCCCGCAGCTGCCCCTACCCGGCGCCCGGGGGCAGTGCACGGGTTCACCGGGGCGCGCAACCCCCCGTCCGCTCTACCCGGCGCCCGGGGGCAGCGGGCCCGTCATGTAGCGCTGCAGCACCGGCGCGTAGTGGGCGACGACCTGCTCGTCGTCCAGGTCCGCCAAGGGCTGGAGCCGCAGCACGTAGCGGGCGACGATGAGCCCGATGACCTGCGAGGCGGCCAGGCCCGTCCGCAGCGCCCCCGTGCCCGGGGGGTCGTCCAACAGCCAGGCCGCCAAGGAGTAGACCTCCTCGGTGAGGAAGCCCGCCACGGACTCGACAGGGCCGCCGGGCGCCATGCGGGCGCGCATGACCGCCACGTAGTCGCGCCCGTGGGGCGAGGCGAAGACCGCGAGGATCCCCCGCACGACGGCCTCCCCCAGGTCCTCCAGGGTCCCGTCCGACAGCTTCTCCAGGGCGCCGCCCATGTGCTCCATGGGGTCGAAGGGCACGTCCATGGCGGCCAGGAACAGGTCCTTCTTGGTGCCGAAGTAGTGGTGGACCAGGGATTGGTCGACGCCCGCCTCGGACGCTATCGACCTCACCGAGACCGCGGCGTAGCCGCCGTTCGCGAACGCCTGCCGGGCGGCGGCCAGGATGCGCTCGCGGGTCGCCCTCCCCTTGCCGCCCTTGGCGCCGCCCGCGCTGCTCGCCCGCGCCTCGCCCTCCGCGGCGGCGTCGGCACGAGCCGCCTTCCCCTTGCCGTCCGCGGCTGCGGCGGCATTGCCCGCTGCGCTCCTGGCGCCCGCGGGGGCGCCTGCACTGGCCCTCTGGCGGGGCCTTCCTTTCCGTTCTCCGCCGTCTCCGCGCGGAGCGGGGGTCCGCCTCGTCACCTCGTGCGCCTCGGCATGGTGAGCGAGGCGACGACCAACGCCCCGATCCCCCACGCGAGCATGACCGCGAGCGCCTTCCAGTACCCCTGGCCCGGCGCGGATTGGAGGCGCACCTCCTCCAGGGCGGCCACGGTGTGGGTCATGGGGAGCACCGCGGCGATCCGCTCCAGGGGGCCGGGCAGGTACGCGGTGGGCACGAAGAACCCGCACAGGAACAGCTGGGGGATGATGAAGACGGGCATGAACTGAACGGCCTGGAACTCGCTGCGCGCGAAGGCGCTGGCCACCAGGCCCAGTGCGATGCCGACGAAGGCCCCTGCGCCCGTCACGTCCACCACCCAGGGCGCGCCGGCCTCGGTACTCACGCCCAGGAAGAAGGCGCCCACGGACCACATGACCAGGGATTGGAGGGCGCCGATCACGGTGAAGGCGGCGGCGTAGCCGAAGAGCAGGTCGGCGCGGTGCAGGCGGGTGGTCCACAGGCGCTCCAGCGCGCCGGTCACGCGCTCGCGCTGCATGGTGATCGAGGTGACCAGGAACATCGCGACCATGGGGAAGATCCCGTACATGTTGACCGCCAGCACCGGGAAGGCGGGTTCCGCTCCGGGGGCGACCGGGACGTCGAGGAACACGAAGTGGAGCAGGACCAGCAGCGCCGTGGGGACGACGAGGACGATGCCGATGGTGCGGCGGTCGGCGACCAGTTGGCGCAGGACGCGGGTGGTGGTGGCCCACCAGGTTGCCGGGTTCATCGGACGCTCCCTTCTGCGCCGTCGTCGGCGTCCTCCCTCACCAGGGCGAGGAAGGCGCGGTCCGGGGTGTCCTGCCCCGTGGCCTCCAGGAGCTCCGCGGGCGTCATGACCCCCAGGACGCGGCCCCTCCTCATGAGGATGAGGCGGTCGCAGCGCATCGCCTCGTCCATGACGTGGCTGGAGACCAGCAGGGTGCGGCCCTGCCCCGCCAGTTCGCGGAACACGTCCCACAGGGACTCGCGGGTCAGGGGGTCCAGGCCGACGGTCGGCTCGTCCAGGACCATGACCTCGGGATCGCCGACCAGGGCGCAGGCGATGGAGGCCCGCGAGGCCTGCCCTCCCGACAGTGTGGAGACGACCTGCCCGGCCCGGTCGGCCAGGCCGACGGAGCGGATGGCGGCGTCGGCGGCGCCGCGCCCGGCCCCGGCGAGGGCGGCGAAGTAGACGGCGTTGCGCCGCACAGTGAGGTCGGGGTAGGCGCTCGCCTGCTGGGTGGAGTAGCCGATGCGGGCGCGCAGGCGCTTGGACCCGGCGGGGCAGCCGAGCACGGCGGCGGTTCCGGCGTCGATGCGCTGCACCCCGACCAGGGCGCGCATCAGGGTGGTCTTGCCGCAGCCCGAGGGGCCCAGCAGACCGACGATCTCGCCGCACCGTATCGAGAAGGACACGTCGTGGAGGACGGGCGCGCGCCCGCGCGACACCCGTAGGCGCTCGACGCTGATCGCGGGAGGGGGCTCCGCGCCGGGGCGCTCCGGGACCGTCGGAGCGGTGTCCCGAGCTTCATCACTCGATGAATTAATCACATGATGAATATACCTCCTACCAGCTCAGGGAACAAGCCCCTCACTCACGGTTTTCGAGTACTTGTCGGCTCTGTGCCGACGGGCGGACGCTCTCGCCGCGGTGCGCGGGGCCGCTGTGGAGGCGTTCGGCGCGGACAACCCGATCCTGGCCCCCTTGATGGGGGGCGGGGACGGTGAGTGAGGAACTGCGGGTGGACACGGACGTGATGCGCTCCTACGCGGCGCGTGTGGACGCGACCGCCGACCAGGTGTCGCAGGCCCAGTGGGCGGTGGGCTCCTTGAACACCATCGGGGCGCTGGGCGTGTTGTGCCCGCCGCTCCTGGGGCCGGCGGTCGGCCTCGTCGAGGCGGGGGCGCGCTCGTGCATCGACGCGGCGGGCCAGGGCCTGGGGCGCATGTACGAGCTCCTGGGGAGCACGGCCCAGGACTACGACGCGGTGGAGACGCAGATCGCCGAGGACCTGCGCGCGATCATGGAACGCCTGCCGTGAGCGGCGGGGAGGCGCTGACCACCGCTGACACCCCCGGCGGGGCGGTCGGCGGCAGCGGGAACCCCGGCAGCGCCCTGGTGGCCGAGCGCCAGGACGCGCGCTCCGGCTTCGAGGGCCTGGGCATCATCGAGGACGGGCACGCCCTGGTGGAGGCCATCCAGGGCGGCAGCTGGACGGGCACCGCGCTGGGGGTCGCGTTCACGCGGTTGGACGTGGCGTCCGCCGTCTCGGATCCCATTGGCACCCTCATCTCGATGGGCCTCGGCTGGGCACTGGAGTGGGTGTGGCCCTTCAACGAGCTGTTCAACGCCCTGGCCGGGGACGCGGCGCAGGTGGAGGCGAACGCGCAGACGTGGGAGAACGTGGCCATGTCCCTGGGGGCCGCCGGCGCGCAGTTGGAGGAGGACACGACCACCTGCCTGTCCGACATGGCCGGGGACACGGTCGAGGCGATCCGGACCTCGGCCGACGGAGTGGCGGAGCACGTGCGAGCGGCCTCCCAGTGGGCGCAGGCCATGGCGGACGGCCTGCGCATGGCGTCGGGCATCGTCCAGGTGGTGCACGACGTGGTGCGCCAGGCGATAACGGATCTGATCGGCACGATCTGCTCGGTGGCCATCGAGGAGGCCTGCACCCTGGGCCTGGCCACCGCCTTGGTCATCGAGCAGATCACCACCCGGGTCGCCGCGTTGTCGACCCACGTCTTCGAGGCCATCGGCCATTTGAAGACCGCGTTCTCCAGTTTCCACGGGCTCCTGTCGGAGCTGGGGCGCTTGTGGGACACGCTCACCGGGGCGATCAGTTCCATGTTCCACCGGGGGGCCGCCGTACTGACGCCCCACGGCCCGGTGGCGGGCACGACCGCGGCCATCGGAATCGGCGGCGGGGCCCCGCACGGCGCTCACGGCCCGCACGCCTCGGCCCAGCCAACTCCCCCGCCCCACGCCAAAGACCCCGTGAAGGACGAGCCCCTGGTCTTCCCCGAGCGCAAGCCGTGGAAGGACACGAAGAGAGAGAAACCCGACGAAACCCACAACGGCGCCAAATGGGGCGAGGGGCGCGACCAGGCCCAGCTCAACACGCTGAGGGACGCCCGTGTCGAGACCAAGCAGCACATCGAAAACCTGGAGGCCGAACTTCGCGCCCACGGGGTGGATCCCAAGGAGGCGACGATAAACACCATTGACGCCACAATCGAACGACTCAAAAAGGAGCACCGGTCGGTGTTCGAACACGAAACGGTCCGCGACCTCGCCGAAGACCTGTCCCATACCCGCGGAGAGTACTCGCGGTTAGGAGAAGAAGTCGGAATCGTTGGAGCAGAATCCAAACTGGAAAGCCAGGGAATGGAGCTCCTCCCCAACACCGGGGGCACTGGCGCGGGGAACGCTACCGGCGACATCTACGCGACCGCCCTGGACAAGGAAGGCAATCACCAAGCCTTCCACGTGGTGGAGGCCAAAGGATACAGTAGCAAACTGGGGACGCGATTGGTCGACGGAACGCCCTTCGAACAGGGGTCCCCCACATACGTGCGCGACATCATGCTCAACGACACGCAGCTGCACGGCGCACTGGCCAGAGACGCGGCCCTCCGCGAGGCCATACTCAAAAAAGAAATCCCGGTGATCGCGGACGTATACCGCACCCGCCACCCGCACATGTCCTGCGTCACCCTGCAAAAGACAACCGACGTGCCCCTCGACGACGACTTCATAAAAAAGCTAGAAGAGATCCTCAAGGGACATCCCGCATACACACCTTTGACACCGCCGAAACCCACCCCCTGAGAACAACCTTGGAAGAAAACACCGACACGGAGTAGAATACAATCATGAGCACCGCATTCGAAGCATACCCTACGGACCGCTTTATCGAAGTCGTCAAAGCCTGGGTTAATCACCCTTGGCCGATTACTTCTGACGAGGGGCAGGCTATATACGAGAGCCTCGGACTCCGCGGATACAATCCGCGCCCGAACTTCTTCTGGTCCGATTTCTCTACGGACAAGGAACCAGACTCCTACTACGTCGTCACGCGGGATCAAGTCAGCACGATCGACATGGAAATGGCACGACTCCTCCCCGACGAGGGAGCCAGCGACGATTCAGCACTCTATGAGATATATACCCGATACTGCAACGCCATCGACACGGTATTCAATGGAAACGCAACAAAACATCCAGTTCACGACAAAGCGACCGAATGGACGTTTCATAACGATGTCCGAATCAGGATCGCGAACATCGATATCGCGATATCTTTAGTTATCCATTCACCACGCATGACCCAATTGCGCCGCGAAGAAGAGGAAATGGGCTTGACCAGCTACGACGATATTTTCGAGGACGACTGAAGAGGACGTTCAGCCCATGACGCAGAACCCCGCCAGATTCGAAGCCTACCCAACAGATCGCTTCGTTGAAATAGTCGAAACATGGGTCAACCACCCTTGGCCCATAACCACAGAAGAGGCGAAAGAAATATACGAAAGCATCGGCTACCGCCCCTACATCCCAGATCCGAGTTTGTTCGCATCAGATTTGTCAAAAGACGGCGAACCGGACTCTTACTACACACAAAGTGACGGTTGCATAAACACGGTCAACATAACAGTTACGAGACAAGGAGAAAAAGGGACTGAGAGACATAATGCAGACAAAATTGAGAAGATATACAAACAGTACTGTAACGCGATTGACATCCTACTTTCGAAACGACTCACCCGCCGACAACAACAGGATTCCGCAACTGAGTGGTTCATCGACAATAATGTGAACATAAGAGTCGGAAACCCTGGACACAGGGTAACGTTTTCCATCTCCTCGCCGGCCATGACCCAGTTGCGCCGCGAGGAGCAGGAGATGGGCTTGACCAGCTACGACGAAATCCTCGAAGACGACTGAACAGGACATTCAGCCCATGACCCAACACCCCGTCAGATTCGAAGCCTACTCTACGGACCGTTTTATCGAAATTGTAAAGGCATGGACAGGGCACTCTTGGCCCATGAGTCCAGAAGAAGGTAGGCGGGTATTCGAAGACCTTGAGTACAGGGCAGACCCATCCGATCCCGACATGTTCTCCTCTCCCTTCACAAACGGCACGCCAGACTCTTTCTTTACAGCACAGGATAACACCATTGACAACGTACTCATCGCCGTTGCAAACAGACTGACGACGCCCGAAAGCAGTAACATCATTGAACGAACATATCTCGAGTACTGCGACACGATTGACGAGTCTTTCACACCCGCTGCCGCAAGACTTCGCGCCCAGAAGAAGAACACCGAATGGCGTTTCAATAACAATGTTGAACTGAGCGTTGGCAATGCGGATATAACGGTATCGCTGTTCATCCGCTCGCCCCGCATGACTAAACTTCGCCTCGAAGAAGAAGCGATGGGCTTGACCAGCTACGACGAGATCCTCGAGGACGATTGAACAGGACATTCAGCCCATGACGCAGCGCCCCGCCAGATTCGAAGCCTACCCAACAGATCGCTTCATCGAGATAATCAAAGCCTGGGCCAACCACCCTTGGCCCATGACATCAGCAGAAGCTCAAGAATTGTACGAAAGCCTCGGATACCGCGCTCACGCGCCGAAACCGGAACTATTCATTTCAGACTTTTTGCAGATAGAGCCCGACTCCTACGTCACTACACACAATGATCGCGTAGGCGACGCACGCATTTCAGTGTCCCACCCATGCGACACTGTGACACCACAGAACACAGACACGATCTCCCGCACGTTCAGCGATTACTGCGCCGCCATCGATGACGAGCTCAGAGACATGATTTCACACCGCAAGATTGAAAGGAACGCAGTCAGATGGACACTACGCAACGGTGTTGACATTCGTTTAGGGAAACTATCGAGGAATATTTCAGTTTTCATCGGATCACCTCGCATGACCCAGTTGCGCCGCGAAGAGGAGGAAATGGGCTTGACCAGCTACAGCGAGATCCTCGAGGACGACTGAGCGGAACACCGGCGCTCCAGACTTGAGACCACCACTACGGAAGAAACGAGGATTCGGGAAGTGGACACCACCAACGTGACACGGACGCGCATAAGGCGCAAACTCAGGCAGATGGCGAACAACCGGAGCCCGATCACGGAGCAGCGCCGCATCGAGCACATCGCCGATGCCCTGGCCCACGAGCAGGGCGAGTACACCAGGCTCGGCGAGGAAGTCGGCATCGTGGGCGCCGAGTCCTCCCTGGAGCGCGAGGGGATGGTAATACTCCCCGACATCGACGGCCCCAACGAGGGGAACCACAGCGGCGACATCTACGCCGTCGCCTACGACGAGGGCTCCAGGCCCCGTTCCCTCCACGTGGTCGCGGCCAAGGGGTACTCGCACAGGCTGAGGACGCGGCCAGTCGACGGCGCCTACGCCACGCAGGGCTCCCCGGAGTACGCGCGCCACCTCATGCTCACAGACCGGTGCCTCCACGCCGCCCTCGCCAAAGATCCCGTTCTGCGCCGGGGCATACTCGACGGCAGTGTCGAAGTCATCGCCGACGTGTACCGCACGCCGCACCCTTACATGTCGAGCGTCATCCACCCGAGCGCCATCCCCGTCCCCCTCGACCGGGCCTACGCCTCCACGCTCCAGGGCCTCGTGAGGCAGCACCCGGACTACACCGAGTAGAGCACAATGAACAGCACCGCCTTCCAGTCCTACCCTGTGGACCACTTCATCAGCATCGTCCAAGCCTGGGTCCACCAGGCATGGCCCATCACCACGGCAGAGGGCCGACGGGTCTACGAATCCCTCGGCATAAGGCCCCACGCCGCCGATCCCACCCTCTTCATCTCCCACTTCGCGGTGGGCGGCGAGCCCGACACGTACTTCACGGAACACGAGGGCCTCATCAACACGGTCCGCATGCAGATCGGCCGCCCGTGCCCTCCCGGAACCGAAGGGCAGAACGGGCCCGTTATCGCCCAGTACTTCACCGCGTACTGCGGTTCGATCGAACAGGCATTCGGACCGAGCACGCTCATGCGCAGGCGAGAGGACGACGGGGCAATCGACTGGATCCTGGATAACAACGTCGGAATCAGCCTCGGCCCCCTCAGCCACTCGATCATCCTGTTCATCGACTCCCCCACTATGACGCAGCTGCTCCGCGAGGAGGAGGAGAACGGCCTGACCAACTACGACGACATCCTCGAGGACGACTGAGCAGAACGGAGAAGGCATGCCACAGCACCCCGCCGGCTTCGAGGTTTACCCCGCAGACCGCTTCATCGAAATCATCAAAGCCTGGATCACGCATCCATGGCCGATGACACCAATACAAGCCAAAGAGCTATACGAAAGTCTCGGGTACCGTGTTCACACCCCAAAACCAAGTCTATTCTTCTCAGAGTTTGCTCAGGAGGAACCCGATTCTTTCTTCACAGCGCAGCACAACCGAGTAGGGAACGTGCGGATCTCTGTATCTCGTCCATGCGCCGCACGGACACAACAGGATGAGAACCGCATCTCACATGTATTCACAGAGTACTGTGCCATCATCGACAGCAGTCTCAGAGACTCGATCTCCCAGCGCAAGACGGAGGAAAGCTCCATTAGATGGACTCTTGATAACGATATCGAAATCCGACTGGCAAAGCTACCGAGGAACATTTCACTCAGAATTGCGTCGCCACGCATGACACAGCTGCTCCGCGAGGAAAGGGAAATGGGCTTGACCTGCTACGATGAGATCCTCGAAGACGACTGAGCAGAAGGGACAAAAGATGGTAGAGGAAACCAAGGCTTTCGAAGCCTATCCGGCGGACCGGTTCATTGAGATCGTCAAAGCCTGGGCCAACCACTCCTGGCCCATAACCACAGAAGAAGCGCGAGAATTATACGAGAGCCTGGGATACCGTGCCAACCCATCGGACCCGAGCCTCTTCATATCCGACTTATCTGCGGACAGAGAACCGGACTCCTACTACACTTCGATAGACAATAATGTTAATTCGATCAGACTGGCAATCGCAAGACGCTGCCCCGACGAGGGGGAAAGCAAGCACTCCTCTTTAGTTTCAAAAACCTACGCCGCATACTGCGCGGCGTTCGAGAGGATCTTCAACAATATTACGAACCACCTACAGACTAATCGGGCAGATGAGTGGACTATCCGATCAGATGAGTGGATTTTGGACAATGACGTTCGCATTGGTATTGGCAACATAGGAGTGACGATAGCCTTCTTCATTCGTTCACCTTATATGACCCAACTACTCCGCGAAGAGCAGGAAATGGGCCTGACCAGCTACGACGACATCCTCGAAGACGACTGAGCAGAACGGAGAAGGCATGTCACAGCACCCCGTCAGCTTCGAGGCCTACCCCGTAGACCGCTTCATCGACATTATTAAGGCATGGATAGAACACTCCTGGCCGATCAGAGCAGCAGAAGCCCGGCAGGTTTACGAAAGCTTGGGTTACTCAACGGTTCCAGAGGACCCCGAGATGTTCGCCTCCCCCTTCGCAGACGGAGAGGCCGACTCATACTATGTCACTGTGAAGGGCCTTGTCAGCACGGTTGACATCGCCGTTGCGCGCCCATGCAATGCGGGTGAGGAAGAGGAATCCTCAGCCGCCATAGCAAGTGCCTACGATGCGTTCTGCCAAGCGATCAATTCGCACTACAAGAACATGATTAGTGCCACACGGTCCGAGGCTGGTTCCACGGAATGGACTTTTACAAGTGACGTTGAGCTAGATGTCTCAGTATGGAACCGTTCCGTTTCAGTGTGCATCCACTCTCCTTACATGACCCAGTTGCGTCGCGAGGAACAGGAAATGGGCTTGACCAGCTACGACGACATTCTCGAAGACGACTGAGCAGGACGGACAGCCATGGAACATTACCCCGCCAGGTTCGAAGCCTACCCGGCGGAACGATTCATTGAGATCGCCATAGCTTGGGCCGACCACGCCTGGCCGATCACCGTCGAACAAGCACAGCGCGTGTACGAAAGCCTGGGCTACCATGCTTACCCACCGGATCCGAGCCTCTTCATATCCGACTTATCTGCGGACGGCGAACCCGATTCCTACTACACTGCCACAGGCAAACACATCAATTCAATCAGACCCGCAATAGCTCGGCGTTGCCCTCTTGAGGAAGAGGCCAGATACGCCGCCCTGGTTTCCGGCACCTACGCAAAGTACCGCTCCGCGTTTGATAGTACCTTCAACCGTGTTACTAAGCATGTGCGCGGCAGTCGGTCAGATGAGTGGACCCTGGACAACGATGTGCGATTCAGGATCGGAGATATAGGCACTACAATCACATTCGTCATTCATTCCCCGCGCATGACTCAATTGCGCCGAGAAGAAGAGGAAATGGGCCTGACCAGCTACGACGACATCCTCGAAGACGACTGAGCAGAAAGGAGAACCCATGGCACAGCATTCCACGACGCTCGAGGCCTACACCCCCGAGCGCCTCATCGAGATCGTCAAAGCCTGGGTCGACCACCCTTGGCCGATCACATCTGACGAGGGGCGGGTTATATACGAGAGCCTCGGCCTGCGCGGGTACGCTCCGCGCTCGAACTTCTTCTGGTCTGACTTCTCCACGGACGACGAACCCGACTCATACTATGTCGTTACACAGGACGAAGTCAGCACCATCGACATGGAGGTGGCGAGGCTCGTCCCTTCCGATAAGGACGTCAGCGACGATTCAACACTCCACAGCACTTATACACAATACTGCGCCGCGCTCAGCGAGGCATTCGATGGGAGCACAGCGGAGCACCTGGTTCACGACAAGGCGGCCGAATGGACGTTTGATAACGATGTACGAATCAGGATCGATTACATTGACTTCGCTTTGTCTTTTATTATTCGCTCGCCCCGCATGACCCAACTGCGCCGTGAAGAAATGGAGATGGGACTCACTAACTACGACGACATCCTTGAGGACGACTGAGCAGAAAGGAGAACCCATGCAACAGCAACCCATGACATTCGAAGCCTACACTGTTGACCGCTTCATCGAAGTCGTCAAAGCCTGGGTCAACCACCCTTGGCCGATTTCCGCGGATGAGGGGAGGAGACTGTTCGAGGACCTTGGGTACGCAGTCGATTCAGAAGATCCGGAGATGTTCCTCTCAGAGTTTGCCTCGAACGGAGAGGCCGATTCGTACTTCACAGCTCGGGACGGCATAGTGGGCACTGTCGACATCAACGTCACAAAGTACTATGACGCTGATGATACCACTGTGGATGCCAAGTCGGTCGCGGACAGGTACGCGCAGTACTGCGAGGCCGTCGATCGTGCGTTTCACGGCATAATAGTCCGAAGGAGGAAGAAGCCCGGGGCAACCGAGTGGATCATGAGTCACGGAGTCCTGCTATGGGTCGGCAATCCAGGCAGTATAATCACGCTGTACGTCGAGTCTCCTCGCATGACGCAACTCCTCCTAGAGGAAGAGGCCATAGGACTCACCGACTACGACGACATCCTCGAGGACGACTGACCCGGATCACCCGTCCCTGCGTCCTCGTCCGTTCCGGCGGCCAGGCCCGCCGCCCACAGCCTCCGCGCCGTTTAGGCGCAGCCGTGCGGCGGGAGTATCCGACTGGTGCCCGCGCCACAGGCCCCGTCCCATTCCAGCGCAACCACGCAGCAACAATGTCCGGCCGGACCCACCGACCGCAAACCCCCGGCCACCCCCATCGCCGCCCCCGCGCCTTCGGGGCGCAGCGGCGATAATGGTGGCGTGCGCACGCTTGAGGACCTCGTATCGGACCCACCCGACCTGCCCGTCGCGGCCTCGCTGCCCCGAATCGCCGCCGCCGCCCGCCCCGGCGCCTGCGCCGTCATCACCGCTCCCCCCGGAACCGGCAAGACCACCCTGGTCCCCGCCGCCCTCGCCGCAGCACTGACCCAGCCCCACCGCGAGCGCCCCCGCAGGATCCTGGTCACCCAGCCGCGCCGCGTCGCCGTGCGCGCCGCCGCCCGCCGCATCGCCCGCCTCCTCGGCGAACGGGTGGGCGGCCAAGTCGGCTACACGGTGCGGGGCGACTCCGCCGCCTCCGGCTCCACCCGCGTCGAAATGGTCACCCCGGGCGTCCTGCTGCGCAGGCTCCAACAGGACCCCGAACTGCCCGCAGTGGCGGGCGTGCTCCTCGACGAGTTCCACGAGCGCGACCTCGACACCGACCTCGCCCTCGCCTTCCTGCTGGACGCGCGCACCACCCTGCGCGAAGACCTTTTCATCGCCCTCACCTCCGCCACCCTGGATGCCTCCCGCACGGCCGGCCTGCTGGAGGACGCGACGGGCACCGCCCCGGCGCTCATCGACATCCCCGGCGCCATCCACCCCCTGGACGTGCGGTGGGCCCCTCCCCCGCGCGGGGCCGAGCCCCTGGGAGCCGTGGGCGGGCGCGTCGGCGTGCGCCGCGAGTTCCTGGCCCACGTGGCCCGCACCGTGGAGTCCGCCTACGCCGGAAGCGACGGGGACCTGCTGGTGTTCCTGCCCGGCGTGGCCGAGATCGAACGCGTCCGCTCCCTCATCAGCGCCCCGGGCGCCGACGTGCTCCCCCTCCACGGGCGCCTCGGCGCGGCCCAGCAGGACGCGGCCCTGTCCCCCGGCTCCCGGCGCCGCGTAGTGCTCTCCACGTCCCTCGCCGAGTCGTCGCTGACCGTGCCGGGCGTGCGCGTCGTCGTCGACGCCTCCCTGGCCCGCGAGCCCCGCCTCGACGCGGCGCGCGGAATCTCCCAGCTGGCCACGGTCCCCGCCTCGCGGGCCCGCCTCGAACAGCGCGCGGGCCGCGCCGCCCGCCTGGGGCCCGGCACCGCCGTCCGCGTCATGGATCCCGTAGACTTCTCGCGGCGCCCCGCCCAGTCCGCGCCCGGCATCGCCGTCCAGGACCTCACCGGCGCACGTTTGCAGGCCGCCGTGTGGGGCGCCCCCGACGCCACCGGGCTCGCCCTGCTGGACGCCCCTCCGGCGGGCGCGTGGAACGCCGCCGGGGCCAGGCTGCGCGCGTTGGGCGCCATCGACGAGGTGGGGGCCGCCACCCCCTTCGGCCGCGCCCTAGCGTCCCTGCCCCTCGACCCGCCGCTGGGACGCGCGCTGCTGGCAGCCTCCCCCGTTGTGGGCGCCGCCCGGGCGGCGCGTTTGGCGGCCCTGCTGTCCGAGGACGTGCGGGCCGACGGCGCGGACCTGGCACGCCTGGAGCGATCCCTGGGGTCCCCGCCCGCCCACCTGCGCGCCACTGCCTCGCGGGTGGCGGAGCAAGAGGCGCGCCTCGTGGCCCTGGCGTCCACGGTGAAGGCCCCGGGCGCCGCCCTCCCGGGGGCGCCTGTGGAACCGGCGGCGGGCGCGCCGCGCACGCGGGAGGACGCGCTGGCGCTCACCGTCGCCCTGGCGCGCCCCGAGTGGATCGCCCGCAAGCGCCCCGGCTCCTCCGCCTACGTGCTCGCCGGCGGCGTGGGCGCGCTCCTGCCCGCGGGCTCCCCCCTGGAGGGCCAGGAGTGGCTGGCGGTCGCGGGCATCGACCGGGCCAGCGGCGACAAGCAGGCACGCGTCCTCGCGGCCGTCCCCATCGGGCCCGACGACGCCCTGGCGGCGGGCGCTCCGCTGCTGGCCACCAGCACCGAGGCCGCACTCGAGTCAGGACGCATCCGGGCGCGCCGCGTGCGCCGCCTGGGCGCGATCGAACTGTCCTCCCAGCCCGCCGGAGCCCTCCCCGCCGACGAGGCACTGGCCATGGTCCGCTCCTTCGCGGACAAGAACGGACTGGGGGCCTTCGGATGGGGGCAGCGCGCCACGGCGCTGCGCGCACGCCTGGCCGCCCTGCGCGCCGCCATCGGCGAGCCCTGGCCCGACGTGTCCGACGAGGGGCTGCTGGCCGCCTCCGACACCTGGCTGTCCCCCCACGCCCAGCGCCTCGCCTCCGGGGCGCCCTTGTCCGGCGTCGACATGGCCGAGGCGCTGCGGGCGATGCTGCCCTGGCCCCAGGCCGCCCGCCTCGACGAACTGGCCCCGGAGAGGATCACCGCCCCCGGCGGCGCCCAGCGCGCCATCGACTGGTCCACCGGATCCCCCGTGCTCACGCTGCGGGTGCAGCAGGCATTCGGATGGACCGACACCCCCGTCCTCGCCGACGGCAGGCTCCCCCTGGTCCTCCACCTCACGAGCCCTGCTGGGCGCCCCGTCGCCGTCACCTCCGACCTGGCGTCCTTCTGGGCCGGGCCCTACGCGCAAGTGCGCGCGCAAATGAGAGGGCGCTACCCCAAGCACCCGTGGCCGGAGGACCCCCTGTCCGCCCGGCCCACCGACCGGGCGAAGCCCCGACGCCGGTGACTGCGCGCCCGCGGCACCCTCAGTCCCCCAGGCTCTTCTCCACCACGGACCTGCCGTCGGGCAGGTTCTTCGACGGCATCTGGTACCCGTCCACATCCGCTATCGACGGACGCTCCAATCCGAGGTCGCGCAACTGGCTGAGCGTCGACATGCGCACGGGGCCGAGCTCGGCGACGGGCACACCGCCCTCCATCAGAGTCACGACCTCGCCCGATGAGACACGTGCGACCACGTCCCCCATGTTCTCCCGAAAATCACCAATATCAAGAGCCCTCATAGGGCTTATCGTTGCACATTCCCCAGCCCCGGGGCCAGTGGTGCTCCAACAGGTGGAATACTCGCGCCACCAGCGGCGTTGAGACCCGGGAAACACGAAAGCAAACGACTGCAATGGAGGCGGCATGACCACTGCGCCCGCAACGGAGAACTTCGACCTGCTCGTCGTGGGAGGGGGGAAAGCCGGGAAGTCCCTGGCGATGGACCGTGCCAAACGGGGATGGAAAGTGGCGATGGTCGAACGCCGCTTCGTGGGCGGCACGTGCATCAACGTCGCCTGCATCCCCACCAAGACCCTGGTGGGCTCCGCCCGCCGCCTCGCCGAGGCCCGGACGGACGCCGACTTCGGCGTCGTCGGCACCGAGGGCGCCCGGATCGACCTCGCGTCGCTGCGCGCCCACAAGGAAGGGGTCGTGGGCGCGATGGTGGCCGCCCACGAGAAGATGTTCGCCGCCCCCGGCATCGATTTCATCCGGGGGAGCGCCCGTTTTGTCGGCGAGCGCACAGTGAATATCACCACTGACGACGGCACGATTAGGACCATTAGCGCACCCCGGGTGCTCATCAACCTGGGCACGCGCCCCGCACGGCCCGCCATCCCCGGCCTGTGGGAGTCGGGCGCGTGGACCAGTGAGGACATCCTCCGCCTCGAATCCCTGCCCCAGTCCCTGGCGATCATCGGAGCCGGGTACATCGGCGTCGAGTTCGCCTCCATGATGGCCACTTTCGGCGTCGCCGTCACCCTGGTGTCCTCCTCGCCGCGCATCCTGCCGCGCGAGGACGCCGACGCAGCTGCCGAGCTGGAGGCCGCGCTCGAGGCGCAGGGCGTCACCATCGTGCGCGGGGCGCGCGCCGAGTCCGCCTCCCGAGACGGCTCCACGACCACTCTGGCCCTGTCCGACGGCACCACGGTCGTGGCCGAGGCCGTCCTGGCGGCGGTCGGGCGCACCCCCAACACCGACGGCATCGACCTGGAGCTGGCAGGGGTCGACGTGGACGAGCGCGGCTTCATCGCCGTCGACTCCCATCTGCGCACCACCGCCGAGGGCACGTGGGCGGCGGGCGACGCGGCGGGCACGCCCATGTTCACCCACGCTTCGTGGAGCGACTTCCGCATCATCCGCAACCAGTTGGACGGGGTGGGCCTGGACGACCCCACGACTTCCACCGCGGGCAGGACCATCCCCTACGCGGTGTTCTCCACCCCGGAGCTGGCGCGCATCGGCCTCAACGAGGCGGAGGCCGCCGCACAGGGCCTCGACGTGCGGGTTGCGAAGATCCCGACCGCCGCGGTCCCCAGGGCGAAGACGCTGCGCTCGCCCGCCGGTTTCCTCAAAGCGGTCGTGGACGCGCGCACCCACCGGATCCTGGGGGCGACGCTCATCGGGGAGCACGCCTCGGAGACCATCACCGCCGTGCAGGTGGCGATGGCCGGGGGCCTGACCTACGAGCAGCTGCGCTTCCTGCCCATCGCCCACCCCACGATGGGCGAGGGGCTGCAGATCCTCTTCGACTCGCTGGACTGAGGCGCACCGCTGCCGCGGGCCGGGGCCAGTGGGAAGACCCCCGTCGGCGGCGAGCCAGCGCAGCGGACGCGCACAGGACTGCCCCAGCGCCGCACGCCGAAGCACGACGGGCGGCGCACAAGGGCGCGAGGCACGACAGGGGCGGGGCCCGGACCATTGCGGTCCGGGCCCCGCCCCTCGCATCGCACCAGCAGGTGCTCCGCGTTGGTGGGTCAGCCGATCCAGCGGCCGGAGGAGTCGAAGTTCTGCCAGCGCCCGTCGACCCACTGGGTGCCGGTCACCATCTGACCGGAGGGCTTCAGGTAGTACCAGTACCCGTCCACGCCCTTCCAGCCGGTGGCCATGGTGCCGTCCTCGTTCAGGTAGTACCAGCTGCCGTTGGAGGCCTGCCAGCCCGTGGTCATCGCACCGGAGGCGTCGAAGAGGTACCAGTTGCCGTCGATCGACTTCCAGCCGGTCGTCATGACGCCGGTGGCCTCCAGGTAGTACAGGCTGTCGCCGACCTTGGTCCAGCCGATCTGCATCTGCCCGGTCGACGGATCCAGGTAGTACCACAGGCTGTTGACCCTGGTCCAACCGGAGGCGCGGCCGTTGGCGCCGTAGTAGTACCAGTTGCCGTCGACCTTGTCCCAGCCGTAGGCCAGGTAGCCGTCGGCGTCGAAGCGGTAGGCGACGCCATCGATCTCAACGACCTCGGAGGAGGGGTGGGTGCCGTCGGAGTACTGGTAGGACCAGCCCTTCCCGGAGTTGATCCAGCGCCCTGTCTTCACCGCGGTGGCGAAGAAACCGACGGTCTGGGTGACGTCGTCGTCAGCCGCGGCGTCGTTGTTGACGCCCTTGGCGGTGACGGTCGCGTTGACCGGGGTGGCGTCGGACCCGCTCAGGTGCAGGTTCGCCAGGTCGATCAGGCCGGACTCGACGACGACCGAGTCGGCGCCCTCATCGACCGTCTTGGAGACGGTGGCCAGTCCGGCCACGTCGAGGCTCGCCGAGGTCACGGACCCGGTGACGGTCGCGCGGACGTAGACGGTGCCGGACAGGGTCGCGCCCTCCAGGGGCTGCCAGGTCTCGTTGTCGGTGGAGTACTCGACGGCCGAGACGACGGGCTTCTCCTGGTCGCGGGTGACCGCGGCCAGCGCGTTGACCAGGCCGGCGCCACGGTACTCCTTGCCGTCAGCGGGGACCGTGAGGCGGTCGAAGGAGTAGCCGGCCTGCTGCTTGAGCAGGGCAACCAGCTGGTCGGCGGTGTAACCGGGGTGGATCTCCTTGAGGAGGGCGACGACGCCCGCGGCGTGCGGGGAGGCCATCGAGGTGCCGGACAGGTAGGCGTAGCCGGACTCGCGGATCCTGGTCGGGACGGTGGACCACACGCGCACACCCGGTGCGGCGACGTCAACGGACTTGACGCCGTAGTTCGAGAAGTACGCGCGGTCCAGGACGCCCGTGGACGCGTCCTGGCCGTCGGGCAGGACCAGCGCGGACACGGAGATCACGTCGTCGTTGAGCATCGCGGGGGCGTCGACGCCGCCGGTGACGTCACGGGAGAAGGCAGCGCCCTCGACGTCGTTGGGCGAGCTGGTATCGACCGTCGGGTTGTCGTGGTCGTCGTTGGAGTTGCCCTCGGCGGCCACGTTGACGACGCCCTTCTGGTGGGCGTAGTGGACGGCGCGGCTAGCGGCCTCCAGGCCAGCGGCCTGCGTCGGGTCGTTGGGCAGCCAGAACGCCCAGGGATCCATGTAGTAACTCGAGTTGGTCACATCGACCCCGTGATCGGCCGCCCACGTGAAGGCGCAGGTGACGTACTCGGGGTAGAAGCTGCCGTTCGCGTTCGAGGTCTTGATCGCGACCAGGGTCGCCTCGGGGGCGACGCCGTCAACGCCGATCCCGTTGTGGGCAGCGGCGATCGTTCCGGCCACGTGCGTGCCGTGGTAGTGGTCGTCCTTCCAGGCCGAATAGTCCTGGTCGGCGATCCCGTTGGAGGCGCAGCCGACGGAGCGGGTGCGGTCCACCTGGTCCTTGAGGTCCGGGTGGTCGGCGTCAATGCCGGTGTCCAGGACGCCCACGGTCACCTTCGCACGGGGGACGTCGACCTGCTGGGCCTGGACCGAGCCGACGGCGTACAGGCCCCACGCGTTCGCGTCGCCCTCGTCGGGCGTGAAGTCGGCGTCGCCCTCGGGGGCGAAGTCATTGAGCTGGGAGTTGGGCGACAGGCTGTCGTCGTGGTTGGCCACGGCCTCGGCGACCGCCTGGTTCTCGCCGGGGGTGCCCTGGTTCTGATCCACCTTGACCTCGGCGCCGCTCACCGTGGCGTAGCGCGTGGGGCCGATGGAGTCGTAGGAGATCCCGGCGGCGACCAGGGCAGCTCCGAGATCGGGCGCGAAGGCGGCCTTCACCGACTGCACGAAGAAGGAGTTGAAAACCGGGTACTGGGCGAGGACCACTCCGCCCACGTCACCGGCTTTCGAAACAGCCGTTGCGAAATCCGATTCGGAAGCGCCAACGGGCAGGTTCACGGCATAATTCATGACCTCGTCGCGCTCCCGCGCGGCTGAGGTAATTCCTGGAGTGCCCTCCGCGTGCGCGGTGGGACTGCTCACGGCGACAACGGACAATGCTGTGGCCAGCGTTACTGCGGCGGACAGCATGACCCTTACGGGCGTGCGCGACATCGTGTCCTCGATTCATTCGACGGATGGGACGGTCCCCGAGTGGCGGAAAGGCCCCTCCACTCAGGATCCCGTCCTTTTATAATGTCGGGGATAACCGGTAAAAGTCCAGCAATATCCACATTTTAAGAACTGTTTACCATGTGCGAACGCCGGGTCCGGGACTATCCACAACCCGCCCACTCCCTTGCCACCACTGCGTTCGACGCACTATCGGGGAAGCGGTGGCAGTGGAGCGGGAGACATATCACTCCCGTATTCCCGTCGGGATCAGACAAAGCACTGACCACCTGTACCACATCCGCCACAAGAAGCAGCGCGCCACAGCGCCCTGAGTACCACCGACCGGCCAGCACGCACGGCCCGTCGGCCTCCGCCCCCGGCGGCTGCGACTAGAGGACCGACCCCCGCCACGGCGGCCAGAGACGACCCCGCCGACAGCGACTAGAAACAACCCCGCCACGGCGGCCAGGGCCAACCCCCGCCACGGCGACTGGAGACGACCCCCGCCACGGCGGTCAGAGACGACCCCGCCGACAGCGCCCGGCCAACGGGCGGGACAGGGCAGTGCTCCGGCCAGCGGCGGCCGCGCCCCGCAGGCGGACGGGGCGGAGGCGGTGCCCCGGTCAGCCCTCCAGGCCCGCGTCCAGGGCGAGCAAGTGGTCCAGGCCCTGCGGCCGGACCAGCCAGTGGGGCTCCCCCGCACCGACGCCGACGACACCGGGTTTGGTGAGCATGTTGTAGTTCGACGCCATCGAATAGCCGTAGGCGCCGGTGGCCGGGACCGCGATCACGTCCCCGGCCCGCACGTCGGCGGGCAGATCCACGTCGCGCACCACGATGTCGCCGCTCTCGCAGTGCTTGCCCACGATCCTGCACCGGGCCAGCCCCTCGGCGCCCTCCCTGCCGGCCAGGGCCGCCGTGTACGACGCGCCGTACAGGGCCGGGCGGATATTGTCCGACATCCCCCCGTCGACGGCGACGTAACGGCGCACGCCGCCACCCGGCAGGGACACGTCCTTCACGACGCCCACCGTGTACAGGGTCAGCGCGGCCGGGCCCACCACGGACCTGCCGGGCTCGGTGCTCACGTGGGGGACTGGCAGGCGCAGCGACTCGCAGCGCTCGCGCACCACCCCCGCCAGGGCGCGCGCCACAGCGGCGGGCGAGTCGGGCACGGGGTCCTGGCCCGTGTAGGCGATGCCCACGCCCCCGCCCAAGTCGATGGCCCCCGTCTCCACGCCCAGCTCGTCGCGGATGCGCGCCGCGAAGTCCACGACGACGCGCGCGGCCTCCTCGAAGGCCGCTGTGCCGAAGATCTGCGACCCGATGTGGGAGTGGAGGCCCAGGAACCGCAGGTGGGGGGCCTCGCGGATCCTCCGCACGACGTCCAGGGCCTGCCCGTCGGCCACGGACACCCCGAACTTCTGGTCCTCGTGGGCGGTGGCGATGTACTCGTTGCCGCCCGCGTGGACGCCCGACTTCAAGCGCACCATGACGGGGGCCTCCACCCCCAGCCGTGCGGCGATGCGCTCGACGGCGCCCACCTCGTGGGCCGAGTCGATGAAGATCCTGTGGATGCCGGCCTGAAGGGCCAGCTCGATCTCGGCGTCGCCCTTGTTGTTGCCGTGCAGACCGATCCTGCCCGGATCCACCCCGGCGCGCAGCGCCAGTGTGAGCTCGCCCAGGGACGCGGTGTCGATCCCCATCCCCTCGGCGGCCACCAGGCGCGCCACTTCGGCGCTGAGGAACGCCTTGCTCGCGTAGAAGGCGTTGCCCCCGGCCATCCCGTAGCCGTCCCAGAACTCCTCGGCCATCGCCGACACCCACACGCGGGCGCGCGCGGCCAGGTCGGCCAGGTCCACGACGAAGAGCGGGGTCCCCAGCCGGCCGGCCAGGTCGGCCATCCCCACGCCCCCAACCTCGAGGGCGCCGTCCGGGCGGCGCTCCGCGCTCCACGGCCACAGGTCCGGGCGCTCGGCGGGCCCGGGGCACACCAGCGAGCCGACTGGCAGGGCGTCCGTCCCACTATTGGAACCCGGCATGTTCACATCCTCTCCGGGGCGGCGACGCCCAACAAGCCGAGTCCGGTGCGCAGCACCTGCGAGACCGCGTCGTTGAGCCACAGGCGCGCGACGTGCCCCGCCTCGACGGGGTCGTCACCGCGCGGGGTGACGCGGCACTGCCCGTACCACGCGTGGTAGGTGCCCGCCAGCGCCTCCAGGTAGCGCGCGACGCGGTGCGGCTCGCGCAGCTGCGCGGCCTGGGCGACCTGGGCGGGAAACTGGGCGAGGGCCCCCAGCAGCTCCGCGTCCGCGGCCGTGTCCAGGGCGGCCGGGTCGAAGCCCGCGTCCCGCCCCACCCCGTGGTCCGCCGCGTTGCGCGCGACGTTGCGGGTGCGGGCGTGGGCGTACTGCACGTAGTACACGGGGTTGTCATTCGTGTGCTGGGTGAGCAGGTCCAGGTCGATGTCCAGGTTGGAGTCCATCGACACGCGCACCAGCGCGTAGCGCGCCGCGTCGACGCCGACGGCGTCGACCAGGTCGTCCAGGGTCACGATGGTGCCCGCGCGCTTCGACATGCGCACGGGGGCGCCGTCCTTCACCAGGTTCACCATCTGGCCGATGAGGATCTGCATGTTCACGCCGGGCTCGTCGCCGAAGGCCGCGCACATCGCCATCATGCGGCCGATGTAGCCGTGGTGGTCGGCCCCCAGCAGGTAGACCGCGGCGTCGGCCCCGCGGCGGCGCTTGTCCAGGTAGTAGGCGACGTCCGCCGCGAAGTAGGCGGCCTGGCCGTCGGACTTGATGAGCACGCGGTCCTTGTCGTCGCCGTACGAGGTCGTGCGCAGCCACACGGCGCCGTCGCGGTCGAAGACCTCGCCGCGCCCGCGCAGGGTCTCGATGGCGGCGGACACCGCCCCCGAGTCGTGCAGGGAGTCCTCGTGGAAGAACACGTCGAACTCGGAGCGGAAAGCGCTCAGGCGCGCCTTGATCTCCGCGAACATCAGCTCCACCCCGCGGGCGCGGAAGGCCTCGACGGCCTCCTCCTCGGGCAGGCCCACGGGGTCGGGCAGCCCGGCGGCGCGCGCGTCGGCGCGCACCCTGTCGGCGATGTCGGCGATGTACTGGCCGCCGTAGCCGTCCTCGGGCGCCTCGCGGCCCAGGGCGCGCGCGTACAGCGAACGGGCGAAGCGGTCGATCTGCGAGCCGTGGTCGTTGAAGTAGTACTCCCGCGTCACGCGCGCGCCCGAGGCGGTCATCAGGCGGGCCAGCGAGTCGCCGACCGCCGCCCAGCGGGCGCCGCCCAGGTGGACAGGGCCCGTGGGGTTCGCCGACACGTACTCCAGGTTGATGTCCTGGCCCGCCAACGAGGCGTTCGTGCCGTAGGAGTCCCCCGCCCCGACGATCGTGGCGGCCAGCTGCCCGGCCGAGGAGGCGGCGAGGCGGATGTTGATGAACCCGGGCCCGGCGACCTCCACCGACTCCACGCCCTCCGCGTCGGACAGGGCGCCGGCGATGAGGGCCGCGAGGTCGCGCGGGGCGGTGCCCGCCCGCTTGGCCAGCTGCATGGCGGCGTTGGTCGACCAGTCGCCGTTGTCGCGGTTGCGGGGGCGCTCGACCCGCACGGGGTCGGGGATGTCGGAGGGGTCGAGGGCGACGCGCCCGTCGGCGGCCGCGTCGAGCAGGACGGCGCGGATCAGTGAGGCTAGTTCTTCAGGAGTCACCCCCCAAGCCTACGGGCAACGGGCGGGGCGGGCGAACCGCCGAGCCCCTCTCCCCATCCCGGTGCCGCGCACAAGGGACGGGATTACGCAACACGCGATCGCGCTGGGCGGCTTGATCCCGCCGTTGTGCACAACTCGTGTTCCGTGATCCAACGCCCTTGTGCGCGTACCCGGGCGCACCGGGGCACGGGGCCGGGCGGGGCGCACCCGGGCGCGGGCGCGGGCGCGGGCTGTCCGCTCCAATGGGCGCGGGGCCGGACGGTGCGCGCGGCCGGGGAGCGCTCGGGCACGGGCGCAGTCGGAGCGGCGCCCGGGGCGCGGTATGATCGCAATGAGTCGAAGTGAGGGGGACTCCCATGGCCGCGCCCCAGGACCCGCGCCACAAGCACGCGATCATCCCACTGCTGGGACCCGCTTTCGTGGCGGCCGTCGCCTACGTCGACCCCGGCAACGTCGCGGCCAACATCACCGCCGGCGCCCGGTACGGGTACCTGCTCGTGTGGGTGCTGGTCGCCTCGAACCTGGCCGCCATGGTCGTCCAGTACCTGTCGGCCAAACTGGGGCTCGTCACCGGCGAGTCCCTGCCCTCCCTGCTGGGCGGCAGGCTCCCCACCGCGGGGCGCATCGCCTTCTGGGCGCAAGCCGAGATCGTCGCCGCCGCCACCGACCTGGCCGAGGTGATAGGCGGGGCGCTCGCCCTCCACCTGCTCTTCGGCGTCCCCCTGGTGTGGGGCGGCGTCATCATCGGCGCGGTGTCGATGGCGCTGCTGCTCATCCAGGGCGGCGGGCGCCAGCGCAGCTTCGAGAACGCCATCATCGCCCTCCTGGTCGTCATCACCCTGGGGTTCCTGGCGGGCCTGGTCGCCGCCCCTCCCGACTGGGGCAGTGTCGCCTCGGGCATGGTCCCCCGCTTCCAGGGCGCCGACTCCGTGCTGATCGCCGCCTCGATGCTGGGGGCCACCATCATGCCGCACGCCGTCTACCTGCACTCCTCGCTGGTGAACGACCACGAGGGCGGCACCATCCCCACCGCCGACGAGCACCACAGCGAAGGGCACCTCAAGCGCCTGCTGCGCGCCACCCGGATCGACATCTACTGGGCGCTGGGGGTGGCGGGCGTGGTCAACACCGGCCTGCTCCTCCTGGCGGCCTCGGCCCTGCAGGGCCAGCAGGGCACCGACACCATCGAGGGCGCGCACGCGGCGATCGCCTCGGCCCTGGGGCCCACCGTGGGTACCGTCTTCGCCGTGGGCCTGCTGGCCTCCGGGCTCGCCTCCACGTCAGTGGGCGCCTACGCGGGCTCCGAGATCATGAACGGCCTCCTCCACATCCGCGTGCCCCTGTGGGCGAGGCGCCTCGTCTCCCTGGTGCCCGCCCTGGCCATCCTGGCGGCGGGCGCCGAGCCGACGTGGGCCCTGGTCGTCTCGCAGGTCGCCCTGTCCTTCGGCATCCCCTTCGCGATCATCCCCCTCGTCTCGCTGACCCGCGACCGCCGCGTCATGGGCGAGCACGCCAACTCCCCCGTGCTCGCAGCGGCCGGAGCCCTCATCGCCGCAGCGATCGTCGTCCTGAACCTGCTGCTCGTCTACCTGACGGCGACAGGCCAGGGCTGACCCGGGCGCCCCGCGCACCCACCCGGCATCGGGGCGCCCATCGGGGCGAACCGGCTCGTGGCATCTCGGGGGTGGGCTGGTCCGAAATGCGTCTGAGTTTCGCCGTCCTCGGAGGGCTCCGCGCGGGGTTGGTCCGAAATGCGTCTGAGTTCGACGGTTTTGGCCGGATCTGGGGGAATCCGGGCAGACTCAGACGCATTTTGGACCACATGCCCTCCAAGCCCGTTTCCCAGCCCGAGACTCAGACGGATTTCGGACCACCGGCCCACTCGCGCCACGGGGCCGCCAACCACGGGACCACCGCGCGACTGGGGCTCCATCAGCGCGCACCACCACCGGATCAGTAGAAGTCCCGCGCCTGCGCCGCCCCCGCGAACAACGTCGCACCCTCATACATCTAGAGCATGAAGAACTGAGCTGGACAACATAAAACCGCACTGGTCAGAGGAATCCCGCCCTTGTGCGCATAACTCGGGCGGAGCGGGCGCCGGAGCAGAAGACTTGACCAACGACCCACCCGTCTGCGCCCCGAGCAGCAGACTCCCGGGGCGCTGCCCACGGCCAATGGGCGGCGATCGCGCGAATCCTGCGGATCCACCGCGCAGCGCGGCCCCCTCCCACCGCTTCCGGCGGGAGGGGGCCGCGCCCCCGCTCACGCGCGGTGCGACGCCTCGTACTCGGACATGAGGTCGATACGCCTCTGGTGGCGCGCGTCCCCGGAGAACGGGGTCTCCAAGAAGGCGTCCACCAGCGCCAGGGCCTCCTCGGCGGTGTGCTGGCGCGCGCCCACCGCTATGACGTTCGCGTCGTTGTGCTCGCGGGCCAGGCGGGCCGTCGCGTCGTTCCAGACGAGGGCCGCGCGCACCCCGGCGACGCGGTTCGCCGCCATCTGCTCGCCGTTGCCGGAACCGCCGATGACGACGCCCAGGGAACCGGGCTCGGCGACGACCGCCTCGGCGGCCTCGATGCAGAAGGGCGGGTAGTCGTCCAGGGGCTCGTAGGACAGGGCCCCGTGGTCGACGACGTCGTGGCCCGCCCCGCGCAGGTGGGCCACGACCTTTTCCTTCAGTTCGTATCCGGCGTGGTCGGTGCCGATGTGGACTCGCATATGACACTTCCTCGGGTGATGTGACGATGACACGCGCAAGTATGTCACACATCACCCATGCGCACCCGCCCGCGAAGGCTGGTACACTGTTGCGCGCCGCCCCGATAGCTCAGTGGATAGAGCGTTCGCCTCCGGAGCGAAAGGCCGCAGGTTCGAATCCTGTTCGGGGCACTCTCAGCGCCCGCCGCCCTGCCCGTGCGGATCCGGGTAGAAGATGTCCTCGATGCGCTTGCCGAAGACGGAGGCGATCTTGAAGGCGAGCCCCAGGGACGGGTCGTACTTGCCGTTCTCGATGGCGATGACCGTCTGGCGGGAGACCCCCAGGGAAGCCCCGAACTCCGCCTGGGTCCAGCGCTGCTCCGAGCGCAGCTCCTTCACGTTGTTCCTCATCAGCGGTACCTCCGTTGCAGAACGGCCATGCACAGGCCCCACGCGGACATGAGGACGACGAACGCGGCGATGAACGGGACGCGGACCGCGCCGACGAGGTCCAGAATGCCGGCCGTCGCCAGGAGCGGCGCCGAGACCGTGAACGCCAGTCCCGCGGATTCGATGAGGAGTTTGCGGGGGAACTCGTCGGCCTCGGCCCAGTAGGCGCAAACCGCCCAGACGATGATGCCGATGCCGGGGACGACGAGCAAGATGGACCAGGGTTTCGCGGGTTCGGGCAGCACTCCTGCGAGTGCCAGCGCGGCGGCGAGCAGCGCCACGTAGACGGCCATGCCCACTCCGAAGCGGATCAGATAACGGCGCTGTGCGGGTTCCATGTCTCCAGTGTCCCTCATTTCTTCGTATACGCGGATTGCGGCTGCGGACGCGGCGCGGGGGACCGGGCGCCTTCGGCTCCCAGTCCCTCGCGGGCGGCGACGGTCATAGTGTCATCATGAGGATCGGCAGGCCCAGGAAGAGCAGGTCGAGCATCCAGTGGGCGATGACCGTGGGCATCGTGCGCTTCCAGGCCATCATGAGGGCCCCGAAGAAGAGTCCCGCGATGAGGGTCGTGACCAGCTTGGCGACGGCAGCCTCGGGCGAGGAGAGCGCGAACCCGAGGTGCTGCAGGGAGAAGGCGAGGGCCGGGACCACCAGCGCCATCCCGGCGCCGAAGCGGACTCCGATCCGGGGCTGCAGGTATCCGCGGTAGAGGCCCTCCTCGGCCAGCGCGATGGTCAACGGCATGACGGCGAAGCACAGCAGGCCCGCCCACATCGGCAGGCGCGCGCTCATGGCGCCCATCGGCGGCGCCCCGTGGTAGGCGATCAGGTTCCCGATGAAGGAGGCGACGAACCAGACGACCACCGTGCCGATGAAGGCGAGGAGCCCCCACCCGATGTCCCTGAGCAGGAACGGGCGGTACAGGTCGGCCAGCGACCGGCCCTCCCTGCGCATGAGGAGGGCGAGCATGGCCAGGGTGAGGACGTCGATGAGGACGGTCGCGGGGCTGATCCAGATGAGGGAGCCGCTGGCGGCCAGGGCGGCGCCTGCGAGCAGGATCGCTCCGCCGCGCGCGAGGGCCGCGAGCGCGAGCCTGCCCAGCGGGACCGTGGGAGCCGGGGCGATGGTGGGAACGGCGGGAGCCGGGGAGGCCCACTGCGCGCTGGCCGTGGCGCCAGCGACGGCGGTTGGGAGGGTCTGCGCGGCGGCCGCGGCGTCCGGGGCGGCGCTGCCGGCGGCCGGGGCGGCCGCACGGACGCCGCAAGTGCCACGAAGAGCAGCAGACGAGGCGGGGGCCGCCCCATTGCGGCGATTGGTCCGCGAGACGGGGGCGGGGGTCGTAGGAACGGTGGGAACTGGGGCTGTGTGTGTTGTGCTCATGACCTAAAATGTACAGCACCCTTTACATCGATGTCAAGGGCACTTGACACAAAATGTCAATGTTCCTTGACTTGGTGCGCGAAAGTCGTCGTCATCCACCCCACATTCGCGTCCACGGAATGCGCACCCGGACGACGCCGGGACCCGCCTCCCGTAGAGTGGGGGAACCCATCTGACCTCGAACAAGGAACTCGCATGACCTACCAGTGGTGGTCCCTGCTCCCCTTCGTGGCTATGCTCGGCTGCATCGCGCTCCTGCCGATCATCCCCGCCACGGCGCACTGGTGGGAGCGGGCCTCGAGCCAACTCATCATCGCCCTCGCCCTCGGAGCGCCCACCACCGTGTGGATGTTCCTGGGCGCGGGCTCCTCCCCCCTCATCGCCACCGGAGTCGAGTACGCGCAGTTCATCGTCCTGCTCTTCGCGCTCTTCACCGTCTCGGGGGGCATCCACCTGGACGGCGACATCAAAGCGACACCCCGCAACAACACGGCCTTCCTGGCGGTCGGCGGCGTCCTCGCCTCGTTCGTGGGCACCACCGGCGCCGCGATGCTGCTGATCCGGCCCCTGCTGGCGACGAACAAGGAGCGCGTCCACCGGGTCCACACCGTGCTCTTCACGATCTTCGTCGTCGCCAACTGCGGCGGGCTGCTCACCCCTCTGGGCGACCCGCCCCTCTTCCTCGGCTACCTGCACGGCGTCCCCTTCACGTGGACGCTCGGCCTGTGGAAGGAATGGTTGTTCGTCCTCGCGCTCCTGCTGCTCACCTACTACTCGATCGACCGGATCCGGTACGCATCCGAGGACACCAGCGCCATCGAGTCCGACGACCGGGACATCAAGCCCCTGCGGCTGCGCGGCGGGCTCAACCTGCTGCTCTTCGCGGTCATCATCGCCGCCGTCGCCTTCATCCCCTCATGGGACGGCGAGGCGCTGGCCGAGGGGCACGTGGGCGCCTGGACAGAGCTGGTGCCGTGGCGCGAGATCGTCATGATCGGCGCGGCGGCGGTGTCCTACTTCCTCTCCGACCGCGAGGTCCGCTTCACGTCCAACGCCTTCACGTGGGGGCCGATCAGCGAAGTGGCGATCCTCTTCATCGGCATCTTCGCGACGATGGCCCCCGCGCTGCGCTTCCTGGAGCAGATCGCCCCGTCGCTCCCACTCACGCGGATGACGTTCTTCCTCTTCACCGGAGGCCTGTCGTCCGTGCTCGACAACGCGCCCACGTACATGACCTTCTTCGAGATGGCCAAAGCCCTCGGCGGCGACGGCACCCTCGTCGCGGGCGTGCCCGAGTACTACCTCGTCCCCATCTCACTGGGGTCCGTGTTCTGCGGCGCGATCACCTACATCGGCAACGGCCCGAACTTCATGGTGAAGTCGGTCGCCGAGGCCGACGGCGTGGCGATGCCGAGCTTCGGGGGCTACATCACCCACGCCTTCACGCTGCTGGTCCCCGTCCTGGCCGCGATGGCCCTGGTCTTCGTCGGGACCTCCTGGGTGGAACGGGGCGTCGGCATCGCCCTGGCCGCCGGCCTGGCGTTCAACTCGCTGTGGCGCATCCGCCGTGCAGGCAAGGTCGAGGGGGCCGCGGACTTCTCCGGCGAGCGCTGACACCCGCCGGGGGGCGCCTGGGCCCGGGCGACCGGGGCGAACGAGGCCGGGCCAGCAGGTCCGCGCCGCACGAGGCGCACTCCGGGCCCGGGCGACCGGGGCGAACGAGGCCGGACCAGCAGGTCCGGGGCGAGGCCACTGAGCCGCGCCCACACTTCCCCCACCAATCGCGGCCTCGGAACGAGGCGGCAGCGCTGCGAGAGCAGACCACCGCGAGGCGCTCCGAGGCTCGACCGCAGCATTGGGGCAGGGAACCACCCATTGGGGTAGGCAATTTGCCTACCCCAATGACCCATTGCCTACCCCAAAGCCCGCCCGCACCCGACCACGGCCCCACAAACGCCTACCCCAATGACCCATTGCCTACCCCGATAACCGCCCGCACCCCGCCCACAGGCGCCGCGCCCCGTTGAGAGCGCCGCATCATTGCGGAACAGCCCGACCACTGCCCACTCCATGCCGCGTGCGAGGAGCCCCGCCTCGCACGCCAGAACCGCCCGGCCCGGCGTCCCCTCGAAGACGAGGGGCGCCCGGGCCCACTCACGCGGGAGCCTGGGGCGCCTCCCACAGCCCGCGCGAATCCAGGAGGTCGCGCACCATCGTGGGCCTCTCGGTGACGATACCGTCGATGCCGCAGTCCAGCAGTTCCAGGACCTCTTCGGCGGTGTCGATCGTCCACACGTGCACGGCGAGCCCCAGGGTGTGCGCGGCGGCCACGAAACGCCGGTCGACGACGCGCAGGGGTCCGAGCCCCGCGGGCACCTGGGCGGCGACGACGCCCTGGGAGGGGCCGGGGACGCACCACCGCGACGGGTCGGTGGCGGTCTTAGCCGCTCCCACGAGGCGCACCACCGCCTCGGTGCCAAGGGAGGTGGGGATGGACCCGCGGGCGCGCACGGCGCGCAGGCGCGACTCCTTGAAGGAGGCGACCAGGGTGCGCGAGGCCGCCCGGTGCTCCTCGATGACCTCGATGAGGGGCTCGACGACGCCGGGCACTTTGGCGTCGATATTGAAGTACATGTCGGGGAAGGCCTCGAGGACCTCGGCCAGCAGCGGCATCTTCTCCCCCGGGGCCTCGCGGTGGCGCAGCCGGGAGATCTCCCTCCAGTCCAGCTGGGCGATCAGCCCGGTCCCGTCGAAGCAGCGGTCCACGGCGTCGTCATGGGAGAGGACGACCCTGCCGTCGGCGGTGAGGTGGGCGTCGGTCTCGATGTGGCGCACCCCCAGGGAGCGGGCGTGCTCGAAGGCGGCCATCGTGTTCTCGGGGGCCTCGGCTCCCCCTCCCCGGTGGGCGAGGACGATCGGGCCGCGGCGGGACACGACGGGAATCATTGGCAGGCCTCCTGACCGGGATAAATGGCTCGCACCCCGGCCATCCAGGCCTCGGGGTCAACGGGTTCGTCCTTCTCATTATGAATCTCGAAATGGAGGTGCGGGCCCGTTGACCACCCATTGTTACCCACGGCACCTATGGTCTGCCCGGCTGTGACCTGGTCGCCCACCTTCACGGTGATCCGGTTCATGTACTGGTGCAGGTACGCGGAGTAGAAGACCGTGCCGTCCTTGCGCTGGTGGCGGATCTGGACGTAGGCGCCCGACCGGGAGTTCTCGGCGACCTCGGTGACCGTCCCCTGGTAGACCGCGACGACCGGGGTGTCCAGCGGCGCCGCCATGTCGATGCCCTCGTGCTGCAGCAGTTGGCCCGACACCGGGGAAACGCGCATCATGAACGGCGATGTGATCGTGAAGGACCCCTCAGTGAGGGGCCAGTAGACGGTGTCGGTGGTGATGTTGACGCTCCGGGTCCCGTCGGCGCCCGCGCTCGAGGCGCAGCCCACCATGGAGACGGGGGCGCGCACCCGCGCCCGCGACGCCGCGGTGAGGGAGCCCTCGAGCATCGAGGCCCTGGGCAGCACCTGCCCCGCGGCCCAGCTCTGGCGGTCGGGCGGGGCGCCCATGGCCATGGCGGGCATCGTGAGCGCCGTCGCCGATCCGATGCGCCCCGTCATCGGGACTGCGATGGTGGCCCCGGCCAGGCCGACGATCAGGGTGGCGCGTGCGATGTGCCCGAAGAACCCCACTGTCCTGCGGGGTCTGCCCGGCCCCGGCTGGGACTCGGCGACGTGCCCCCCTCTGGGCCTGCCCCCGCTGCGCGGGGTGGAAGCCTCGCGATGCCGCTGGGCGCGTTTGGGCAGTGGGCATTGCAACTCGGTTCCGCTCACCCGGGTCCCCCGTTCGCTGTCGGTCGGCCAGTCCGCTTACTCATAATCTACCTCCAGGTGAGCGCGGGCGCGCAAGCCCGTGGAGCCGTGAGGTTGCACCCATATCCCCGGGCCCACCGGACCGGTCCCCTCACGTCGCCGGGCCCTCCGCGAAGCCCTGCCCCGTTCCCGACCGGATCCCCGCTCCCGGGCCTCACCGCTGCAGGGAGTCGCGCACCTCGCCGACCAGCTGCTCGAGGATGTCCTCCAGGAAGAGCACCCCCGCCGCCTCCCCCTCCGATTCGACGAGGGCGCAGTGGACGCCCGTGCGTTGCATGCGGCGCAGTGCGTCCTCGACCTCGTCGGACGCCCCGACGGTCTCCAGGCGGCGGATCCGCCACGGGGTGATGGGCTCGTCGCGCTGGGCGCCCTCGGCGTAGAGCACGTCCTTGAGGTGGACGTACCCGCTGATCGCCCCTCCCCCGTCGAGGATCGGGAAACGGGAGTACCCGGTGCGGGCGACCTGCTCCTCGACGTCGGCGGGGGTCGCCGAGGCGGGCAGGACCACCAGGCCGTCGAGGGGCACCATCGTCGAGCCCGCCGTCTCCTCGGAGAACTCCAGCGCCCCGGACAGCAGGCCGAGCTCGTCGTCGAGGACCCCCTCGGCCTGCGAGGTCTCGACGATGGTGGCGACCTCCTCCACTGTGAACGTCGAGGCGATCTCGGCGCGCGGCTCGTACCCGGCCAGGCGGACGAACCAGTTCGCGAAGGCGTCCATCGCCGTGATGACGGGGCGGATGACGCGCCCGATCCCGACCAGGACGGGGGCCAGGACCAGCAGCATGCGCACGGAGGAGGCCAGGGAGATGTTCTTGGGGACCATCTCCCCGAACACCACGTGGGCGAAGAGGACGACCGCCAGGGCGGCGGCGAAGCCGACGACGTGGGCCGAGGCGCCGGGCAGCCCCGCCCGGGCCAGCGGCGCCTCGACCAGGTGCGCGATGGCGGGCTCGGCGACGACGCCCAGGGTCGTGGAGGCCACGGTGACGCCCAGCTGGCAGATGGCGAGCATGAGGGACACGTGCCGCAGGGCGTGCAGGGCGTGGCGGCTGCCGGGCCTGCCCTGCTCGGCCAGGGGCTCGATCTGGGAGCGCCTCGTCGAGGTCACGGCGAACTCGCCGGCCACGAAGAAGGCGTTGACGCCCAGCAGGAGGACGGTGACGGCGATGCCCAGTCCGGCGCTCATCCGGCCTCCTCCGGCTCCGGCGGCGGGGTGAGGGCGATCTGCGTGACGCGCCTGCCCTGCATCTGCGCGACCTCCAGGCCGACGCCGTCGACTTGGAGCCTCTGGCCGACGGCGGGGATGTCGCCCAGCTCGTTCATGATGAGGCCGCCGAGGGTGTCGTAGGGGCCGTCGTCGGGCAGGACGATCCCCGTGCGGGCCTTGAGCTCGTCGGGCCGCAGCGTCCCGGGGACCAGCAGGGTGCCGTCGGGGCGCGGGCGGATCCCGAGGCGGCGCTGGTCGTGCTCGTCGGAGACCTCGCCGACGATCTCCTCGATGACGTCCTCCAGGGTGACGATGCCGGAGACGCCTCCGTACTCGTCGACGACGACCGCCATCTGCAGGCCCTCGTCGCGCAGCTGCACCATGAGCGGTCCGATCGGCGCGGTCTCGGGCACCGAGGGCGCGGGGGCGAGCAACGACGAGGAGACGACGGGCACCTCGGCGCGGCGCTCGTGGGGGACGGCGACGGCGCGCCTGAGTGACACGAGGCCGACGACGTCGTCGGAGTCCTCGCCGATGACGGGGAAGCGCGAGTGGCCGGTGCTGGCCGCCAGGGCGATGACGTCGGCGGCGCTGGCGCCCTCCGGGAGGGTGCGCACGCGCCCGCGGTCGGTCATGACGTCGGCGGCGCACAGGCGGGACATGCGGATCGAGTTGGTGAACAGGGAGGCGGTGGACGTGTCGAAGGTGCCCTCCTCGGCGCTGTGCTCGACGAGGGCGGCCAGCTCCCCGGCGGAGCGCGCCGACGATATCTCCTCGCGGGGCTCGATCCCCATGCGCCTGAGCACCCAGTTGGCGGTGCCGCCCAGAACCCAGATGACAGGGGCGAACACGGTGGTGAACGCCATCTGGAAGGGGACCACCGCGCGCGCCGTGTCCATGGGGTGGGCGAGCGCGAGGTTCTTGGGGACCAGCTCCCCGAAGAGCATGGAGAAGACGTTGATGAACGCGGCCGCCGCGAAGGCCGCGATGCCCGTCGCCAGGCCCCAGGCCACTCCCGCCGATCCCAGCGCCGACTCCAGCAGCGAGGCTATGGTGGACTGGGTCGTGTAGCCCAGCAGGATCGTCGTCAGCGTGATGCCCACCTGCGCGCCGGACAGCTGGGTCGACAGCGTCTTCGTGGCGCGCAGGACGCGGGCGGCGCCGCGCTGGCCCTCCTCGGCGCGCTTCTCGACGACGGCCTGGTCGATGGCGACCAGGGAGAACTCCGCTGAGACGAAAACGAACGTCCCGGCGGTGAGGACGAGCCCCAGGACCAGCATCAGCGCGGTCGCCACTGCTGCCCCCCGCCGACGCCCTCGGTGCGCTGCGCGCGCCGGGCGCGCGGAGGCGGGGACGAATACCCTGGTGTGCCACTGTCCATGATAGGCACCAGTCTAACGAGCCGATCCAGTGCCCTGCGCCCTGTGCCCGCGCCTTTTGCCAAAGCTCACCCGCGCGCCCCCCAAGGGGAGGGAAGGGAGCGGCCAAGTGTCGTAAAAGAACAGTGAAAACGCTCACGGGACTCATACAATTGACTCCACCGCCACCAGTGCCGGGCCCCGAGGGGCAGAACCAACCGGAGGAGACAGTGCCCAGTTCCACACAACACCCCGATCCTCAGTGGTACATCGCGAAAATGCGGGACCTCTACGCGCGGGACCCCGGGCAGCTCGACGAGTCCTGGCGCGCCTACTTCTCGACCGAGAGCGCCCCGCCGCAGCTGCGCTCCCCGCTGCCCGCCATGCCCACCGCGCCCGGGGCCGGGGCAGCGCTGGTCCTTCCCGAGGCGGGGGCAGGGATCGGGGCCGCGCCGGTCCTTCCCGAGGCGGGGGCCGGGGCCGGGGCAGCGCGCACCACTCCCGCGCCCGGGGACGGCACTACCCCGCCGGCGCCCGCCTCGTCGGCCCCGCCCGCGCCCGCCGGGGAGTTCCCCGCGCCCGGCCCGGAGCCGGAGGGGGGACCGCTCAGCGTCACCGGGCCCGCGACCGGCCTGGAAGAGCCCGCGCCCCAGGAGGGCATCGCCAACGAGGAATCGGTGACGCGCGCCGACCTGCCCCCCGCCCCGCCGGCCGCCGTCGCCGAGGCCACCAGCCCCTACACCCGCCAGCAGCACGGGCGCGCCGCCTTCACCCGGGGCGCGGGCGCGGCCACCAGCGACCAGATCTCCGTCCTCAAATCCGCGGCACGGGCCACGGCCAAGCACATGGAGGCGTCCCTGTCCGTCCCGACCGCCACCTCGCAGCGCCAGATCCCGGCGAAGCTGCTCATCGAGAACCGCGCGCTCATCAATTCCCACCTGGCGCGGAGCGTGGGCGGCAAGGTGTCCTTCACCCACCTCATCGGCTACGCCCTGGTCGAGGCCCTGTGCGAGATGCCCGGCCTCAACGTGCGCTACGCCCTGGAGGGCGGCAAGCCCGCCGTCGAGCACATGGCCCACATCGGCTTCGGGCTCGCCATCGACGTGGCCGATGCCGATGGCAACCACTCGCTGAAGGTGCCCGTGGTCCGCGACGCCGACACCCTGACCTTCGCGGAGTTCGTCGCCGCCTACCAGGACCTGGTGTCCCGGGCGCGGCGCGGCGCGCTCGCCCCGGCGGACTTCGCGGGCGCCACCGTCACCCTGACCAACCCCGGGACGCTGGGGACCACGACCTCGGTGCCGCGCCTCATGGCGGGCCAGGGCATCATCATCGGCGTGGGCGCCACCGACTACCCCGCCGAGTTCCGGGGCGTGTCCCCCAAGCGCCTGGCCGCGATGGGCATCGGGAAGACGATGTTCTTCTCGTCCACCTACGACCACCGCGTCATCCAGGGCGCCGACTCGGGCCGCCTCCTGGCCCTCATCGACCAGAAGCTGTCGGGGCGCGACGGCTTCTACGAGCGAGTCTTCACCTCCATGCACGTGCCCGCCCGCCCCTACAAGTGGGAGGCGGACTACGAGTACGACCCCGCGCGGGAGAAGGGCAAGGCGGCGCGCATCGCCGAGCTCATCCACGCCTACCGCTCCCGCGGGCACCTCGCCGCCGACACCGACCCCCTGTCCTACCGCGTGCGCCACCACCCCGACCTGGAGCTCTCCTCCTACGGCCTGTCCGTGTGGGACCTCGACCGCCCCTTCCCCGGCGGCGGCCTCGGGGGCGGCCAGACCCTCCCCCTGCGCGAGATCCTCGCCCAGCTGCGCGACACCTACACGCGCACGGTCGGCATCGAGTACATGCACATCCAGGACCCCGTCCAGCGCCAGTGGGTGCAGTCCCGCATCGAGAAGCCCTACTCGGCCCCCGACGACGCCGAGCAGGCGCGCATCCTGGACACCCTGATCCGCGCGGAGGCGTTCGAGGAGTTCCTCCAGACCAAGTTCACGGGCCAGAAGCGCTTCTCCCTGGAGGGCGGGGAGTCCCTGATCCCCCTGCTCGACGAGCTCCTCTCCTCGGCGGCCCTGGCGGGGATCCACGAGGTGGCCATCGGCATGGCCCACCGCGGGCGCCTCAACGTCCTGGCCAACATCGCCGGCAAGTCCTACTCGCAGATCTTCGGCGAGTTCGAGGGCAACTACGTGGCCAACCCCGCCCAGGGCAGCGGCGACGTGAAGTACCACCTGGGCACGTGGGGCGTGTACTCCGTGGACGACGGCATGGCGACGAAGGTGTACATGGCCGCCAACCCCTCGCACCTGGAGGCCGCCGACGGCGTCCTCGAGGGCATCGTCCGCGCCAAGCAGGACGCCCTGGGCGACCCGGACCTGCCGATCATCCCCGTCCTCATCCACGGGGACGCCGCCTTCGTCGGGCAGGGCGTCGTCCAGGAGACCCTCAACATGAGCCAGGTGGAGGGCTACAAGACGGGCGGGACGATCCACGTGATCGTCGACAACCAGATCGGTTTCACCACCGGCCCGGCCTCCGGGCGCTCCACCCGCTACCCCACCGACCTGGCCAAGGGCCTGCAGATCCCCATCCTGCACGTCAACGCCGACGACCCCGAGGCGGTGGTGCGCTGCGCCCGCCTCGCCTTCCAGTACCGCTGCCGCTTCCACAAGGACGTCATCATCGACATGGTGTGCTACCGCAGGCGCGGGCACAACGAGGGCGACGACCCGTCGATGACGCAGCCCGTCATGTACTCCCTCATCAACCGCATCCCCTCCACCCGTTCCGTCTACGTGCGCAACCTCGTGGGGCGTGGGCGCCTCACCGAGGAGCAGGCGCGGGCCTCGATCGCCAAGTACGAGGCGGAGCTGTCGCGCATCCTCGACGAGACGCGCTCGGGCGGGCACGAGGGGCGGCCCGCCCCCGACCCGTCGCTGACGGCGGGCGTGGGCGGCGCGGGCGAGGCGGAGGACTCGGGGTGGACGATGCCCGAGTCCCAGCTGCCCGGCCAGGGCATGATGATCGGGTGGACGTCGGCCACCTCGGCCCCCCGGATCCGCCGCATCGGCAAGGCGCACACGCGCTTCCCACAGGGTTTCACCCCCCACCCCAAGATCCGGCGGCTGTGCGAGCGGCGCCGCGAGATGGCGATGGGCGAGCGCCCCATCGACTGGGGTTTCGCCGAGGTCCTCGCGATGGGCACCCTGCTCATGGAGGGGACGAATGTGCGCCTGTCCGGCGAGGACGCGGCGCGCGCCACCTTCGTCCAGCGGCACGCGGTGCTCCACGACCACACGGACGGCAGGGAGTTCACGCCCCTGCGGTTCCTGCGCCCCGACCAGGCCGACTTCGGCGTGTGGAACTCCCCCCTGTCCGAGTACGGGGTGCTCGCCTTCGACTACGGGTACTCGCTGGAGAGCCCGGAGACCCTGACGATCTGGGAGGCGCAGTTCGGCGACTTCGCGAACGGCGCCCAGACCGTGATCGACGAGTTCATCTGCTCGGCCGAGCAGAAATGGGGCCAGCGCAGCGCCCTGGTCATGCTGCTGCCCCACGGCTACGAGGGGCAGGGGCCGGACCACTCCAGCGCGCGCATCGAGCGCTACCTGCAGCTGGCCGCCCAGGACAACATGTGGATCGTGCAGCCCTCCACCCCGGCGAACCACTTCCACATGCTGCGCACCCAGGCGTACAAGCGCCCCCGCAAGCCCCTCATCGCGTTCACCCCCAAGCAGCTGCTGCGCCTGGCGGCGGCGGCCTCGTCCGTGGAGGAGTTCACCAGCGGCTCCTTCCGCCCCGTCATCGGCGAGGCGCGGGCCGGCATCGACCCCGCGTCCGTGGAACGGGTCCTGGTGTGCACGGGGCGCGTCTACTACGACCTGGTCCGCGAGCGCGCGGCCAGGCGCGACCCGGCGACCGCCGTCATCCGCCTCGAGCAGCTCTACCCGCTGCCCGCCCAGGCCCTCGCCGAGGAGTTGGCGAAGTACCCGGGCGCCGAGGTGGTCTGGGTGCAGGACGAGCCGAGGAACCAGGGCGCGTGGCCGCACCTGGCGCTCAACCTGTTCGCGCAGTGGCCCAGGCCCGTGCGCCTGGTGTCGAGGCCCGAGTCCGCGACCACCGCGGCCGGCCGCCCGTCGCTGCACCAGGAGCAGGCCTCGCGCCTTCTGCGCGCGGCGTTCGGCGATTAGGGCCCCGCGCTCCGTATCCTGGACGCATAGCGGTGCGAGTCGAAGGGAGTGGACGATGCGGCTGTGCGTGATCGGCGACGAGCTGGTGGCGGGCACGGGCGATTCCCGGAGCCTGGGCTGGATCGGCCGCGTGTGCGCCCGCTCCCGTTTCAAGGTCCCCGCGACGGTGATGGCGCTGGCGATGCCCGGGGAGACCACGAAGGAGATGGGGATGCGCTGGGAGGCCGAGGTCTCCCCCCGCCTGGCGGACGACCAGCCGCGCGGCCTGGTGATCGGGGTGGGGCCCGCCGACGTGCCCGCGGGCGTGTCGACTGCGCGCTCGCGCCTCAACCTGGCGAACATCACGGACAGGGCGGCGGTGCTGGGGATCCCCTGCTTCGTCGTGGGGCCCCCGCCCCTGGCGGGCGTCGACCAGCAGGCGCTGCGGGCCCTCAGCCGCTCCTGCGCGGAGGTGTGCGCGCGGCGGCAGATCCCCTTCGTGGACACCTTCACCCCGCTGGTGTCGCACGACCAGTGGTTCGAGGACATGGCGGGGTCGATGGCCCGCAACGAGGCGGGGATGACGCTGCCGGGGCAGACGGGGTACGCGCTCATCGCCTGGATCGTCCAGCACCAGGGCTGGTACGAGTGGACGGGGGCGTCCCTGCCCGAGGACTGACGGCGCACTGGGGGCCGCTGGCCGGGCGCTGCGGCTGCTGTTCCGCGTCCCCCACCGGTCGGAGTTCCGGGCCCCGTCGAGTCGCAGCGCGCAAGGCCGCCCCGCGGGCCCGCCTACCCGCGCGCGGCCCTGCTGGCGGCCTCCGCCGTCGCCACCGCGTCCAGGAGCCTGCGCGCCGAGGCCACCCGGGAGGCGCGCCGCGCGAGCACCCCGGATCCCGGGCCCGCCTCCCCGGCCCCCCCGCCGCTTCCGGCGCCGAAGGGGGCCTCGCCCCGCGCGAAGGCGTCGAGCGCGCAACTGGGCTCGGACTGGGCGTGCGTGCACAGCGGCAGGCACCACGAGGCGGCGTCGCGCACGTCGGGGAAGACGGCGAGCACGTCGTCGGCGCCCACGTGCCCCAGCCCGAAGGAGCGCACGCCCGGCGTGTCCACGATCCACCCGCCGCCGGGCAGTTCGAAGGCCTCGGAGGAGGTGGAGGTGTGCCGCCCGCGGCCCGTCACCCCGTTCACGCGGCCCACTGCGCGGTCCGCGTCCGGCGACAGGGCGTTGATGAGGGTCGACTTGCCGACACCGGAGTGGCCGACCAGCACCGAGAACTCGCCGCTCAGCGCCTCCGTCAGCCGGTCGGCGCCGCTGGCGCCCCCGCCCCCGGTCACGACCACGTCGAGGTCGAAGTCCGCGTAGGCGCCGACCAGCGGCCCGGGGTCGGCCAGGTCCGATTTGGTCAGGACCAGGACGGGGCGCAGCCCCGCCTCGTAGGCGGCCACGAGGCAGCGGTCGATCATGCCCGTGCGCGGCGGCGGGTCGGCCAGGGCGACGACGACGCACATGAGCGACGCGTTCGCCACGATCGCCTTCTCGCCCCGCGCGTCGGGGGCGTCCTCCAGGCTGCGGCGCAGCACTGTGGAGCGCTCCTCGACCCGGACGATGCGCGCCAGGGCCCCGGGGGCGCCCGACAGGTCTCCCGCGAGGCGCACCCTGTCGCCCATGATGACGCCGCCGCGCCTGATCTCCTTGGCGCGCACCCCCACGACGCGGCCGGCGCCCCCGGCGCGGGGCCCCCGCAGCTCGGGGGCGAGCACCACCTGGTAGCGGCCGCGGTCGATGCCGACGACGGAACCGACGGGCGCCGAGGACCAGTCGGGGCGGTCCTTCGTCCGGGGGCGCGAGCGCTTCGGGGCGCGCACCCGCACCCGCGGGTCGTCCGTCCCCGTGTCCCGGCGCCCCATCAGGGCTCCCGCCGGCCCGCGAGCGCGCCCGCCCACATCCGGGCGAACCCCGGCAGCGTCTTCGACGTGCACTCGATGTCGCGCACCCCCACCCCCGCGGTGGTCAGGCCCAGGACCGCGCCGAAGGCCGCCATCCTGTGGTCCTCGTAGGTCTCCACCGTGCCCGGGCGCAGCGGGGCCGGGGCGATGGCCAGGCAGTCGCCCCCGTCCTGGGCGTCGCCGCCCAGGCGGTTGAGCTCGGTGGCCAGGGCGGCGACGCGGTCGGTCTCGTGGCCGCGCAGGTGGGCGATCCCGCTCAGGCGCGAGGGCGAGGAGGCGGAGGCGCAGATGGCGGCGAGGGCGGGGGTGAGCTCCCCGACGGCCGACATGTCGGCGTCGATGCCCGGGTAGTTGCCCGCGCCGGGCCCCTCGACGGTGAGGCCGTCGTCGCCCAGTTCGACGCGGGCCCCCATGTGGCCCAGGATCGCGCGCCAGGCGTCGCCGGGCTGCGAGGTGGTGCGCGGCCAGCCCGGGACGCGCACGCGCCCGCCGGTGACCATCGCGGCGGCCAGGAAGGGCCCGGCGTTGGACAGGTCGGGATCGATGTCGGTGTCGCCGGGGCTGGGGCGGCCGGGGAACACGTGCCACGTGCGGACGGGGCCGGCCTCGTCGACCTCCTCGATGTCGATGCCCGCGCGCGCCAGGGCGCGGACCGTCATCTCGACGTGGGGCATCGAGACGACGCGGCCGGGGGCGGACACGAACAGGGGGTCGCCGATGAGGGGGGCCACCAGCAGCAGCGCCGAGAGGAACTGGGACGAGGCGGAGGCGTCGACGGCGCACTGGGCGCCCAGGGGGGTCCTCAGGGGGCCGCGGATCGTGAAGGGCAGGCGCCCCGGGGCGCCCTCGTGGTGGACGCGCGCCCCCATGCCCTCGAGGGCGCCCAGCAGCGGCGCGAGGGGCCTGGCGTGGGCGGCCGCGTCCCCGTCGAAGCGGGTCGTCCCCCCGCTGAGGGCGGCCAGGGGCGGCAGGAAGCGCATGACGGTCCCGGCCAGCCCGCAGTCGATGGCGGCGGGCCTGGGGCGCTCCCCCATGGGCGTGACGCGCAGGGCGCCGCCCTGGGTGTCGAAGGAGGCGCCCATCTGCTCGAGGGCGCCCAGGAACAGGCGGGTGTCCCGGGCGTCGAGGGCGCCGCGGATCGTGGTGGGGGCGTCGGCGACGGCGGCCAGGTAGAGGGCGCGCGCCGTCTGGGACTTCGAACCGGGCAGCGCGACGACCGCGTCGATCGGCCCGGAGGCGGTGGGGGCCTCCCACACCGTCATAGCGCGTCCCCGCGGGCGGCCGCGGCCTGCTCGAGGGCGCCCTCGCGCGCGGCCCTGACCGCCGCCGCGCGCTCCCTGCGCGCGCGCCGCGCCCACGAGGCGGAGGGCGCCCCCACGCGGTCGGCGGAGGCGATGAGCACGCCGCCCACGAGGGCGAGCCTGCGCATCGCGGCGGAGCGGCGGGCGGCGCGCCCGGGCCCCTGGGCCGGTCCGGTCCGGGGGGCGAGGGCAACGGGCGCCCCGACGGCGGCGAGGACGGCGGCGCAGACCCGGGGCGCCCGCCCCAGCGCGAACCCCACGCCCGCGACGGCGGTGACGGCCCCGAGGGCGCGGGTGGCGGCGACGAGGCGTCCGTCGTCGGCCTCCACGCCCGCCACTGAGGCGGCGCGGTCGATGAGGGGGCGGGCGGGCGCGATGCGCGCCACGTGGGAACGCGGATCGCGCACGGCGTCGATGCCGTCGGCGATGAAGGGGGCGGCGAGAAGGGGGCGGGCGACCATGCGCAGCAGATTCATACCCCTATTCTGACCGGGATCGGCGCGTTCGCGAAATGGAACACCCCGGGGCGGCGGCACGGGCGGGCGGACTGCGGTCCAGGCCACTCGCGCGCGGGGAATACGGCCGGGGCGCGGAGCGTTCCGCTCACATGCCACGCCCACCAGCCACGACAAGCGCCCCTCCCGGCACCGCGACTAGGCTGGTCACCGATGGACACGACGACACCCACACCGGCGGGGGTGGCCCCGCCCGCCGAGCAGGCGGAACTGCGGGAGCGGTTCATGGACGAGGCGATGCCCCTCATGGACCAGCTCTTCGGCGCGGCCCTGGGCATGACGCGCAACCGCGCGGACGCCGAGGACCTCGTCCAGGAGACCTACCTCAAGGCCTACTCGAAGTTCCACCAGTACAAGCCCGGCACCAACATCAAGGCCTGGCTCTACAGGATCCTGACGAACACGTACATCACCCAGTACCGCAAGGCGCAGCGCTCCCCGAAACGGGCCTCGACGGACACCGTCGAGGACTGGCAGCTGGCCGAGGCGGCCTCGCACGACGCACGGGGCCTGGTCTCGGCGGAGGTCGAGGCGCTGGAGGCCCTGCCCTCCGAGCAGCTGCGCGACGCCCTGGAGTCGTTGTCGGAGGAGCACCGGATGGTGATCGTCATGGCCGATGTGGAGTCCATGACGTACAAGGAGATCGCCCAGGCCCTGGGCATCCCGATCGGGACGGTCATGAGCCGTTTGAACCGGGCCAGGCGCAACCTGCGCGCGAAGCTGGGAGAGGTCGCAGCGGAATACGGGATCGGAGGAGCACGATGACAGCCGGAGGAGCACGATGAACGGCCCCGCGCCCACCTGCCGGGAGGTCCTGGAGCAGATCTACGCCCTGATCGACTGCGAGGAGTGCGACCGCAGGGGCGCGCTCATCGACGGCGGCGACATCGACGGCCCCGACGCGCGCCTGCGCGCCCTCATGCTGGCGCACGCGGCCTCGTGCGCGCACTGCTCGGACGCGCTGGAGGCCGAGCGCCACGTGCGGGCGCTCCTGCGCCGCTGCTACGGGACCGCGCAGGCGCCCGCCGCCCTGCGCGCCCGTGTCACGGCCTCGATCACCCGGATCTCTGTGGCCTACAACGGTTGATCCGCGGCGTCCGGGGCGGGGCCGTCTCCGCTCCGGGCGCCGGCCGGAGAGACGTGCCCACGAGGACGAACACCCATGGCGCGCGCCACACGGCTGTCGCGCATGCGGTGATGTGCGTCGCGCCCGGGGCGGGGCGCGTTGGTGGCGCCGTGGCATGTGTGCGAAAATACGGGGGTTCAGACCGACCAACGAGGAGAACACCATGTCGAAGAGGGGTCGTAAGCGTCGCGATCGTCGTAAGAACGGCGCGAACCACGGCAAGCGTCCCAACGCTTGAGCCGATGACTCGGATGCCCGGCGGCCTCACGGCTTCCGGGCATCTTCTGCGCCCCGGCGGCGCGCCCCGCCGCCTGCGCGGCGCCCCCTAGGCCCCGGTGAGCGCCTGAGCCGCCTGGCGGGCGCGGGCCTCCCACGTGTGGCGGCCCCGGGCCCCCCGCACCGCAGCGCGCGCACCCGCCGCAGCGCCCGGGTCGGCGACGAGGCGGGCGAGCAGGCCGGCGATGGCCTCCCGGTCGTAGGGCAGCGTCCACCCGGTGCCGGTGCGCGCCACGAAATCGCCGACGTAGGTGCCCTGGGAGGCCAGGACCGGCAGGGAGCGCCCGATGTACTCGAAGAGTTTCACGGGCGCGGCGAAGGCCCGGTACTCGACGGGCCGCATGGCCAGGACGCCCGCGCCCGCCCGCGCGTAGTAGGGGTCCAGGTCCTCCCCCCTCCCGTGGACGACGCTCACGCCACCGCCCAGGAACGGCTCGTAGGCGGCCCGATGGGCCCGCCACTGGTCGGGGGGCACGCACATCGTCAGGGTCGCGCCCGGGGTCTCCGCCACCGCCGCCGCGCACTCGGACAAGTCGTAGTAGTCGCCCAGCGCCCCCACGTAGAACAGGTCCGCGGCCTCCCCCTCCGATGCCGCGCCCACCGGGGCCCCGGGCGGGAGCTCGCGGAACTTGGCGGGATCCACCCGGGGCACGTACTCCCCCATCCGCATGGTCGGCAGGAAGAGGACGTCCACGGCGGCGTTCAGGCGCCGCAGTTCCCAGGCGTAGTGCGCCCTGGCCCACAGCCCGTAGGCGGCTCCCGCCTGCCGGAGGTAGCCGGGGAAGCGCCAGTAGACGTCCCTGTAGAAGGCGCCCACGGGCACCCCCCGGGAGCGGCAGTGCCGCAGGAACACGAAGTCCGCGCGCGGATCCACCCGTGTGGTGATGGGCTCGGTCAGCGCCACCGGCGTCGAGGCCATCTCCGCGTACACGAACTCCACCCCGCCCGCGTCCACGCGCTCACGGGCGCGCGCCATCGCCCCATGGCGCTCGCGGTGGCGCCCGCTCACGTCGATGACCTCGTAGCCGAGCCGCCCGAAAGCCTCGCGCATCCGGTAGGGCCGCACGCCGGAGCCGGAGCCCGCTCCCCCTTTGACGACGGTCGGCGAGTAGAAGACCATCGCGCTCATCCGCGCCCTCCCCCTCCACGGCCCCCTTCGGCCAACGAGGCGTAGATCCTCCGCCACCTGCGCACGAAGGCCCCCTCCCCGTAGCGGGCGCGGGCGCGCTCGCGGATCCGGTCCGCGGGGGCGAAGGCCGTGGGGTCGGCGGCCCGCCGCATCGCCCGGGCCAGGGCGCCGGGGTCGTCGACGGGCACCAGCAGGCCCGTCCCCTCCGAGACGGCGTGCTCCCCCGCCCACGTGGAGGTCGCGACCAGGCGGCACCCGGCGGCCTGCGCCTCGGAGAGCACGGTGCCCCCCGCCTCGACGGCGCTGGCGAGGACGAACACGTCCGCCCGCGCCATCTCGCGCGCGGTGCCGCGCCTGTCCATCCGGCCGTGGAAGCGGATGGAGGCGGCGCCGGGCCGGTCGCCCACCGCGCTGCGCAGCGCCCCGACCTGCGCGGGCGAGCCCCCGACGACGTCGAGGCGCGCGCCCCCGTGGGGGAATGCCTCCAGGAAGGCATCGCACATGGGGCCGGGGCGCTTGTTGCCGTCGAGGTGGGAGACGTGGACGAAGCGCACCACCCCCGCTGCGGTGGCGCCCCCGGCCCCACCGGCGCTGTCCGCGCCCCCCGTGCCGTCGGCGCTTCCGGCGCCGCCCGCGCTCCCCGTGCCGTCGGCGCTTCCGGCGCTGTCCGCGCCCCCCAGCGGCTCGTCGAAGAACAGGGCGGGCACGGGCAGCGGCACGGCCTCCCACTCCCCCGTCCCGTAGTGCTCCCCCAGTCGGCGCGCGAAACCGTCCGAGACGGTGGTGAGCGCGCCCGCCCCCGCCACCGCGGCCGCTATCGGGCGGCAGCGGGCCACGAAGGCCGGGGAGTCCAGCGTCGAGGGCCGGTGTTCGGTGATCGCGTAGGGGCGGCCCCACAGCCGGGCGAGCCCGCGGGCGACGGTCGCCCCCGGGAACACCGTGTGGGCGTGGAGGGCATCGGGGACGCCGAACGCGTCCTCGACCAGGCGCGCCGCCCTGCGCGCCACCCGCGCGTGCACGGCGGGCTCCAGGCGCCGCGCGCCCGGAGGCAGGGCCGGGGCGCTTGCGCGCACGACGACGATGCCGTCCTCCGAGGCGGCCCGGGGCGGGGCCAGCCAGGCGGGGTCCTCGGCCCTCACCTGGCGCAGCGCGAGGACGCCGACCCGCAGGCCGGAGCCCGCCAGCATCCGCGCCTGCTCGGCGAAGAACGAGCCGTCGAAAGGGCGTTCGGCACTGGGGTACCACGAGCACACGAGGAGGATCCTCACCGCGCCCCTCCCCCCGGCGCCGCGCCCCCGTCGTCAGGGCCCCCCGGGCCGCGCGGGGAATCCGAGCCCCCCTCCGCGGGAGAGCCCGGACCTCGCGGAGACTCCCCGGCCCCGCCGGGCGCCGCGCCTTCCCGCCCCGCGGGGGCCCCTTCCCCTCCGCCCGACTCCTGTCCGCCGTGATCCGGCTCCTCCCCGCCCCGATCCGGCCCGCCAGCGCCCCCGCGCCGGTCGAACTCGCGCGCGCACGACCACGCCATGGCGACCATCACCACGAGCAGCGCCGCCATGCCCGCCCCCAGCACGCGCACGGTCGCCGCCAGGTCCAGGGGCGACAGCCACAGCCACGCCAGGGGCGCCGCGCAGTAGACGACGGCGAAGGCGAGCATCCTGTGCTGGTTGTCCGTCACGACGAAGAGGTTGGACACCGGCGAGGACACCACCATCATCGCCAGCCAGGGCACCAGGGAGCGCGCGAAGTCCCCGGCCTGGTCCCACTGCGCGCCGAACACCACGGGGAACAGCCACGGCGCCAGGGCGTACAGCGCGCCGAAGGGGACCGCGGCGCCCAGGACCGCCCGCCTCATGGTCGCCGCCACCAGGGAGCCCATCCGGCCCGGCTCCGTGCGCGACAGGGTCCGCAGGAACACCTGGCCGATGGACCCCACGATCAGGGCGACGGGCACCTGCAGCACCGCCCAGGCCAGCTGGAACTGCCCCAGCGAGGCCACCGCGGCCGATCCGATCAGCAAGTTGATGCCCGTGTTGCGCACCGCGTCGACGAGGACGTTGGGGCCCCCCAGCAGCGCCATCCTGCGGTACCTGCGCGCCATCTCGCCCATGGTGGGCGCGCCGGGGCCGCCGGGGGCGCGGGCGTCGCGGCCCCGCCCCCACACGTAGGCCAGGGCGATCAGCTGGCCCACCACGGTCGCGCCGATGAGCGCGTTGAGGCCACCGCCCGCAGCCCACCCGCACACCAGCTGCAGGCCCGCCACCGCCAGGGAGCGCACCACCGAGGAGCGCGCGATGTCGCCGAAGCGCCCTTTGCGCGTGAGCCAGTACTGCACGTTGGCGGCCTGGGCGAGCGCGAACACGGTGACCCCCGATCCGCACAGCCACGCCGCCAGCTCCGCCGAGCCGTAGCGGGACGACACCCACGACGCGGCCGCCACGCACGCCAGCGACGTCAGCAGGGAGGACACGACGACGCACCGGCCGGCCAATCGCACGAGGACGCGCGCGTCGTCGTCGTCGCGCGGCAGCACCACCGACAGGTCGAAGCGGGCGGCGGCCACCGTGACCACCAGGGAGGCCACCGAGCCGTAGATGCCGAAGAGCCCCTTGTCCGTGGCCGAGTAGGTGCGCGCGATGCCGATCTGCAGGACGAAGCCGATGACCTGGGCGGCCAGGGTGCCCGACAGCAGGGTCATGACCGCGGCGAGCACGGGGGATCTCCCCCGCAGCCGCGCCGCGCCCGAGCGCAGAGTTCCACTGACCCGCATGCGCCCATTTAATCAGACCCCGCCACCGCGTAGACTCGTAGGCGTCGCGTTGCCGAGGTGAGAGCGAGGAGGAGACGTGCTGCCCACCATCTCCCTGGACGCCTCGTGGAGGAGGTCCAGCGCCCCGAGGGCCGGGGGCGGGGCCGGGTCCCGGACGTGGGCGTGGTCCCCCGTCGGCGACCTGCCGCCCTCGTTGTTCTCCTTCCCCTCCGACCCGGACCTGGCCCGCCTGCCCGGGCAGTGGGCCCTCGTGAGCCGCGCCGGCGGACAGGTGCGCCTCGCCGTGGATCCCATGCGCTCGCGGGTCCTGCTCTTCGCCTTCCACGACGGGCGCTGGGTCGTCGCGGACTCCCCCGACGCCCTGCGCGCCCTCGTGCCGTGGCGGCTCGACCGGGCGGGCGCCGCCCAGCTGCGCCACCTCGGCTTCTCCCTGGGCGCGCGCACCCTGGTCGAGGGGGTGCGCTCGGTCCAGGCCGCGCACACCGTCGTCCTGCGCGACGACGGATCGTGGGACCAGCGCCCCTACATGCGGTACCGGCGCGGCCCGGACCTGGTCGAGGACCCCGAGGAGTTCGCGGGGATCTTCGGCGGGGCGCTGCGCCGGTGCGTGTCACGCCTGGTGGCGGCGGCGGGCCGGAGCCAACTGGTCGTCCCCCTGTCAGGCGGACTCGATTCGCGGCTGCTGGCCACCGCCCTGGTCGAGGCGGGGGCCCCGCGCCTGGCCGCGTTCTCCTACGGGGTCCCCGGGTGCGGCGAGGAGGCGGTCGCCCGGGGGGTCGCCGACAGCCTCGGCATCCCCTTCACGGCGGTCCGCCTGGACCCGGACCGCATGGCGGAGCGCTGGCGGAGGGCCGACGGATTCCGCCGCGCCACGTGGGGCGCCACGTCCCTGCCCCACGTCCAGGACTGGTACGCCCTGGGGGAGCTGCGGTGCCGGCGCCTCATCGACGACGACGCCGTCATCGTCCCCGGGCACACCATCGTGGGCAACGCGCACGACTGCGCCGCCCTGGCCCGGCGCCCCTCCCCGGCGCGGGCCGCCCGGCTCATCACCCTCTACCACGGCTCCCTCCAGGGAGCCCCCGGGGCCCTCAGGCGCGACCCCGACATGGCGCTGGCCCTGCGCGAGACCGCGCGCGACGCCGGAGTGGGCGCCGGCGCCAGTGAGGCGGCGCTGCAGTCATGGGTGGAGTGGTTCAACCTGCGCGAGAGGCAGGCGAAGTACATCAACATGTCGATGCGCGCCTACGAGTACTTCGGGTACGGGTGGGCGGCCCCGATGCTGGACGCGGACATGTGGCGGGCGTGGCTGCGCGGCGGCCCGGGCCTGACGCGGGACCGGGGGTGGTACGCGGGCTTCGTGGACGCGCTCTACTCCTCGGTGTCGGCCTCCCCGCCGCGGGGCTACTACAGCGCGCCGGGCAACGACCACGGGATACCGCCGGGCGTGAAGAGGGCGGCCCTGCGCCTCATGGGCGCCACCGGCGCGGACCGGGCGCTCGCGCGGGTGCGCTCCGTGCGCGCCCAACTGCGCCACCCGATGGGCTTCGAGGCGTTCTCCCGCCAGGTGCCGCAGCCCCTGCTGGCGCTGCGCTACATGACGGGCGCCACCGCGCTGGGCACGTGGGCGCGCCTGTTCACCGACAACCGGTGGGGCGGCCCGGGCCGGATCGTGCCCGAGGGGGAGGGCGCATGAGGACGGCGATCACGAAGGGGACCCTGCGGATCCCCCCGACGTACTTCGCCCTGGCCCACGCCGACGCCATGCCCGACATCGAGTGGAGGGCATTCACCCTGGTCGCCGACATCGCCGACCCGGCCGTCGCCGTCCCCGTCGAGCAGGCCACCCCCCTCGCTGGGCGCCTGGGGGCGCGGGCCCGCGAGCGCTTGAAGTGGGGGCGCCTGGGGACGATGGCCAGGGCCGTGGAGGCGTGGGGGCCCGATGTCGTCCACCAGCAGCAGGCCACGTGGTCGCTCCCCGCGGTCCACGCCTCGCGGCGCACCGGCGCCCCGATGGTGACGACCCTGCACGGCGGCGACGCCTACCGGGCGGGGGCGGCGCGGGGCGCTGCGGGCGGGGCGTGGAACGAGCGCAACCGCAGGGCGGCCTTCGCCCAGTCGGAGGCGCTGCTGGCGGTGTCGCGCTTCCTCGCCGGCGTCGCCGTCGCCTCGGGGGCGCCCGCGGACAAGGTGGAGGTCCACTACCAGGGCGTCGACACGGCCTTCTGGACGCCCGGGGACCCCTCCCGCAGGGCCGACGCGGAGCCCACGGTCCTCTTCGTGGGCGCCCTCACTGCGCTCAAGGGTGTGATGGACCTGGTCGAGGTGTCGGCGGCGCTCGTGGAGCGCTTCCCGCACCGCCTCGTCGTCGTCGGCGAGGGCCCGCTGGAGGAGCGGGTGCGCGCGGCCGCCGGCCCCCACGTCCGCATGACCGGCGCCCTGCCGCGCGAGTGGGTGCGCGACCTCGTGCGGTCCGCGGCGGTCCTGGTGTGCCCGACGCGCAGCTCGGAGGGGCGCCAGGAGGCGGCGGGCCTGGTGCTTCTGGAGGCGCAGGCCTGCGCGGTCCCGGTGATCGCGGGCCGCGTGGGGGGCACCCCGGAGATGCTCGCCGACTCCGCAACGGGGTTCCTCACCGCCGACGGGGACCGCGACGACCTGGCCGCGGCCCTTGGCCGGGTGCTGGCGATGCCCGAGGAGGAGCGCGCTGCGATGGGGGCGGCCGCGCGGGAGTGGGTGGTGGGCAACCGCTCCCTGCGGGGGGCGACGGCCCGCCTGCGCGAGGTCTACGCGTCGCTCGGCTGAGCAGCGGGCGCCCCGCTTCAAGCGCTCGCGGGCGCCGCACGAGGCCTAAGCGCCGCTGGGCCGAGCCGGGCCGGGCGGCTGCGCGAGGCGCACGGCCCGCCCCGTCCGCGCGCTGTCCAGGATCGCCTCGGTCACGCGCAGCGCCTCGAGCCCCTCGTCCATGGACACGTGCTGGCAGCCCTTCCCCAGGACGGCGTCGCGGAAGTGGGCGTGCTCGACGGCGAGGGGCTCACGCTTGGTGAGTGCGTAGCGGATGACGGTCCCCTCCGACACGCCGCGGAAGGCCGCGATCTGGTCCCATTGGAGGGGCTGGTCGCCGTTCTCGTGGAAGGTGAGGTCCCCCATGGCGGTGTCCGCCACCAGCGCGCCCCGCTCCCCGGTGACGATGGTGGTGCGGTCCTTGAACGGGGTGAGCCAGTTCACGATATGGTTGACGAGGATCCCGTCCGCGAGCGTTCCCGAGGCGACCATCATGTCCTCGTGCTCCCTGCCGGAACGGGCCGTCGTCATGGCGCTGATGGTGGCGTAGGGGGAGCCCGCCACCCAGGCGGCCAGGTCGACGTCGTGGGTCGCCAGGTCCTTGACGACGCCCACGTCGCAGATGCGGGCGGGGAAGGGCGACTGCCTGCGGGTGGCGATCTGGTAGATCTGGCCCAGCTGCCCGTCCGCGATGCGGCGGCGCATCTCGATGAGCGCGGGGTTGCAGCGCTCCACATAGCCGACCGCGCCGACCAGGCCCGCCGCGCAGAAGGCGTCGCGGATGCGCGCGCCCGCGGCGGCCGACGCGGCCAGGGGCTTCTCGACCAGGGCGTGGACGCCCGCGCGCGCCAGCGCCAGCGCCGCCTCCTCGTGGTGGACGGTGGGGGCGGCCACGATGGCGGCGTCGATGCCCGCGCGGATCAGCGCATGGACGTCGGGGAGGACCTCCAGGGGGCCGGCGACGCCGTGGGGGTCCCCCGCGGGGTCGGCGAGCGCCACCACCTCGAAGCCGGGCGTGGCGCGCGCGTTGCGGACGTGGTGGCGCCCCATCGAACCCAGGCCCAGGATCCCCACGCGCACGGGCGCCCGCCCCATGGCCGCCCTCACGATCCCGCGCGGGCCAGGGCGTTGACCCCGGTGACGACGCGCTCCAGGTCCCTGGTGAGCAGGCTCGGGTGGACGGGCAGGGACAGGACGGACCGGGCGGCCTCGTCGGTGGCGCCCAGGGCGCGGGCGGGCGCGAAACGGGACAGGGACTCCAGGCGGTGGCACGGGACCGGGTAGTAGACGCCGGATCCGACTCCGTGCTCCTGGGCCAGGGCGGCGGCGAAGCGGTCGCGGTCCTCGACGCGGATCGTGTACTGGTGGTAGACGTGGACGGCCCCGGGGGCGACGTGGGGGGTGACGACGCCGCGCAGCTCGGCGTCCAGGAACGCGGCGTTCGCCTGGCGCCTGCGCGTCCAGTCCGCGGCCTTGCGCAGCTGGACCCGGCCGATGGCGGCGCTGATGTCGGTCATGCGGTTGTTGAGCCCGACCACCTCGTTCGCGTAGCGCCGCTCCATCCCCTGGTTGCGCAGCAGGCGCACCTGGCGCTCGATCCGCGGGTCGGAGGTGGTGACCATGCCCCCCTCGCCGCAGGTCATGTTCTTCGTCGGGTAGAAGCTGAACGCCCCGAACTCCCCGAAGCAGCCCACGCGGCGCCCGTGCAGGGAAGCGCCGTGGGCCTGGGCGGCGTCCTCGAAGACCATGAGGCCGTTGGCCTCTGCGATGGCCAGGATCTGGTCCATCGGAGCGGGGTGGCCGTACAGGTGGACCGGCATGATGGCCCGGGTGCGCGGCGTGACCGCCTCCTGGACCGAGGCGGGCGCCAGCGTGTAGGTGCGCAGGTCGATGTCGGCGAAGACGGGGGTGGCCCCCGTGATGGCGACGGCGTTGGCGGTGGCGGCGAAGGTGAAGGAGGGCACGACCACCTCGTCGCCCGGCCCGATCCCGGCGGCCAGCAGCCCCAGGTGGAGGGCCGAGGTCCCCGAGTTGACGGCGACGGCGCGGGCCCCCGGCGCCATGGCGCGCGCGAACTCCTCCTCGAAGGCGGCGACCTCGGGGCCCTGGGCGATCATGCCCGAGCGCATGACCGCGGCGACGGCGGCGATCTCCTCCTCGCCGATCAGGGGGCGCGCCGCGGGCACGAGGGGGGCGCTCATTCGCCCTCCCCCTCGGGCGCCAGGGCGCCGGCCCCGTCCAGGCGGTAGCCGCGCCCGGTGGCCGGGCACGTGAAGCGGCCGGGCTCCGCGCCGGGCACCAGGGGCTCGCCCGCCTCGCCGACCCATCCGATACGGCGGGCCGGCACGCCGGCGACGAGGGCGTAGGCGGGGACGTCGCGGGTCACGACCGCCCCGGCTGCGACCATCGCCCACGGCCCGATGCTCACGGGCGCCACGCACACGGCCCGCGCGCCGATGGAGGCCCCGCGGCCCACGTCCACGCCGACGCGCGTCCAGTCGCCCGCGCCCTTGGGCGAGCCGTCGGGGTTGACGGCCCGGGGGTGGCGGTCGTTGGTCAGGACCGCGGCGGGGCCGACGAACACCCCGGAGCCGAGCCCGGCGGGCTCGTAGACGAGCGCGTGGTTCTGGATCTTGCACCCGTCGCCGACGCGCACCCCCGCCCCGATGTACGCGCCGCGCCCGATGACGCAGTCCCGCCCGATGGCGGCGCCCTCGCGGATCTGGGCGAGGTGCCAGACCCGGGTGCCCTCGCCGATGGTGGCCGACGGGTCGATGTCGGCGGTTGGTGCGCTGGCCACGAAGACCTCCCTCTCAGTGTGTCGCACTGTGAACTATACTTCCCGGCCGCCCGCGGGGCGCCGCGGCGGCCCGGGGAGCCCGCGCGCTGCCGGGGCGCCCGCCCGTGCGGGTGTGGGACACTGGGGGCATGACAGTGAACGACGACACGTGGGTGGTCATCCCCCTGTTCAACGAGGCCCCTGTGATCGCAGGGGTCGTCGAGGGGCTGCGCGAGCGGTTCCCCCACGTGCTGTGCGTCGACGACGCCTCCGTGGACGGCGGCGGGGAGACCGCCCGCCGGGCGGGCGCGTGGGTGGCCGCCCACCCCGTCAACCTCGGCCAGGGCGCCGCCCTGCAGACCGGCTTCGACTGGGCGCTGCAGCGCGGGGCGCGCTTCGTGGTGACCTTCGACGCCGACGGGCAGCACCAGGCGCGCGACGCCGAGGCGATGGTCGCCACCGCCCGCGAGCGGGACCTCGCCTTCGTCCTCGGGTCGCGCTTCCTCGGGGCCGCGCCCCAGGGGATGGGGGCCGCGCGCCGCGCCGTCGTGCGCGCGGCCGCGCTCGCCACCCGGTGGCGCTCCGGACTGCGCGTCACCGACGCGCACAACGGCCTGCGCGTCATCCGCGCCGACGCCCTGAGGAGGGTCCGCCTCACGCACAACCGGATGGCCCACGCCTCGCAGATCGTCTCGCAGCTGGGCGCTACGGGCCTGCCGTGGGCGGAGGCGCCGGTCACGATCCGCTACTCGGAGTACTCGCGGTCCAAGGGCCAGCCGCTGTTGAACTCGGTGAACATCCTGGTGGACCTGGCGCTGGAGGACGCGTGATGCGCTACTTCCTCATCAAGGCGCTCCTGCTGGGCGCGCTGTGCCTCATGACGTGGGCGCTGGTGCGGCCCGTGCGCTCCCAGTCCTCCCTGGCCGTGCGGCGCCTGGCCACGGCCCTCCTGATGGTGTGCGCCGCCGCCGCGGTCCTCTTCCCCCAGGTGGCGAACACGGTGGCCAGGGCCATCGGCGTCGAGCGGGGCGTCAACCTGCTCACCTACGGGCTGATCGTGGCGTTCTTCGCCCAGTCCGTCACCGCCTACCGCCGGGACACCGCCGTCCAGCGCCAGTTGACCGCGCTGGCCCGCCAAGTGGCCCTCGCCTCGGCGCGACCCCCGTACGCCGGGGCAGGCGCTCCCCCGCCCGGGGCCGGGACCCCCTGCGGGTGCGAGGGGGGCGCCGACGGGGTGCAACGCGCCGCAACGGAGGCGGATATTCCCCGAAACGGGCCGTGTAACGATATGGTTGCAACCGATGAGTAGCTTACCCATGCGGACGATCCAGCATTCGGCAACGAACTTCGGGCGCTTCGGACTCATCCGGAGCGCGCTCGCAGTCGCCCTGTCCGGGGTCCTCTTCGTCACGTCGGCGGGGGCCTTCCTCTACCGCGCCCTCGCGGGCCAAGTGCAGGACCGCGTCATCGACATCAACAGCTTCGTCACGAATTCCTCGGACACGCAGACGCCGGACTCCTTCGAGGGCCGTGCCGTCAACGTCCTCGTGCTCGGCATCGATTCGCGCGAGGGCAAGAACTCGGACCTGGGGGCGGGGGACTCCGAGGACGTGGGCGGCCTGCGCAACGACTCGACGATGGTCGTCCACATCTCGGCCGACCGCACACGCCTGCAGGTGCTCTCGATCCCCCGCGACACGCTGGTCGACATCCCCTCCTGCCGGCACGCGGACGGCTCGTCCTCCGATCCGCAGACCGAGGTCATGTTCAACACCTCGATGTTCACCGGGGCCGACGGCGGCTCCGAGGCCTCGGACGTCGCGCCGGGCGTGGCCTGTGTGAAGGCGACGGTGGAGCAGATGTCCGGGATGGCCGTGGACGCGTTCATGGTGGTCGACTTCGCGGGCTTCATCTCGATGGTGGACGCACTGGGCGGCGTGTGGTTCAACATCCCCGAGGACATCGCCGACGACGACGCGGGACTGTACATCGACCAGGGGTGCTGGAAGCTGGGCGGCACCCACGCCCTGGCCTACATGCGGGCCCGCTACTCGCTGGAGGACGGCACCGACATCTCCCGGATCGGCCGCCAGCAGCAGCTGATCTCCGCGATCATGCGGGAGCTGCAGTCGAAGAACTACGTCACCGACCTGCCCTCCCTGGTCTCCTTCCTGCAAGCGGCGATCGCCACCGTCAACATCTCGTCGAACCTGGCCGATCCGATGGCGGACGCGACGCTCCTGGTCAACCTCATGTCGAAGCTGGACCGCGCGAACATGCAGTTCGTGACCCTCCCCGTCGTCGCGCCGCCGTGGGACGAGAACCGGAGGATCACGGCCGAGCCCCTGGCCTCCAAGGTGTGGCAGGCGATCGAGGACGACCAGGCGCTGCCCGTCGGCACCGAGTACACGGACGGGAACGGCGCGCACCTGACGGTCCCCGATCCCAACGCGGGGTCCTCCTCGGCGCCCGGCGCCGGGGACTCCTCCCAGGGCCAGGGGGCCTCCCCCTCCGCTCCCGGGCAGGGCGCTGCCCCCTCCAACCCGGGACAGGGGTCCGAGGACTCCACGTCCTCCCAGACCGATGTCGCCCAGGCCAACAACTCCGCCGAGGCGGAGGCCAAGAACCAGGTCGACACCTGCCCTCCCGCTGATAAACGATGAGCACCCACCCCCCGTCCTTCACACCTGATCCGAAGCGGCACCGCCCCGGCGCTGACGACGCGCGCGTCGTCGGCGCTCCGGAGGACCCCCATAGCGCGCCCGCTCCTCCCCCTCCCGGCGTGGCGCCGCAGATGTGGAGGATCTCCGAGGACCAGCAGGGGCCGGAGCGCCCCCTGCTGCCGCGGACCCTCGACCAGCCGAAGAGGACGGGCGGCGAGGGGAGCCGCATCCCGCAGGCCCGTGCGATGCCGCCGTCCTACCAGCCCTCCTCCGCCTCCAATCCCCCTTCCTACGCACCGGCGTCGGCCTCGGCGCCCTCCTACGCCCCGGGCCAGGACGCCCCCAGCCCCGGTGGCCCGCGCGGCCCGCGCGACGGCGGCCCTTCCGGCCCCGCGGCGCCCGCGAAGCCCCGCAGGAGGAGGCGCCCCTTCCGCACCGCCATGCGGGTCGTGGGCATCGTGCTGGTCGTGCTGCTCGCGTGGGGGGCTTTCCTGCTGTGGGACGCGAACTCGAACCTCGGCCGGGTCGACGCGCTGTCGGGGAAGGCCGACACGTCCGGGACGACGTACTTGCTGGCCGGGTCGGACTCGCGGGCCGACGGGGCGGTGCAGGACGGATTCAACGAGTCCGAGCGCGCCGATTCGATCATGCTCGTCAACGTCGCGCAGAACGGCCAGACGGTGGCGCTGTCGATCCCCCGCGACACCTATGCCGAGATCCCCGGCTACGGGTGGGACAAGATCAACGCCTCCTACTCCTACGGTGGCGCGGCACTGCTGGTGGAGACGGTGGAGAACCTCACCGGCCTCGCCGTCGACCACTTCGTCCAGATCGGCATGGGCGCCGTCCCCGACATGGTCGACGCCGTGGGCGGCGTGGAGCTGTGCTACGACAACACCGTGTCCGACCCGTACTCGGGTTTGAACTGGGAGGCGGGGTGCCACACCGTCGACGGCACCACGGCCCTGGCGTTCTCGCGCATGCGCTACGCGGACCCCGAGGGCGACATCGGCAGGACGAAGCGCCAGCGCCAGGTCATCTCGAAAGTGGTGTCGACCGCGATGTCGCCATCGACCCTCATCAACCCCGTGCGCACACTGAGTGTGGAGAGGGCCGGGTCGAAGTCCTTCACGGTGGACGACTCCTCGTCGAACGTCTTCACTGTGGCGACCCTCGTGATGGCCCTGCGCTCGGCGACTTCCAGCGAGATGATGGGGGTCCCCCCGATCGAGTCCCTGGACTTCACGACGGACGCGGGCGCCTCGGCGGTCCTCCTGCGGGACACGACCGCACCCGATTTCTTCGCCAAGCTCCGCACGGGCTCCCTGACCACCTCGGACTTCAACCAGGTCGACGGCTTCTGAGAACGGCCCACGCGAGGGCGGCTCCCTCCGCGTTGCCCCTCCCTGAGCGCACCCGGGGATTCGCGGCGCCCGCACGTTGGGGTTCTCGTCCCACGTCTATCGACATACCCACCATAATGTGCGAAAATCGCACACATGGATGTCCCAACACCTGAACAGCTCGGCCTCCAGATCGCACAGGCGCGTGAACGGCGGGGCATGACCCAGGAAGCGCTCGCGCATTCGATCGAGCTCGAGCGCTCGACGATCTCTAAAATCGAATCCGGCGCGCGCAAGGTGTCCGCCATCGAGTTGTCGAAGATCGCCCGCGCCCTCCACACCTCAATGGCCTCTTTCTTCCGCTCCCCCGCTCCGGCGATAGTCTCCCACCGCGCTGAGCAGGGCGAGGAGGCGGATTCTGTCGTGGACATGCGGCTGGAGCGGCTCGATGGTTTCATCGCCCTCATCCGGCGGATCGGATCGCTCAAGGGCGGAGCCCTCCCCTCTCCGTGGGAGCGCCCGGACACCGTCGGCGAGGCCGAGAACATGGGGAGCCGGTTGCGTTCCCACCTCGGACTCGACGGCGCCGAACCGCTCACCGATATCGCGGGTAGAGCGGCTGAGTTCCTGGGCTGCTACATTTTCTCCGCCGAGCTGGGGGAGGACACCGCCGACGCGGGCTCCATGCTCCTTGACGAGGCGACGGCTGTCGCTGTGGTCAACGCGTCGCGCAAACCCGGACGCAGACGCTTGTCCGCCGTGCACGAACTCGGGCACGCGCTGGTCCAGGACGAGTACACGGTGGACTGGCGGACCGCCACCAGGGACGACGGACTGGAGAGCCGCCTCGACCGTTTCGCCAGGGCTGTGCTGCTGCCCGCCGCGGAACTCGGGCGCTCGTTCCCGGAATCCGAGGCGCGGGAAGGGCTGCGCAACGCCTGCGTGCGGATCGGCAGCCGCTTCCGGGTCGATATGACCACTCTGGCGATCCGCCTCGTGCGCGACCTCTCTTTGACGGGAGTCGATTCCTTCGACACAATCCGCCAGATCCGGACGACCAAGTCCGACTTCATCCGGTTGAACCTGGTGAATCCACCGGAGGAGTTCGCCGGCGTGACGCAACCGCTGCTCTATCAGCAAGCCGTCCTGCGCTTGTTCGAAGGCGAGCGCATCAGCGCGCAGCGCGCCGTCGAGCTGCTTGAGGGCACGGTGGACTTTGAGGATCTGCCACCACGCCCTGAGGGCAGAGCCGAGGACATCTGGGATTTCATCTCATGACGGCCTACGCAGAAGACGGCTATGTCTTCGACACCGGACCGCTCATGCACTTCGCCCGAGCCGGATGGTTAGGAGCGTTGAAGTTCGTTATCGACCCCGCCCCCGCATTCGCTCCCGAGGCAGTGCGCAACGAACTCAAACGCCACGCGGCACAGAATTCTGAACTTCATTCAGTACTGAAGGACGAATGGCTCCGCGCCCACGACGAAACGGATCCGTCTTTCCTTGCGCTGTTCGTCGACCTCGCAGAACGGCTTGCGGATGCTGACGGCCACAACCTCGGGGAGTGCGGTGTACTCGCGCTGGCGAAATCCACGGGCTACACGGCTGTGATAGACGACCGCGTCGCCCGTGAAACAGCTAAGAGCATCTCAGTGAAGTTCACAGGAACCCTGGGCCTGCTCATCGACGCAGCGCGGAAGAAACGGCTTACGGTTGAGATGATCAGCAGCCTCTGCGATGACTTGATCCGCACACACTACCGGCTCCCATTCAGACCCGGAGAATTCGTTCATTGGGCGAAGGGGGAAGGGCTACTCTGAGCGGCTGTCGCCAACCACCGCGCATGCGGGAGGACCATCTCCGCCCGGGGCAACGGGCAGCCCGGCACACGGAACCCAGGGGGAGGGCCTACCGCCCCGGCACTGAGCTACCATCCGCACAGCCCGGTACCGACCACTGGCTCGAACGACTCGCGCAACACGCCCTGCACCTGCACCACTTAGACACTGCCCACACCACTTAGGCCCCGACACGCCGGGAGAACCAGGGCCCACAAGGACCTAAGTGGCGCAGCGGCGCGCTAAGTGGTGCAACGCTGCGTTCAAATGGCGCAAACGCGGACAGATCCCGCAGTGCGGAGCACAAAGCCGTGCAAAACACCGACAACGAACGCACACGCAGCCCTTCCCCCAACCACGCGCACAAGGAACCGGAATCAGACAACGCGCCCTGGCCCCACAGGTGTCGGAGCACTGCGCGGCCCCGGTGACGACCAGGGCCGCGTTCCGGGGCAACGGGCAATCCGGCACACGGAACCCGCGGGCGCCTGCCGCCTACCGGCCGGGGACTGGGATGGGGCGCCTCCCGCCTACCGCCCTGGGACTGTGATGGGGCGCCTCCCGCCTACCGCCCTGGGACTGTGATGGGGCGCTTGCCGGCCTGCCAGCCCTCCCACGCGGACTCGATGATCTCCTCGACGCCGTTGTTCGCCTTCCAGCCCAGGTCCACGCCGATGGAGAGCGGGTCCCCGATGAGTTTGGGCGGGTCGCCCGCGCGCCGCCCCTGCTCCTCGACGGGGAAGTCCCAGCCGATCACGCGGCGCAGGCCGTCGATGATCTCGCGCACGGAGGTGCCCAGGCCCGTGCCGACGTTGTAGGTGTGGTGCTCGGGCTGGCGGCCTTCCGCCAGGACGTCCAGCGCCGCGATGTGCGCCTCGGCCAGGTCAAGGACGTGGATGTAGTCGCGCACGCACGTGCCGTCGGGCGTGTCGTAGTCGGTGCCGAAGATCTTCGCCGACTCGCCCCTCTCCAGGCGGTCGAGCACCATCGGGATGAGGTTCATGATCGCGGGGTCGGCCAGGTCGGGCCATCCCGCTCCGGCGACGTTGAAGTAGCGCAGGCCGATCCACTTCAGATCCCATGCCCTCTCGCAGTCGGCCATCATCCACTCGCCGATGAGCTTGGTCTCCCCGTAGGGGTTGATGGGGCGGCAGTCGACGGTCTCGGGCACCACTTCCACGGGCGGCATGCCGTAGACGGCCGCGGAGGAGGAGAAGATCATCTGGTCGATGCCCGCGTCGTTCATCGCGGCGAGGACGTTGGCCAGGCCGCCGACGTTCTGCTGGTAGTACCACACGGGCCGTTTCACGGACTCGCCGACCTGCTTGCGCGCGGAGAAGTGGATGACGGCGGTGACGTCCTCGTCGACCATGACGTTGGACAGAACGGACTGGGCCTGGTCGGAGGCGACATCGAGGGTCACCAGGGTCGCGTCGCCGATGCGGTCGGCGCTACCGGTGGACAGGTCGTCCACGACGACGACCTTGTCGCCGCGCTGGGACAGGAGGCGGACCACGTGGGCGCCGATGTACCCGGCGCCGCCACAGACGAGAATGCTCATGCCCCTAGTCTACGACGGGGCGGCCCGCGATGGGCGCTCCCGGCCGTCCCCGCCAGCGCCATCCGCGCGACCGCCTTCCCAGGGGCCCCGCCAGCGCCGTCCGCGCGACTGGGATGGCGGTCCCCATGCCCGCCGTCCGCGCGACCGCCTCCCTTCCGCTGCGGCGGGCGCCTGGGGCAGCCCGCCGGGCTCCTTACCGCTGGGAGGAGACGCGCTCAGCCAGGGCCGCGCCCTTGGCGGTGGCCATCGCGCGCAGCTCCCCCTGGAAGCCGCACATCCTGGCGCGCAGGGCGGCCGCCCGCTCCCCCTCGCCCGCGCCGAGGATCCGCGCGGCCAGAAGCCCGGCGTTGCGGGCGCCGCCGATCGACACTGTGGCGACCGGCACGCCGGCGGGCATCTGGACGATGGAGTGCAGCGAGTCGACGCCGTCGAGGTGTTTGAGGGCCACGGGAACGCCGATGACGGGCAGTTCCGTGAGGGCGGCGAGCATCCCGGGCAGGTGCGCGGCGCCCCCGGCCCCGGCGATGATGACGCGCAGGCCCCGCTCGGAGGCGGAGCGCCCGTAGGCGACCATGTCCTCGGGCATGCGGTGGGCCGAGACGACGCCGACCTCGCAGGCGATGGAGAACTCGGCGAGGGCGGTGACGGCGCCCTCCATGGTCGGCCAGTCGGAGTCGGAGCCCATGACGACCCCGACCAGGGGGTCCTCGCCGGTGGCGGTGAGCCGGACATCAGGGCTTGTGGACATCGTTCCTCCCGTGGGTTGTGGTTCGGGGCGGGGGCCGCCCGGTCAGTGGGCGCCCGCGTTCACCCGGCGCCCCGCAGGGCGGCGACGGCGGCGCGGGCGAGGGCCTCGGCCTCGTGGGCGCTGGGGCCGACGACGGTGACGTGGCCGAGTTTGCGCCCGGGGCGCACTTCCTTGCCGTAGAGGTGGACGCGCGCCCGGGGCCCCCCGGCCTCCATGGCCGCGCCGAGGACCCGGGCGGGCTCGTCCAGCCGCGAGCCGAGCAGGTTGACCATGACCGCGCTCCACCCCGGTCTGACGGGGTCGGTGGCGCCCAGGGGCAGGTCGAGGACGGCGCGCAGGTGCTGTTCGAATTGGCTGGTGACGGCCCCGTCGATCGTCCAGTGCCCGGTGTTGTGGGGGCGCATGGCGAGCTCGTTGACCAGCACCCGCTCCTGGTCGCCCTCCCCCACGACGAACATCTCGACGGCGAGGACCCCGGTGACGCCGAGGCGCTCGGCGATGTCCTCGCCGATCCGGCGCGCGAGGTCCGCCGTGGCAGGGCGGATCCCCACGGCGGGCGCGGTCACGGCCGAGCACACGCCGTCCTCCTGGACGGTGGAGGCCACGGGCCACGAGCGGATCTCGCCGGAGGGGCGCCTGGCGAGCAGGGCGGCGACCTCGCGGGTGAAGGGGACCATCTCCTCCGCCAGCAGCGGCCCCTCCCCCAGCCACGGGTCCGCGTCGCGGGCCTGGTGCACTGCTTTGACGCCGTGCCCGTCGTAGCCCCCGCGCGGGGTCTTCACGACCAGGGGCCATCCGACTGCGGCGCCGAACGCCTCCAGGTCCGCCCGGGTCTCCACGCGGGCCCAGCGGGGGCAGGGGACCCCCATCGCGGTGAGGCGCTCGCGCATGGCGAGTTTGTCCTGGGCGTGGAGCAGGGCGGCGGCGGGCGGTTCGATGGCGACCAGGGGGGCGCACGCCTCGAGGACCGCGGCGGGGATGTGCTCGTGCTCGAAGGTGAGGACGTCGGCGCCCTCGATCAGGGCGAGGACGGCGGCGGGGTCGCGGGGATCCCCGACGGGCGCGTCGACGATCGCCTGCCCGCCGGATCCGCCGGGGGCCTCGACGAGCGCGCGCAGGGCGATCCCCAGTGCGATGGCGCTCTCCTGCATCATGCGGGCCAGTTGTCCGCCGCCGATGACGGCGACGGTGGGGCGGTGCTCGTTGTCCACGGCTACAACATAGCGCCGCTGGGTCAGAAACGCCGCGAGCGACGCCCCATGGACATGAGGGCGCCCTCGGGCATGACGCGGTCGGGGTCCAGCGACTTGGGGATGGCCGCCAGCGACACGGTGAACACGGGCGGCTGGTTCTGGGCGAGTTCGAGGCGCCCTCCCATCGCCTGTGCGAGGTCCCGCGCCAGGGCGAGGCCGATCCCCGTGGACCCGTGCCCCGAAACGCCCTTCTCGAAGACGTTCGGGGCGATCTCGTCGGGCACGCCCTCCCCCTCGTCACTGACCTCGATGACGATGCCGCGCTTGGACGTGCCCTTGCGGGCGCGGACCGTCGTCGTCCCCGCGCCGTAGCGCAGCGAGTTCTCGATGAGCGTGGCCAGGACCTGCCCGAGCTTGCCCGCCTCGGCCAGAACCGGCATCTCCGCCTCGTCGAGGAAGACCAGGGGGCGGCCCTCGGACTCGAAGCGGTCCTCCCACTCCTCACGCGCCGTGTTGAAGACCTCGAGGATGTGGATGGCCTCGGTCTGCCCGTTGCTCCGCGCGTTCGCGTCGAGGAGGTCGGTGACGACCCGCGTCATGCGCTCGACCTGCTCCAGGCAGGAGCGGGCCTCGGCGCGCACTTCCTCCTGGGAGGAGACGAGCTCGATCTCCTCGATGCGCATGGACAGCGCGGTGAGCGGGGTGCGCAGCTGGTGGGAGGCGTCGGCAGCGAACTGGCGCTCGGCGGCGAGGCGCCCGGCCATGCGCTCGCCCGTGCGGGCCAGTTCCTCGGACACGAGGTCGATCTCCTCGATGCCGGAGGACTCGACGCGGGCGCGCACCTGCCCGGAGCCGATCTGCTCGGCCTGGGCGGCCAGGTAGATGAGGGGCGCGGAGAGGCGCCGGGAGAGCCTGCGGCCCATCGCCCAGCCGGTGAGCATGGAGACCGCCATACCGGCCGCGAAGACGGCGCAGGTGACGGCGATGCGCTTGACCGCGCGGGACCCGGAGGCGGTGAGTTGCACGGAGATGCCCGCGGGCGAGGACACGGTGGTCGTCATGGCCGGCTGGGAGGGCCGCACCTGGTTGACCATGAGGGCGTGCCCGGGCACCTTCACCCTGTAGGCCACCGGGGAGCCGCTGCCCGGGTCGGCCACCAGGGAGTCGAGGAGCTGGGGGGTGACGGGCTCGTCGGAGCTGATGCGCCGCTCGATGGCGTGGAGCACCGCCTGCCCCTGGGTGTCGAGGGCCCGTTGGTCGTTGTTCCACACGAGCACCGAGGCGAAGAAGGCGCCGGGCACCCCCATGATGAGCGACACGACGGCGACGACGGAGACGATGATCCGCACCGCCCGTTCCCGCATGCCCGGCTCCCCGGCTCAGCGGCGGGTCGTCTCGAAACGGAAGCCCATCCCCCGCACGGTCGTGATGTAGTGCGGGTCGGAGGCCTCGTCGCCGAGTTTGCGGCGCAACCACGACACGTGCATGTCGAGGGTCTTGGTGGATCCCGTGGGGTCGGAGCCCCACACCTCGCGCATGAGCTCGTCGCGCTCGACGACCGACCCGGCCTCGCGCAGCAGGACGCGCAGCAGGTCGAACTCCTTGGCGGTGAGCTGGAGCTCGGTGCTGCCGGAGAACGCCCGGTGGGCGGCCACATCGACGCGGATGTCCTGGGCGCGCAGCTCGGACTCGGCGGGCTCGGCCGTGTGGCGGCGCAGCAGCGCGCGCACGCGCGCGAGCAGTTCGGCGAGGCGGAAGGGCTTGGTGACGTAGTCGTCGGCCCCGGCGTCGAGCCCGACGACCATGTCCACCTCGTCGGTGCGCGCGGTGAGGATGAGGATGGGGACGCGCCCGCCATCGGCGCGGATCTCGCGGGCGACGTCGAGCCCGTCCATGTCCGGCAGCCCCAGGTCGAGGACGACGAGGTCGGCCCCCTCGACGTTGGTGAGCGCCTCGCGCCCTGTGGACGAGGCGAGCACCTCGTACCCTTCGCGGCCGAGGGCGCGGGCGAGGGGTTCCGAGATCGCGGGGTCGTCTTCAACGAGGAGAACTCTAGTCACGCCCCCATCTTAGCGAACACGGGGGAACTCTTTCATGTTTCTTGACCGAAATACGGGCATACGCTGAAGGCGTCCGGCGGCGCCCCGCCGGGCCCTAGTCGACGGCCGAGAGCACGTAGGGGGACACCGGGCCGAAACCGCGCAGGTCGGCCGTGGGGAACTCCTCGAGCTCGTAGCCGTGCCCGCCCTTGCCCGCGGCGATGGCGGCGGCGGTGGTCGGATCGGTGAGGATCTTGCCCACCGGGGCGATGTCCACCAGGCGGGAGGCGAGGTTCACGGTCGGCCCGAAGACGTCGCCGGAGCGGGAGAAGACGTCCCCGCGCACGAAGGAGGCGCGCACCGGGAGGATCTCGTCGTCGGCGTTGAGCCTCTCGATGAGGGAGGTCGCCACCCGCAGGCCCGTCGGCAGGTCGTCGGCGATGTACAGGACGGCGTCGCCGATCATCTTGACCACGCGCCCGCCCGCCTCGACGACAGCGTTGCGGCTCTCCTCCTCGAAGCGCTCGATGAGGCCGACCAGGGCGTCCCCCAGGATGGTGGACGACGAGGTGTAGGACACCATGTCGACGAAGCCGAGCGAGCGGTTCAGGGGGAAGCGGGAGCGGCGGTCCTCGTGGCCCCTCTGGGCGACCTCCTTGTCGAGGCGCGCCAGCAGCGCCTCCAGCTGGCGCTGCCACGAGTGGATGAACATGCTCTCGAAGACCTCGACCCTGGAGCGCATGTGGTCCAGGACGTACATGCGGGCCGTGGTGTCGTCGAGGCCGTGGCGGCGCATCGCGTCCTCGACGAGGGCCTCGAACTGCCACAGCGCGAGGCGGTCGGCCAGGTGCGAGTTCGCGCGCAGCAGCGAACGGGACGTGGCCGTGTCGATGGCCCCCGACTCGACCAGGTCGTGCCACTGGGAGAACACGTCGAGATCCCTCTCGGAGAACACGACGGCGCCGGGGTCGGGGGTGGGGAAGCCGAGGGCGCGCCAGAACTCGTTGACGCGGACGATCGGCGTGCCCGTCCGCTCGGCGATGTCGTGCGCCGAGTACAGCAGGGGCCCCCCCAGGAGCCGCGGCACGTAGCTGGGGGCGGTCAGCTCGTCAGGAAACGCTGACGACGGCACGTCGCGCGCACCCATCAGGATCCCCTCCTCCGACTGCTGAACACAACCTCATCAGCAGGTAATGGTATAAAACCTCACATTTTCCGTCCGAAGGATCGATGAGAATCCCTCGACGAAATCAAGTATAGTGGATAATTTGATTTTTATCCATTGATTGCGGCCCCGACCTGCGCAAATCCTTTCCGGGACACGCCGGAGGGTGGACCGCCCGGCCCACGCACCCCAGATTGAGAGAATAATCCTATGCGCTTCATCCTCGCCTCACGCTCGCCCGCGCGCCGCGCGACTCTGGAGTCGGCGGGCGTCCGCCCCACCGTCATCGTCTCCGAGGTCGACGAGGACGCGGTCCTGGACGCCCTGCCGGGCGGCCGGGCCTTCAGCGGCGGGCGGACCACCCCCGCCGACGAGGTCATGGCCCTCGCCCGGGCGAAGCAGGAGGCCGTGACGAGGATCCTATGCGAAGAGGGCTCCTCTTTCCAGGAGGCCCCCTCCGAAGCGCTGGTCGTCGTGGGGTGCGACTCGATGCTCGAACTGGACGGGAGGATGCTCGGCAAGCCCCACACCCCCGATGTGGCGCGCGCCCGCATACGGGAGATGCGGGGCAGGACCGCCGCCCTGTGGACGGGCCATTCGATGGCCCTGCTCTCCCCCGCCCGCCCCGGCGGCGCGCGGGACGTTGCGGGGGCCGACACCGCCAGCGCCTCGACCCTGGTCCACTTCGGGGACATCACCGACCGCGAGATCGACGCCTACGTGGCCACGGGCGAGCCCCTCGGCGTCGCTGGCTCCTTCACGGTCGACGGCCTTGGCGGCCCTTTCATCACGGGCGTGACCGGGGACTACCACTCGGTCGTGGGCATCTCCCTGCCGCTCGTGCGCGCCATGGCGGCCGGCCTCGGCGTCTTCTGGCCGGACCTGTGGGAGCCCGCCGGGTGACGACGGGCACCCGGGGGCGCGCCGCCGTAGAGTTGACGCATGGACACCAACACCGTGTGGGGCGTCGGCCTCGCGACTGTCACAACCAGCGGCCAGACCCTCGACACCTGGTACCCGGCTCCGCGGCTGGGTGAGGGCCACGACGACGAGCTGGCCACGCGCCTCGCCCTGTTGGAGAAGGTCGATGACGCCCGGGGGGTGCGCACCAGGGTCGTCACCTGCGCCCAGCGCCTCGACGAGGCGCCGGACTCCACCGAGGGCGCCTACCTGCGCCTCCACGCCCTGTCCCACCGCCTCGTGCGGCCGAACACGGTCAACCTCGACGGGATCTTCTCGCTGCTGCCCACGGTCGTGTGGACCGACGCGGGCCCCTGCGCCGTCGAGGGGTTCGAGCAGACCCGCCTGCGCCTGCGCGCCCGCCTCGGGCGCCCCGTCGTGGTGGTGGGGATCGACAAGTTCCCGCCGATGACGAACTACGTCGTGCCGTCGGGGGTGCGCATCGCCGACGCGGTGCGCGTCCGCCTGGGCGCGCACCTGTCCGAGGGCACCACCGTCATGCACGCCGGCTTCGTGAACTTCAACGCCGGCACCCTCGGCGCCTCGATGGTCGAGGGCAGGGTCTCCCAGGGGGTCGTCATCGGCGATGGCTCGGACGTGGGCGGGGGCGCCTCGACCATGGGCACCCTGTCGGGGGGCGGCAGGCAACGGGTCCGGCTCGGCCGCCGCTGCCTGCTGGGCGCCAACTCGGGCCTGGGGATCCCCCTGGGCGACGACTGCGTCGTCGAGGCGGGGCTCTACGTGACCGCCGGCGCCAAGGTGGCGCTGATCGACCCCGCCTCCCCCGGCCAGGAGCGGATCGTGGCGGCCCGCGAGCTCGCCGGAGAATCGAACATCCTCTTCCGCCGCAACTCCGTGAGCGGCAGGGTCGAGGCGATCGTGCGCGACGGGCACGGCATCGAGCTCAACTCCGCGCTGCACGCGTCGAACTGACCGCCCGGGCGCGGCGCGGGCGCCGGTCCCCCTCGGGGAGGGAAGCCGCGCAGCCGGGCGCCGGTGGACAGTACGGGCCGACTGCGGCTACGGTCCCGCTCCGCGGCCGGGCCGTTGCACGGGCCCGCTCCGGGGCTGGTGGCCGGGCGTCCCCTCGCCCTTCCGCACACGGGCCGGAGCGGTCCCCCGCTCCGCGAAGGAGCCCCGGTGGGCTCCGCTCAGCCCCAGTGGGAGGCGATCCTGGAGGCCGCAGCCCCTATCCTCTCGTCCGTGGCGGTCAGCGCCATGCGCACGCGCCCGCGCGCGGCATCGCCGTAGAAGGCACCAGGTGCCACCAGGATCCCCAGGTCGGCGAAGCGCCGCACCAGTTCCCAGTCGTCGTCGACGCCCGGGCAGCCCAGCCACAGGTAGAGGCCGGCCACGGACCGCGGGTCGTTGACCAGGCCCGCCGAGCCCACGGCGTCCAGGAGCCGGGCGCGCCGCGCCCCGTACACGTCCCGCTGGCGCCGCACGTGCGCCTCGTCGGCCAGGGCGACCGCCATGGCGTGCTGGACCGGGGCGGGCACCATCATGCCCGAGTGCTTGCGGGCCTCGACCAGGGCGGCGACCAGGCGCGGATCGCCGTACACCAGGGCGGCCCTGTAGCCCGCCAGGTTCGACTGCTTCGACAGCGAGTAGAGCACGACCAGGCCGGAGGGGTCGCCCCCGCACACGTCGGCGTCCAGCAGCGAGGGGACGCCCCCGCTGACGTACGGCTCGGCCCAGGGCAGGGCCGCGTAGCACTCGTCCGAGACGATGACCGCGCCCCTGCTCCGCGCCCAGGCGATGGCGGCGCGCAACTGGTCGGCGTCCATGACGTGGCCGTCGGGGTTGCCCGGGGAGTTGAGGAAGACCATCGCGGCGTCCGGCCAGGACCCGGGCCTCAGCGGGTCGACGGGCACAGGGACCGCGCCCGCCAGGCGCGCGCCCACGTCGTAAGTGGGGTAGGCGACCTCGGGCACCAGGACGGTGTCCCCGGTGCCCGCGCCCAGCAGAGTGGGGATCCAGGCCACCGCCTCCTTCGAACCGATGGTCGGGATGACGCCCGCCTCCCCCACATCCACCATGTTCCTGCGGGCGCCCCACGCCAGGATCGCCTCGCGCACCTCGGCGGTCCCCACCACCGCCGGGTACCCGGGGGCGTCGCAGGCCCCGGCCAGCGCCTCCCGGATCAGCGCGGGCGTGGGGTCCACGGGCGTCCCCACCGACAGGTCGCAGATCCCGTCGGGGTGGGCGGCCGCCTGCTTTTTGTAGGGGGCCAGGGAGTTCCAGGGGAACGCGGGCAGCGGGAGGGGGCGGGGCAGCTCGGCCATATCAGTACCCGTTCTCAGCCTTCCACTCCTCGTTCTGCGGGGGCAGCGCGGCGATCATCGGATCGTCGTACTCCTGGACCCCGGTGCGCTGGGCGCCACCCGGGCTGCCCAGTTCACTGAAGAAGTCGGCGTTGGCGCGCAGGTAATCGGACCATTCATCGGGCAGGTCGTCCTCGTAGAAGATCGCCTCGGTGGGGCACACCGGCTCACACGCACCGCAGTCCACGCACTCCTCCGGATGGATGTAGAGGCTGCGCTCCCCCTCGTAAATGCAGTCGACGGGGCACTCGTCGACGCAGGCGCGGTCCTTCACGTCCACGCACGGCTGCGCGATGACGTAGGTCATGTGGCATTCCTCCTCGGAAGTGTCTGCCGATAGCTCTGCGTCTATTATTCACGCGTGGAACCCTCCATACCCCATGAACCTGGCCACGGGCCCGCGAACGGCGCCACCGCGCCGAATAGTCGGCCCCCCCGCGATCCGGGGGCGGCGCGGCCCCCGGGGGCATTTTCCTCATCCCGGCAGCGTGCAATTGAGCGCCTGCCGTGGATGCGGTGGCGCCCGGGCGAGCGCGTCGTCCTGCGCTACCGCCTCGACGACGGCCTGCACGACGCCCTGGGCACCGTCGTCGAGGCCGCCATCGACCACGTCTCCATCGAAACGAGGCGGGGGCTGGTCCGGGTGGAGGCGACGACCATGGTGACCGGCAAGTCCGTTCCCAGCCCGCGGGCGCCCGGTCCGCGGGCGGGGGCCCGGGAGCGCGGGCCGGGGACCGGGGCCCAGCAGCGTGGTCCCGACACCGCCCCGGGAACCCCGCCGTGAGGGACCGGGCGGCTCGTCGCGGGTCAGGCCGCACGGCCCGCTTCCGGGCACCCCGTCGTAACGGACGGGCGCCTCGTCGCGGGTCAGGCCGCACGGCCCGCTTCCGGGCACCCCGTCGTGAGGGACCGGACGGCTCGTCGCGGGTCAGACCCCTGTTCTCCGCCTTGCCCGGACACTGATTCCCCGAGGCGCACTTCGAGGTGGCGGGCGAGTAGGCCAACCACGGATCCGGAGGGCGGATCCGCAAGTGCCCGACGGGCCCCGGGCCCGCCCAGCGGGCAGTGGACGCGCAGACGGGGCTTCCGCGCGACGGCTCGGACTGTTCTGCCCGTGGAGCAGCACGAGGCCCGGGCGGAGCGGCGTCCAAAGGGCGGGGCACTCGGGCTGTTTAGCAAGCGAAGTCGGGTTTTCAAAGGGATACCGTCACTTTGCAAGTGTTATATCGCTTGCAAAGTGTGGTAGCGCTGTGAAAGCGTAGGTATCGCTGCGAAAGTGTGCCCCGTCGTGTCGGTATCGCTGTGAAAACAGCCCATGGCGCGCGGCTCCCGGACCCGGGCGCCCGGAGGCCCCGCGGTATAGCCGCCAGAACGGGCCCCGCGCCGCCTCCGCTTTCCAATGAGACGC
>ERZ772993.38-NODE-38-length-74646-cov-17.534636_pt1 | contig 74646 bp, 58 predicted proteins | sample MGYA00580670_ERZ772993 | MGnify/ENA primary metagenome ERZ772993 (study PRJEB29015, sample SAMEA2737936) | human oral metagenome | biome: human oral; feature: human-associated habitat; material: dental | place: China | collected 2136 ... | reverse complement strand
GTCGCCCATCACCAGCAGGCGCGGCGCCGGCTGGTCAGCCAGCACGTCGATGGCGGCACGCATCGAATCGGGGTTGGCGTTGTAGGTGTCATCGATGAGGGGCACGCCCTGCGCGGTGTGCGTCCGCCGCAAGCGACCATTGACCGGCTCGAAGGCTGCCAGACCGCGCACGATGGTCTCGGCAGGAACTCCCAGCGCCAGCGTGCAGGCTGCGGCGGCCAGTGCATTGCGCACGTTGTGACGACCGGCGATGTTGAGCCGGATGTCCACGATAGTCTCACCCAGGCGCGCGCGGAAATGCTCGGGACGCGCATCACGGGCCGCGGCCACGGACAGATGAAGTGTGCCGGCATCCGGCGTCGATTGCGCGTCAGCCTGCAGCGCTGTCTCATCGGTCACCAGACCGAAGTTCAGCACACGCTGCCCCTGTGCCAGCGCCTGCCAGATGGGCATGCAGGGGTCATCGCCCGGGAACACGGCCACCCCGCCGGCCGCCAATGCGCCGAACACGGTGCCGTTCTCACGGGCGGTGGCCTCGGGGCCATCCATGAACTCCTGATGTTCACGCTGGGCATTGAGCACCAGCGCCACCAATGGCTGTGTCATGGCCGCCAGGCCGGCGATCTCGCCCGGATGGTTCATGCCCATCTCGACCACACCCATGCGGTGCGCATCGCTGAGCCGCAGCAGCGTGAGCGGCACGCCGATGTCGTTGTTGAAGTTGCCCCGCGTGGCAAAGGCAGCCTCTGCGCCCAGGTGCGCCACCAGAATGGCGGCAATCATTTCCTTGGCCGTAGTCTTGCCGTTGCTGCCGGTGACGGCAATCAGCGGACACTCGAAGCGACGACGCCAGCCGCCTGCCAGCGCGCCCAGCGCACGACGGGTATCGGGCACCCACAGCGTCGGCACACGAACATGCTCGGGAAACACTTCGGTGAGCACAGCGGCCGCGCCGGCATCGATGGCGGCATCGATGAAGGTGTGGCCATCGAAGCGATCACCGCGCAGTGCGATGTACAGGTCCCCAGGGCGCACGCTGCGCGAATCGGTGGAAATGCCGGTGAAACGCTCGGCGCCGCTACCGAACATCGTGACGTTGGGCAGCCACTGGTAGACGGTGCGCAGATCAAGCATGGGGCACCTCCCGGGTCTTGAGCGCCCAGTGCGAGGCCAGGGCCTGCGCGGCGATCTCAGGATCAGAGAACGGATGGAAGACGCCAGCAATTTCCTGCGTGGTCTCGCGGCCCTTGCCGGCAATCAGCACCACATCGGTGGGTGCAGCCTGCGCAATGGCGGTATCGATGGCAACGCGCCGATCAGCCTCGGTGCGCCAGGCCGGCTGCGACAACCCCTCGCAAACATCGGCAATGATCTGTGCAGGATCCTCGTCACGCGGGTTGTCGCTGGTAACGACGACGCGATCAGCCACCGCTTCGACGGCACGCGCCATCTCGGGGCGCTTGCCCCGGTCGCGGTTGCCGCCGGCACCGAAGACGCAGCAGAGCTGCCCACCGCGCTGCCCGGCGATGTCGCGCAGGGCAGCCAGCACGTTGGTAAGCGCGTCAGGCGTATGGGCGTAGTCCACCACCACCAGCGGACATGCCGTCGAGGAGATGGTTGCAGCGGGAGCGGCCTCGCCTGCACCAGACACGTGTGCAGCTGGCAGGCCCACAATTTCCATCCGGCCGGGTACCGGGTGCAGCTGATGCAGACCCTCGACGATGGCCGGGAAGTTCCAGCCCAACGAACGCCACGCACCGGCCGCGGCCAGTGCGTTTTCCATGTTGAAGCGGCCCAGCACGTTCAGGCGCAGCGTGGCGACGTTGCGGAACATCGCCTGCAGGCGCTGCTGGCGTGCATGGACGGAACCTGCGCCGCCGCTGGAGGCCACCGGGTCGGCCCCCACTTCAGGCAGCTGGAGCAGCGTCTTCACCACGCTGCCGGGGAACATCATCAGCACGTGCTGGCTGCTGTTCCGGTCCAGGGCCAGTTCCAGCACTTCGTCGCAGCGCATGGCCAGTTCGTAGAAGCGACGCAGGCGTGCACGGGCGTCATCGTCCATGGCCTGGAAGGCTGCGTCGGCCTGGCCGGCCTGCGGTGCGCCATGGGCATTGTTCACCCAGTAGCCGATGATGCGCGGTGCCGCCGGATGGCGATGCAGCACCTCGATGATCTCGGTTGCCAACGGATCACCCAGGTTGACGACGGCTGCCTGCAGCGTGGGCCACGAGAACAGCCCGACCTTGGCGGCGCCGTAGGCCTGCATCGAACCGTGGTAGTCGAGATGGTCGCGGGTGAGATTGGTGAAGACGGCCGTATGGATGCAGGTACCCTGCATGCGCCCCTGCACCAGCCCGATCGACGAGGCTTCCATGGCCACCACACCGACCGGCGCTTCGGTGTCTGCGCGGAAGCGCTGGAACAGCGTCTGCAGCGTGAGCGGATCAGGTGTGGTGAGGCCGATGTATTCCAATGCCCCGGGTGTGCCGACACCGTTGGTACCAATGACGACACCCCGGCCTCGGCCGGGTTGCATGGCAGCATCGGCATCGCCATCCAGGGCGATGACCAGGCCTGCAAACTCGGCAGGACGCTGCGTTGAGGCACTGGCGGCAGGACGGCTCGGCGTATTCGCATCAACAGCCTGGACGTCGCCGGTACGTGCCAGACGATCGTTCACCCCCTGGGCGATCCAGTGGGTAGTACTGGTCTTGCCGTTGGTGCCGGTGACAGCCACCACATCCAGCACCTGGCTGGGGTGGTCGTAATACTCGTCGGCCAGTGCACCCAGCTGGCTACCCAGGCACGGCACGTAGCAGACGGGCACCTGGATGCCGGCCGGCAGCGTCGGCAGATTCTTGAAGTAATCGAAATTCCCGCAAGCGGCGTGCTCTGCCTGCGCCACGTCCCCTTCGGCAGCGTCTTCTGCCTGGCAGGCCTGCGCCGGGATGGCCACGACGACGGCGGCCGCACCCTGCTGCACCGCCTGCGCGATGAAGGTGCTGCCATCCTGGCGCCGACCATGCAGCGCAAAGAAGGCATCACCCTTGCCAACGCGGCGGCTGTCGGAAACGAGACGCCCGGTGGCAGGAAGATGCTCCCGCAACCAGGCGACCAGTTCCGTCGGCTCGACCAGGCCCTTGAGGCCGTTCGGGGACTCCGCCATCAGGCGCCTCCCCTTCCACTGCCCGGGCGTTCGTTCTCCTGCCGGACGGCCAGGCGAGGCTTGCCCTCATCGGCCGATGAGGTCTTGGGTCTGCCCTTGGCCGGAGGAATGAGCGTATGACGCGGCACGCTGACATTCTGGACGCGGCCGACATCACCCGGCGCGCGCGGCACGCTGCCAGGCCCCACCACCAGCTCGGGGCTGATCGGGGAGATCATCGTCTCGAACGGAGCATCGGGTTCGACGGCCAGCGTGTGCAGCGCCTCGCCCGTGATGCGGGCGAACACCGGCGCCGCGATGTCCGAACCGTAGTACTTGCCGGCACCCGGCTCATCGATCATGACGGCGACGATGACGCGCGGGTTGGACATGGGCGCCATGCCGATGAAGGAGCTGACGTATTTCTTGACGTAGCGACCGCCTTCCAGCTTCTTGGAGGTGCCGGTCTTGCCACCGATGCGATAGCCCGGCACGGCCGCGCGACTGACGGCATCCTTGTTGCCCGCCGACATTTCCAGGATGTGGCGCATGGTGGCTGCCGTCTGCGGACGGATGACCGGCGTGCCACGCACGGGAGCATTGAAGCCGGCGCCCAGGGCAGCACCGCCGCGTGCGGACACCTGGATGGCACGAACGCGACGCTCTTCTTCGGGAATGATCAGCTGGGCAGGCAGCACCTCACCACCACCCGCGAAGATGGTGTAGGCGCGTGCCATCTGCAAGAGCGACACCGACAGGCCATGCCCGTAGGAGATGGTGGCGTGCTCGATGGGCTTCCACTTGGTGTAGGGACGCAGGCGACCTGCAGCAGCACCGGGGAAGCCGATACGGGGCGCCTGACCGATGCCGACGGCATCCAGCATCTTCCAGTGGTCCTCGGGCGGCATGCTGAGCGCCATCTTGGCGGTGCCGATGTTGGAACTCTTCTGGATGACCTGCTGCAGCGTCAGCAGTTCCTTGTTGCGGTGTGCGTCACGAATGATGTCCGGACCGATCTTCATGAAGCCTTCGCGGGCATCGAAGAGCGACGACGGCGAATAGCGGCCGCTGTCCAGCGCCAGCGCGGCGGTGAACACCTTCAGGGTGGAGCCCGGCTCGTACAGGTCGGTGATGGCGCGGTTGCGCAGGCCGTTGCCGTTGAGGGTGCGGCGGTCAGCCGGGTTGTACGACGGCCAGTTGGCCAGCGCCAGGATCTGGCCATTGCGGGCGTCCAGCACCACGGCAGCACCGGCTTTGGCCTGCTGGGCAGCCACGGCTTCCTTGACGGCCTGGAAGGCCTGGTACTGGATGCGCGAATCGATGGTCAGCTTCAGGTCGCGACCGTCCTGCGGTTCCTTGATCTGGTCGATGTCACTGATGATGCGGCCGCTGCCGTCACGCACGACCCGACGGCTGCCCGGCTTGCCGGCCAGCGTGGACTGGAAGGCAAGCTCCAGACCCTCCTGGCCCACATGAGCCAAGTCAGTGAAGCCCACGAGGTGTGCGGCGATCTCACCCTCGGGATAGTTGCGCTTGTATTCGCTGTCCTGACCAATGCCGTGAATGCGCAGCGCAGCGATCCGCTCGGCGGTGTCCAGATCGACCTGGCGCTTGAGGAAGACGAAGCTGCGGTCACCGTGGGTGAGCTTGGCCTGCAGATCCTGCGGCTTCATGCCCAGCAGGCGCGCGAGGTCCATCAGGCGCGGGTCGGACAGGTCCACGCGGTCGGCGTAGGCCCAGATGGAGCGTGCCGGCAGGCTGGAGGCCAGCACGACGCCGTGACGATCGAGAATGCGGCCCCGGTTGGCCTGCAGCTCGATGGTCTTTTCGTAGCGCTGGGCACCCTGCGCCTGCAGGAAGGGTTTGGAAGCCGTCTGCAGGTAAAACGCCTTGATGCAGAGCGCCGAGAACGCCACGAACAGCAGGGCGAACATGAAACGCGAGCGCCACAGCTGCAAACGCGCCTGCAGCAGGTGCGGGGCGGCGAATTTGACTGATTTGGGCATCAGCGACTTCCTCTCAGGTAAATCGTGCGCTCGGGGGTCAGCGCAATCATCCCCAGGTCCTGTCGGGCACGGGCGTCCAGCAGCGAAGGCTTGGCCAGCCGGGTGATCTCGATCTGCAGCTGGGAGAAGCGCACTTCCAGCTCGCGGGTCTGACCCTGGGCCTGTTCCATCTCGGTGTTCAGGCGCCGTGCACGGTTCTGGGCCGTGACCAGCAGCAGGGCTGCGATCATCAGCAGGACGGCCAGCACGATATTGATCCGGTTCAGCATCATGTCCGTGCGCTCCTCAATGCAGCACCGACGGCAGCCGTTCGGCCACACGCAGGATGGCCGAGCGCGCCCGCGGGTTGGTCGCCACCTCGGCCTCGCCGGGCAGGACGCGCCCCAGGGACTTGAGCAGCGGCTCGGCCAGCCATGCACCGGTCACGGGGTGACGCTCGGCATCACGGCCAGCGTGACGTGCGATGAACTGCTTGACCACGCGGTCCTCGTTGGAATGGAAGCTGATCACGGACAGGCGCCCGCCAGTGGCCAGGCACCGCAGGGCGACGTTCAGGACCCGCGCGAGCTCGCCGCCTTCGTCATTGGTGTGAATCCGTAGAGCCTGAAAGGTGCGTGCGGCCGGATTTTTCGCCGAATTCTTTTGCCGCCGACGGATGACCCCCGCCACGAGATCGGCAAGCTGTCGTGTTGTCTGAATGCCCTGGCCGTCGGTCTGGTCGCGGCGAGCAGCAATCTCCTTTGCAATCGGAAAAGCAAACCGTTCGTCACCATCTCTTTTCAATACCTCGGTAATCTGTTCGACCGTGGCCTGCATCAGCCATTCATGCGCCGACAGGCCCACGGTCGGATCCATGCGCATGTCCAGCGGACCATCGCCGGTGAAACTGAAGCCCCGGCGGGGATCGTCGACCTGCGGCGACGAGATGCCCAGGTCCAGCAGCAGCCCGTCGATGTGCGTCAGTCCGTGCGCATCGAGCACCTCGTCCAGTGACGAGAAGCGGGCGTGCACGATCTCGAACCGTGCGTCACCGCTTTCCTGTTTCCATGCCCGAGCTGCTGCCACTGCTTCCGGATCCCTGTCCAACGCCAACAGACGGCCTTTCGGTCCGAGGGCCTGCAGAATGTGCCGGCTGTGCCCCCCGCGTCCGAACGTGCCGTCCACGTACACCCCATCCGGGCGGATGGCCAGGGCCGCGACCGCCTCGTGCAGCAGCACGGGCAGATGCGCCCCCGACGACAAACCCTCCCGGTCCATGTCCGCACCTCCTTCCATCGTTCAGAGGCCCGGAATGTCGCCCAAGTCTTCCGGCAAGCCGGCCGCAGCCTGCTTGTCCAGATAGGCTTCCCAAATCTGCTCATCCCACAGCTCGAAGCGGGTCAGGTCTCCGACCATGACCACCTTGCGATCAAGCTTGCCGGCCCGACGCAGGATCGGGCTGACCAGGATGCGTCCTGCACCATCCATCTCCACGGTCTCTGCCGAGCCGATCAGCAGACGACGGATACGGTCGTCCTTGGAGGTCAGCACGGAGGCGATGTGCTCACGTACCTTCTCCCATTCCGGCAGCGGGTAGATCCGCAGAAGATCACCAAAGTGCCGGGTCAGCACGAGCTTGCGCACGCCCTGTTCTTCGAGCACACCGCGCCACTGCGACGGGATCGTCAGACGACCCTTCGCATCCAGCGACAGCGGGAAGCTCCCTTCGAACATTGGCTTACCAACCCGGTTGATGAATGGGCGGCGGCGATGCCGGCCCGATCCGGACCAGGCTGCGCTGCCACCTCGACGGTGGTGGCGGGCCTGCGAGAGGTACGCCTTCGGTGAATTTTCCCACCGTGGCCCACCTTTTCCCACAAATCCCCACCAGATCGAAGAATACGAGGGGTTCCGGGCAGCGTCAAATCAGGAGAAAGTGTTTTTTCCTGCTATGACAATGACTTACAGAAGATCGCTCATCCTGGAAAAGCAACCGTCCGACCACTTTTCACGCACTTAGCAGCGTCACTGAAAGTAAGCCATCAACTAATTGGCAGTTATTTGCAACACTTCTACAACGATTGTGAAAAAACCGGGGGCGATCGGCGGTATTTCCAGCCGACGAACGGTCGTTAAAGCGTTGCCTTCCTGGCTAAAGAATGAGCCGTTCATGCGGCCTGTGGTGGCGCCGCGACCGATCTCGGCACGAAGACGACAGGGGGCGCAGCCTTTTTGCCATGCGTCATGACAGCCTGTTTGCCCAGAAAACAGACAAGGGTTGACAGGCGACGGGGCTTGCACCAAGCCGGACAATGCCACGAGGGGGCGTGGCCCAAGGCCCGGAAAAGAAGGGATGGAGCGGGTCTATAGGCCGGATTCTGTCCACCTGGGAAGGTGTGACGGTCATTCATCTGGGCCGACCGTTACCGGGCGGCTCTAGCCATCCACCCGCACGCTCGGGCGGGCGCCCTGTGCAGCCGAAGCTGCGTCGCGTGCCTACATGATGTTGCTCCGGATGGGGTTTGGCGTGCCGCGCCTGTCACCAGCCGCGCGGTGGGCTCTTACCCCACCTTTTCACCCTTACCCGGCAGGCTGAGCTGCCGGGCGGTCTGTTTTCTGTGCCACTGTCCGTCGCTTTGGGGATAAAGTGGGACGCCGTCCCACTTTATCCTTATGGCGCCTGGCCGTTAGCCAGCATCCTGCCCGCAGGAGTCCGGACCTTCCTCCGGGTTGCCCCGGCGACCGTCCGACCCGCTCCGGCCGGGAATGTAACACCAGACGCCCGAGCCCGGCGGCTTCGGGGGCTTTCCACCAGAGACACGGCACACCGGCATTCCGTCACGGCCGGCCGTCGGCATCCGGCCGCCGACGGCAACCCGCCGTGCGTGGCCAACCATTCATCCACTCTGCCTCGACAGGCAAGGGCTGAAACCGGATGCTGGCGCGGATCTCCCAATGAGGATCTTGCTGATGAAACGTCTTCTGAAGCGCGCACTGGCTGGCAGCCTGTCGCGCACGATGCTGGCCGCCGTGGCGGGCGCGGGCCTGGCTGCCGCCAGCCTGCCGGCCCAGGCCGTCGAGTACCCGGTCAACTTCGGTGAGCCGGTCGTGCTGTCCGAACGTGGACAGCCGCTGAAGGTACTGCTGCCCTTCGAGGGCACGCCCAACGACCGGGCCTCTGCCGTTGCCTTCCTGGTGGAGAATGCCGAAGTGCCCGAGGGCTTCCGTGCCCCCGTCGCCCGCAACTTCGTCATCATGCGGCCGGATGCGTCGCCGTACGTGATCTTCCATTCGGAAGAAGATGTGACGGCACCACAGATCCTGCTGACGGTGAACGTGATGGGCGACCCGAACAGCCCCTATCAGATGCGCCTGAGCATTCCCGAGAACGGGGGCGACCGGACGATGATGGCCATGGGCGGCGACAATGGACGCCAGGGTGCCCGTCGGGGCGGCCGTGGAGCCAACTCGTTCCGCAAGGTGCCCGCCCCGATGGCGCGCACCGACCTGCCTCCGAAGTGATCAACCCTCCAGGGCAGCCGGGCGCAGTGGCCTGAAGATCCTCTCGTCCGCATAGAAGGCAGGATCCGCATTGGCCGGATCCCAGCCTGGCCAACCCTGGAGTGGCAATGGCAGCAATAGGGCCGGACGCAGCGCCTGCTGCCCGGCCAGTTCGCACAGCCGGGCAGCCGTACCCCGGTCCAGGCCGTACCGGGGGTCCGGACACGGCAGCAGCTTGGCCGTCATGGACTTGTAGGGCCGGTGAAGCTTCTCCAGCAAGCCATGCCCGACGATGACGGGCGCCTTTCGTGCCGCCCCTGATGCCAGATTCGGCGTCCCACTAGCATGGCCATCGTCGCGCATTGTCGGTAATTCAGACAATTCTCCCGTCAACGCCTGCCGGCTCTCGACGAAGAGGGCACGCCATTCCCGCGCCTCCAGCATCCGCACCCATTCTGGCGCGGGCGCTGGCCATAATGCACCATTCTCATCCAGCAGGGTCAGGGCATCGCGCAACGGCCCCCGACCTCGGCGCGCTTTCTGGCTGGTGGACGCACCTGACGCCACATGAGCAGAAGACACGGTCTCCCGCTCAGGTTCATTACCGGCTTGCTGCGCCTCACTTTCCGCCTGCTGACAATGCAGCCAGTTGATGGCGGCCTTCAGACGCGGAAAGCGCAGCCAGACCAGGGCGTTATGGAAGTCGTGCCGCGCGCCCAGCCCCAGAGGCTTGCATGGAACCCGGCCGGTTTCCAGAATGCTGCGTTCATAATCCACAGCACCCACGTCGCTGCCCGACACAAACCGCAGGGGCATTCCCCGGACCGAACGCAGGCCGCGCCAGACAGCCAGTCGGTTCATGAAGGGCAGCCAGTACTCGGCGTCCCAGGTTGAGGGATCGTCTTCTTCAGGGGAGGCATCCAGCCCTGCTTCCTCGTGCACCAGCGACAAGGCTGCAGCGCGTTCTCCCGCCGCCTCAAGCGCCATGCCACGCAGGCGACGCAACAGCGGCCAGTAAGGCGCAAAGCCCGGGTGACGCCAGCCGGGACTGGCCAGCCGTCGAAGCAGGGGCACCGACACTCGTGAACTCTTCATGGTGGGCTTCACACATTGCCTACGCGACCATAACAATTCCACCACAAAGCCGGGTCAACCCGGTACCCTGAGATCCCGTTTTTTGCGGTGTTGGCCGGCCTTCGGCAGGCCCCTTTCAGGAGCAAGCATGTTCCAGACGGTCTTTGCGCATCGGTTTGGCACGTTGGGCTGCGTCGCGGCAGCCTCTCTGGCCCTGGCCAGCCTGGCTGCGCCCCAGGCGGCGCACGCCCGCCAGACCAAGGCCTTCACGGTCCAGATTTCCGGCCTGTACGCCGGCCCTGCCCCCGACTACCCACAGCTGGAGCGGCTGACGCCGCAGACCAGCGTCAACATCCTGAGCTGCCTGCCGGACTTCGGCTGGTGCGACGTGGCGGCCAACGGCTTTCGGGGCTGGATGAATGCCCGCAATCTGAGCATCATGGTGGACGGCTATGGCCGGCCGGTCCCCGTGGTGGGGCCGACGGTGGGCGTGCCCGTCAGCCGCTTCGCGCTGGGACCGTACTGGATGGCGCACTATCGTAACCAGCCCTGGTTCGACGACCCGCGCTTCGCGCAGGAGCTGAACGCCTACCGTGTCCAGAGCCGGATAGGCAACACGACCATTGAAGTGGAGCGCACCTGGCGCGCCCGGCCGCAATACGAGCCGTATCCGGTCTATGTGGAACCCCCTCCCCAGGTGTATGTGGACCCGCCGGTCATCTATGCGCCCGCTCCCGTGTACGAAGCCCCGGTTTACCAGGCACCCCCCGTCTACCAGCCGGCCCCCGTGTACCGCCCGGCGCCCGTCTACGAGGTGCCGGACTACTACGAAGTTCCCCGCATGCAGGAGCAGCGCCCGCCGCGCGTGAACCCGCTGCGCCCCTCGCCCGACTTCCCCGATCCCGCGCCACTGCCCATGGAGCGGTCGGGCGAGCGCTCCCTGCCCGGCCAGCAGATCATCACTCCGGGAGGTCGGGCACTGAAATGAACGGCATGCCGACTCCCTTGCGCCCCTCGGCCGACACCATCCAGGCCTATGAACAGACCGACTACCTGGCCGAGGATCAGCCCCCGGTCTGCCTGCGCATCGGTGACAGCGGCCAGCAGCACCGGGCGTGGCTGGCCCGTCATGGTGCCACGTCGGCCAGCATCCTGACAGCCTGGAACCCTTTCGGCCAGGAGCTGGCCCGTGCCGAGAACGACGCCCTGCAGGCCCGGTTGCAGACCACCATCCTGCACAGCAATCTGGCCTGGCTGCCCGCCCGAGGTGAAGACCCCAAGGGCAGCTGGCAGCCAGAACCGGGCTTCTGCGTCTTCGACATGCCCCCCACCCTGCTGGATGAATGGCTTCAGCTGTTTCGTCAGAATGCGGCGGTGCGGCTGGATGCCAACGAGGGGTGCCGACTGGTCTGGCATCCCGAGATCGCCCGGATGCTGACCCAGCCATCCTGACCCGCTTCCCTACTTGCGCCGCGTCGCCTTCTCGGGCTGTTCGGCCTTCAGGAAAAGCGCCGGATCGACCATGGTGCGGTTCAGGCACACCGACCAGTGCAGATGCGGGCCGGTGACTCGCCCGGTCTTGCCCACGGTTCCAATGACATCGCCCGTCCGAACCCGCTGTCCGACACGGGCGCGAATGCGGTCCAGATGGCAGTACATGGTCAGCAACCCGGCGCCATGGTCGACCCAGACGGTGTTTCCGTTGAAGAAATAGTCGCCGGTATCGATGACCACGCCGGGAGCGGCCGCCTTCACGGGCGTTCCCACGGGCGCCGCGATGTCCATGCCCCCATGCGGATTGCGCGACTGGCCATTGAAGAAGCGACGCAGCCCGAACGAGCTGGAGCGCACGCCCGGCACCGGCTGGCGCAGCTGCAGCGAGGCCGGCACCGGTTCGCTCCAGGTGGACATGACACGCGTGCTCTGCTTGCGCTCACGCAGATGGCGGGACAGCACCTCCTTGCTGAGCGTGACCTGACCTGGTGCCACCTTGAGGTGCTGCTCGGCATACTGATGGGGACGGATGGGCACATCGATCCGTCGCAACCCGGTCGACGACGCCTCCGGCTGAGCCTTGCCAGCCCGGGCCTCCGCGTCGTGACCTTTGACCTTGTCGTGCGCCGAGGTCTGTGAGGCGGCTCGCGGCGCACCGAGCGCCGCATCCTGCACCTCCAGCACCAGCCGATCCTGCAACGTGTGCAGCGGAATACCCAACACCGCGAACCACCCGGATGATGACCCTGTCACCAGAACAGGTACTCCGTTCCAGATGGCCTTGGGCGCCCGCCGGGCAGCCCCCAGTGGTACCACGGCCACTCCACCAGGTACCGCTCTCGACACCGGAAAAGGCAATGTCGCCTTCGACCGCGAAACCGTCCTGCGTTCCGGGGGCGGGAGCGCAGCGGCCCGCACAACACCAGGGCACACCGCAAACGCACCGCCCCCCAGCAGGGCGGCGGCCATGCCGCCCAGCCAATGTCGACGTCCGGCCTGCAGTCCCTGAACGTCGCACAGGCGGTTTCCATTCCCGACAGGCAGTGGCAACACTTCACATGCTGTATCACCTTTCACGGATACTTCTGCAGCGTCGGACATCGATCGATCAGGTACATTCAACGGTTTCACGGCCCTCCCGGCCTGGATGGGATACGCATGGCGCTTGCCAACCTGCTCACTTTAATCGACGACATCGCCAGCCTGCTGGATGATGTTGCAGCACTCACGAAAACCGCCGGCGCCAAGACCGCAGGGGTCCTGGGCGACGACCTGGCCCTGAACGCCCAGCAGGTCACGGGCGTGCGCGTGGACCGAGAACTGCCCGTGGTCTGGGCCGTATTCAAGGGCTCGCTGCTGAACAAGAGCATCCTGGTACCACTGGCGCTGGCCATCAGCGCTTTCGCCCCCTGGCTGGTAACGCCGCTGCTGACCCTGGGAGGATTGTTCCTGTGCTTCGAGGGTGCCGAAAAGCTGCTGCACTCCGCACTGCATCGCAAGCACGCCGAGCACGCTGCCGATCATGCCCCGGCCGAAGCGCCTCCCCCTGCCGGCGAACAGGCGCCGCTGAACGAGAAGGAGCGCGTCAAGGGGGCCATCCGCACCGACTTCATCCTGTCGGCCGAAATCATCGCCATCACGCTAGGCATCGTGGCCCACGAGCCGCTACCCACACAGATCACGGTCATGGCCATCATCGCCCTGACCATGACCGTGGGCGTCTATGGCATTGTGGCCGCCATCGTGAAGCTGGACGACCTGGGCCTGTACCTGAGCCAGCTGCAGGGCGGCGGCATGCGCCCGCTGCTGCGCGCCATCGGACGCGGCATCCTGCGTGCAGCCCCCTGGCTGATGAAGGGACTGAGCATCGCCGGCACGATCGCCATGTTCCTGGTTGGTGGCGGCATCGTGACCCATGGCGTTCCGGCCGTGCATCATGCCCTGGAACACGGCCTGGCGCAGGTGGCACTGCCCGCCTGGCTGTCCAGCCTGGCGCTGCCGGTGGCCCAGGGCATGGTCGGCCTGCTGGCGGGCCTGGTGCTGGCCATCCTCTTCCTGGGCATCCAGAAGATCCGGGGAACGGCACAGGCATAAGCCCACGCCAGGGGGCAGCGCGGGGGGTGTCCGAAGGCAGGCGTCGTCCATCCCTGTCAGAGATGAACCCCTGTCGTACACACGCAGCCCCAGGTTCCGAAGGTAACCGGCAGCCGATCCGGCAGCCTTCTGCCAGGGATGGATGAAACCCCTCTGTCCATATGCGGAAACGGCATGAGGACGCAGGGCGGGCCATAGAATGAGCCGCCCTCCTCCTTCCGGTTCATCGAACCGCCTTCCCATGGACAAGAAAGACATACTCATCCTCGACGGCGGCATGGGCCGCGAACTGGCCCGCCGCGGTGCGCCGTTCCGTCAGCCCGAATGGTCAGCCCTGGCGCTGACCGAAGCCCCCGAGGCCGTGCTTCAGACACACCTGGACTTCATCCGTGCCGGCTCGCAGGTCATCACGGCCAACAGCTACGCCGTGGTGCCCTTCCACATCGGCGACCGCTTCGAGCACGAAGCCCAGACCCTGGCCAACACCGCCGGCAGGTTGGCGCGCCAGGCCGCAGGTGAAAGCGGCCGCCCGGTGCGCGTGGCTGCTTCGCTGCCGCCGCTCTTCGGCTCTTACCGACCCGACCTGTTCGACGTGACAAAAGCACCTGCCCTGGCACAGCCGCTCGTGAGGGGCCTCGCACCTCACGTGGACATCTGGCTGGCCGAAACACAAAGCAGCGTGGCGGAGGCTGCCTTCTGGCGAACACAGCTGCCTCAGGATGGCAAGCCCTTCTGGACCTCCTTCACGCTGGAAGACACCCAGCCACACGAGGAACCCGTGCTGCGCTCCGGTGAACGGGTTGCCGACGCCGTGCGAACCATGGCGGCCTTGGGTGCCGAGGCCGTGCTCTTCAACTGCAGCATGCCGGAAGTGATGGAAGCGGCCGTGCGTGTGGCCCGCCAGGCCCTGGGCAGCGCCAGCGATCGGGTGCGCCTGGGCGTGTACGCCAACGCCTTCGAGGCCAGCCACGGCGAGATGCGCGCCGCCAATGACGGACTGGATGAAATCCGCAAGGACACAACACCCACGAACTATCTGGCCTGGGCGCGACAGTGGGTGGATGCCGGTGCCAGCATGGTGGGCGGCTGCTGCGGCATCGGACCGGAACACATCGCCGAACTGGCCGCACATCTTCAGCCTTCTGCTGCCCGCTGATCCGTTCACACATCGTCACTGACATCATGTCCACCAGATCCCAGATCGGGCTGCTGTCCCTCACGGCATTGGTCATCAGCTCGATGATCGGCTCCGGCATCTTCAGCCTGCCACAGAACATGGCTGCCGTGGCAGGATCGAAAGCCCTGCTGATCGGCTGGCTCATCACCGGCGTCGGCATCATCTTTCTGGGACTGTCGTTCTCGGCACTGTCGCGCCTGCGGCCTGATCTGGATGGCGGCATCTACACCTATGCGCACGACGGATTCGGCGACCTGATGGGCTTCCTGTCCGCCTGGGGCTACTGGCTATGCACGACCGTGGGCATCGTCGGCTACCTGGTGGTGGCCTTCGAGGCCGCCGGTACCTTCGTCGACACACCGGACGCCGTCATCTTCGGCAAGGGCAACACGTTCGTTTCCTTCATCGGCGCTTCCACCGTGGCCTGGCTGGTGTATGCCCTGGTCGCCTCCGGCATCAAGGAAGCGGCCGGCGTGAACCTGGTGGCCACCGTCGTGAAGGTCTTCCCGCTGGTGCTGTTCATCGGCCTGGCAGCATGGTTCTTCGATCCCGCCATCTTCATGGCCGACTGGAATGGCGCGGGCATCCAGACGGATGGCGTACCCAGCAGCGTGATGGATCAGGTGCGCAACACCATGCTGATCACGCTGTGGGTTTTCACCGGCATCGAAGGGGCAGCCGTGCTTTCCAAGCACGCCCGCCGCCGCATCGACATCGGCCGCGCCACGGTGTTTGGCGTCGTGCTGGTTCTGGCCATGTACGTGGCCATCACGCTACTGGCGCAGGGCGTGCTGCCCCGTGCGCAGATCGCCGCCATGTCCAACCCCTCCATGGCCGGCGTGCTGCAACACATGGTGGGCCACTGGGGCAAGGTGCTCATCAGCGTCTGCCTCATCGTTTCGGTGCTGTCCTCTTACCTGAGCTGGACGTTGTACGCCACCGAGATCCCGCACATGGGTGCCAAGAACGGCGCCTTCCCGCCCTCGTTCATCAAGCTCAACCGCAACGAAGTCCCGACGGGATCACTGCTGTTCACCACGCTGACCGTGCAGCTATGCCTGCTCCTGGTCTGGCAGACCGGCAACAGCTATGAAGCCCTGCTGATGATCTCCACCTCGATGATCCTGGTGCCCTACCTGCTGATCGGCGCCTACTTGCTGAAGCTATCGTTCACGCAGCACCTGAACTGGGCATACAAGGCCACCGGGCTGATTGCCACCCCCTATGCACTGTGGATCGTCTACGCCGCCGGCGTGCACTACCTGCTGTTTTCGGTACTGCTGTACCTGCCGGGGGTTCTGCTGTTCCTGTACTCACAGAGACGGCACCACGGCACGTGGCGCTTCAGTACCGGCGACAAGGTGGTACTGGGCCTTCTGGCGATTCTGGCCGTGCCGGCGTTGAGGCAGTTCTGGCAAGGGGTTGCAGGTTAATTCCCCGGCCCCAGGTATCAGGCGTCAGGCATCACGAAGAACACTGAACGCCTGGAAAAGCCTGGCGGGCAACGGCACCGCCAGCTTCCAGTGAATGCTCATGGGGCGATTGCCTTCGGCCTGCAGAAGGGTGACGGGACCACAGGCACGGTACGGGTCCTTCCGGGTCTGGCGCACGAACAGCTGGAACTGCCAGCCATTATCCGGACTTTCCAGATAACGCTGCCCCACCTTGGTATCCGGGCCTGCCGAATTCTGGGTCTGCCAATGAAAGCGCTCTGCGCTGATGGCGTAATCATGATAGGCAATGCGCTGATGGTAGCCTTCGCGCTTGTCCAGCGTCACGAACAGCAGCTCTATCCGTCGTTCCGGCAAGGCCAGCACCCCTGCCTGAAAAGGCGAGCGTCGTGTGTCGGTCAGCCAGCCAACGGCCGTCAGGATCTCGCGGATGCCATAACTGGCATGAAGGCATAGCGGAAGATCTTCCATCCCGGGGATGGAACGAGCCGGCAACACGTTCCGGCTGGACAGCACCTCGGCAAGTTCCCCCAGCTCCTGGAAGGACATCGGGCTTTCCATCAGTCTTGCAAGGAACGCGGCGCCGGTTTCCTTCTGCTGATGTCCCGCATCGATCTGATAGGCCAACATCTGCAGAAGACGCTGTTCACGTACTGAGCATGAATCCTTCAGAAGAGCGCTTCCCGACATCGAGACAGACTCGCTCCCATTGTGATGCGGATGCGCTTCCTTCAGTTCATGCGTGGCGCTTGCTTGCGTAACCTTTTCCAGAAACGCCAGGCGTTCGACATCATCGACATGCAGCAGGTCTGCAAATCGTCTGCCGAAGTACTCTTCTTCCTGCGTGACCTCTCCAGGCAGCAGCCCGGCCTGTCGCTTCAGACAGGTCCAGCCGGACCTTCCGCTGCTGCGATAGAGGCTCTCCAGCTCCACACCCTGATCCTTCAGGAAATCGACCAGGCGGATCGCATCACGCCCCTGGAGCGTCACGTAAGTCTGAAGTTCCGTACACAGACGTCGCCAGTTCTGCTGGACCAGTCGTCGCAGACTGTTCAGGATCCGCTCACGTGCCTGGCGTTGCAGATGGATGAAGCATCCGGAAGGCAGACTGGGGAAGTCGTTCTCGGCTTCACTCGGTAATTGCGCACGATGCAGGCCTGTCAGGGATGACAGCAGGCGGTCGAAGCGGAAGTCCTCCCGATACCGTCCCACAAAATCCAGAATCAGGCAGCTTTCCTTGCCGGGATGCAGACGCAGGCCACGGCCGATCTGCTGCTGGAACAGCACCGGACTCTGCGTGGGACGCAACAACAGCAGCGTGTTCACGAAGGGCAGGTCCACCCCTTCGTTATAGAGATCACAGGTGACGATGGCGTTGATCTCGCCCCGGGCCAGCCTTTCGGGCGCTGCACGCCGATCCTCTGCCGAACTGTCTCCCACCACACACTCGGCCGGAATCCCGGCAGCATTGAGCCTGTCTGTCATGAACCGGGCATGGCCCACCGACACACAGAAGACCAAGGCCCTGCTCTGGGACAGGCTGCCTGCAAGACGCTGCCATTCATGGATGACCATGCGCGCCCGCATGTCGTTTCCCGTCACGAGCCGGTCGATGGCGGCCGTTTCCCCCGGCGCGTTCCAGGGCACCGAAGAGAAATCCGTCTCGTCGTCGCAAGCGTAGTACTCGAACGGACACAGCAACTGCAGATCCAGTGCCTGCCAAAGTCGAAGCTCGACAGCCGGCGAACCATCCCGACGGTTCTGGAAGTACCCCAGAATGGATTTCCCATCACTGCGCTCGGGTGTGGCTGTCAACCCCAGCAGCACGGCAGGCCGGATGGCGTTGGCCAACGCATCGAAGCGGTTGGCTGCGAGACGATGGCATTCATCAATGACTACCACGTTCCAGTAATCGGCGCCGAAGCGATCGATCAGCCCCCTGGAGCTGACACTGTCGATGGTGGCAAACAGATGATCATGGCTATCGGGTTCTGCACCTCCCACCAGCAGACAGCCAAACGCATGGTCGCGCAGGACTTCCTGATAGGTGCGTCGGGCCTGTCGCAGGATCTCTTCCCGGTGTGCAACGAACAGAAGGCGTGGCCTCCCCCCTTGTTCAGCACATAGGCGCCGATAATCAAATGCCGCCACCACGGTCTTGCCCGTACCCGTTGCGGCCACCAGCAGGTTTCGGTGACGCCCCTGAAGCCGTTCCGCGTGCAGCTGATCCAGCATGTCCTGCTGATAGCTCTTGGGCTCCAGATCGAAGAAGGTCAGGCGTACCGGAAGCCCATGCCCGGCTTCACGCGTCAGCGCATTCTCCAGGGCCGTCCGGTGCACGGCATTCTCGGGGTCATAGCGCTGGAACTCGCGGTCTTCCCACAGGGTCTCGAAATTGGCACGCGCCCGAGCAAACAGCTCTTCCTGCCCCCGTTCGGTAAACTTCACCGTCCACTCCAGACCGCCCATCATGGCTGCAGCCGACAGGTTGGCGCTGCCCACATAGGCAGATCCGAAGCCACTGTCCCGATGGAAGATCCACGCCTTGGCATGCAGACGTGTGCGCCTGCCATCCAGCGAAACCCGAACCTCCACGCCCGGCAGCCTGGCCAGCAGGTCCAGCGCCTGCATCTCGGTCGCGCCGGTATAGGTGGTCGTGAGGATGCGCAACCTTGTACCCGGTCTGCCGTGAGCATCGACTGCGGTGATTCTCTGCAGGATGTCCAGCAGTTTCCGAACCCCGGACTGCGTGATGAAGCTGACCAGGATGTCGACCCTGTCGCAGGCGCCCAGTTCGCGTTGCAGCTCGGACAGCAGGGAGGGTGTTCCTCGGCCCGCCGTGAACAGCCAGGGCATGGCCAGACCGATTTCCGGTCGCAACGGCACAACCCGGTTTCGATGAACGGCCTGCAAAAGGCGCGGCGGGCAGCTCAGAAGTTCGTGGACACCATCCGCATCAAAGCGTGCCGCTTCACGCTGGGCCAGCTCATGAACATGCTCTGCACCTGCGGCATCCGGATGCGTGGCCCGATGACGCACATACCGCAGCAAGTCATTGACCAGAGCCAGCTGACGCCGCGGCTTCTCTCCATCCTCTTCGCCCAGATCTTCAAGGATGCGGGCCAGCGTCGAAGCCAGCACCTCCGCCATGCGCACGGGGGCATCCTCCGCAGCCAGATCGGCCACGGTAAAGCCATGCTCACCGATCGATGCCTGGATGAGTTGCTGCAACGAATCGGTCACGACCTGGTCATACAGACCATCTGGCAGAAGCACGGGGGACTTTCTGGGCATGTTCTAGGAACCCTTGTGGAGGGCTGATCATGCCATTTCCGAACGGCCCCCAGCACCCGGCGTCAGCTGTCAACCACAGCCCCGCGGCGGCCTGAAGGCTTCAGTGCCTTTCACTGCAAGTTTCAAAATACCACCAGCGGTCTCCCCGGCTGGTTCGGATGCGGCAGAACGGTGGCCTCCACACCATAGACCTGGCGAAGCGTGTCGGGGGTGAGTACCTGGGCGGGCGTCCCACAGGCAGCGACACGCCCCTGGCCCAGCAGCAGAAGCCGGTCGCAGCAGCCGGCAGCCAGGTTCAGGTCGTGCATGATGACCAGCGCTGCCACGTTTTCTTCATGCGCCAGCGTGTGCACGGCAGACAGCAGGAGCAGCTGGTGGCGCGGGTCCAGGCTGGCGGTGGGTTCGTCCAGCATCAGCACGCGATATTCATCGTGTCCCTGACGTGCCAGCAGAAGCTGGTACAGCACACGGGCCAGGTGCACGCGTTGCTGCTCGCCGCCGGAAAGGCGGCGGTAGCGGCGCTCGTACAGGTCCTGCACATCGGCCAGCGCCAGCACACGCTGCAGGATGCGCTGATCTTCGGCGATGGCTGCCTGATCCGTGTCGTTGCGGTGGGCAGGAGGCGCACCTGTCCGCGCGTGTCGCGCATGCGGATAGGCCCCCATGCCGATGACAGTAGCCACCGGCAGGTCAAACTGCAATGAAGGGCTCTGCGGCAGCACGGCTCGGCAGCGGGCCAGTTCTGCCGCAGACCAGGCAGACAGAGGGCGTCCATTCAACGTAATGCGGCCGGCGCTGGGGGACAGTTCGCCCGCCAGCGCAGCCAGCAGCGTGGATTTGCCGGCACCATTGGCACCCAGCACGCCGATGACCTGGCCAGCCGGCAGGGACAGATCGATGTCGGAAAGGATCTGACGTTCACCACGTTGCACGGCAATGCCATGGGCCTGCAACATCAGCGTGCCTCCCGCTGGATGAGCATGAACAGCACCGGAGCCCCCAGCAAGGAAGTGACGATGCCGATGGGCAATTCGGCCGGGATGACGACGAGGCGTGCAACCCAGTCGGCCAGGACAAGAATGAGTGCTCCTGCCAGCAGTGACAGAGGCAGCAGCGACCGGTGATCGGCCCCCGCCACCAGGCGGACAAGATGCGGCACGACCAGGCCCACGAAGCCGATGATGCCGGTGACGGCCACCAGTGGCCCCACCAGCAGCGTCACCAGCAGGATGAGCCGTGCGCGCAAACGCTGCAGCTCAAAGCCCAGGTGCAGCGCCTCACGTTCACCCAGCAGCAGCGCATTGAGTGCACGCCATTGCCACAGCAGCATCCCCATCAGCACCAGCGTCCAGGGCACCAGCCAGGACAGCATGGCCCAGTCGGCAGTGGCCAGACTGCCCAGATTCCAGAAGGTCAGGCTGCGCAGCTGCATGTCGTTGGCCAGGTAGGTGAAGACGCCGATGAGCGCCCCCCCAAAGGCGTTGATGGCGATGCCGGCCAGCAGGATGCCCGCCGCCCCCGGGACTCGCCGCCCCAGCAGCCAGGCAGCCAGTGTGGCCAGCAGGCTGCCGACAAAGGCGGCGCCCGCCAGCACCAGCGGCTGCTGGTCATATCCCAGAACGATGGCACCGACCGCGCCGACGGCACCGCCCACCGAGACGCCGACCAGGCCCGGCTCGGCCAGCGGGTTGCGAAAAAGTGCCTGCATGACGGCGCCCGCCACGGCCAGGGCCGCCCCCGTCAGCATGCCCAGCAGGAGGCGCGGCAGGCGAATATCCAGCAGCACGCCTTCCCAAAGCCGATATTCCGGATGGCCAGCCGCGGAAGATGTCGATACGGAATCGGACGCCACGCCCAGCAAGGCCGGCATCGCGTCCAGCGGAATGTGCACGGCACCACTCATGGCTGAGCCGATAGCTGCCACGAGCAGCAGTGCCAACAGCACCAGCATTGCGGCCAGCAGCCTGTGCCGGCGTCCTCCGAAGCGGCCCTTGACCAGGTTCGATACACCGCCGCCGGCTGGACTCATGATGCACCTCCCTGTCTCGGTGGGTTGTGCCGGCAAAGGCCCGGGCGGACTAGAGCAAGGAATCGGTCGTCTTTCATGGGGGCATGGTCCGGAAGGCCACGGGACCGTCATCGGTGCGATGACTGCCCCCGGCAGGATACGATGGTATCCGTACCTGCCAAGGGTTCAATCCGGACTCTACCCGTTGCACGACGGGCCGGCACGTGCGTTCCCGCCCGCAGAGGGTGCCGGCCACGGACAGCACCATCTACCTGCCTGGCAGCTGTGCGTAGAACTGGATGGTCCAGCGCTGCGCCGAGTTCACGTTCTTCGGATCCTGATAGGACACACGCTTCAGACGCATGCGGGCGTAGTTGTTGCCTTCGCCGCCGCGTATCAGGGCGCCACGTTCAGGGTCTGCCCCCAGCACACCAGCCAACGGCGCGAAGCCGGCGGCCTGGGCACGCTGTGCATCGGTGTACTTGATGAACCAGCCGTGGTCTTCGTCCAGCCCCCGCAGGGTGGCGGGCACGTTCAGCAGCGAGCCGTTGGCATCGGCCACGTAGGCATCGGCCGGCAGGGGCTCGCGGTTGGCCGGATTCGTGGCCCCATCCTTCCACTGTTCAAGATGGAACCATTTCATCAGGACCTGCTGGATGGTGCCGTTGGCAGCCCGCCGGGCATAGACACCGCCCTGACCAGTGCCGCTGGAGCCGCTGTTGGTGAACAGCATGGGGGCGTCGCCCTGCCGCCCGGTGATCTTCAGATCCCAGGCATTGCCAAGGCACGTGGGCACCTCGGAGCCCGCATCGAAATCGAAGCAGGTCGATTGCCCGGCAGCCGGGATGTCGGCCTGCCAGACGACTTCGGTATTGAAGTGCGAGGGAAAGGGATCAGGCCCCCCTCCTCCGCCACAGCCTGCCAGCGTCAGGGCCAACAGTGCCATGCCCCATGTCGATCCATCCGGTCTTGCTGTTTTTCTTTCCGGAACCACGATGTTGCCTCGTCGATGTTGAATGCCAGTCTGGCGGATGAAGGCATGAAATATGAAGATTCCATGCCGAAACCCTCAATCTGCAGCCACAGATACTACAACGTGCAACAAGACGAAACGGTATACAGCGTCACCACGCGGCGCATTCCTGGCTCGGCGGCCGCTTTCACCTTCCCGGCGGAACGATTCAGGCGTGCTCCCGGTCCGGACAGCAAAAAGGCCGCGCACACCGGAGTGTGGCGGCCTTGTCGGACGGTTCGGCCTGACACCAGCTTCCTGGGCAGGCACGATCATCCTGCAACCTGGGCCTTCGCCCCACCTGCCCGGTCAAGCCGGACAGAGCGCGCAGCTCAGGTCTCAGGTGCTCACTTGCTGAACTTGTCCTTGACGGAGTCCTTGATTTCCGAGGCTTTTTCCTTGGTCTTGTCCCACATCGAGCTGTCCGACGAGGAACCTTCCTTGGTCATGGTCTCGGTGGGCTGGGCAGGCGTCGTGCCATTCATGGACGCCCCCTCCGTCGAACCATGTTCGTGATTCATCGTGCCATGCTGGTGCTCCATCGCACCATGCTCATGATGCATCGCGCCATGCTCGTGCTTGGTAGCATTTTCCGACGAGCCGTGCTTCACGTCCTCGGCTTTCTTCTCCAGCTTCTCGCCACCAGCCTTGATGTCCTGACCCATGCCGGACATGGTGTTGCAGCCAGCCAGCACGAAGGTGGCACCCACCAGGGCAGCGCTCAGTTTCTTGATCATGTTCTTATCTCCTTGAATCTTGATCTCTGTGGGAAGGTTTCTGGCTCAAGGCTCAGGAACCGCTCTTCACGCCCTCGGCCTTCCTTTCCAGCTTTTCGCCACCGGCCTTGATGTCCTTGCCCACGCCGGCCACGGTGTTGCAGCCAGCCAGCACGAAGGCGATGCCCAACAGGGCCACGCTCAACTTCTTGACCATGATCTGTTTCCTTTCCCGGCAATGGGAAGAACAAGGATGAGAGGACTGATTGAAAGGGCCACAACAGCGTGGCACCGAGGGCATCATACCAAAAAGCCCCGACAGTCCCGCATGGAGGGATCATGCGGTCCGACCCTCACCTACGACTTGCCAGGGCAGGGTCTCGCCGGCAGCCAGCGGCACGATCTCGGTTCCGGCAAAAGGCAAGCTCTCGGGAATGGTCCAGTCCTGGCGTTTCAGGGTGATGGTGCCGGTATTGGGCGCCCTTCCGTAGAAGCGGGCACCGTTCAGGCTGGCGAAGGCATCCAGCTTGTCCAGCGCGCCGGCAGCCTCGAACGCCCATGCATAGAGCTCCAGTGCATGCGGGCCGGTATAGCAGCCGGCGCAGCCGTTGCCGACTTCCTTCATTGCCCGGGCATGCGGGGCACTGTCGGTCCCCAGGAAGAAGCGTGGATCGCCACTGGTGGCCACCTCCACCAATGCCGTGCGGTGGATCTCGCGCTTGAGCACCGGCAGGCAGTACCAGTGCGGACGCAGCCCACCGGTGAAGATGGCATTGCGGTTGTAGAGCAGGTGCTGTGGCGTGATGGTGGCGCCCAGCATGCCGGGCTCGGCGGAGTCGGTCCTGACGTACTCGGCCGCCTGGCGGGTGGTGATGTGCTCGAACACGACCTTCAGCTGCGGCAGCCGGGTACGCAGCGGAATCATCACGCGGTCAATGAAGACGGCCTCACGGTCGAAGACGTCCACCTCGGGGTCGGTGACCTCGCCGTGCACCAGCAGCGGCATGCCGGCCTCGGCCATGGCCTCCAGCACCGGAATCACCCGGTCGATGGAGCGCACGCCCGCATCGGAATTGGTGGTGGCGCCGGCCGGATAGAGCTTGACAGCTGCCACCACGTCCCCGGCGGCGGCCTGCTGGATGTCATCCACCGAAGTCCTTTCGGTGAGATAGAGCGTCATCAGCGGCTGAAAGCTTGCAGCCTGGGCCTGACTGATCTCGCCTCGCCCCGCGGCCTCGTCCAGTGCCAGACGGATGCGGTCGCGGTAGGCCGTGGCCTCAATCACCGTGGTGATGGGCGGACGCAGGTTGGGCATGATGATGGCGCGGCCGAACTGGCGTGCACTGGCGGCCACGACCGAATGCAGGGCGGCACCGTCACGCAGATGCAGGTGCCAGTCGTCGGGGGTTCTGAGGGTCAGCGTATCCATGGTGCAATGATATGCCGACACGCCATCCATCGGGCCATGGTGGACGAAGCCGTTCGGCCGAATCGGCGCCCCACCGATGATGGCATCATCACGGGCCTATGCTCGTGGCCGGAACCGCCGCCAAGGCCCAGGCAGCAGTCTCCCCTGGACGCGGCTCGCGGTGCCGCGGCCGTGGCCCGTTCCATCTCTGCTGCTCACCCTGCCCTGTCCGTTCGCGCCCTCCTTCCTTCGCACCCTTCTCGTCCCCTTCCCGGAACTTCCATGCGCCACCGCCTTCCTGCCCTGCTGCTTGCCACCACCCTGCTGACGGGTCTGGTGGGCTGTTCGGCTGACGATCCCAGCCGCGGCGCCAGTGCGCGGACTGCCGGTGAGGCCCCTCTGGCCAAGGGGCGCCGTCCTGACGTGCCGGCCGAATGGCGTGAACAGGCGGCCACAAGCAAGCGGCGCCAGAAGGAAGGACAGAAGAACAAGGACAAGCGCACACACGCCCATGCCGGGGCAAGCGCCCGGGTAGCCGGAAGCGCGAACAACACTGATCACCCCCAGGGCAGAAAGACACGCCGTCAGACGGACGATGCACCGGGCAGCGCGACCATCGACGATACGAATGGCCTGCGCATCATGACGCTGAATGCCGAGCATCTGATGTCGCCCGCTGTCTTTGCGCGCTGGCGGTCCTTCTGCGAGCCCCTGGGCTGGCGGGACGGGCCTGGCGACCGTCGCCCGGCGGGCCTGCCCTATTGCGACGCCCTGAACGGCCGTGACATGCAGGGGCGCCTCATCTTCGGGCCCCAGCACCGACGCCATGACCTGGATGCCAAGGTGCGCCAACTGGCCGAGCTGGTCCGGACAGCACGGCCCGACATCGTGCTGATGCAGGAAATTACCGATGCCGAGGCCGTGCGTCAGGTGCTGGGCAAGGGCTGGACGATCCACACGACGGCTGAACGCTGGAACGGCGGCCCGATCTCGCAGAACCTGGCCGTGGCCTGGCCCACCCACCGCTTCCTGCAGGAGCCCCGGGTGGAAGTGGTGGAAAGCCTGGCGCGAAGCAGCCCGGAAGGCCGGCGCACACGGCCAGGGCTGGCCGTGTACCTGCCGCTGCCCGTGCCCGGGAAGCTGTCCGGCACGCCCCCGAAAGCAGCACGACCTGCTCCCACGCTGGCCATCCTGAACGTTCACCTGAAGGCAGGCTGTCGGCAGGGTCGACTGGATCGCAGCCTGAGCCGCCAGCCCACCCGGCAATGGCGACGCCTGTCGTCGTGTCAGACGCTGCAGTCACAGGTGCCTGCGCTGGAAGGCTGGCTGGATCGCCAGATGGCGGCCGGCCATGCGGTGCTGATCAGTGGCGATTTCAACCGGGACCTGCGCCAGGAACTCCGGCAGGGGCTACCGGCACGGGGCGACGGAAGCCCGGCCGCCGCGCCGATACGCACGTCGGACGAGATGCAACATGTTGCCAGCGTGCTGCCGGAACTGGATGACGACCAGCCACGCGGCTCCCGCCTGACCCTGGTGGCCAGCGGTCCCTACCGCAAGCTGGCCCGCTGCCACCACCACATCGACGTCTTCCTGCTGAGCCACAACCTGGGCACCTGGCTGCGCACACCGCTGGAAGACCTGCGTGTTCAGGTGGTACCGTTCGAGGCGCCCCTGTCGCTGGAGCGCCCCCGCCCCAGCGACCACTGCCCGCACGTGCTGCAGCTGCCGCTGTGATCCAACGGGTAAACGCCACCTCGGGTCGGCATGGGTTATGCTTGGCCAAAACGTCCGATGCAGCAAGACAGCACGTCCATCCGCACCATGACCGAGATCCATCGTTCCCCGTCTTCCCGCAACGTCCCCCAGAGCGAGCTTCCCAGCGGCCGCACGCCCGTGCTGGCCATCGTGCCCATGCCGCCCGATGCCAACCCGCATGGCCATGTGTTCGGGGGATGGATCATGTCGCAGATGGACATCGCAGGTGCCGTGGCTGCCGTGCAGCGTGCCCGTGGCCGGGTCAGCACCGTGGCCGTCAACACGCTCACCTTCCTGGCTCCCATCCCGGTTGGCGCACGCACGCTGTTCTATGCCGACGTGGTGCGCGTGGGCAATACGTCCGTCACCTGCAAGGTGGAGGCCTACACCGAGCACAACATCCATGCCCCCACGGAAGTCCGCAAGGTCTCGGAGGCCCTGTTCACCTACGTGGCCATGGACGAGAACGACCAGCCCCGGCCGGTGGACCAGCCCCCCGTGACCCGCAGCTGAGCGGACTTCAGGCGATAAAGGGCGCGTCCTTCTGGGGCGCGATCAGCATCTCGATGTGCGGAATGCCGTCTTCCAGATAGGGGTCCGAGACCGGCATGAAGCCGGCTGAGCGATAGAAATTCGCCAAGTGTGCCTGGGCGGAAATGCGGATGGGCTGCCCGGGGAAGGCCTCACGGGCGGACTGCAATGTGTGGTCCAGCAGGGTTCTGCCCAGGCCCCGCTGACGGAAGGGCTGCGCCACGCAAAGCCGTCCCATGGAGGGGTCGTCGAAGCCGACGCCCGGCGGCAGGATGCGCGCCGTGGCAATCACGTCGAACAGGGTGGCGCCATGAGCGCCCGTGGCCCCCCAGGGGCGGATACCGACGACGATCAGGGCGTGCTGGTCGAGCCCATCGATGTCCTGGTACAGGCACTCCTGCTCGACAACGAAGATGCTGCTGCGCAATGCGAGGACGCGATAGAGCACCGCAGCATCCAGCGCGCGAAAGGGCAGTGTCACCCATTCGATACCATTCTTCGTGACCGCCCCCGGCAGGCTGGCACCCAGGCTCCACGGTTCGTGCTTCATGTTCTCCTTGCTCCGACTGTTACGCCCCAGCAACACAAAAAATAGCACAGGAACCCTGTGACAAATATCGAGATCCCGCCTGAAACTCCCGGGAAACGTAAGCAATCTTGCGCGAGGGGCTGACGTTCAGAGAACCTGCAGCTGCTGCCCGGCCAGCCAGCGGCCACCGGGCGGCACCTCGGCGGGCCGGCCAATGCAGGCCGCCTCCACGCACAGCATCCGTCGCCAGTCGTCGTCAGGCATGTCGGCCAGGGCCTTCGCCCCCTCGGGGCCGGGGTTCCACACCACCGTATCGGCAAAGCCGCCGGTCATGCCGATGCGCAGCGCCCCGCCACCGCTGTGCAGCCGCAGCGGCCGAGGCACGTCGAAATAGATGTCGTCGATGGCCCCCCGCAGAAGCAACGGTCCACTCGGAGCGGCCTCCTGCCGGTTGGGCTGCGCCAGGGTGTCCAGCCGGGTGCTGCCTTCCAGGCCGTCCAGCGTGGTGCCCGGCAGCTCGGAAACCGCCAGATAAGTATGCAGCGCAGCGGTGAAACGCATGGGCTGCGTACCGGTGTTGTCCAGCACCAGCTGCATGTCCAGCTGCTGGGGCAGCAGGCGAATGCGCAGCTGCAGGCGGAAGGGGTGCTCCCAGCTCTTGTGCGTCTCGGGACCATCCCCCAGAGCCAGTACCAGGTCGGCAGCATGCAGGCCGGGTACCGCTTCGATCGCCGTCATGTCTGCCGGCACATGGGTCTCCGGCAGACCGCAGCCCGCAGGAGCCGGGGCACTGGCCGTCGCGGCGCCCGGTTCGGCACCGGGCATGCCCGGGAAGGGGGCGGGAGCAGGTGCGGCCTGGGCCGCCACGGCCGGCGCGACACGGTACCAGGGCAACTGGCGGGCAAAGCCATGGCGCGGCAGGGTGAAGTCCGGCCCCCGCTGATTGAACTGCGGAAAGATCACCGGCACGCCGCCGCGCACGGGCTTCGGCTCCGAAGGCAGACGCGAGGTGCAGTACAGGCGCTCCACGCCATCGGCCGTCATCCACGACAGGATCTGCGCCCCATGCTGCAGGACGACCACCTGGTCCCCCACCGCATTGCGCAGGCAGAACGCCGGCTGTCCGGCCACGGAGATCTCTTCGACCCAGCTCATCGTCTCATCCTTCGTCATGGTGCGCTTCCTCCTGGATACCCTTGTCATGATAGCGTCGCCCACGGCCAGGGATGATGACAATCGACAGGACAGGACGGGCGAACGGGCCCGGATCAGTCGGGGAGCAGCGTCAGGTCCGCCACCACCGGCGCATGGTCGGAAAGCCGCGCCCAGCTGAGCCCCCGCAGCACCTGAGCCGTCTCCACGGCAAAGCCTCGGACATAGATGCGGTCCATGCGCAGGCACGGCATCAGCGCCGGAAAGGTGCGAGCGCTGTCCAGCACCTCGTACACGCCCAGCCGCTCCACCAGGAGGTGGCTCAGGGCATCCTGCCAGTCGTTGAAGTCCCCGGCAATCAGCAATGGGGCCCCAGGGGGCACCTCGGCGCGGATCCAGTCGATGAGCGCATCGGCCTGACGGGCCCGGCTTCGGGCGAACAGCCCGAAGTGGATGACGAAGCAATGCACCGCGCGCTCGCCCATCTGCAGCACGCAGTGCAGGACACCCCGCCGCTCGAACACGTGGTCGGAGAAATCACGGTTCTCGATGGACAGGATGGGAAACTGCGACAGCAGCGCGTTGCCGTGATGCCCGTGCAGATATCGGGCATTGAGACCATAGACGGCCTGGAAACGGCGGGAGGAATCGGGGTCCAGCGCCAGGTACTGGGCCTGCGGGTCGGCAGGCCACTGCGCGAAGCGCTTGGCAAAGCGATTGTTCTGGCCCTGCACTTCCTGCAGGAACACCACGTCGGCCTGCAGTTCATGCAGGCGCTGGCGCATTTCCTTCACCATGGGACGACGACGCAGCGAGGGCCCGGGCACCACGCCCTTGTGGATGTTGTAGGTGGCCACCCGCAACCGCAGTGATTTCATGGTGTCTCTCCTGCCTCGCCTGTCGATGCCTTCCAGCCCAGGCGCTTCGCGAGTACCCGGATCGCGTCGGCGTTGCTGGGCGAGAAGCAGCGCCGGGCTGCCTCTTCCCAGGCCAGCCAGGCATGGGCCAGATGCTCGCGGGGTGCCAGCCTCACCGGAAGCGGGGCCGGCAGCGCCAGCGCAAACACATGCTCGGTATTATGCGTGACCCCCGGCGCATAGCGATGCCGCCAGTGCGCATAGATCTCGTAGCGATTCTGAATGCCCAGATCGTGCAGCGGGCCAGCGACTCCTGCCGTCAGCCCGGTTTCCTCCTGCACCTCGCGCCGCGCCGCGGTGCAAGGTGCTTCATCCGGCGCATCCAGGCTGCCGGTGACCGACTGCCAGAAGCCGGGCCGGTCGGCCCGCTCCAGCAAAAGCACCTGTCCGTCGGTGGTGTGGATCACCACCAGCACGGACTCGGGGATCTTAGGCGCTGTGCCCATCTGCGGCGGACTGGCCCGCGGCGGGCTGGCCTGCCACCTGGCCGACGGGGTTGCGCAGGCGGATGTGCAGCTCGCGCAGCTGCTTCTCGTCCACCGGCGACGGCGCCTGCGTGAGCAGATCCTGGGCACGCTGCGTCTTGGGGAAGGCGATCACGTCGCGGATCGACTCGGCACCGGTCATCAGCGTGACCATGCGGTCCAGACCGAAGGCCAGGCCACCGTGCGGGGGCGCACCATAACGCAGCGACGACAGCAGGAAGCCGAACTTGGCCTCGGCCTCTTCAGGCCCGATGGCCAGCGCGCGGAACACCTTGCTCTGCACGTCGTCACGATGGATACGCACCGAGCCGCCGCCCATCTCCCAGCCGTTCAGCACCAGGTCGTAGGCCTTGGCGATGCAGGCGCCCGGATCGGATTCCAGCAGGTCCTCGTGGCCGTCCTTGGGCGAGGTGAACGGGTGATGCAGGGCCACCCAGCGCTTCTCGTCCTCGTCGTACTCGAACATCGGGAAGTCCAGCACCCACAGCGGCTGCCAGCCGGCCTCGAACAGGCCGTGGCCCTTGCCGAACTCGGAATGGCCGATCTTCACGCGCAGCGCGCCGATGGCGTCGTTGACCACCTTGGCACGGTCGGCGCCGAAGAAGATGATGTCGCCGTCCTGGGCGCCGGTGCGCTCCAGGATCGCGGCAATGGCTTCGTCATGCAGGTTCTTGACGATGGGCGACTGCAGGCCTTCGCGGCCGGCCTTCACGTCGTTGACCTTGATCCAGGCCAGGCCCTTGGCACCGTAGATGCCCACGAATTGCGTATAGGCGTCGATCTCGCTGCGGCTGATGGACGCGCCACCCGGCACGCGCAGCGCGACCACGCGGCCGTCCTTGGCGTTGGCCGGACCGGAGAAGACCTTGAAGTCCACCGTCTTCATCACGTCGGTGAGTTCGGTGAACTGCAGTTTCACGCGCAGGTCGGGCTTGTCCGAACCGTACAGGCGCATGGCCTCGGCAAAGCTCATCGTCGGGAACGGATCGGGCAGATCCACGTCCATGACCTGCTTGAAGACCGTGCGGATCATCGGCTCGAAGATGCCGCGGATCTCTTCCTCGGACAGGAAGGAGGTCTCGCAGTCGATCTGCGTGAACTCGGGCTGGCGGTCGGCACGCAGGTCCTCATCCCGGAAGCACTTGGTGATCTGGTAGTAGCGGTCGAAGCCGGCCACCATCAGCAGCTGCTTGAAGAGCTGCGGCGACTGCGGCAGCGCGTAGAAGTAGCCATCGTGCACGCGCGACGGCACCAGGTAGTCCCGTGCGCCCTCGGGGGTGGAGCGCGTCAGCATCGGCGTTTCCACATCCACGAAGCCCAGATCGTCCAGATAGCGGCGCACCGCCATCGTCACCCGGTGGCGCAGCATCAGGTTCTTCTGCATGGCCGGGCGGCGCAGGTCCAGCACCCGGTACGTCAGGCGGGTGTTCTCGGACAGGTTCTCGTCATCGAGCAGGAACGGCGGCGTGACCGACGGGTTCAGCACTTCCAGCTCATGGCACAGCACCTCCACCTGGCCGCTTCGGATGCCGTCGTTGACGGTGCCTTCCGGTCGGCGACGCACCTTGCCGGTGATGCGGATGCAGTATTCGTTGCGCAGGCTTTCCGCCGTGCGGAAGGTCTCGGCCCGGTCAGGGTCGCAGACGATCTGCGCCAGGCCCTCGCGGTCGCGCAGATCGATGAAGATCACCCCGCCATGATCCCGCCGCCGATGCACCCACCCCATCAGGGTCACTTCCTGATCCAGAAAGGCCTCGGACAATTCACCGACATAACAGCTACGTTTCACTGATTCTCTCCTGGCAACCGCAGTATGGCGCCCGGCCATGCCGGACACCGGTTTCATGGCCCCGAACCCCGGGACCGTCGTTCTATTGAGCCCGCCGGCCGGACCGGGCACTTCGCCCGGCTCGACCCGCGGTCTCATTCATGATTGGTTTCAGCTTCGTTCCGGCCGACCGGAGGCGCCACCACCCCCATCGACACGATGTACTTCAGCGCGGCATCCACGCTCATGTCCAGCTCCACCGTCTCTTCACGACGCATCATCAGGAAGAAGCCCGAGGTGGGATTGGGCGTGGTAGGCACGAACACGGACACCATCGTATCCTCTTCCTGCCCGGACGACACGCCCATCTTCGCCTGCATCGCGGCCGAGGGCGCCCCGGTCAGGAAGCCCAGCGTCCAGCAGCCACGGCGCGGGTACTCCACCAGCAGCGCCTTGCGAAACGCCTGCCCATGCGGTGACAGGATGGTGTCGCTGACCTGCTTGATGCTGGAGTACAGCGTTCGCACCACCGGAATGCGCGACAGGATCCATTCGCCCAGCTGCACCAGCGCCCGGCCGATGAAGTTGGTGGTGAGCAGCCCCGTGACGAAGACGATGAGCACCGTCAGCACCACGCCCACACCGGGAATGTCGTGCCCCAGCCAGACCTGTGGTCGCCACTGGGCCGGCAGCAGTGCCAGGCTCTTGTCCAGCGTGCCGACGATGAGGCCCAGCACCCAGACGGTGATCACCAGCGGAACCCACAGCAGCAGGCCGGTCACGAAATAGCGCTTCAGCATGGCAGGGCTCCCTGGAACATCCCGATACGATCAATCACTGCCCGAAGCAGCCCCTGCACCGCCGGAGGTACTCCCCGACGACGCCGTGGACCCGGCACCCGATCCACTGTCGCCTGCCCCGGACGAGGTGCTCTTGCCCGCGTCCCCGGATCCGTGGCTCTTGCCATGTTTGGCGTCCTGCCCGGCCGGCTTGGTGCCGTTGTCACGGAAGTCCGTCACGTACCAGCCCGTGCCCTTGAGCTGAAAGGCGGGCGCTGACAGTTGCTTGTGGAAGTCCGGCTTGCCACACGAGGGACAGTCCGTCAGCGGGGCAGCGGAGATTTTCTGCAGCACGTCCTGCTCATATCCGCAGCTGCTGCATCGATAGGCGTAGATCGGCATGATCGAAATGCACAGGAAAAGCCTTTCATTATAAGGCGGTACCCATGACAGGGGGATGGCCCGCCGAACGGCCTTCGGCACCCTCGGACCGGCGTTGCGGCATCGACACACCCAGCCCGTGCAGCAAGCGTCGCACACGGGTATGACCCCCATGGCGAGCGGGTTGGGCGTATCGTTGCCGGATGCAGAGCACACCTCCCTCACAGAAACAGCACACGCCTGCCTCCTCCGAGCCCCGGGAGAAAGGACCCCACACGCCTGAATCCGGCATGCCATCAGCGGCACCGGCCAGCGAGGAAGACGCCCGCCACTTCATCTTCGAGATCGCCCGGGGCATGCTGTCCGATGGCCTGCAGACCGGCGAGACCGTGCGCGTGGCCACCGAACTGGGCCAGCGCCTGGGAAAGGAAGTCATCCTCATGCCGCGCTGGGGCGAGCTGATCATGCGCACCCGGCAGCCAAACCATCGGCATGATCTGCTCGACATCGCCCCGTGCTCACCGCACGCAGTGGCCATGCACCGCGTGGCCGCCTACATGCACCTGGCGCGCACCACCCGTCTGGACAACCTCGCTGCCGGCCTCTTTCGCCTGGGCACCATCCAGCGCATGCACGCCACCCCGTTGCTGCTGTACATGCTGGCCTGCATCGGCGGGGCCCTGGGCATGGCCTTCATCTTCGGCGCCCAGCGCCCCGGCGCGATAGGTCTGATGGCCGTCAGTGCCGGACTGGGTGCCCTCATCCGTCGCCAGATGGCCCATCTGGGCATCGGCATCGTCTGGCAGGTCGGCGTCGCCGCCTGGCTGGCCGGTGCCATCGGTGCACTGGCCGTGCACTGGGATCTCACCTCCCGGCTGCATCTGGTGGCCCTGTGCCCGGCCATGATCCTGGTGCCCGGCCCCGCCATCCTCAACGGCCTGATGGACCTGTCGGCCACCCGCGCCAGCATGGGCATCGCCCGGCTGGCCTACGCCAGCACCCTGCTGGCTGCCATCTGCACGGGCCTGCTGCTGGGCCTGTCGCTCAACCATGTGGCGCTGCCGCTGCTGCCAGGTGCACGGATTGTTCCGCTCTGGAAGGACGTGCTCTCGGCCGGGCTGGCGGCCGGCAGCTTCGGCCTGCTGTTCTCGATGCCGCTGCGCGCACTGGTCTGGCCCGTCTGCGTAGGCATGGCCGCCCACGCGCTGAACTGGCTGTGCAAGGCCGAGTTCGGCCTGTCGCCAGGCGAGGCGGCAGGACTGGCCGCCGTGGCGGCCGGTCTGGTGCTGGCGCCCGTTGCCCACCGGCTGGACCTGCCTTTTGCCGGTATCGGCTTTGCCGCCGTGGTCTCGATGATTCCGGGCAGCTATGTCTTCCGGATGGCCAGCGGCCTTCTGCAGCTGCAGCAGCCCGATGTGGATGCCCTGCCCACCCTGGTGGCCACCCTCTCACATGGAGTCACCGCCGCGCAGATCGCGCTGGCACTGTCCCTGGGCCTGATCATTCCCAAGCGCATGCATGACGAATGGGTGGGTCGCCGCGAACGGCTCAAACGCATGGGCGCCTAGGCGCTGCCAGACCGGGGCCGCGCCTCCATGGGGCAGCCCCACACCCTTTCCCCATACGACAAGCGCCGCAGATGCGGCGCTTTGTTCATGGGTTGCGATCCTGGACGGGCGCGTGGCATGATGCCGACGCGCCCCGGACCGTCAGAACGGGATGTCGTCGTCCATGTCGTCGAAGGTGGGGGCCGGACGGTTGCCGCCTGCCGGAGCGCCACCACCTGCAGCGCCGCCACTGCGGGCACCACCGCCGGAAGCACCACCGCCATACCCCCCGGACGAACCGCCGCCGTAGCCGCCGGAACGACCACCGCTGTCGCCACCGAAGTCTCCGCCGCCATCACGGCCGCCCAGCATCTGCATCTGCTCGGCGATGATGTCGGTGGCGTACTTCTCCACACCGTTGGCATCGGTGTACTTGCGGGTCTTCAGACGGCCCTCGATGTACACCGAACGACCTTTCTTCAGGTATTCACCGGCGATCTCGGCCAGGCGGCCAAAGAAGGTCACGCGGTGCCATTCGGTTTCCTCGCGGCGCTCGCCCGAGTTGCGGTCCTTCCACTGCGAGGTGGTGGCCACCGAGATGTTGGTGATGGCCGAACCCTCGGCCGTGTAGCGGACTTCCGGGTCGCGGCCCAGATTGCCCACCAGGATGACTTTGTTGACGGATGCCATGAGAGAACTCCTGAGATCAGAAACCGGCCGCAGGACCGAGAAACAGTGCAACGGCAGGCCGTGATTGTCGATGAAAGAACGATGGGCAGGCGATGGCCAAAAAGACACGCCGGGCTAGGCCATCCGGCGAGGCCAGCGCTGGGCTGCCTGCCGGAAGCGCCGCACGGGCTCAGCCCCCGGATGCCTCCTGGGCTGCGGCCTTCTCGGCGCGCAGGGATGCCGCCGACGGCCACCGTCGGGCCGAACGGGCCAGCACCCACCACAGCACCAGCAGGAGCGCCGACGCCAGGGGCACCGCCGTCGCGCCTGCGTACTTCAGCACCAGGCCCCCGAAGGCGCCGCCCGCAAACACTCCCAGCGACTGGCTGGTGCTGTAGACCCCCAGCGCCAGCCCGCGCCCGTTGGGTGGTACCAGCCGCGACACCAGCGACGGCAGCATGGCCTCCATGAGGTTGAAGCCCGTGAAGAACAGAAGCAGCAGCCCTGCCAGCAGCCACACCTGATCGGGCACGAAGGCCAGCCCCAGCTGGCTGAGCGCCAGCACAAGCACCCCGCCCAGGAAGACCGGCTTCATCCGGTTGCCCCGCTCGGCTGCCCGCATGGGCCCCAGCATCAGCATGAAGCCCAGCGCCCCGGCCGGCAGATACATCTGCCAGTGGTCACCCACCGCCATGCCGGCGGCCAGAAGCCGCGCCGGCAGCACCACGAAGAGCGCCATCTGCGTGAGATGCAGCAGGAAGATGCCCGCATCCAGCCGCCACAGGTCCGGCCCCAGCACCTCGCGCAGCGGCGGAGCTGCCTGACGCACCGGCGACTGCACCGGGTTGGGCACCAGCCGCCACAGCACGCCGATGGCCAGCAGCGCCAGCGCCCCGGTGAAGAGGAACATGCCGGACAGCCCGACGCGCTGATACAGCACCGGCCCCACCACCAGCGACACCGCATAGGACATGGCAATCATCACGCCGATGAGCGCCATGGCCTTGCTGCGGTTCTCGTCACGGGTGGAATCGGCCACCAACGCACTGATGGCCGCCGAAACCGCACCGGCGCCCTGCAGCGCCCGGCCCAGGGCCAGCATCGCCACCGTATCGGCCATGGCCGCCAGCACGCTGCCGGCTGCCATCACCAGCAGCCCCACCGTGATGACCTGCTTGCGCCCGAAGCGATCGGATGCCGCACCGTAGGGAATCTGCAACAGCGCCTGCGTGAGGCCATAGGCCCCGAAGGCGAAGCCCACCCAGGCAGGATCATCCCCTCCCGGCAACTGCCGGGCATGCAGCGCGAACACCGGCAGGACCAGGAACAGCCCCAGCATGCGAATGGCGTACAGACTGGCCAGCCAGAGGCTGGATCGCAGTTCCTGGCGCGACATGCGCACCGGCCCGCCGTCCTGATCGCCGGCAGGCGCCTTACCGAGGGAATCGTTCATGCTGATATGGGGGAATAGGGTCGTCGTAGCTACTGCAATGGTATCAGTGGCCCGGCCGCCCCCTGGAACGCATGCCGCCTCGCTGCCTCGCCGTCCAATGCGCCGACACAGAGGCGCGATTCCGGGCCGGAATCCGCTCCGCTGCCTCATCGTCCAGCGCACCGACACCGCTGACCGGCGTCCGCCATGCCGTGCCCCAGGCAACAGCGGCACTGCACGATCGTCCAATCAATTGGGTATAGTGTCAGGTTCGCCTCATTACGGGATCCGCAGGACGCCCATCCCGACCGCATGACCACCAAGACCTCCCGCCCGCAGCCTGCCCCTCACGCCCATCCGGACATCGACCGACCGATGATCCGCGTACGCGGCGCACGCACCCACAACCTGAAGAACATCTCGCTCGACATCCCGCGCAACCAGCTGGTGGTCATCACCGGCCTGTCGGGCTCGGGCAAGTCGTCCCTGGCCTTCGACACCCTCTATGCCGAAGGGCAGCGCCGGTACGTGGAGTCGCTCTCGGCCTATGCCCGGCAGTTCCTGCAGCTGATGGAAAAGCCCGATGTCGACCTGATCGAGGGACTGTCGCCCGCCATCGCCATCGAGCAGAAGTCCACCAGCCACAACCCGCGCTCCACGGTGGGCACCGTCACCGAGATCCACGACTACCTGCGGCTGCTGTTCGCCCGCACCGGCACCCCCTACTGTCCGGACCACCCTGACCAGCGGCTGGAGACCCAGACCGTCTCACAGATGGTGGATGCCATCATGGCGCTGCCCGAGGGCACCCGGCTGATGATCCTGGCGCCCGTCGTGCAAAACCGCAAGGGCGAGCATCTGGAACTCTTCGAGCAGCTGCAGGCCCAGGGTTTCGTGCGCGTGCGCATTCGCAGCGAGGGCAGCGCCGACGGCAACGAACAGGGCGCGGACAGCGCCGGCCGCATCCACGAGCTGGACCAGGTACCCGAGCTGAACCGCAGCCAGAAGCACACCATTGACGTGGTGGTCGATCGTCTGAAGGTGAACGACGGCATCCGCCAGCGGCTGGCCGAATCGCTGGAAACGGCGCTGAACCTGGCCAATGGCCGTGTCATCGCCCAGCCCATGGACGAAGGCCCCGAGCGCGCCATGCTGTTCTCGTCACGCTACGGCTGCCCCATCTGCAACTGGTCGCTGCCCGAGCTGGAGCCGCGCCTCTTCTCGTTCAACAACCCGCTGGGCGCCTGCCCGGAATGCGATGGCCTGGGCCACACGCTGTTCTTCGATCCTGAGCGGATCGTGCAGTTTCCCAACCTGAGCCTGGGCGCCGGCGCCGTGCGCGGCTGGGACCGGCGCAACCAGTTCTACTACCAGCAGCTGCAGAGCCTGGCCATCCACTACGGCTTCAACCTGGACCTGCCCTTCGAGGAACTGCCCGAGAAGATCCGCAACATCCTGCTGTTCGGTTCGGGCAGCGAGACCATCACCTTCACCACGCTCAGCGCCAGCGGCAAGCCCTCCACCGAGACCCGTCCCTTCGAGGGCATCGTCCACAACTTCGAGCGCCGCTACCGCGAGACCGATTCGGCCAATGTGCGCGATGAACTGGCCAAGTTCCAGCACACCCGCACCTGCCCCGCCTGCCAGGGCACCCGCCTGCGCATCGACGCCCGCAACGTGCGCGTCGGCCCCGCGGGACATGACAAACCCATCTGGGAGATCAGCGCCTGGACGCTGGGCGAGGCCGCCCACTGGTTCGAGCACCTGAAGCTGGAAGGTGCCAAGGCTGCCGTCGGCGAGCGGATCATCCGCGAGATCGCCAGCCGCCTGCGCTTCCTGAACGACGTGGGCCTGCAGTACCTGTCGCTGGAACGCTCGGCCGACACCCTGTCCGGCGGCGAGGCCCAGCGCATCCGGCTGGCCTCGCAGATCGGCTCCGGGCTGACCGGCGTGATGTACGTGCTGGACGAGCCCTCCATCGGCCTTCACCAGCGCGACAACGACCGGCTGCTCTCCACCCTCACCCACCTGCGCGACCTGGGCAACTCGGTACTGGTCGTCGAGCATGACGAAGACGCCATCCGCGCCGCCGACCACGTGGTCGACATGGGCCTAGGTGCCGGCGAGCACGGCGGCGAGGTCATCGCCCAGGGCAGCGTGCAGGACATCATCGACGAGCCCGAATCCCTCACCGGCCAATATCTGGGCGGCGCCCTGAAGATTGGTGTACCCACCGAGCGCAAGGCGCCTGACCGGCGCTGGATCCGCATCCTGGATGCCAGCGGCAACAACCTGAAGGAAGCGCGCATCGACATCCCCGTGGGCCTGATGGTCTGCGTCACCGGCGTCTCGGGCAGCGGCAAGTCCACCCTCATCAACGACACCCTGTACAAGACGCTGGCGCAGAAGCTCTACCGCGCCCAGGCCGAACCTGCCCCCTGCCGCCAGATTGACGGCCTGGACCACTTCGACAAGGTGATCGCCGTCGACCAGAGCCCCATTGGTCGCACCCCGCGCAGCAACCCCGCCACCTACACCGGGCTCTTTACCCCCATCCGCGAACTGTTTGCCGGCGTGCCCGCCGCCCGCGAGCGCGGCTATGGCCCGGGGCGCTTCTCCTTCAACGTGCGCGGCGGCCGCTGCGAGGCCTGCGAAGGCGACGGCATGATCCGCGTGGAAATGCACTTCCTGCCCGATGTGTATGTCCCCTGCGACGTGTGCAAGGGCCAGCGCTACAACCGCGAGACGCTGGAGATCCACTACAAGGGCAAGAGCATTGCCGACGTGCTGGACATGACGGTGGAAGAGGCCCATGCCTTCTTCGAGTCCGTGCCGCAGATCAGCCGCCGCCTGCAGACCCTGCTGGACGTGGGTCTGGGCTACATCCGCCTGGGCCAGAGTGCCACCACGCTGTCCGGCGGCGAGGCCCAGCGCGTCAAGCTCTCGCAGGAGCTGTCCAAGCGTGACACCGGCCGCACCCTGTACATCCTGGACGAACCCACCACGGGCCTGCACTTCCACGACATCGCCCTGCTGCTGAAGGTACTGACCAGCCTGCGCGATCAGGGCAACACGCTGGTCATCATCGAGCACAACCTGGACGTGATCAAGACCGCCGACTGGCTCATCGACATGGGCCCCGAAGGCGGTGCGGGTGGTGGCCACCTGGTGGCAGCCGGCACGCCCGAGACCGTGGCTGCCTGCGAGGCCAGCCACACGGGACGGTATCTGCGGCCGCTGCTGGGCATGAAGCCATGAGCCTTCTGCCGCCGGGGCGAGAAGGAACCGCCAGACGGTTCACCCCCGGCGCAGATCGTCCGATGACTGTCGGATCAGGGCGACAGGATTTGTAACCGCACCCCAGGCTGGCTTACAAATCGACGCGCAACAGACGATGCTCGCCCTGCGAGGCATCGCACCCCCAGGCTTTGGGTCTAAGCTTGGCGCCACGACATTCCGCGACATTAGGTCGCTACGGAACAACATTTCGAGAAGCGCCTTCCATGAAGACCCCTGCACACCTGTCATGCAGCGTTGCCGCCCTTGCTCTCCTTCTGGCCGCCTGCGGTGGCGGCGGTGGCAATGACAACGGCAACAAGGCCGTGTCGGCCAGTCCTGTCGCGCCCGTGAATCCCCTTGCGCCTGCGAACACGGGGAGCGGGATCACCGACAGCACGCCGCCAGCATCCGGCCCTGACGCGCCGTCTCCCGCGCTTTCCGACAACCGCGCACGTGGAAACCCCAACACGGCCACCCCACCGGTCGACAACGAGGTGACACCTCCGGCCGCTCAGCCTCAGCCTCAGCCTCAGCCTCAGCCGCAACCGCAACCAGCCAATCCTGCACCCACGCCTCCCACGGCGGATGGCACGGCAAGCGGCACCCCCACCACGGAACCGGTACCCCTTGTTTCGGCGCAGGGCGTGCGCGGTGACGTGCTGCTGACCATGCTGGATCAGCAGCCTTGCATTCACTACTTGAACGAGACCACCGCCCATGACGGCATCACTGTGCCAAAGGAAACCATCCCGACACTGTCGATATATTCCAGACTGAGTCCTACCAACTACCCAGCCGCCCCTGTCATGCCTGCCCCTGGGTATCCCCCGCCTGGATACAGGGATGTCACCTGCAGCTCGGGGTACTACCCGTACCAACCTTCAGCCGCAGACAGCACCTACGAGTACGAGTCCACAACAAAGTTGAGTTATAACAAGTCCTGTCGATCCGAATCCTGCCCTCGCGGCTTCCATTACCTTTCTCTTTCGATACCGTTCATTGTCGGAAAGGACTCCTTACGGCTTGGGCGGATCATGAAAACTGACATGGAGGAAGGCAACATCGACCCATCAGGTTATGACCCTACGAAAGTCTGGCATGACAAGGCCCGGCCCGTCGCCAATACTGATTTCAGCTTCAAACTGGGAGAGATGGTCCCCTTTGGGATCAAGCATGCCTGGGAAGGTGAGGACCAGCATATTCAGCTGATGGTTCTTGATGCAGCACCCGCAAAAGACACTGCCAAACTCTGCTGGAACATCGTATCCCCCCACGTGAAGCGGCTTCAGTGCATCGTCTGGAAGATCCCGGCAGACTGGAAGCGCGGTAAATTGCTGGATGACATCGACAGCTATATTGTTGACGACCGAAGCAGCTACCCGAATGAAAACGGGCTAGCCTACTTCAGGGTTAACACTCCGTAGCAACCCAGACAGTAATGTCACCGTTCCGCCCATAGCGCCTAGCGCCATGGGTGAGATCCAACACACCATCCATACCCCCGAAGACACGCATGTCTTCGGGGCTTCAGGACAGTAACGCTCCCAGCAACTGCAGCCCGATGCGGCTCGCACCCTAGGCGGGGTGAACATGCCTTAGGCACACTGCTCCTGATACGGCCTTGCCGATGCCATGAGAATTTCCCTTGGCACCCGAGCAACAGCCCTGTACTGCCGCCACCACACCCGCCCACCGTCCAGCCGCAGCCTGACGCCGTATCATCGGTTGCCACCGCGGCAAGCTCCCTCGTTCTCCGGTCTGTCTCTATGCTGCCGGGCATCACCTTGGCGCCCGTGAGCATGGACGGCCTCAAAGCCCCTGACTCCTGGATACGCCACTCATACAGCCCGGGAGAGCGATCATGATGAAGGACAGGTTCCGTGTTCCAATGACGGCCGCTGCGCTGGCACTGCTGCTGGCGGCCTGCGGAGGCGGTGGTGGTGGCGGTACGGAAGGCAAGGCCGTGTCGGCCAGCCCGCAAGCCCCGACGCACCTCGACGTGACCGACGGCGCCAGCAGCACCACCCATCCGGGCAGCAGCAACGATGTGACATCCACGCCGGTCGCACCGACTGCCAGCCCCGCTACGCCGACCGTCACGCCCGACGATGACCGTGCGGGCCGCAACCAGGGCACGAGCACTGACGGCAACCAGCCCGCCGCACCCAGCGCCGTGGCCGCGCTGTCGTCCCAGGGCGTGCGTGGTGAAGTACTGCTGAGCATGCTGGACCAGCGACCGTGCGACAACTTCGGTGTGCTGTCATTTGCTCCTGATGGGAACCCGGTGCCTGAAGCTCAGGACGACACGCCCGAAACGGTCTTCGGCACCACGCTGTCGCAACCCGGCAACCACGAGACGGGCAGCAACTACGTGCGCCGCCCTGGCGTCGATGGCAATCCGTCGCATGCGCCCAATGCCATCTGCAGTGACGACCAGATGTACGCGCCTGCCCGTCCCGGTACCACCTATGTGATTCACCAGGACAGCAACCCGGTCTATCGCTTCACGCCGGCCACCGTGAAACGCGGCTTCCATTACTTCGGCGCTCGACTGTCGCTGCGGGTCAGCAACGATTCGTTCAGCATCGGCAATGTCGTGCACCTGGCCGAGAAGCAGGATCCGGGCCGTGCGTATGCCGAGGCCCATCCGGAAGCCCAGGAACCGGACGTGCAGCGGTATGAATGGACCGCCGACAGTGACCTGACCATCCGTAACGGTGCGCTGGTTCCCTTCGGCGTTCTGAAGGAATGGAAGGAAGGCAACCTCTCCTACCAGATCCTGCTGGTGCGCGGCGATCAGCCCGGTCAGGCCAAGCTGTGCTGGAACACCCACCTGCAACACGTGAAACGTCTGCACTGCACCGTCTGGAACGTGCCCTCCAACTTCCGCCAGGGCACGATGATGAAGGTGCAGCAGTACGTGGCGGACGATCGCAGCACCTACGAGGGCGAGAAAGGCACGTCCTACTGGCGTGCGGGCAACAACTGATCACGTCAGCCCTGCCCCCTGCCTGCTTCCTGCAGGCCTCGGACCGCCTGCCCGGCCTTGACCGGCAGGCGGTTCCTGCATTCAGGGCCCGCGTCCCTACATGAATTCATTGCTGCGAACACACCACAAGAGCCCTGAAATTTGTAACAGTCATTTCCAGCCGCTGACGATTTGATGCGCTTTTGCCCAAGCAGACGCATCACGCTCGATCTGCAGCCAGTGTTCCTCGTATCCTGTCCGTGAGGACGGCATCGCCGGGACGCAGTACGTCCCGATCGCCGTTGCCGTGTTCGACGACAGGAGGTTCATGATGCAGACATATCGACTTGGGGCCCCGCTGACGGCCGCCGCACTCTCCCTGCTGCTGGCTGCCTGCGGCAGTGGCAGCGATGGCAGTGATTCGAGCCTGCGGACCGTTTCCTCCAGCCCACGGGCTCCCATCTCCGGCACCGCAGGCACCACGACGGACTCGACAGCTGCAACCGGCGCGACAAGCACGACAGATGCGGGCAGCACGACCGGCAGCGCAGGCACGACGGATAAGGTCGCCGAGAGCGGCACGAACACGAGCACTTCGACCGGATCCGCGAGTGCGAGGGGCGCCAACAGCGCCGCGAACAATGGTTCTGCCAACACGGCCGCGGCGCTCATCTCCTCGGCCGGCGTACGCGGCGATGTGCTGATGACCATGCTGGACCAGGTGCCTTGCCATCAGGATCTGTCCGAGACCCGCGCCGTGGATGGCCCGGCCTACCCCCGTTCGCAGAACGAGGTGTCGGATGCCAAGGTCCAGTTCAGCCTGGATCCGAGCACCTACAAGGAGAACCCGGATTTCAAGTGGCCGCCCAACGGCGCCATCTTCCTGAGCCGGCCCTGCAACGCCTTCCTGTACCAGCCGGCCAAGCCGGGCACCTATGTGCTGAACGTGGCTTCCTACGCCTTCAGCCGCACCCAACCGGTGAACCTGAACAAGGGCTTCAACAACATCGCACTTACGCCGCAGCTCACCGTCACGGCCAGAGGCGCCTCACTCTCGGCCAACATGACAGCCAGTGCTCAGCGTGACCGGAATCCCTACCCGGACAACGTGCAGGCCACCCTGAAGCCCGAGAATGAGGACGCCACGCTCAAGGCCGACAGCGCCTTCGCCTTCAAGCTGTCCGACACGGTGGCATTCACCAATGTGCTGAAACAGTGGCGCTCGGGCCAGAGCACGGTGCAGCTGATGCTGCTGCCCGGTCAGACCGATCAGGCCAAGCTGTGCTGGAACATCAACATGCAGATCGTGAAACGACTGCAATGCCAGGTGTGGCAGGTACCCGCCAACTGGAAACGCGGCCAGGAGCTGAAGGAAGTCGACCAGTACGTTGTCGATGACCGCACCGTCTACCCGAACGAGAGCGGCGCTCGCTATTTCCGCACAGGGGTTCAGCAGCAGCCCTGAGGCTTGAAGCAATCTGCCCCAAAACGCCCCGAATATCGGGGCGTTTTTGCGTTCATGCACCGTATCCCCCTCTGCATGTTCCCCGTTCAGAACTGCACCATACATTTCCGGACACGATTCGCAACCCCATGAATCATGGGATGCGGGTCTCTTTAACGAATCGTTTCGAGAATTTTCAGCCTTCGGTCGAGTGTCATATTTCAGGCTGCATCTCCTTCCACCATGCAGGTGCCGTCGGCGCGCCTGAAGCCCTTTCAGGACATTTGATCGTTGAGCCTGCCTGGCGACCCGACTGGGACACCAGACGGAGTATCCATCTGCCCGGCATGCACCGCACCGCTACGGCATCAGGTTCCATCAACGCATAGGCTATTTGCCGGGAGATTCCCATGAACCGACCTGATCTTCGTCTGTCCCTGACGGCCGCCGCGCTGCTGACTGCACTGGCCGCCTGCGGTGGCGGCTCCGAGTCGACTGACAGCAGCACCGCAGCCAAGTCCCTGCCGGATACGGCCAACGCCAGCGCATTGGCCACGAAGGATGTGCAACCCGCGGCCAGCGAGAGCGCCGTCACCCGCGATCCTGCGGCAGCGGCGGCCACGCAGGCCAGCCAGCCTCGCGAAGGCACGGCGGCCTCGGCGCCCATTTCCAACGACAGTGTGCGCGGCGACGTGCTGCTGACCATGCTCGATCAGAAGGCGTGCGCCATGGCCGTTCTGGCCTCCGGACTGGATGGCCCCCGCGCCGACAAGGCGGTCTCGGACCAGTATCCGGAGATCAAGACGGATGTGATCCTGGAACCCAGCAACTATGTCAGACGGCCGGACGCGCCGACGTGGCCAAGCAGCTGGATGTTCGACGCTTCATGTTCCAGCACCCATACGGCCTACCAGCCCGCTGCCGCCGGCAAGCACACCATCAACGAATACAGCACGCCGTATTACTACAACAACACCAGCATGACGCAGCGCCGCTTCAACTATTGGACGGCCAAGGTCCCGCTGGAAGTGACGGCTGACGGCTTCAGCGTGGGTGCACAGATCCAGATTTCGGCCAGATTCGATCCGGCGAAGCCCGGTGGCGGGCAAATCGACAACGTGCCTGCTCCCGTGGAATCGACCCTCTCCACGGACAAGCCCTTCTCGGCCAAGCTGACCTCGGAAGTGCCCTATGGCACGCTGGTTCAGTGGGCAGATGCCGCCGGCCACAACGACCAGCTGATGCTGCTGAAGGGCAACGAGGGCGTTGCCAAGCTGTGCTGGAACGGCAATACCACCCATGTGCGCCGCCTGCATTGCACGGCGTGGTCAGTGCCCCAGAACTGGAAACGTGGCGACAAGCTGAACTTCGTGGACCAGTACGTGGTGGAAGACCGTGCTCCCTATGCCGGCGAGGGCGGACTGATCCACTACTCCGCAAAGGCCTACGCGGGTACCGAAGCGAAGTAAGGCTGCTTCAGCCGCTCTCCGATGAAGGCACGCCGCGCACCGCCTCCCGCAGGAAGTGGATGTGCGGCCCCGCGTGAAAGGGTGAAGCCGTCACGCGGGCTTCGACACGGAAAACGTCGCGCAGAAGCGCTTCGGTCAGCACGTCGGTCGGGGTGCCATGCGCGACGATCTTGCCCTGCTGCATCACGATCAGCGCATCGCAGAACATGGCGGCATGGTTCAGATCATGCAACGCAATGATGCTGGTAATGGGCAATGCCGCCACCAGACGCATCAGACTCACCTGATGCTGGATGTCCAGATGGTTGGTGGGCTCGTCCAGGAAGAGTTCCTTCGGCTCCTGCGCAAGGGCTCGCGCGATGTGGGCACGCTGACGTTCGCCACCCGACATGCTCTGCCAGCCGTCCAGACGCTTGTGGTCGATGCCAGTATGTGCCATGGCACGTTCGACAGCGTTTTCATCCGCCTGTGTCCAGCCCGACAGAAAGCTGCGGTGCGGAAATCGCCCCAGTTTCACCACATCGATGACACGCAGGTTGGCCGTGGTGCTGGCATGTTGCTCCACGAAAGCCACGCGCTGCGCCAGCCGCCGGCGTGGAATGCGTTGAATATCCTGATCATCGAGCAGCACCCGACCGGAAGAGGGCTTTCTCAAGCCGGCCAGCAGGCGCAGCAGCGACGTCTTGCCGGAGCCGTTCGGCCCCAGCAGACCCAGCGTCTGCCCCTGCGGCACCTGGAAGGACACGCCATCGACCACCGTCTTGCGGCCGATCTTCCAGACCAGGTTCTCGGCCGTGATGCTGACCGCGTGAGTCTGTCCTCTTGCGGTGTCTGTGCTTTCTTCAAAGGCTTCAGTCATCGGCGGGTTCATGGATTCATGAGGATTCATGCAGCGCGCTGCATTCGGTAAAGCACGACCGAGAAGAACGGCACGCCCACAAGCGCCGTGACGACCCCCACCGGCAGCACCTGTTGATCCACCAGAACGCGCGAGCCGATATCGGCCAGCACCATGAAGACGGCGCCGGCCAGCGCGCAGGCTGGCAGCAATCGCGCATGCAATGGCCCCACCACGTAGCGTGCGGCGTGTGGCACCACCAGGCCCACGAAGCCGATGGACCCCACCATGCTGACGATGGTGGCCGTCATCAGTGCAGTGAGCGCGAACAGCACCAGCCGTGCAGCGGTGACATTGACGCCCAGTGCCGATGCCGCTTCATCACCGAAGGCGAAGGCATCCAGCACACGCGCGTACATCAGGCACCCCACCAGGCCCACCGAAATGACCAGCGCCAGCAAGGCGAACTCGGGCCACCGTACGCCGCCGAAGCTTCCCAGCAACCAGAACATCACGTCGCGTGCCTGCTGGGCGTTGGCAGCCGTGGTAACAATGTAGGCAGTCACGGCGTTGAAAAGCTGCGAGGCAGCCACACCGGCCAGGATGGTGCGATCCGGACCGCTGCGCATGGCGTTGGACAGGAGCGCCACAAAGAAGAATGCTGCAAATGCGCCGGCGAAGGCACCCATTGACAGGCCAACGACACCCACCCCCATGCCCAGGATGACAATGAGCACCGCACCGGTGGATGCTCCTGCGGATATGCCCAGCACGTAGGGTTCTGCAAGCGGGTTGCGCAGCAACGCCTGCATCACTGCTCCGGAAAGCGCCAGCCCGGCACCACAGAAGGTGGCAGCCAGTGCGCGGGAAAGTCGATAGTCCCAGATCACCGTCTCATGGATGCGACTGATGTCGACCTGCGTCCAGCCCAGTCGGTTGGTGATGGCATGTCCGGTCGTCGACAGTGGAATGGGCAGATCACCGATACCGACGCTCACACCGACGGCCAGGGCGATGACGAGCAGCGCCGCAACCAGCAGCGTGCTCCAGAGGGCCAGCGTGCGCATCAACGGGACTCAGACCTGTCCGAAGAAGTGCCGGATTTCTTCGGGCCAGGCACCTTCGACGGAGCGCCGCTTGCCTGCGCCTCCGCCTGCTCCTGCAGTGCCCTGGCCACCTGCTCGGCCCCGTAGATGGTGCGCACCGACGGATTCATGGCAGAACCATCCATCACGATCAGCCGCCCGCTCTTCACTGCCGGCATTTCACGCGTAGCAGTATCGGACGTGAGGAACGAGATCTTGGCCTGAGGCTTGTCCAGCTCCCAGCGGTTGCGATCCAGGCTGGCCACCACGATCACGTCCGGATGGGTGGCGATGATGCTCTCCCAGCTCATCGTCGGCCACTCGGTCTCGTTGGTGACGGCATTCGTACCCCCCAGAAGATCGGCAATATAGCCTGAAGCACCATTCTTGCCGGCCACATAGGCATCAGCAGACGGTGACGGACTGGAGAACCAGAAGAGGAAGGACGGCCTGGTCTTGCCCGCCACCAAGCCTTTTGCGGCCAGGGCGCGCACTTTCGCTTCACGCGCCTTCAGGTCGGCGATCAGAGCCTGGCCGCGATCAGGCACGTCGAAGATGCGCGACAGCTCGTCAATCTCCCGGTAGAGAAGCGCGGGATTCCAGAGCTGGTCACGGCTGCCGTAGGCATCCTTGGCCGTTCCGCTGGCCAGGCAGGTACCAGGTGCCAGGTAGGTGGGCACATCCATCTTCTGGAAGTCTTCACGCTTGGCCACCTTGCTGTTGGGCCCCATCAGGCTAGGCAGTGCAGCCGCCACGAAGTCGGGCTCCTCGGCCAGAATGGACTCGAATCGGGGCATCTCCACCGTCAGCAGCTTCACCTTGGCATTGGCGTCGGCCACCTGCGGCAGTACTTTGCTGGGCCAGAAGGCAGTACCTGCCATGCGATCCTGAAGCCCCAGCAGCAAAAGGATCTCGGCACTGTTCTGACCCAGCGCGACGGCGCGCTCCGGAGCCTTGCGATAGGTAACCTTCTGGCCGCAGTTCTCCAGCGTGAGCGGGTAGTGCGTGTGAGAGGTCTGGCCAGCGGCGGTCTTCGTCGTACCGGCCGGCCGTACAGACGCAGAATCAGCCGCCCGCACATCGGCTACACCGGTGAGGCTCAGCAGGGAGACCAGCAGCGGCAGGGCCAGGATCGAGCGGGAAGCGAACAGGGATTTGGACATGGCATGAAATGAGAAACGAGACTGACTCGTAATTCTCAATCATTTCATCGTGTTGGAAGCGCAATGGCCCTTCGGCCATGCAGCCTTCTGAATGTCCCTCGCAAGCAGGCGCACCACGAGACAAATCAGGACAAAGCGCTGTCTACCACCCAGCGGGGCTATTGACGACAGAGCATCTCGTCGCCCCAGTCCGGGAAAACGGCCGCACGGACTTGCTCAGCGTAGCCCAGGCCACACCGCATGCCAGCCAATCAGTGCAACTGCGCGGCAATCCCCTTCAGGCGCGTGCCACAGGTAATCAGCGCACCGAGGGCCATCAGGATCAGGGCCAGGTGCAGCAGTCCGGTGGTCCCGAAGAGGGGTGACAGCAGGCAGGCGCCGGTCATGAGCGCCATGCGGTGCTGCTTGGCCATGGGGCCACGGAAGCTCTGCACCAGCCCCAGCGAGCCACCCAGCACCCGCACGTAGGCGGTGCAGGCGGCCGCCAATGCAGCCAGCCAGCCCAGCCAGGGCACGCCCACGGCATACCCCAGGGACACGAGCAACACCGAATCGGCCACGCGGTCAGGCACTTCGTTGTAGAGCGCGCCGGTGGGCGTCTTGCGACCGCCTTCGACAGCGACCATGCCATCGATGAGATTGCACAACAGGCGCAGCTGGATGCCCACGGCACAGGCAATGGCCCCCCAGCCGACGGGGCTGACCAGCAGGCAGACAGCCCCCAGGGCCGCAAACACGACGCTGGCCACCGAGATGCTGTTGGGCGTGATGCCGGCCTCGGCCATGCGGCGCGCCAGCCGCTGGATGAACGGGTTGCCGCGCGCCTTGATGGGACGGCGGTTGGCTTCGGTGGTGTCCACGCCCGTGGCCGCCGTCTCTAGGCCGTTGGCAGCATGGGCCGTGCATCCGGCATGGCTGTCCGGGTGGGTAGTGGCGTCGCTCGGGAACGGTTGTTCGTTGGGCATGGCAGAGACCGGTCGATGAGAACAGACCGACTATGCCCGCGCGCTCGCCGAAGATGAACACGGCAAGAGACCGGCGGCCCATGAAGGCCAACCGGCGACGCAATCAAACAGCAGGATCAAATGGCAAGTGATTACTCACTTTTGTCCTTGAATGCCTCCAGCCTGCGGGCATCCACCGGCTGGGCAGACAAGCTGATGGGCACGCGCTGGGCGGCCACCATCCAGGCGGGATTGGCGAAGCGCGCAGCTTCCAGGGCCTTCAGGAAATCGGCCATGACCTGGGGCGAATGGCCGTTGGCTCGCAGCATGCGAATGCTGCCCGCATCGGCCGCCTGCCGGATCTTGGCGCCGTAGCCCTGGTAGAGCACGGTGTCGGCCCCCGAGGCCAGCAGGTCATCCTGGCCCTGACCGGTCAGCACCATCTTGACCGACTTGCGCAGCGAGGCCAGCAGCAGGATGCGTTGCGGATCCTGATGGATGACGTGGGCCATCTCGTGACCCAGCACCCCCACCAGCACCGCGGCGCGATCCGGCTGGCGGGCTGCCAGACCCAGCAGCTCGTCGGTGATGAGGATGAGGTTGCCGGGCAGCGCCACGGCGTTGGGCCCCAGCACGTCGCCCCCTTTCACGAACTGGATGCGGTAGGGCGGCAGCTCACGGGCATCCCAGCTCTTCTGCACCGCCGCCTGCAACCCTTCGCGCAGGCGCTGCTGAGTCTCGATGGACAGCCCCGAAGCTTGGACGCCCTCTCGCTGCAAGCGGGTCAGGGTGGCATCGCTCAGGGCGGTGTCGAAGGCAGGCGGCATGGCACGCACCAGCATGTCGCTGAGCACCGGCCTGCCATAGAGCGCCACCCAGACGGCGAACACCAGCGGCACTGCCATCAGCCCCAGCGCCAGTGCCCAGTGGGTGCGGGGCCGGGGAACGGCCAGGGGCACAGCGGGCGGCGGATTGACGGCCCCCTCGATGGGGTCGGTCAGCGACAGGACCCGCACCGACTCGCGCCGCAGACGGGCCATGCGCACCACGCCGTAGGGGTAATACAAACCCAGGGTCAGCAGCGTGAGCACATCACAGAAGAAGCCGGTGGCCATCAGCCGACCTGCTGCCAGGTGCCCCTCGAAGGCATAGCCCCCCACCCGGAAGGTGCTCCAGGTCTTGTTCCAGAGCCGGGTGGAGAAGTAGCGCCAGCCCATCATCAGCAAGAGACCGCAGCCCGCCAGCATCAGCAGCACCATGGTAGCGCGACAGGCAACGCACAGCCCACCGTCGGTGAGCACGCTGCCATCGAGCACCGAGAGATCCAGTCGCAGGGGGCCGAACAGGGAATCGGCATCGGGCGCCAGATTGGACAGATTCTGCAGGGTTCCCGGCGGCTCGATGCTGAGCAGCGACAGCAGCACCGGCCAGTTGGCGTAGACCAGACCAATGGCCAGGAAGGGCGCCGGCAGGATGAGTACCAACGCCACCAGGGCCGCGCGCAGCAACGGCCAGAAATGCAGGCGGCTGCGGCCGACGCCGTCCGGATGGTGCACATGGCCCAGCCCGAAATGAACGGCGGCGTGATACCAGTTGGCCATGGCCAGCGCCACGGACAGGGCCACCAGCCAGGGGATCAGTTCCTGTGTCTCGGTGGTGAGGCCGTAGCGGGATGTCCAGCTGCCGCCCAGCAGCCACAGCCGGAAGTTGTCCAGAAAGAGCGCGCTGATCAGCAAGCCGGCCGGCACCAGGGGCAGGCACATGCGGATCCAGACCAGACACGCTGTCAGCAGGTCGCCCTGGAAGTCCAGCGGTGCGCCACGCCAGCCCACCAGGCCCAGGCGGGCCCGCCAGCCGGCGTATAGCCACAGCGGACCGCTGATGCCGAAGAGCGCCACCAGCATGGGCCAGCCGAAGATGCCCATGGAGCGGGTGATGAACAGCCACAGGCCGATGATGAAGGCGCCCACGGCCAGCGGCTGCCAGCGCGGTGGCCAGATACCGGGAAGCGGCGTCTGCTGCAGGTCGGCCAGCCGATGCGCACCGACCCAGGTATTGGCATCCAGGAACAACCAGCGACGCCGACGCAGCCAGGGCCAGTACAGGCCGCCGGTCAGCATCATGCACAGCAGGTCGGCAATCCAGATGCGGAAATAGTCGTTGCCCTGGCCGGAGAAGCGCACACCGACCCCGCCGACCGGAACCGGCGGCGTCCGCGCGGTAGCGTCCCTGCCGGTCTCCATGGCGATGTCAGCGGGTTCGGATGGGCATCACCCGCACGCCGCCCACCTGAAGCGCCTGCCAGTAGATGCGACACAGCGCTTCCAGCTGGCGGGCCAGCGAGACCGCCGCCCGGGGATTGGGGCCCACCGTGAGCAGGCCATAGTGAGCCACCAGGCAGGCATTGCCGCCGCCCAGGGCCTCCAGGATCATCTGCTGCGCGCTGGCGATGCAGGCGGCCGGGCTGCCGGCCGGCTCGACACCATATTCCCCGAACGGGTCATCGGCAAAGGCCTGAGCCAGCTCGTCGGTCGGCGTACCGGCTGCCGGTGCAGACCCCGCCAGTACGGCGTAGACCCCAGCCGGGCAGCACGCGATCTGCGGACGGCCCGAGAGCGCCACCATCGGGTGAAAGAACGGGATGCCATCAAGCTGCACGTCGCGGCAGCAGGCCAGCGTGGCGGCAAAGGGGGACGCCACCAGCGCCACCGCACCGGCATCAGGCCGATGCGCATAGATGCCACCGTGCAGCCCCGCCACATCCGCCTCATCCAGCGGATGCCAGACGGCCAGCTCCAGCGCTTCGCATTCCGGACCTCGGGCACTGCCCGGCGCCTGGTCCTCGTCGAACCATGCCGGGTCTGCTTCCGCTGCGCCCTCGGCGAAGGGGAACTCTCCGGTTGCCAGGGCATCGTGGCCGGCACCGTCGGCCGGCATGCCATCGAAGGCGGAAACGTCATGCCCGGCCAGGCCGGCCGATGCGCCCCAGGGAGCAGCTGCCGCGGCAGCTTCCCGGCCAGAGGCGGCAGGCAGGCAGGCCTGAGCGGCCGCACAGGCACTCACGGGCACCAGCAGCAGTCCGTCGGCAGCCGGGCGCGCCCAGCGCATCGAGACGGTGGCGCTGCCCAGCGGGTCCAGCCCGTCGGTGGCCAGGGAAGCCGCCTGCTGCAACAGCGTCAGACGGGCGGCGTTTTCGGAAGATGGGTTCATGAATGAAGAAAGATCAGTCCAGACGGATTCGGGAGAGTTCGCGCCGATCGCGCTTGGAAGGCCGGCCGTGCAGGCCCTGGGCCGGCTCGCGCTCGAAGCGCCGGCGTTCGGCAGCGGCCTCGCGGGCAGCGATGGATTCCGGCGTTTCCTGGTAGAGCGTCTGCGCCACCGGCGCAGGCCCCCGGACGCTGGAAAGCGCCATCACCACCACTTCACGCTGCACGTCACCCGTGCGGATGCGCAGCAGCTCCCCTCCCTTGAGCAGACGCGCCACCTTGACGCGCTCGCCCTGGACCAGCACCCGGCCATTCTCGACGGCATCCTGGGCCAGCGCACGCGTCTTGAAGAAACGCGCGGCCCACAGCCATTTGTCGACCCTGACCGGTGCCGGTCCGGCATCCGCCCTCATTGTTCGGTTTCGGAAAAGCGCGCCAGCGCAAAGGTTGGCACGCCGGCCTCGCGCAGCTTGGCCGCCCCGCCCAGCTCGGGCAGCTCGATGATGGCCGCGCCTTCCACCACTTCGGCGCCCAGCTGGCGCAGCAGCTTGACGGCTGCCAGCATCGTGCCGCCCGTGGCGATCAGGTCATCGACCAGCAGCACCCGATCGCCGGACTTGCAGGCGTCGATGTGCAGCTCGACCGTGGCCGTGCCGTACTCCAGATCATAGGTGGCCGAGACGGTCTCGAAGGGCAGCTTGCCCTGCTTGCGCACGGGCACGAAGCCCACGCCCAGCTGGTGTGCGATCAGCGGCCCGATGATGAAGCCCCGTGCATCGATGCCGGCCACCAGCGAGATGCCGGCCTCGGCGTAGCGCTCGACGAAGATGCGCGTCATGGCTCGCAGCAGGCGGGGATCCTGCAGCAGCGGCGTGATGTCGCGGAACATCACCCCGGCCTTGGGCCAGTCGGGAATGGTACGGATATGACGCTTGATCTCGTCGAGTTCGGACATGACTATCTCGGTTGAAGGGCGCATGGGACAACCCGGCACAGGCTGTCCCGCTTCTAATGATACCGTCGATACCGACCGACGACTGCCGGCACGGTCCCGGGCCGGTGGACACGGCACCACATCCCGCCCGACAGCCTCGGCACGCCCCGGAAGACAGGCGCGCCCACAGTCCGGGACGTGGCCATAATCCCCGGGGTGACGCCGCGCCCGGGACGCCTCGTGAACCCGATCCGGGGCCCGATGGCGCGTGAGTGCTCAGCCCAGCGGCCAGCCCGCCTGCTCGGGACGCATGATCTCCAGCGTGCGCGACAGCCGCAGCACCCCCAGATCATCGAAGCGGTGGCCCACCACCTGCACCCCCACCGGCACGCCATCGACACCATGGCGCCAGTTCAGCGACGCCGCCGGATGCTCGGCAAAGTTCCAGGGGACCGTGAAGGCCACGTGCGGCAGACCATCCTGCGGGTCGTTGGTAGGCGACAGCGAGCCGGCCGCCCACGGCAGCACCGGCGAGACCGGCATCAGCAGATAGTCGTAGCCCAGCATCGACTCGTTGATGGCAGCGCGCATGCGCACGATGTCGGCCAGGGCCTGCATCACCTGCGGGCCACTGAAGCCCGGTGCGCGGCGCTCGGCCCAGTCGACCACGAAGCCGGGCAGCCGAGCCCGCTCATGCTCGCTCATCGCCTCCAGATCCCGATGGGCACCCGCCTCCAGCAGCATCTGCATGCTCTCGAACATCTCCGGATCCAGGAAGCGGTCGATCATCTCGACACTGGCCCCGGCCGTCTGCAGCGCCCGGGCGGCTTCCTGCACCGCCAGACGGATGGCCGGATCCACCGCCGGCCCCACCCCCATGTCGGTCAGCACCGCGATGGTCAGCGACTTTGGACTCATCCCGTCCACCCGCATCCGGTACTCCGGGCTCTCGGGCGGCAGGCAGGCAAAGTCACGGTCATCGGGACGGGCCAAGATGTTCATCATCGCTGCCGCATCATGCACGCTGCGGGTGATCGGGCCCGCCACACGCCCCATGGCCGGTGCGGCCAGTGGCACCCTGCCCTGCGTGGGCTTGAAGCCGAAGACGCCGCAGAAGGCCGCCGGCATGCGCAGCGACCCGATCCGGTCAATGGCCACATGCAGCGGTGCATAGCCCGCGGCACAGGCCACCGCTGCCCCGGCTGACGAACCGCCGGTGGTCAGCGCCGGCTGCCACGGGTTGCGCACCAGGCGCCCCTCGATGCAGCGACCGGCCACCACCGCATCGTGCGCGGCCATCACCGTCTTGCCCAACACCACGCAGCCGGCTTCCAGCAGCCGCGCCACCACCGGCGAGACGCCTTCCACCTCGTTGGCATACGAAGGCAGCGAAATGTCTTCGCGCACCATCACCGGCACGCCATCCAGCGGCGACTGCGGCGCATGTCTGCGCCAGCGCCGCTCGGAAGCGGCCGCGCTTTCCAGCGCAGCCTCGCGGCTCAACACCCGAACCGCGCCCAGCTCCTCATCCTGCGCGGCCATGTGCTCGAACAGCGCCTCGGCCACCGCCACCGGCGAGGCCTCCTGCGCCGCATAGGCAGCGGTCAGCTTCTCGCTATCTGCTCCGATCCAGTCCGTCATCGATTCCTTCCCCGTCAGCCGCCGGCGACAGGGCCGGCATGCTGGCACTGTAGGAGGGGAAGGCCCAGCGGCCGCCCGGGTGCTGACCGACAGGCAGCGGGGGCCGATCGGCGTTCACGGGCGTGGCGACGGGCCGTCAGCGGTGCTCAGCGCGGCAGATCCGATGTCCCCATCAGGAAGGCATCCACCGCCCGGGCCGCCTGGCGGCCCTCGCGGATGGCCCAGACCACCAGCGACTGGCCGCGCCGCATGTCGCCGGCCACGAAGACCCGTTCACGGCTGCTCTGATAGGCAGAATCGCCTTCCGTCGTGGCGCGGGCGTTGCCGCGCTCGTTGATGGCCACATCGAAGGCCTTCAGCATCTGCGCCACCGGGTGCACGAAGCCCATGGCCAGCAGCACCAGATCGGCCTTCACCTCGAAGGTGGAACCGGGCACCTCTTCCATGGTCATCCGGCCGGTGACGCGGTCCTTCACCCAGGCCACGCGGGCGCAGGTCAGCGACTTGACGTTGCCGTGGCCATCATCATTGAAGGCCTTGGTGGTGACGGACCAGTCGCGCTGGCCGCCCTCATCGTGCGAGCTGGAGGTACGCAGCTTCACCGGCCAGTAGGGCCAGGTGAGCAGGCGGTTCTCGTGCTCGGGCGGCTTGGGCATCAGCTCGAACTGGGTGACAGAGGCCGCGCCCTGCCGGTGCGAGGTCCCCACGCAGTCCGACCCGGTATCGCCACCACCAATCACCACCACATGCTTGCCGGTGGCACGCAACTGGTTGGGCAACGAGTCACCGGCCACCACGCGATTCTGCGGCGGCAGGAATTCCATGGCGAAATGCACGCCCTTCAGTTCACGCCCCGGGATGGGCAGATCGCGCGGCACTTCCGAGCCACCAGCCAGCACCACGGCATCGAAGCTCTTCAGCAGCTTGCTGGCCGGCATCGTGCCCGTGGACAGGTTGCAGACCATGCCCGGGAAGTCGCTGGTGACAGCCACGCCGGTACGAAACTCCACGCCCTCGGCCTTCAGCTGGCCCACGCGTCGATCGATCAGCGTCTTGTCCAGCTTGAAGTCGGGGATGCCGTACCGCAACAGCCCACCGATGCGGTCATTCTTCTCGAACACGGTGACCGCATGGCCGGCACGTGCCAGCTGCTGGGCACAGGCCAGCCCTGACGGGCCTGACCCCACCACCGCCACCCGTCGGCCGGTCTTGCGTGCTGCCGGCTGCGGCTTCACCCAGCCTTCGGCCCAGGCCTTGTCGATGATGGCGTGCTCGATGGACTTGATGCCCACCGCGTCGGTGTTGATGTTGAGCGTACAGGCCGCCTCGCACGGGGCCGGACAGATGCGCCCGGTGAACTCTGGGAAGTTGTTGGTGGAGTGCAGCACCTCAATGGCCTCGCGCCAGCGGTCCCGGTACACCAGGTCGTTCCAGTCGGGGATGATGTTGTTGACCGGGCAGCCGTTGTGGCAGAACGGGGTGCCGCAATCCATGCAGCGCGCACCCTGCTGGCGTGCCTGGGCATCGTCCAGGTGCATCACGAACTCACGATAGTGCCGCACGCGCTCCGCAGCGGGTTCGGCCGCTTCCTGCAGCCGGGCGAATTCCAGAAATCCGGTGATCTTTCCCATGGTCCTTCCTCAGATGTCGTCGCTGCGGCGTGCGGCCGGCACCTTGCCGGCACTGCTTCCACCCCTGGCCTGCCGTGCCTTGCCTGCCTTCGGAGCGGCATGCTGGCCATCGGCCACGGCGGCCACCGTGCCCACCGATTCGGCCTCGGCACTGCGTTCGGCTTCGCCCGGCGGCAATTCGGTCTGGCGGCGTGTGGCGATGTCGGCCAGCGCACGCTGGTATTCGGGAGACACCACCTTCACGAAGCGGCCGCGCATGGTTTCCCAGTCGGCCAGGATGTCGCGGGCCCGGAAGCTGCCGGTATGGCGGAAATGTGCCTGCACCAGCGTCTTCAGGATCTCCTCGTCGGTCTGCGCCGGCAGGCCGGGCCGGGCGCGGTGCCAGATGGTCGGATCGATGCTGGCGCGCTGCTCGGCCTCGGGCATCACGGCCGAGAGCGTCACCATGCTGGTGTTGCACCGGCTGGCGAAATCACCTGCCGGGTCGAACACGTAGGCCACACCGCCCGACATGCCGGCCGCGAAGTTGCGCCCCGTCTGACCCAGCACCACCACGGTGCCACCGGTCATGTATTCGCAGCCATGGTCGCCGGTGCCCTCCACCACGGTGGCCGCGCCCGAGTTGCGCACCGCAAAGCGTTCGCCCGCCACGCCATTGAAGAAGGCCTCGCCCTCGATGGCGCCGTAGAGCACCGTGTTGCCGGCAATAATCTGTTCGGGTCCGAAGCCCCGGAAATCGTTGGGCGAGCGCACGATGATGCGTCCTCCCGACAGGCCCTTGCCCACGTAGTCATTGGCCTCACCCACCAGGTCCAGCGTGATGCCCCGCGCCAGGAAGGCACCGAACGACTGTCCGGCCACGCCATTGAACTGGATATGGATGGTGTCGTCAGGCAGGCCCTCGTGCGTGAAGCGGCGCACCACCTCGCTGGAGAGCATGGTGCCCACGGTCCGGTTCACGTTGCGGATGGGCTGGATGAAGCTGACCTTCTCGCCACTTTCCAGTGCCGGCCGTGCCTTCTCGATCAGGACATGATCCAGCGCGCGCTCCAGCCGATGATCCTGCGTCTCCACCTGACGACGCGCCACGTCGGCCGGCATGGGCGGGTTGTAGAACACCCGCGAGAAATCCAGCCCCTGCGCCTTCCAGTGTTCGATGCCGCGCCGCATGTCCAGGAACTCCGTGCGACCGATCAGCTCGTCGAAGGTGCGCACCCCCAGTTGAGCCATCAGCTGGCGCACTTCATCGGCCACGAAGAAGAAGTAGTTCACGACGTGCTCGGGCTTGCCGGCAAAACGGCGGCGCAGCACCGGATCCTGCGTGGCCACACCCACCGGGCAGGTGTTGAGGTGGCATTTGCGCATCATGATGCAGCCCTCGGCCACCAGCGGTGCCGTGGCAAAGCCGAATTCATCGGCCCCCAGGATGCCGCCGATCACCACGTCGCGTCCTGTCTTCATCTGACCATCGGCCTGGATGCGCACCCGGCCGCGCAGACGGTTGAGCACCAGCGTCTGCTGCGCTTCCGAAAGCCCCAGCTCCCATGGCGTGCCCGCGTGCTTGAGCGATGACAGCGGACTGGCGCCCGTACCGCCATCGTGGCCGGCGATGGTGATGTGGTCGGCCTTGGCCTTGGCGACACCCGCCGCCACCGTACCCACGCCCACTTCCGACACCAGCTTCACCGAAATGGAAGCGCGGTCGTTGGCGTTCTTCAGGTCATGGATGAGCTGGGCAATGTCCTCGATGGAGTAGATGTCGTGGTGCGGCGGCGGCGAGATGAGCCCCACGCCCGGCACCGAGCAGCGCAACCGCGCGATGTAGTCGCTGACCTTGTGGCCGGGCAGCTGCCCGCCCTCGCCCGGCTTGGCGCCCTGCGCCATCTTGATCTGGATCTGGTCGGCCGAGGCCAGGTATTCGGCGGTGACGCCGAAGCGCCCGGATGCCACCTGCTTGATGCGCGAGCGCAGCGAGTCGCCGGCCTGCAAGGGATAGTCGGCCTCCACCACATCCTTGCCCAGCACGCTGGCCAGCGTGGCGCCGGTCCGGATGGGAATGCCCTTCAAATCCTGCCGGTAGCGCACCGGGTCTTCGCCGCCCTCGCCGGTATTGGACTTGCCACCGATGCGGTTCATGGCCACGGCCAGCGTGGCATGCGCCTCGGTGGAGATGGAACCCAGCGACATCGCGCCCGTGGAGAAGCGCTTGACGATCTCGGAGGCCGGCTCCACCTCGTCCAGCGAGATGGCCCGTTCGGGGTCGAAGCGGAACTCGAAGAGTCCGCGCAGCGTCATCAGTCGTTTTGACTGATCGTTGATCAGCTGCGCATATTCCTTGTAGGTCTGGAAGCTGCCGGCCCGCACCGCATGCTGCAGCCGGGCAATGGAGTCCGGCGTCCACATGTGCTCCTCGCCGCGCACGCGGTAGGCGTATTCGCCGCCTGCCGCCAGCGCATGGGCCAGTTCGGCCTGATTGCCGTAGGCGGTGCGGTGCATGCGCAGCGCCTCTTCGCCCACGTCGAAGACGTTCATGCCCTCGATGTTGCTGGCCGTGCCGGTGAAATAGCGATCGACCAGTTCGCGCGCCAGACCCACCGCCTCAAACACCTGCGCCCCGGTGTACGACATGTAGGTGGAGATGCCCATCTTGGACATCACCTTGCGCAGCCCCTTGCCGATGGCCTTGATGTAGTTGGCAATGGCCTTTTCCGCCGACAGTTCCGCGCTCAGCTCGCGGTGCATGTCGACGATGGTCTCCATGGCCAGGTAGGGATGGATGGCCTCGGCCCCGTAGCCGGCCAGCACGGCGAAGTGATGCACCTCGCGTGCCGAGCCCGTCTCGACCACCAGGCCGGTGTTGGTGCGCAGTCCACGGGCAATCAGGTGCTGGTGCACGGCCGACAGGGCCAGCAGCGCCGGAATGGCCACGTGATCGCGGTCCATGGTCCGGTCGGTGATGATGAGGATGTTGTAGCCGTTGCGCACCGCATCCACGGCATCGGCACACAGGGCGGCCAGCCGCGCCTCGATGCCGTCACGCCCCCAGGCCACCGGGTAGCAGCAAGGCAGCTCCAGGCTGCGGAACTTGCCGTCGGTGAAGCGCGCAATGTCGCGCAGCCGCGCCATCTGCGGCGGGCGCAGGATGGGCTGGTCGATTTCCAGCCGCAGCGGCGGGTTAACGTTGTTGATGTCCAGCAGGTTGGGCTTGGGGCCGATGAAGCTCACCAGCGACATCACCATTTCCTCGCGGATCGGGTCGATGGGCGGGTTCGTGACCTGCGCGAAACGCTGCTTGAAGTAGTGGTAGAAGGGCTTGTTGTGGGCCGACAGCACCGTGATCGGCGTGTCGGTACCCATCGAGCCGATGGCTTCCTCGCCGTTGAGCGCCATCGGTGCCATCAGGAACTTGATGTCCTCCTGCGTGTAGCCGAAGGCCTGCTGGCGGTCCAGCAGCGACTCCGTCGGCTGCGGCACGCTGTCGTCATCGGGGCCGGCCACCTCGTCCAGACGCATGCGCAGCGCGTCGATCCACTGCCGGTAGGGCTTGGAGGCGGCCAGCTGCGCCTTGATCTCGCTGTCGTCGATGATGCGCCCCTGCTCCAGGTCGATCAGGAACATCTTGCCGGGCTGCAGCCGCCATTTCTTGACGATGCGCGAATCGGCAATCTCGGGCAGCACGCCGGATTCCGACGCCATCACCACGAGATCGTCTTCCGTCACCAGGTAGCGTGCCGGCCGCAGGCCGTTGCGGTCCAGCGTGGCACCGATCTGCCGGCCATCCGTGAAGGCCAGCGCCGCGGGGCCGTCCCACGGCTCCATCATTGCGGCGTGATATTCATAGAAGGCCCGCCGCGCCGGGTCCATGGCCGCATGCTGCTCCCAGGCCTCGGGAATCATCATCATCACCGCGTGGGCCATCGAATAGCCCGACATGGTGAGCAGCTCCAGCACGTTGTCGAAGCAGGCCGTGTCCGACTGGCCGGGGAAGATCAGCGGATAGAGCTTCTGCAGGTCGGCCCCCAGCACCGGCGAGGCCATCGTGCCCTCGCGGGCACGGATCCAGTTGTAGTTGCCGTTGACGGTGTTGATCTCGCCGTTGTGCGCCACCATCCGGAACGGGTGCGCCAGCTCCCACGCCGGGAAGGTGTTGGTGGAAAAGCGCTGGTGCACCAGGGCCAGCGCCGAGGTGCAGCGCGGATCGGCCAGATCCTTGTAGTAGACCCCCACCTGGTCGGCCAGCAGCAGGCCCTTGTAGACGATGGTGCGCGTCGACATCGACGGCACGAAATAGGTGTGGCCGAACTTCAGGTTCAGGTTCTGGATGCGGTGCGCCGAACGCTTGCGCAGCAGGTACAGGCGCCGCTCCAGCGCATCCTGCACCATCACGTTCTGGCCCCGTCCGATGAAGAGCTGACGGATGACGGGTTCGGAGTCGCGCACCAGCGGCGACATCGGCATGTCAGCATCCACCGGCACGTCGCGCCAGCCCAGCACCACCAGGCCTTCGTCGCGCACGGTGCGCTCCAGCTCCTTCTCACAGGCGGCGCGCGAAGCCGGCTCGCGCGGCAGGAAGATCATGCCCACGCCATATTCGCCCGCCGGCGGTAGCGTCACGCCCTGGGCCGCCATCTCCTCGCGCAGCAGTGCATCCGGAATCTGCAGCAGCATCCCGGCCCCGTCACCGAACAGCGTATCGGCCCCGGTGGCGCCGCGATGGTCGAGGTTGAGCAGGATGCGCAGCCCGTACTGCACGATCTCGTGGCTCTTGCGGCCCTTGATGTGTGCCACGAAGCCGACGCCGCAGGCATCGTGCTCGTTGACGGGGTTGTACATCCCCTGCGGGGCGGGCAGCGCCCGGGGCTGGAATATCGGCATGGGTTCTCTCCTGGTTCCGCAAGCGCCTGCCAGAGCCCCTTGTCAGGACTTTCCCGGACACGCTATGGACGCAAGAATAAGAATGTCAAACCCTGCTGCGCAATGAGAAAATTGGGGTCAGAGCAAGTTAATTATCGATAAATAGCTCTATTTTCCAATAATGGGGACAGAACAACTGCCTCCTGGGCGAGATGCGGCAACAAGCACGGCCGCAACCCTCTCGGGCGATATTTTATACAGATGAATCAGCGGGTTACGAGTTTTTCGGGGCCTGTCGTGGCCCGGTGGCGATCCTCTTCACCGGTCGGCCCACCGTACGAAACTGCAGCGTCCGGTCATGAATCAGCTCCAGCCGATGCAGCCAGGCATGAGTGGCGATGGGGTGCCCACTGGCCAGGGCCCGCGCCAGATCACGATGGGCCAGGTGCGGATGCACCTCGGCCAGGGCCTGGGCGACGGCCTCTTCCGCCAGTCGGGTCTGCCAGGCGGCCTCGCGCTCGAAGGGCGTGTTGCCCAGCGCCCAGTAGGCAGGCTGGGGCTGCAGGCCAAGCTCATGCTCAAGCCCCAGGTGGTGCCGTGCGCTGGACCACAGGTAATGGGCAGGCATGGGGGCCAGCCCCATCGCCACCGGCAGCCGTTCCAGATACTGCTGACAGACCAGGCCAAAACGTGCGCCCTCGATGAGCGATGCACGAAAGCGTCCTTCCCAGAGTGTGCCGCTGCGCCGGTGACGGGTGTTGAAGCAGCGCACGTACTGACGGCCCAGCGTCTGCATGACAGCGGCCAGGGCCCGCTCCTCGCGCGGGGTGACGAGCAGATGCACCCGGTTGGGCAGCAGCAGCCAGGCATGCAGCGTGGCGCCCTGCTGGCGGGCCGCCTCACCCAGAATCTGACGAAACGCCTGGCGATCCTCGTCGTCGACGAACACCGGCTGGTCGTTGTTGCCGCGCAGCAGGATGTGATGGAGCTGACCGGGCAGGATCAGGCGCGGGCGGCGGGCCATCGCTTCATTCCTGCTTCACCACACGGCACCGGCCCGGAAGAACCCGCCCAGGGAGGAATGCCCCCAGGCGCCTCGGCCAGGGTCATCGCAGATGATCCGCGATGACCGCCCGTACCAGCGCCTCGTCGGCGCGGGTGGTGGCCGCATGGCCCAGCCCATTCAGCACCACGAAGACGGGGATGCCGTGGTCTGCCTTCTTGTCGATGGCCATGTGGCGCAGGTAGTCATCCACCGGCCAGGCGGGCGCGCGGGTGGGCAGGTTGGCCGACGTGATGATCCGACGCAGTTCGTCGAGCTGCTCGGCAGGCATGCGGCCCAGCCGCACGGACAGGTCGGCCGCCATCACCATGCCGGCGGCCACGGCCTCACCGTGCAGCCACTTGCCGTAACCGGCACCCACCTCGATGGCATGACCGAAGGTGTGGCCGAAGTTGAGGTGTGCCCGCACGCCGGCCTCACGCTCGTCGGCAGCCACCACAGCCGCCTTGATGCGCATGGAGACCAGGATGGCGCGCGCCAGCGCCTCGGGCTGACAGGCCAGCAGTGCCGGCATGTCGACGGCCACCTGTTCCAGATAGGTGCGGTCGGCAATGGCACCGTGCTTGATGACTTCAGCCAGGCCAGCGGCCAGCTCACGCGACGGCAGGGTCTTCAGCGTGCCGGTGTCGGCCACGACCAGCCGGGGCTGGTGGAAGGCCCCCACCATGTTCTTGCCGCGCGCGTGGTTGATGCCGGTCTTGCCGCCCACGGAGGAATCGACCTGCGCCAGCAGGCTGGTGGGCACCTGCACGAAGTCGATGCCGCGCTGGAAGCTGGCGGCCGCAAAGCCAGCCAGGTCGCCCACCACGCCACCGCCCAGCGCCACGATCAGGCTCTTGCGGTCCAGCCGGGCTTCCAGCATGCGGTCATGGATGGCGTCGAGCTGCTGCCAGCACTTGCTGGCCTCGCCGGCCGGCACCACGATGCGCACCACCTGGTGTGCCACCGGGGCCAGCAGCGCCTCGACCTTCGCACCATAGATCGGGTCGACGTTGCTGTCGGAGATGACGGCCACCGAGCGGCCGCGCGCCAGTGTCTGGAAGGCGGGATTCTCGTCCAGCAGGCCGTGGCCCACCTGGATGTCGTAGCTGCGTTCGCCGAGATCGACGGTCAGGATCTGGGGACTGGGCATGGGAATCTCCTCAGGGTTGCGTGTGTGTCGGCGCATCCTCCTGCGCCTGAAGCACCTGCACGATGGTCTCGACGATCTGCTCGATGGGCTGGCGGCTGGTGGTGACGATGTGATCGGCCACTTCCAGATAAAGCGGCTCCCGCTCTGCCGTGAGCCGGTGAATGCGTTCGCGCGGATTGGCGGTGCGCAGAAGCGGCCGGTGGCGGTCGCGGCGCAGCCGCTGCCACAGGTCGGCCGCCGAGGCCTGCAGGTAGACGACCCGGCCGCGCGACTGCAGCATGTCGCGGTTGACGGGCGAGAGGACGGCGCCACCGCCGGTGGCCAGCACCAGGCCGTCACGGGCGCTCAGTTCGTCCAGCAGCTGGGTCTCGCGGCGGCGAAAGCCTTCTTCGCCCTCCAGCTCGAAGATGGTCGGTATGCTGACCCCCAGCCGCTCCTCCAGCTCACGGTCCGCATCGATGAAGGCACGACCGAGCCGCCGGGCAAGCCGCACCCCGACGGTCGACTTGCCGGCACCCATCATGCCCACGAGGAAAATGGAAAAGGCGGCTTTCATGCCGCCTTAAGTTACCAGAAAGCCGGCCTGCCGTCGGCAGGCCGTTTTCGGGATGACCCGGATCAGCGCTGGGCCAGCGTATCGGTGACGATGCGCGGGGTGAGGAACACCAGCAGCTCGGTCCGGTCATTGGTCCGCGTGGTGCTGCGGAACAGGTAGCCCAGAACCGGGATGTCACCCAGCAGAGGCACCTTGTCGGTCCGGTTGCGCTCGAACTGCTCGTAGATGCCGCCGATGACCACTGTGCCGCCGTCTTCCACCAGCACCTGGGTCTTCACGTGGCGGGTGTCGATGGCGTAGCCGGCGTTGGTCAGCTGACCCACCGCGTCACGGCTGACATCCACATCCAGGATGACGTTGCCTTCAGGCGTGATCTGCGGGGTGACTTCCAGTCGCAGGTTGGCCTTGCGGAACGACACCGAGGTGGCACCGCTGGAGGTGGCCGACTGGTACGGCAGCTCGGTACCCTGCTCGATCACCGCCGGACGCTGGCTGGAGGTCAGCACGCGCGGGCTGGAGACCACCTTGCCGCGCTGGTCGGCTTCCAGGGCCGACAGCTCCAGGTTGATGAAGCGCGACAGGCTGGAACCGAAGAGGCTGATGGCCAGCGAAGCCGGGTTGGTGCCGTTGATGCCGCCCGCCGGGAAGCTGAAGAAGTTGGTGTTGTCCAGCGCCGTGGCCTTGCCCAGACCCAGGACTTCACCGCTACCGTTCTCGCCACCCAGCTGCGAGGACAGGTCGGCAGCACCGGACAGGTTGCCCGAGATGGTGCCGTAGCCGATGCGGTTGCCCAGCGAGGAGCCCGGACCATGGACCGGCACGTTGACGGCTTCCGTCTCGCCCGTGACCGGGTTGGTACGGGCCGCGGTACGGTAGATCGTGCTGCGGCGGTCGTAGTAGCCCAGCTTGGTGCCCAGGTTGCGCGAGAAGCGGTCATCAGCCTCGACGATGCGTGCCTCGATCAGCACCTGGCGGACCGGGATGTCGATCTGCGCAATCATCTGGCGGACTTCATCCAGACGCGACGGTGTGTCCATCACGAACAGCTTGTTCGAGCGGATGTCGGCCAGCGCGCTGCCGCGCTTGGACAGCACCGACTGCTTCTCGTCGGTGAGCATCTCGCGCAGCTTCTCGGCGGTCTGGTAGTTCAGCGTGAAGGTCTCGGTGCGCAGCGGCTCGATCTCGGAGATCTGCTGCTTCGATTCCAGCGCCAGCTTTTCCTTGGTGGCCAGCTCTTCACGCGGCGCGATCATCACGACGTTGCCGTTCTTGCGCATGTCCAGACCACGCGACTGCATGATGATGTCCAGCGCCTGATCCCAGGGCACGTCCTTCAGGCGCAGCGTGAGCTTGCCCTGCACGGTGTCGCTGGTGACGATGTTCAGGTTGGTGAAGTCGGCGATGACCTGCAGGAGCGCACGCACGTCGACGTTCTGGAAGTTCAGCGACAGGCGCTCGCCGCGGTAGCCGGGGCGGCTGCCTTGCGTGAGGCGGTTCGGATCTTCCTTGACGGGCTTCACTTCCACCACGAACTGCGAGTCGCTCTGGTAGGCGCTGTGCTCCCACAGACCCTGCGGCTCGATGATCAGGCGGGCGTTGCCATTCTGCTGGACGCTGCGGATGGTCTTGACGGGCGTGCCGAAGTCGGCGACATCCAGCTGACGGCGCAGGTTGTCCGGCAGGCGCGTGCCCTGGAATTCGACGATCAGGCTCTTGCCCTGCTGACGCACATCGACGCCCGCACCATCATCCGACAGGTTGACGACCACACGACCTTCACCATCCTTGCCGCGGCGGAAGTCGATGTCCTTGAGCGAATGCGCATGGCCGACCGCACCACGGGCATCCGCCTTGCCGGCCTGCGCCACCATGGGCAGCTGGCTGCCACGTGCCGCGGGCGAAGTCTCGACGCTTTCCTGGCGGTCCAGCGACAGGATCAGGTCATTGCCCTCGATCTCGGACTTGAAGCGCATCGGACGCGTCATGTTCAGCACGACGCGGGCACGCTCGCCACCCTGCACCACGTTGACACTCTTGACGTCACCACCGGTCAGCTCGACCAGGCTGCGGCCGATGCGGTTGTCGGTGTCCTTGAAGTCGAGCGCCAGACGGTGCGGATTGGCCAGGCTGAAGCTGGCCGGCACTTCCGTGAGCGGCATGCCCATGCGGATGCGCACCTGCGTGGTGCTGCCCTGCTGGGCGCCGATGATCGATTCGATGGAGTTGCTGACGGCCCACGCCGGGCTGGCAGCGACGGTGCCGAACCCGACAAGGGCTGCGGCAATGGAGGTTTGGAGAAAGCGCATGGCCGTTTTATTCCCAGGTCGTTGGTTCATGGTTTGGGTTCGTCTTCCAGGGCAAGGGTGGTGTCCTGTTCCACCCAGTCGCCGGTCGCATCCCGCACCAGCTCCTTGATGCCCATCTCGGTTTCGGTAATCTTCACGATGCGGCCGTAGTTCTGACCCACGTAGTTGCCCACGCGTGCCTGATAGACCACGTTGTCGACCGACAGCAGTGCCACGTTGCCGTTGGTCTTGTTCTGCAGGTGCCCAACCAGGCGCACCGTGTCGAGCGGGAAGTTCTCCAGCACTTCACGGCGGCGGTTGCGGTCGGGAGCCAGACCGGATCGGCTGCGATCGGTCAGGTTGGCCATGGCCACGGCCAGCTTGCTGTCGGAGAACGGGTCGTAATCCAGCCGGGCTTCATAGCGGAACGGCACGAAGTTCTTCGGCTCGTCCAGCTTGCCCACGCGGCGCGGCGTGTTGGCACGGGTCTGGTCCATCCAGCCCTGCACTTCGTCCAGATCGGCGCTGCAGGCCCCCAGCATCGTGCTCGCCAGCAGGACGGATCCCACCGACATCAGTCTTTTGGTCGTCTTCATTTCTGGCCTCCTACGGACTGTCTGGCAAGCTCATCCTTGTCCAGGTAGCGGAAGGTTTTGGCCGTGGCGCTCATCTCCAGGTTTCCACCGTTGCGATGTTCGATGGTGATGTTGTTGAGCGTCACGATGCGCGGCAGGTTGGCCAGATCGCTGCTGAACGAGGCCAGATCGTGAAAGCCCCCCACCACCTTCACGGCGATGGGCAGCTCGGCATAGTGCTTCTTCAGCTCCACCGAACCGGGACGGAAGAGCTGCAGCTGTGCGCCACGGCCCACGCCCGCCTGGTTGATGTCGGAGAGCAGCGCATCCATCTCGGCACGGCTGGGCAGCTGCTTCTCCAGCACGCCCACGTACTGCTCGGCCAGAACCTTCTGCCGGCGCAGGTCGTCCAGGTTCACCGCCTTGGCCACTTTCTGCGTGTACTCGTCCTTCAGGGTCTGTTCCTGGGACTGGGCGGACTCCAGTTCCTCGTTCAGGCCGCTCCAGTAGGCGAACCAGCCGCCCACCACGATGGCCGCCACGACGCCCGTCAGCAGCAGTGCCTTGGGCGCGATCGGCCACAGGCCGGGATGGCGACCGTTGAGACCCTCGAACTGCTTGGTCAGGCCACCGAAATCAAGTTCGATGTTCTTCATCAGTTGGCTCCCGCGTTGTTCAGGGCGACCTGAGCGTTCCTGGCAGCATCGGACGGCGCCTGGCGCTTGACCACCACATTCAGGCGGAATTCATGCGCGCGCTTGATCTCGCCATCCTTGCCACGAGTGCGAATCTCGTTCTCGCGGATTTCCTCGAGCTGAGGCTTCTCCAGCCAGGCGCTGCGCTCGCTGAGGTTGCGCAGGAACTCGGCCACCCGTTCGTTGGACTGCGCCATGCCCGAGAGCGTGACCTGCATGTCGCGCTGTTCCAGCTTGTTCAGGTAGACACCCTCCGGCGTCATCTTCACCAGCTCGTCGAACAGGTGCACCGGAATGGTCCGGTCGCTCTGCAGGTCCTCGACTGCGTTCTGGCGTGCCTTCAGCGAGGCGATGGCACCTTCCAGGTCCTTGATCTCGGCAATCTGCGTGTCGAGTTTCTGGTTCTCGGAACGGATCAGCTCGTTGCGGGCGTTCTGGTTCTCGATCTGGTGGTTGATGAACATGCCACCCAGGAAGACGATGCCGCCTCCCACGATGGCAGCGACCACCAGCTGGCCGTTGAAGTCGCGCTTGCGACGCTCGCGTTTCTGCTCGCGGTGCGGCAACAGGTTGATGCGGATCATTGGTCGAACCTCCTCATGGCCAGGCCGCAGCTCACCAGGAGTGCCGGGGCATCCAGATTCATCTGCTTCTCGGAAATCGAATCACCGATCTCCATGCCCTGGAACGGGCTGAGAATCTCGGTCGTGACCGATGTCTTCTGCAGCACGGCTTCAGCCAGACCCGGCGTGACAGCAGCACCGCCAGCCAGGAAGATGCGGTCAACACGCTCGTACGGTGTGGACGAGAAGAAGAACTGAAGCGAGCGCGCCAGTTCGGTGGCCCCTTCTTCCACAAAGGGGTGCAGCAGTTCGGTCGTGTAGTTTTCGGGCAGGTCACCGGTGCGCTTTTTCAGCTCGGCTTCCTCGACCGTCAGCCCGTACAGGCGCACGATTTCCTGCGTGAGCTTGCTGCCGCCGAAGGGCTGCTCACGCTCGAAGATGGTCTGGCCGTTGTAGACGACGGACAGGCGCGTGGCGGTCTGACCGATGTCGAACACGGCCAGGATCAGGCCTTCACCGCCAGCGGGCAGCTGGCTGATGATGCTGTCGATAGAAATTCGTGCCGCATAGGGTTCGACATCGATGATCACGGGTTTCAGTCCGGCCAGTTCGGCCACCATCACCCGGTCATCGACCTTTTCCTTGCGCGAGGCCGCCAGCAGCACATCCACGCTGTCTTCCGAGTTGGCCGAAGGCCCCAGCACCTGGAAATCCAGGTTCACCTCGTCGATGGCGAACGGAATGTACTGGCTCGCCTCAGACTCGACCTGCACTTCGTAGTCATCCTCTTTCAGGTCGGCCGGCAGCGTGATCCGCTTGGTGATGACCGAGGATGACGGCAGTGCCATGGCAACCTGCTTGGTCGACGAACCTGTCTTGCGCAGGGCGCGCAACAGGGCATCGGCCACCGCTTCATGCCGTTCGACGTTGCCGTCAACAACGGCGCCCCGCTCGATCGGCTCGATGGCATAACGTTCCAGACGCATAGGCGCCTGTTTTCCAGGCGAAAGCTCGACGACTTTGACGCTGGACGCGCTGAAATCCACCCCGATCAACGGGGCTGGTCCGCGCGCTAACAATGTTTGAAGGCCAAATCCCACAAAACCACCCGATCTAGAAAAAAATCCCGTCGAAACCGGTCGATGGACCGACTTCCCTTACAATTCCCCATGTACCGCCTGAAAGACAGGGGCTCACTTTAAGATCTTTTTCGTCGTTTTCATCCCCCTCGCCACACCACCGGTCAAGGCTCGTTACCCTTTAGTCGCTCATGCCGGAAGAGCAGTCGAATTCGGGGGGTGAACGGTCATTCGGGGCACTGCGCGCGGTGTGATCAACGACACGGATGGAAGGCCCTGCCGCCGCGCTGCGGACACGTGCAGACGACATTTCCGGTCGCTGAGGGCATTTGCCTGATCCCAGGGACAGGCGTGCACGCGCCGGTGGAACAGCCCGTCATGCAGACCGGACGTCGCGTGGTCCGTACAGGTGCCGGCCATGCCATCCAGGCGCGCAGGATGGCCCTGACCAGACGTGGCGAGTTGCAACTTCCGACCGATGGCGCGCCTGGCCGGATGACCTCCCGGCGGGCATCCTTTATAGTGTCGGGTTGGGAATCTCCCGGCTGCTTGACCGGCAATCTTCTTCGCCGCCGCCGGACAGGGCCTTGACAGGGCGTTCGCCGCACCGCATCTCCGATGGATGCCCGGCCCGCATGCCAGCCAGCCTCTTTCCGGCACCGACACCCGCTCCCTCTCGATGAATCCATCCGCCACCAAGACCCGATCTCCTTCCAGCAGAAACCCCGCCGCCGGCAACGGCGCCGGAACGCGCCAACCCGGCCGGCGACGGCAGAAGGCCCCACGCCGTCACCCGGTTCTGCGTTTTCTGGGCTGGACCGTGGCGCTGGGCGGCACGCTGGTGGTGTCGGGGGCGCTGGTAGGCATCGTGGCCTATGAGGTGGCCTCCAGCCGGCTGCCGCCGCTCACCTCGCTCACCGACTACAAGCCCAAGCTGCCGATGCAGGTCTTCTCGGCCGACGGGCTGCTGATCGGCGAGTACGGTTCGGAAAAGCGCACGGTCGTGTCGTACAGCAACTTTCCCGAGAAGATGCGCCAGGCCATCCTGGCGGCCGAGGACGATGACTTCTTCACTCACCACGGCATCGACCTGTTCGGGGTGGGGCGCGCCGTCCTGGCCAACGTGAAGACGGGCGGGCGCGGCCAGGGAGCCAGCACCATCACCATGCAGCTGGCCCGCACCACGTTCCTGAGCCGCGAACGCAGCTTCGTGCGCAAGTTCTACGAGGTGCTGCTCACGCTGCGCATCGAGCAGCAGCTCTCCAAGTCGCAGATCTTCGAGATCTACGCCAACCAGATCTTCCTGGGACAGCGTTCGTACGGCTTTGCCACGGCGGCCCAGACCTATTTCGGCAAGCCGCTGTCCGAGCTGACCATCGGCCAGATGGCCATGCTGGCCGGACTGCCCAAGGCACCGGCACGCGACAATCCCATTGCCAACCCCGAGCGGGCCAAGCAGCGCCAGCGCTATGTGCTGTCACGGATGCGCACGCTGGGCTTCATCACCGAGCCGGAATACCAGGCGGCGCTGAATGAGGAGCTGAAGCTGCACACCGACCGCCCCACCTTCCCGCTGCACGCGCAGTGGGCCTCGGAGATGGCGCGGGCACTGGTGGCCGACCAGTTCAAGGAGGACGCCTACACGGGCGGCCTGAAGGTCTACACGACGATACGCGCCAAGGACCAGCGGGCCGCCAATGCGGCGGTTCAGCGTGCCGTGTTCGCCTATGACCGCAAGCAGGGCTATCGCGGGCCGGAGTCGATGGTGGACCTGAAGACGGCCGACGAGCTGGAGCGCGAGGAGCGCATCGAGGAGGCCGTGGCCCAGGCTGGCGATGTGGGCAAGCTGCTGTCGGCCGTGGTGCTCAAGGTCACGCCGCAGGCGGTGACGGTCTCGCGCGGGCGGGGCGTCAGCTTCGACATCAGCGGTCAGGGCCTGGCCTTCGTGAACGCCTGGCTGAACCCGAAGGCACCCGCCAACCGCCAGCTGCGCCCGGGGGCCGTGGTGCGCATCACCGAAGGGCAGCATGGCTGGGAGATCACCCAGGCCCCCGAGGTGGAAGCGGCCATGATCACCATCGACACGCACGACGGGGCGATCCGCGCGATGGTGGGCGGCTACGATTTCAGCCGCAGCAAGTTCAACCGCGCCACGCAGTCCATCCGCCAGCCGGGCTCGGTGCTCAAGCCGTTCATCTATTCGGCCGCGCTGGAAAAGGGTTTCATGACCAGCACGGTGGTCAATGACGCGCCCATCATCCTGGACCCGGCCACGACGGGCAACCAGCTCTGGGAGCCGAAGAACTATGGCGGCGGCTATGATGGCCCGATGACGCTGCGCAATGCGCTGGCGCGCTCGAAGAACATGGTCTCGATCCGGATCCTGCAGGATATCGGTGTGGACTATGCGCAGGACTACCTGGGCCGCTTCGGCATCCGCCCCGAGCGCAACCCGGCCTACCTGACCATGGCGCTGGGTGCTGGCAGCGTGACGCCCATGCAGATTGCCACCGGCATGGCCTCCTTCGCCAATGGCGGCTACCGGCTGGAGCCCTATCTCATCGACCGCATCACCGACACCACCGGACGCGAGGTGGCCAAGGCCAACCCGGTGCAGTCCGGCGACGAGAACGCGCTGATCATCGACCCGCGCAATGCCTTCCTGATGGACAGCATGCTGAAGACGGTGGCGCAGTCGGGTACCGCGGCGCGCGTGACGAAGGAACTGAAGCGCAAGGATCTGGCCGGCAAGACCGGTACCACCAACGATTCACGCGATGCGTGGTTTGCCGGCTATGCCACGGGTGTGGCGGGGGTGGCCTGGCTGGGCTACGACCGGCCGCGTTCGCTGGGCGAGCGCGAGACCGGTGGCGGTCTGGCGCTGCCCATCTGGATCGACTACCTGAAGGAAGTGCTGCCGGAGGTGCCGCAGAAGGAGCGCCCCGTGCCGCACGGCGTGGTGCAGGTCAACGGTGAATACTATCTGGATGAGGCGCAGCCCAGCAGCCCGGGCGTGAAGCGCGCGCTGGGCATTGCGGAGGACGGCCTGTCCTCCGACGTGAAGGATCTGAAGGACGCTCAGCAGACCAAGGACCAGATCTTCTGAGCGTTGATCGGTCAGTCCGTGAAACGGATGGCCGACAGATCGATGGGCTGGCCGGCGTGAAAACCGATCTCGTCGGCCACCAGATCCAGCAGCTCGCGGCCGCTGCGGGTGTCGATCCAGCCCTGCTCGCCGGGCCGGAAATGGAACCCGCCCCGTTTGGAAGCCACCCAGACCTCACCGGCCGCCTCGTGGCTGTTGATGACCATCTGCGACCGGTCCTCGAATTCGAGGGTGATGACATTGCCGGCACGGGTCACTTCCAGATCCATGTCGGCCGCTTCGGCCGCCGTCTCGATACCTTCGGTGAGAGCGTCCAGGACGACGTCCACCCGTTGCGAAAAGCTGTTTCCGCTCATGCTAGAGTTCTGTTCCCTGTTGTGACCGGGCCCGCCGTTGTCAGGCCCGGCGTGGATGAATCATGCGTGCTTCCATTTTAATCACTCCGCCGGCCCTCCTGCTGGCCGGTACCTGCCTGCTGGCCGGCTGCGGCCAGAAGGGCCCCCTGTATCTGCCGCCCGAACCCGTCATCGAGCAGGCCACCCCGGCCGTGACGATGCCCTCCCGCCAGGAAGACTCCGAGGCCACCCAGGGCACGGATGCCGTCACCTCCCCCCGGAAAGGAAACCGCGAATGAGCGCGACCGACGCGACCTTCAATACCCCCGACGGCTGGCTGTCGCGCAATGCCCAGGGCGAGCTGCTGGCGGGTGGCCTCAGCCTGCTGGCACTGGCCGGCGAGTACGGCACGCCCCTCTACGTCTACAGCCGGCAGGCCATCGAGGCGACCTGGCAGCGCTTTGCCCAGGCCCTGGCCGGGCGTGACGCCCACATCTGCTTTGCCGTGAAGGCCAATTCCAACCTGGCCATCCTGGGACTGTTCGCCCGGCTGGGGGCCGGCTTCGACGTGGTGTCGGGCGGTGAGCTGGCGCGGGTCATAGCAGCCGGCGGCGACCCGCGCAAGGTCGTGTTCTCGGGCGTGGGCAAGTCGGGCGACGAGATCCACCAGGCCCTGGCAGCCGACATCGCCTGCTTCAACGTGGAGTCGCTGCCCGAGCTGGAGCGCATCAACCAGATTGCCGGCGAGATGGGCAAGCGTGCCCCCGTGTCGCTGCGCATCAACCCGGACGTGGACGCGGCCACGCACCCCTATATCTCCACCGGGCTGAAGGAGAACAAGTTCGGCATCCCGCATAGTCAGGCGCTGGCAGCCTATCGCCAGGCGGCTGCCCTGCCCCACCTGCAGATCCACGGCATCGACTGCCACATCGGCTCGCAGATCACCGAGGGCTCGCCGTTCCTGGCGGCGCTGGATCGGGTGCTGGCCCTGGTGGATCAGCTGGAAGCCGAGGGCATCGCCATCGGGCATCTGGACCTGGGCGGCGGTCTGGGCATCCGCTACGACAACGAGACGCCGCCCACGCCGGAAGCGCTGATGCAGGCGCTGTTCGACCGCCTGACGCAGTGGCGTCCCGACGGGCTGCCGGGCGTGACCTTCGAGTTCGGTCGCGCGCTGGTGGGCAATGCCGGGCTGCTGCTGACCTGCCTGGAGTACCTGAAGGACAACGAGGGCCAGCATTTTGCGGTGGTGGATGCCGCCATGAACGACCTGATGCGGCCGGCACTGTACCAGGCGTACCACCGTGTCGAGGTGGTGAACCACGGAAATGCACCCGTGGTGACGGCCGACGTGGTGGGGCCAGTATGCGAGAGTGGCGACTGGCTGGCCCGAAAGCGCCCGCTGGCGCTGCCACCGGATGCGGTGCTGGCCATTCTGTCGGCCGGTGCCTATGGTTCCACCATGGCTTCCAACTACAACTCCCGCCCACGGCC
>ERZ772993.35-NODE-35-length-77903-cov-16.525897_pt1 | contig 77903 bp, 53 predicted proteins | sample MGYA00580670_ERZ772993 | MGnify/ENA primary metagenome ERZ772993 (study PRJEB29015, sample SAMEA2737936) | human oral metagenome | biome: human oral; feature: human-associated habitat; material: dental | place: China | collected 2136 ... | reverse complement strand
GATCTTGCCGTTGCCGCGCACCGGGCCATCCAGACGCTGCAGGTTGCAGTTGATGACGAAGATGAGGTTGTCGAGCTTCTCGCGGGCAGCCAGACCGATGGCGCCCAGCGATTCGGGTTCGTCCATCTCGCCGTCGCCGCAGAACACCCAGACCTTGCGGTTCGCGGTGTTGGCCAGACCCCGGGCATGCAGGTACTTCAGGAAGCGTGCCTGGTAGATGGCCATCAGCGGCCCCAGGCCCATGGAGACGGTGGGGAACTGCCAGAAGTCCGGCATCAGCTTCGGGTGCGGATACGACGGCAGGCCGTGGCCATCGACTTCCTGGCGGAAGTTGTTCAGCTGGTCCTCGGTGAGGCGTCCCTCGATGAAGGCGCGGCCGTACAGGCCGGGCGAGGAGTGGCCCTGGAAGTAGATCAGGTCGCCACCGTGGCCTTCGTGCGGTGCATGCCAGAAGTGGTTCATGCCGGCACCGATCATGGTGGCCAGCGAGGCGAACGAGGCGATGTGGCCGCCCAGGCTGCCGCCGTCGGGGGTTTCATGCTTGTTGGCACGCACCACCATGGCCATGGCGTTCCAGCGGATGAAGCTGCGGATGCGCTCTTCGTATTCGTGGTTGCCGGGCGAGCGGGCTTCCAGCGCGGGCGGGATGGTGTTCACATAGGCCGTGGTGGCCGAGAACGGCATGTCGCCGAACTGCCGCCGAGCGGTGTCCAGCAGCTGCTCCATCAGGTAGTGGGCGCGCTCGCGGCCCTCACGCTGAATGACCGCATCCAGAGCATCGAGCCACTCCCGGGTCTCGATCGGATCGGTGTCGGATGATTCGACGGGGTTGGGGGTGTTCTTTGCAGCTTCAGACATGCTGGCCTCTCACCGGAACGGAAACATGGATCCTCGGATTCTAAGTACGGTGGAATGGAAAGCAAGCCGAATTTCAAGGAACGATATCCCGCACCGCATCGCAAAATTCGCCGCAAGCGCGCAATTCCGTGGAAAATGGCGGTATGGCGCGGCCGCACGCCATCAACCGGCCGTTTCTTGCTGCAGCACAGCATGACCCTGATGACGACCTGCCCATGACGCCCGACGACGACGCGAACGCCACGCCCACCGAGGCCGGCAGCCTGACAGCAGCCCGGCGCGCCCCCCTGTCGAACATCCGCATTCCGTCCGACTGGCTGGCCTGGCGCTTTCTGGGACTGGCGCACATGGCGGGGCTGGTGCTGTTCATCGTGATGATGGCCGGTTTTCTCTGGTATGTGGGCCATATCGAACGACAGGAGCGGCAGACATCGCTTCTGCGCGACACCGACTGGGCCCAGCAGTCGCTGAAGCTGTCGTTGCGTGAGCTGCAGGCACACCTGGTTCGTCTGGCACCGCTGTGGCTGGCCGACCTGCGCCAGGGAGCCGGCAGCCGCACCACGCCCCAGACGGGTGACGACGAAGGAGCCGGTGCAGCCCAGAACCCTGCGGGCTTTCTGGCAAGCTACCCCCAGACCCGGTACGTGGCCCTGGTCACGCCCGAGGGACGTGTCCTTCAAGCCACCGTGGCCCAGGGCGCCATGATCGGCAACGGTCTGGAAGCCGGAGAGCCCACCCAGGATGGCGACACCCTGCTGCTGCCCGCCTTCCAGGACACGCCCGGTGCGTCGCCCCGACGCAGCGCCTGGCTGGCCAGCATGCAGTCGTGGCAACCCCGCTATTCGGCGCCGCTGCTGATTCCAGGCGGTGAGGTGGTGACCGAGCTGTACCTGCCCGTGGTGCAGGGGCGGCGTCTGGCGGCGGTGGCCGTGGCCGGTATCGGGCTGGAGCCACTGCTGGCAAACATGCTGCCCGAGAACCTGCGCGACCGCTATCGCTTCAGCCTGGTGGGGCCGCACGGCCGGCTGCTGGCCAGCACGGCCTCGGCACACCGCATCGACACGCGGGCAGCGCACCAGCTGCCACTGGACCCGCCGGGTGACGGCCTGATGCTGCGGGCCGTGGCCTACGAAGAACCCTCCCCTTCCCTGGCCGAACGGCTGACCCAGCTGGGGCTGTTCACGCTAGCCCTGACGTCGATCCTGTCGCTGATCCTGCTCTGGCGCAGCGCCCATGACCGGCTGCGGGCCGAGGGCGAACGCGACCGGCTGTTCGAACTGTCGCAGGACGTGTTCTGCGTGATCCGCCCGGACGGCACGCTGGTGCGCGGCAATCCGGCCTTCGTGGAGTATTTCGGCAAGGACCTGAGCAACACGCGCTTCTGGGACCATGTCTATCCGGAGGACCGGCTGGATGTGATCGAGGCCTTCACCACGCCCCAGGAACGCATCGGCCCTCTGGAGTGCCGGGTACGCTTTCGCAATGCCTGGCGCTGGTTGAGCTGGTCCATCAGCGTGGACTCGCGCTCGCCCGAATCGCTCTATTACGCGGTGGCCCACGACATCACCGGCCGCAAGCTGGTGGAGCAGGCGCTGACCACCGAGGCCACGTTCCGCCGCGCCATCGAGGATTCCATCAGTACGGGGCTGCGCGTGATCGACCACGATGGCCGCATCACCTACGTGAACCGGGCACTGTGCCAGATCCTCGGCTATCCGGCCGAAGAGATGGTGGGGCAGCTGCCGCCCTACCCCTACTGGATCCCCGAGGAACATGACCTCAACATGGCCCACCTGAACCTGACGATCTCGGGTGGGGCCCCCCCGTCGGGCCTGCAGACGCGGGCACGGCGCAAGGACGGCCGGATCATCGATGTTCGGCTGTATGTCTCGCCGCTGATCGACGACCAGGGCCAGCAGGCGGGCTGGATGGCCTCGGTGACCGACATCACCGAACCGAACCGGATCCGCGCCGAGCTGATCAATGCCCACGAGCGCTTCGAGACCGTGCTCAACCAGCTCGATGCCGCCGTCTCGGTGGTCTCGCCCCCGCCGCCCATCGTCCCCCTGAGCATCACCGCCCCGTCGACAGACGAACAGTCGCCGGCGCCCACGCCTTCCCGCCTGCTTTTCTGCAATTACCACTACCACGCGCTGTTCGGCGACGACATTGCCGGCCACCTGGCGCTGCTCAACGGCTGGCCGGTAGCGGACTCCTGGATGGGCGAAGAGGTCTATATCCCGCGCATCGACCGCTGGTTCGAGGTGCGGGTGCAGGTGATCCGCTGGGTGGATGGCCAGCCGGCACAGCTGGTGGTGGCCACCGACATCACGGCACTGCGCCCCATCCGTGAACGCCAGAAGCAGCAGGAAGAACAGCTGCAGCAGACGGCACGGCTGGTGACGATGGGAGAAATGGCCTCCTCCATCGCCCATGAGCTGAACCAGCCGCTGGCGGCCATCAGCAACTACGCACTGGGCCTGGCCAAGCGGCTTCAGCCCGGCAGCCCCGCACCGGCCGATCCAGCCATGGTGGACCAGACGCTGGACAAGATCGCCCGGCAGGCGCAGCGTGCCGCCTCGGTCATTCAGCGAGTGCGCAACTTCGTGCGTCGCAACACGGCCGAGCAACGCGACATCGCCGTGGACGAGATCCTGACCGAGTCGCTGGCGCTGGCAGAAATCGCCGCCAAGCGCTATGGCGTGGCCATCACCATCGACCTGGCCCCGGATCTGCCGCGCCTGTCGGCCGATCGCATCCTGATCGAGCAGGTCCTGCTGAACCTGATGAAGAACGCCATCGACGCCATGCGCGGACAGGACGATGCCGCACTGACGCTGCAGGTAAGCCGTACACGCGACAACGTGCTGTTTGCGGTGGCCGACCAGGGCCCTGGCATCCCCGAGGAGCAGCAGGAAAAAGTCTTCGAGGCCTTCTTCACGACCAAGCCTGAAGGCATGGGCATGGGACTCAACATCTGCCGCAGCATCATCGAGTCCCATGCCGGTCGGCTGTGGGTGGAAAGCAATCAGCCCCGGGGATGCATCTTCAAGTTCACGCTGCCGGTACACGAGGGGCCGGCACACGACGATACGGCACCTGCATGAGCGCCCGCCCTGCTGCATGATGGCCTCGCCCTCCCCCTTCCATCGACCGATCCGAAGGGCCGGCCTCATTCCCCAGTGCGGGATACGCGTTTTCCCGCAGTGGCAGCCCCGAGGATTGATCGATAATTCCCAAGGGACACCGGAAACCGCGATCCCGGTGCTCCTGGCCCCATGCCCATCATCTGAATAGACGACAGAACCATGAGCCCATCGAACGAAACCCCCTCCACCGCCCCTCCGCAGCCTGAAAGGTTCGTCTACATCGTCGATGACGACGAGGCCGTGCGCGATTCACTGCGCTGGCTGCTGGAAGGCAGCGGCTTCAACGTGCGCACCTTCCACAGCGCCGAGAGCTTCCTGAACGCCTACACGCCCGGACATTTCGCGGTGCTGATCCTTGACGTGCGCATGGGTGGCATGAGCGGCATCGAGCTGCACGACGAGCTGCTGCGCCAGCGCTATGACCTGCCGCTGATCTTCATGACCGGCCACGGTGACGTGGGCATGGCCGTGGCCCGCATGAAACTGGGCGCCGTGGACTTCCTGGAAAAGCCCTTCGACGACAAGCAGCTGATCAGCACGGTGGAGAACGCCTTCAGCCAGGCCCGCGTGAAACAGAACGATGCGCAGCGGCGCGAACAGCGCCAGGAACTGCTGGCCCGTCTGACCCCGCGCGAGCAGCAGGTGCTGGAGCTGATTGCAGCCGGCCGCCTCAACAAGCAGATTGCCGGTGACCTGAACATCAGTATCAAGACGGTGGAGGCACACCGCGCCAACATCATGGACAAGTTCGAGGTCCGCACCATGGCCGACCTGATGCGGCGCTTCCTGGGCAGCAGCCTGGACTGATCCGCAGACGAAAGCCGACAGGCAGCGCCCGGGCCCCACGGGGTCGGGGCATTGCTGCCCGGGCAGGCACGCCCCTTGCCCGGGATGCGTGCGTCCGGATTGAAGGCAAAGAAAAAGGGCCTGAATTCACTTTGAATTCAGGCCCTTGAATGGGTGGCGCGCCCGGCAGGATTCGAACCCACGACCCCTTGGTTCGTAGCCAAGTACTCTATCCAACTGAGCTACGGGCGCGACGCGGAACGCATAATAACATGAGATTCGGGTTTGTCACGTTGTTCGAAAGCTTTTCTGCAAACGATTGTTAAAACATGGCCAAATATCGGATTCTGGTCCGAAAGACGGGTGAAAGACACTCCTGAAAGGATCTCGCACAGCGTTTTCCCGGCCTTGCGCTCACGCTCACCCGTGCCTTCCAACTCCCCCGCCCGGGCGTCGATCCGGCTGCCAGCGTCTCCTGATAGCCGCACAAGGATGTAACGTTTTCTGAATCCGCCCCCCCTGGACAGGCCGTGTTCGGGCAGCTCATGTAGACTTCTAGACGTGTCGGCATGCCTCGGTGGCGAGGCATGTCGTCGGCATCCGAAGCGGCCGCCCGGCCCGCAGCGGCAGCCACCGCCGCACGACATGTGCAGCCCCCGAGTGCTCTGCTGCCCGGCTTCCTGCGCCTGGCACGCCGTCACGGATGCCGCAGATCATCACGTGAATCTTCGAAGGAAAGTGGTTTGAACCTGAACTGGAACGATCGCCCCCTGATCACGACCTCTACGCGCGGCGTGTTTGCCGAAGCCATTTCACCGTTCACCGACGACGGGACCCTGGATCTGGATGGCATCCGGGCCCAGATGGACTTCCTGGTCGCCTGCGGTGCAAGTGGCGTGCTGCTGCTGGGGGCCGGCTCCGAGGCCGACAAGCTCACCAACGACGAACGCCTTTCGGTGGTCCGTGCCGGCATCCGGCACCTGAACGGCCGCATCCCGGCCATCGTCGACATCTCCTCGTCGGGCATCGACAACCTGGCACTGCTGGGCCGGCGGGTGATGGACGCAGGCGCAGCCGGCGTGCGCATCAGCCCCGATGTGACGCTGCGCACCGACGAGGACATCTACAACTATTTCGAGCGCGTCAGCGAGCGGCTGGGCGAGATCCCCTGGATCCTGCACGACCAGCCGGCCGTCACTGGCGTCACCATCGCCTCGTACCTGCTCATCCGCATGCTGCAGGACTTCGAGCGTCTGGTGGGCATGTGCCAGGGCCTGGGCTCGGGTCTGGACAAGGCCGAGGCGCTGCGCGATGCCGAGACCAAGGGGGTGCGCCGCCTGGCCCTCTTCGAGGGCAACGACGGGCTGCATTTCCCGCAGGCGCTCGACCGCACGGTGGATGGCGCCTTCAGCGCGTTTGCCTACCCCGAGGCGCTGATCAAGCTGCAGGAACTTTTCGAGGCCGGCAAGCGTGAAGATGCCGAGGATGTCTTCGACGCCTACCTGCCACTGATGCGCCATCAGAAGCAGCTGGTCATCGGCCCGGCCGTGGTCAAGCAGCTGCTGAAGGTGCGGGGCGTGATCCGCAGCGCCCGGCTGCGTGAACCGGCCCGTCGGCTGGACGAGGCCGAGGAGCAGGACATCGAGCGTCTGGTGCGCCGGATGGAGCGCCGCACGCGGCAGCTGGGCATCGGCCTGCCCACCCCCTGGCCGCAGCGCTCGGGCAGCTGAGCCCTGCCCTCAGTGCCCTTCGCGGGGCGGATGCGATGAACCGGCAGCCTGCCGGCCTGCGGCACCCTTCGGTGCCGCGTTTTCCTTCACCGCCTTGCCCGAGGGCTGCCCATCTCCCTTCGCCCGGGTTTCATCGGCAGCCTTCTCGTCGCCATCCAGGCGCACCTGCACGTGGCGGGTCACGCCATTGGGCCCCGGAAAGTCCTGGAACAGCGCCTTCACCATCAGCGGCACGGCGTTGTTCAGGGCGCCATCCTCGGAATCCGACACGACCGAGCCTTCATAGAGGCGAGCCGGCCGCCCCGGCAGCGGCTTCGTGCCCGTCAGCGCCAGCTTGACCTGCTTGCGGTAGATGGTGCGCTGGTAGGTCGAATAGCCCACCAGATCATAGCCATACATCGGCACCGTCTCCCAGTAGGTGACGACCTGGCCGTTGGCGTCGGTCCGCTGATGCGCCACCTGGCGATAGCCCTGGAAGACATAGGCATAGTTGGGCTGGCTGTAGTTGACCGGCCGGCCGCTGTCCACCGAATAGTCCAGCGTCACGTCCACGTCCGGACGGCTGCTGCCGGTTTCCTTCAGGCCGTGCGCCCGCAGCTGCTCGCGCACCAGCGCGGCATAGGTCTGGTATTCAAGACTGTTGGCCTGGTCCGCATCGGGCTTGAAGCGGAAGCTCAGCCCCTGCAGGGCCGGTTCCTGCTGGTGGTAGGCCGTGACCTCGGCGCCAAAATAGGTGGCGCACCCGCCCAGCAGCAGCGCGCCGGCCATCGTGGCTACCAGCCCCAGCCGGCGCCATGCGCCCGACCGTGCCATCGGAATATGCTGCATCGACTGTCGCTCCATGGATTCTTCCCTCTGCACAATCATAACGGGGCTCCGCCCCGATGGCGGCGGATAACCCGGACGTATCCCCCGGCCCATCCGGCGCGGCACGTAACCATCGGAGGCAGAACCCGCCCCCGGACACCAGCAGTCCGTGCCGGGCCCTGAAACGGGTATCGGGCCCGTGACGTTGACCCGCACGCCCGCCACGCCCTACGCCGCTGGCCAGGAAGGCGCCGGGAGCCTGAGCCTGAGCCTGAGCCTGAGCCTGCTCCTGCCCTGCCCCGGCATCCGGAATCCAGTGCCCAGTGCCCAGTGCCCAGTGCCCAGCATCATGGTCATGTCTGCCTGCCGCCCTGGCCAGGTTCTGGTAATCTCGTTCCAGTCCTTCTTTCAGAAACGCCCCGACGCCAGACGCGCCCGGGACGTCAGGCCGGACGGCTGCCGCAAGGATCCATCCCGCCCCTTTTCACGATTCCCACCCGATTCACCATGGCCGACTCGCTCACCAACGCCACCAAGCCCACCAAACCCAGCGCCTCGCGCGTCATCGAGGTCCACCAGTACCATGCGCTGCGCCCGGGCCCGCGCCTGCTGGTGATGGGCGGCGTTCATGGCAACGAGACGGCCGGGCCCATCGCCATCCGGCAGATCCTGGCGGAATTCGCCGAGGGCCGTCGCATCCTGCATCGCGGCACCCTCACCTTCGTGCCGGTCGCCAATCCGGTGGCCTGGGCTGCCGGCCGCCGCGAGGGCGACCGCAACCTGAACCGCGACTTCCGCCCCAGCCTGTCGCCCGAGAACGTCGAGGATCGCATCGCCACCCGGCTGGGACCGATCCTGGCCAGCCACGACGTGCTGGTGGACCTGCACACCTTCTCGGCGCCGGGCGAGCCCTTCGTGTTCTTCGGCCCCGCCGACAACCAGGAGGAGCTGGAACCTTTCAGGCGTTCGGCCGAGGAAGAGCGCCTGGCGCAGGCCATCGGCCCCCGGCGCCTGGTCTATGGCTGGCTGGCCGCCTACGCCAAGGGCGTGCGCCGTCGCCAGAACGGCAGCATCTCCTACGGCATCGGCACCACCGAATACATGCGTGCCCATGGCGGTTACGCCGTCACGGTGGAATGCGGTCAGCATCTGGATCCGGAGGCACCGGCCGTGGCGCGTACCGCCATCGACAATGCGCTGCGTCTGCTGGACATGGGTGGATTGCTGCCCGAGGATGGCGCGCCTCCGGCAACCTGCCATGACCATGACACACCACATGCAGCCGACCCCTCACCGGATTTCTCCCGCAGCGAGTTCACCCCGTCGTCGAACGACCAGGCCGCCCGCTTCGAGCTGATCGAGCTGTACGATGTCTTTGATCGACACGCCACCGGCGACCGTTTCGCCCGCGACTGGCGCTCGTTCGATCGTGTGGCGGCCGGCGAACCCATTGCGTTCCGTGCCGACGGCCTGCCGCTGACGGCGCCGGAAGATGGCTACGTGGTGTTCCCCAACCCGGGAACCCCGCCGGGACGGGAATGGTTCTACTTCGCCCGGCCGGGTCGGCGGCTGCTGCGCTGACCACCTGCGCCGTCAAAAGGGGACTGCACACCTGAAGCCAAGACTCCTGGAATCGAGGCCCTCCTGACGCCAAGCCCCTGGATGAGGGCCCTCGCAGGCACTTCAGGCGTACTGTCGGCGGCCTCATGAACAACCGGCGCTCCCGCAGCAGAACGCTCTCCAGCCCCCACAAGACGGCCGTATCGACGCAGCGGTCCCCGATTACTGCTCGGCACGCATGACCGGACCTGGGGCATCCCTCACTCGGACAGGCCGAATCGCCCGTCCGGGTCAGCGGCATGCGCGATTTCCACGGGTCGGATCGGCGGGATGTCCAGGCCCTTGATGCGGTTGAACTCGTCCACCATCGCGGCGGCCCAGAGGCCGTTCCAGACCGTTCCGGCGTGGCCGTCGCCGATGACGGCATTCCAGGGTTCATCGCCCTGCGTGACGCCCACCTCGCGCTTGCCGAACAGCTTCACATGCTTGTAGGCCGGCTGGCCATCGGTTTCACGCGCGCCGAACCAGTGCCGGAAGAAGGCCCGGTCGTCGAAGAAATGCACGCCCTTCGTGCTCTCGGCGATCTGACGCAGGCGCTGGTCGTAGGCATCAAGCACGGCAGCAATGTTGGTCAGCTCCTGCGCATTGCGGAAGCTGGCGTGCAGCGGCGGCCAGTCGACGTTGTTCAGGATCCCCACCAGGATGATGTCCAGCGCCGGGTCACGGGCCTTCAGCGCGGACACGGCCTGGGCCACCTGATCGGCACAGGCCTGCACCCGGGCCAGATTGTCGGCATCCGCCCCCGTCTTCGCAAAGGCCTGCAGGTCCTCGCGCTTGCCCAGGCTGTTGATGCCGATGCGGATCAGCACCACCGATGGCACGTCCTTCCAGCCTTTCGGATCACGGGCCATCTCGGCCAGCAGGCCGGGCACCTGCCCGAAGGTGGGGTTGTTGAGCGCGCCGCAGGTCGCGCCACTGAAGGCGAAGTTGTAGCGGAAGTCTTCCTTGTGCTGCCGCACCAGGCTACCCATCACGTTGCGTCGCAGCCAGGCGCCGGCCCCGCTGCTGCCCACCTCACCGAAAGGCCCCTGATCGATGTCGCGGGGACGCAGCCTGCCGAGGATCTCGGTCCACTGCCAGGTACTGGCCTGCTGCGCCCCACCGCGCGCTTCGGGTGTGCCGTAGTGCAGCGACACCGCATCGTGGAAGGAATGACTGTCGGAGTCACCCAGAACGGCCAGGCGCAGTTTCGGGCTGACCGGCTTTCCGCCATTGAAGGAAGACATGTGCTCCGGACTCCTGCTGTCGGTGGCCACACCACCAGGAGGGGTACCGACGTGGCTGCGCTGGACAGCGGCCGGCGGATCGCTGTTGGGGGTGCAGGCAGCCATGCTCATACCAGCACCGATGCTCAGAAGCAACACCCTCAGCATCATTTTACTGAAAATATGTGACAAATGTTCAGAGGCGCGACGGTGAACAGTCACGCTAGCATTGGCGGATCGGGCAGGCTGCGTTCCCGTTGTGTCGGCCGATGCGTCGCAAAAGGTACGCTGCCTGCCACTGGCCCCATGTTCAAAACCGATCATGCGTCTATAGATTGCTTGTTGGAATGAATCACCTACCCTCAGGGGAGGACTGAAACCATCCGGCATCTTTCTCATCCAACCGGATTCTCGCACCTGTGGCTTCCATCTCGATCAAGCTTCCCGCCAAACTGACCACGGCCCTGGCAGCGCGCCAGCGGCAGGACGAACCGCGGCGTGTCCCCTGGCTGGCCGCCTGGATACTGGCTGACCACCGCATCGGCGGCGGCACGCTGCCCGGCGGGCTGGGCGACACCGCCAGCCTGCTGGCACTCGCGCGCCAGCACGTGGACAACGGACGCGACACTTGGGAAGGCGAGACCGGGCTGGCGCTGTTCGTCGAGGAGGCCAAGCCGACCGTGCTGTCGGCCGATACCGACGCCATGAACGCCATGCCTGTTGGGCATGATGCCATCCCGGCCGATACCGAATCGTCGACGCCCCGTAAAAAGGCTGACATTTCGCTGCATTTTGTCGGCGAAGACGTAACCATCAGCTCGCCCAGCGGCCGCTACGATGCCATGGCGCTGCATGGATGGCGGCGGCTGCTGCGCCACCTGCTGATCGAGCTGGTGCTGCAGAGCCCGCAGCCGCTGTGCCAGTTCTCCAATCTGGCCACCAGCATCCAGCCGCTGGTGCTTCAGACCTGGTCCGGTCCCACCGACGGGGACGCACGCCTGCCGCAGGCCACCGTCATCGAGCGCTTCGACCTGCAGTGCCGCCGCCACCCCGATGCCACGGCGGTGCGCATGCCCGGCACGCCCGGCGTCACCTGGAACTACGAGACCCTGCGCGAGATCTCGCTGCGCCACGCCGCCCGCCTGCAGGCGCTGGACGTGGGTGCCGGCGACCACGTGGCCATGCTGCTGTCGCGCCGGCCCGAAGCCATCGCCCTGATGCTGGGCATCCTGCGCCTGGGCGCCGTCTATGTACCCATCGACCCGGCCAGTCCGGAACAACGGCTGTCGCTGATGCTGGAAGACAGCCAGCCCACGCTGCTGCTGGTGGATGCGCACACCCAGCCCCACCAGCTGGCGCTGGCCAAGGCGCGCGGCGTTCCGACACTGGACATCGACTGCCTCGACAGCGACAGCGGCGACACCGATACGCTCGTGGGATTCGACGCGGTTCCCCGCCTGTCGGAACGGGTCTCCGAGCAGGATCTGGCACGATACGGCAGCCCTGCCCGGCAGCCCGCCTACGTGATGTACACCTCCGGTTCCACAGGCACCCCCAAGGGCGTGGTCATCCCCCATCGGGCCATCGTCCGGCTGGTCTACCGCCAGTATTACGCGCCGCTGGGCCCCAAGGTGGTGATGCTGCACGCAGCACCGCTGGCCTTTGATGCCTCGACGCTGGAGATCTGGGGACCACTGCTCAATGGCGGCACCTGTGTCGTCCATCCGCAGGCCATCCCCTCCGGGGCCGGTCTGGCCGAGACCATCCGCACCGAACGCGTCAACACCGCATGGCTGACGGCCGCACTCTTCAATCGCATCGTTGACGAGAACCCGCTGCACCTGCAGGGTCTGCGCACGCTGATGACCGGGGGCGAGGCGCTGTCGCCCCGTCATGTGCGCCGGGCACTGCAAACGCTGCCCGGACTGCAGCTGATCAACGGTTACGGCCCCACCGAGACCACCACCTTCGCCGTCACGGGGCCGGTGTCCGAACACGATCTGGACAGCCACGCCACCGTGCCGCTGGGCCGCCCCATCAACTGGACCTACGTGCGCGTGCTGAGCCCACTGGGCGACGCCGTTCCCCCCGGCCTGACCGGCGAGCTCTACATCGGCGGCCCAGGCGTGGCCCTGGGCTACCTGAACCGTCCGGATCTCACGAAGGAGCGCTTCGTCACCGACCCGTTCGGTGGTCCCCACGACACGCTCTACCGTACCGGCGACGCCGTGCGCTGGCTCGACGACGGCCGCCTGGAATACCTAGGCCGGCTGGATGGCCAGCTCAAGATCCGCGGCTTTCGCATCGAACCGGGCGAGATCGAGGCCGTACTGGCCAGCCATCCGGCCGTGGCCAATGCCGCCATCACCGACGAATGTCCGCCCAATGGCGAGCGCCGCCTGGTGGCCTGGCTGGTGGCGGCCGCCGGCCAGACACTGCCCGATGACGACGCCCTGCGCGACCACTGTCGCCAACGCCTGCCCATCTACATGATGCCCGCACGTTTCGTGGCTGTCCCGCAACTGCCGATCACGCTGAACGGCAAGCTGGACCGCCGCGCCCTGCAGGCCATGGAGACCAAAGACGCAACACTCGTAAATACGGCCGACGCCGGTTTTACAGAAGACACGAAGGTTACAGACAGTGACGTAACCAGAGATGATACAGATCTTGCACATTCAAACCAGGGTAAACGCGAGATCGCCGCATCGGCTGCGTCATCGACACCACACCCCGTATCCAGTGCGCCTCGCACGACCGAGACGCCCCCTCGCCCTGAGAGCCAGGCAGATACCGGCAGCCAGGCCCTGACGCCCGCACTCAAGCGCCGGCTCGAACAGCGCATCATCGCGCTGCTTGAGCCCATCCTGGCCATCCGGGGCCTGCGTGCCCACGACAACTTCTTCGAGGTGGGGGGATCGTCGCTGCTGGCCGCCCAGGCCCTGGAAGCCCTGCAGCAAACCTTCGGACCAGCCATCGGCATCGAGGACTTCTTCGGCACCCCCACGGTGACGGCCTTTGCCGCACGCATCGCGGAAGGCCTTCCGGCCGCCGAGCTGCAGCGCATCCTGCAGCCTGGCGGTGACACAACCAGTGCCGGGCACGCATCCCATCAGGTCCATACAGACACGGCCTCACATGCCGGAATGCATCCGGACGGCCAGGCTGCCCCTGGTACGGATGACAGCGCTCCGCATGCTGCCCGCGCAGGTCAGGCTCATGCCGCCCCCCCGACAGACGAGGACGAACGCGCCATCGCCATCATCGGCATGGCAGGCCGCTTCCCGGGGGCGGCCAGTATCGAGGAACTCTGGCAGAACCTGATCGCCGGCCGTGACGGCATCCGTCATTTCCGGCCCGAGGAACTGGATCCCTCCCTGCCCGCCAGCCTCACCGGCGACCCCGACTACGTGGCGGCACGCGGCGTGCTCGACGACGTGGCGCGCTTCGATGCTGCCTTCTTCGGCATCGGCCCGCGCGAAGCCGAGCTGATGGACCCGCAGCAACGCATCTTCCTGGAACTGGCCTGGCAGTGCCTTGAGCAGGGCGGACAGGCCCCGCGCGACGGCGACCGTCAGATCGGCGTCTTCGCCGGCATGTACAACGCCACCTACTTCCAGCGCCACCTGCAGCACTACCCGGAAAAGATCGCTGCCCTGGGCGAATTCCAGGTGATGCTCGACAACGAGAAGGACTACATCGCCACCCGCACCGCCAACCGGCTGGACCTGCGGGGACCCGCCGTCTCGGTGCACACCGCCTGCTCCACCTCGCTGGTGGCCATCGTCCAGGCCGTACAGGCGCTGCGCGCCGGTCAGTGCCGCATGGCTCTGGCCGGGGGCGCTGCCGTCACCGCGCCGGTCAACAGCGGCTACCGCCACGAAGCCGGCTCGATGCTCTCGCCTGACGGTGTCACCCGCAGCTTCGATGCCGATGCCCAGGGTACGGTGTTCTCCGATGGTGCCGCCGTGGTGCTGCTCAAGCGCCTGGCTGACGCCCGCCGCGACGGCGACACCGTCTACGCCGTCATCCGTGGCGTGGGCATCAACAACGACGGCGGCAACAAGGCCAGCTTCACCGCAGTCAGCGTGGAAGGCCAGCATGCCGTCATCCGCGCGGCCCTGGACGACGCCGGCGTGCCCGCCCGCAGCATCCAGGTCGTGGAAGCACACGGCACCGCCACCCCCATGGGTGACCCGGTGGAGGTGCGCGCCCTCACCCGTGCCTGGCGCGAAGAGACCCAGGACACCGGCTTTGCCGTGCTCAGCTCGCTCAAGAGCTACATCGGTCACACGGTCATCGCGGCCGGCGCGTCGGCCACCATCAAGACGGTGATGGCCCTGCAGCACAGCCTCATCCCCGGCACCCTGCACTTCAGGAAACCCAATCCCGGCCTGCAGCTGGAACAGAGCCCGTTCCGGGTCACCGCCGAGCCCACGCCATGGCCCGCCACCCCCGGCACGCCACGACGCGCGGCCATCAGCGCCTTCGGCGTGGGCGGCACCAACGCCCACATCATCATCGAGGAAGCGCCGGCCGATCTGGCGCTCGGTGCCCCTGCAATCGGTACCGCGCAGGCGGCTGCCGCCCCGTCCGGCCACACCGACGAAGCTCCGCTCGCCTTCCTGCCGCTCAGCGCACGCACGCCCACAGCCCTGGCCACCCAGCGTCGGCAGCTGGCCGAGCACCTGCGCCGGCTGCAGGCAACGCAAGCCCGGACAGGGGCGGCTGACGATCCTGCCGGCAAGCATGACGCGACGCGCGCCAGCCAGGACGCAGATCCGTTCCTGTCAACGGCGCTTGCCAACTTGAGCGACATCTCGTTCACACTGGCCCATGGCCGCAGTCCGCTACCGCATCGCCAGTGCGTGCTGGCCCGGACGCTCGACGAGGCCATCGCCGCGCTGGAAAACGACAACGCTCCCGACCACATCCATGCAACGGCGGCGGCCCAAGGCCCCCTGGTCTGGCTCTTCCCCGGCCAGGGGGCCCAGTACGCGGCCATGGGTCGCCAGCTCTATGAACAGGAGCCCGTCTTTGCCCGTGCCTTCGACGAAGTGGTCGATGCCATCGGCTCACTGCCCGGTGCCAACGGCCATCCGTGGCTGAACACGCTCATCCAGGGTGCAGGCCAGTCCGCCGAGAACAGCGGTCTGCCAAGCGACGGACAGCCCACGTTCCATGGGCCGGACACGGCCATCGACGGGCGTTCACGCCCGGATGGACACACGTCCGGTGAACATCCGGCCACGTCGGACGCAGCCCCTTCGTCGGGCGATCTTCCATCGGGCCGCACGGCCGGGCAGCCCGAAACGAGCGCAGCCCCTCTGACCGAGGCCCGCCAAGGCGGTGCCGACCTGCGCGCGCTGGTCTTTCACGGCAGCGAGGCCGATCTGGCCCAGACAGCACTGACCCAGCCGGCCCTCTTTGCCATCGAATACGCACTCGCCCGCTGGTGGCAGCACCAAGGGCTGCTGCCCGACCTGCTGGTAGGTCACAGCCTGGGCGAATTCACCGCCGCCGTCATCGCGGGCGTGATGCCGGTGGCTGACGCTGCCCGCCTGGTGGCCCTGCGCGGCCAGTTCATCCAGGCCTTGCCGGCCGGTGCCATGCTGGCCGTGCGGCAACCGGCTGCCGAGGTGGCACCGCGACTGACCTCGGAGCTGTCGATCGCCACCATCAATGCACCCGAAGCCTGTGTGGTGGCCGGCCCCGAAGCCGCCATCGACGCGCTGGCACGACAGCTGGAAGCCGAAGGCATCGCCAACCAGCGGCTGAAGACCTCGCATGCCTTCCATTCGGCCATGATGGAGCCGGCCGTCTCACCCTTCGAGCGGGCCGTGTCCCGGGTCCGTCTGTCGGCCCCGAGCATTCCCATCGTCTCGGGCCGGACCGGCCGACCGCTGACCGATGCCGAGGCCACCGACCCGCACTGGTGGGCAACCCAGCTGCGCGACACCGTGCGCTTTGCCGATGCCGTGCAGCATGTACTGGCCGAAAGCCCCGACAGCATCTTCCTGGAAGTCGGTCCGGGTCGCATTCTGGGCAACCTGGTGCGCCGTGCCGCCCCGGGGCGGAAGGCGCCTGCCTGTGTCGCCAGCCTGGAGTCGGCCGATGACGAGGTGAGGTCGCTTGCCCGCGCCCGCGCCCGGATGTGGTGCCTGGACCGCCTGCCGGCAGCCAGCCTCGCACCGGTCCAGGGGCGGCGCATTCCGCTGCCCACCTACCCCTTCGAGGGCAAACGCTACTGGCTGGATGCACCAGCCGCTGACGGAGGCATCGCCAGCATACCGCCTGCAGCACACGCCACCTCTGGCGAGGCCGGCGCGGTGCCCGTGGCAGCCACACCGTCTTCCAGCCCTGCACCGACGCCCACCCGGACAGACTCCCCCCTGGCCAGCCCGGGACTTCCCGTCGGGGGCGGCCTGCCGCTTGCCCGGTCTTCCACGCCAATGGCCGTATCCGTACCCGGCACCGACCATCAGGGCCTGATCACGGCGGCCGCAGCCGCCATCGGCGCGCTGCGTGCCGCCCTGCAGGTGCGTGCCGGTCAGTCGACGCATGCCGCAATGCCTCCCGGTACAGGCCCGGACGCCGCTGCTACCCATCATGCCCCGGGCAGCCCCGTTCTGGCCCATACCACAGCGGACACCTCGTCCCTTTCAGAAAAAACGAACCTCCTCAAGCAGCACACGCACACCATGAGCACCAACGATCGCCAAGCGAGATTGCATCAGGAACTGGCCGATACCATTGATGAAGTCTGCGGAATCACCGTCGGCCCCGAGGGCCGCGACAGCGCCTTCGTCGACCTGGGACTGGACTCCCTGCTGCTCACCCAGCTGGCCCTGCAGATCAAGCGCCACTTCAACGCGCCCATCAGCTTCCGCCAGCTGATGACCGACCTGCCCAGCCCCAACGCCGTCGTCCAGCACCTGGACAGCATCCTGCCGGCCGATGCCGCCGTGGCCGCCCCCGCCACGGACAGTGCCGTCGCCGCGGCCCCTCAGCTTCCGGCCGCTACTGCACCAACGGCTCTGCCTCAGACCGCCTCGGGCATGCCCGCCCAGGCCTCGCTGCTGGCCCCGCTCGCCCCGGCAGGCGCGGTCGATAGCGTCTCGCACCTGCTCAGCCAACAGCTGCAGCTGATGGAAAACCAGCTGCGCCTGCTGACTGGCCAGCCCGCCATGGTCGCGCCCGCCCAGGCCGTCATCACCGCCACCGATGCCCCGGTCGCCAATCCGCCGGCCGGCACTCCTGCTGCTCCTGCAGTTGCCGCTTCGGGCAGCACCGATGCCGACGAGCGTCCCACCGATGATCCGAAGCGCGCCTTCGGTGCCATCGCCCGCATCTACCGCCAGCAGCACGACGCACTCACCCCGCGCCAGGAAGCCCGGCTCGATGCCTTCATCAAGCGCTACGTCGACCGCACCCGCGCCTCGCGCGACTACACGCAGAAACATCGCCCACACTCGGCCGACCCGCGCGTCGTCAACGGCTTCCGCCCGCGCCTGAAGGAGATGATCTACCAGATCGTCATCGAGCGCTCCAAGGGCTCGCACCTGTGGGATCTGGACGGCAATGAGTACGTCGACGCCCTGAACGGCTTCGGCATGAGCCTGTTCGGCTGGCAGCCCGACTTCGTGCTCGACGCCGTGCGTCGCCAGCTCGACCTCGGCTACGAGATCGGCCCGCAGCATCCGCTGTCCGGCCCCGTCACCGAGCTGGTCTGCGAGATGACCGGCTTTGACCGTGCCGCACTCTGCAACACCGGCTCCGAAGCCGTCATGGGCACCGTGCGCATCGCCCGCACCGTCACCGGCCGCGAGCGCATCGCCGTCTTCGCCGGTTCCTACCACGGCATCTTCGACGAAGTGATCGTGCGTCTGGGTGCCCGGGGTCGTGCCATGCCGGCCGCCCCCGGCATCATGCCCAACACCGCCGCCAACGTCGTCATCCTCGAATATGGCGAGCCCGACGCCCTGCAATGGGTGCGTGACAACGCCGACAACCTGGCCGCCGTGCTGGTCGAGCCCGTGCAGAGCCGTCGCCCCGACCTGCAGCCGCGCGAGTTCCTGCACGAGCTGCGTCGCATCACGGCCGAATCCGGCTCCCTGCTGATCTTCGACGAGGTGGTCACCGGCTTCCGCACCGGCCCCGGCGGCGCCCAAGCCCACTTCGACGTGCGCGCCGACCTGGCCAGCTACGGCAAGGTCATCGGCGGCGGCTTCCCCATCGGCATCATCGCCGGCAAGCGCCAGTACATGGACGCCCTGGATGGCGGCGCCTGGCAGTATGGCGACGACTCGATCCCCACCGTCGGCGTCACCTACTTCGCCGGCACCTTCGTGCGGCACCCGCTGGCGCTGGCCGCTTGCCACGCGGTACTCTCGTACCTCAAGGAAGCAGGACCCGAGCTGCAACGCAAGCTCACCGAGACCACCACGAAACTGGCCGATTCGCTCAACGCCTTCTGCCAGGAGCACGGTGCCCCCATCGCGGTCAAGCACTTCGCGTCGGTCTGGCGGATCGTCTTCACCGAAGACCATCCGTACCAGGACCTGCTGTTCGCCATGATGCGCAGCCGCGGCATCCACATCCTGGACAACTTCCCGTGCTTCATGACCACGGCGCACAGCGAGGCCGATATCGAAGCCATCCGCAAGGCCTTCTGCGACTCGGTGCTGGAGCTGCAGGCCGACGGTTTCCTGCCCGGCAAGCCCGTGCAGAATGCCGCCGACACGTCCTCCAGCTTCGACCCGACCAAGCCTCCGGTTCCGGGAGCCCGCCTCGGGCGTGACGCCCAGGGCAAGGCCGCCTGGTTCATCGCCGATCCCGACCGGCCCGGCTGCTACATGCAACTGAAGACCAGCGTCTGACACACATAACCACAAGAAGGCATCGACGGACATCACCTGACCCGCCCCCTGGCCAGGGTGTCCGTCGAGATGACGCCCCATTCCACCAGAGAGAAAAGCCATGAGCCACGAATCCATTCACTCACACCCGCTGCCCGCCGGCCTGGTGGGCGTGGCGGTGGATTTCGACCCCTTCGCGGCCGACCACGCTGCCGCAGCCATCGAACAGGTCATCACGCCCACCGATGCCCAGCGCGAAGTCTGGCTGGCCGACCATCTGGGCCGCGAAGCCTCACTGGCCTACAACGAAGCCGTCGAGCTGGACCTGCGCGGCCCGCTCGACGATGCCGCCGTCACCCGACTGCAAGGCGCCTGCCAGGCCGTTTACCGGGCCCACCAGGCCCTGCGTGCCGTCTTCAGCGACGACGGCTCCGAAATGCTGGTGCAGCCCGCCGACGCGGCCCCGCTCGTCTTCGATGTGGTGGATCTGCGCATGCAGGACGAATCAACCCGCAACCGGCGCCTGGCCGACTGGCGCCAGCAGGTGGTCACCGCCCCCTTCGACCTGTGCAAGGGTCCGCTCTTTCGTGCTCACCTGCTGCGCCTGACCGAACAGCATGGCGTGCTGCTGCTGGCCGCCCACCACCTGGTCTGCGACGGCTACTCCTTCGGCATCGTGCTGCGTGACCTGGCGCGCGCCATGCGAGGCGAACCGCTGGCCTCGTCTGCCTACGCCGACTACGCCGCCGACGAAGCCCGCTTTGCCGGCAGTGCCGAAGCGGATGCCAACGTGCATTTCTGGACCGGCCGCTACGCCAAGGACGTGCCTGTCACCGACCTGCCCACGGACCGCCCGCGCCCGGCCCGTCGCCAGGTCGCGGCCAACCGCATCGACCACCTCATCCCGGCCGCCGACTTCGAGCGCCTGCAGCAGGCAGCCCGCAGCCTGCGCATCAGCCTGTTCTCACTGCTGCTGGGCGGCTTCGAGCTGCTGATGTCGCGTCTGACCGGCAGCGCCGACGTGGTGGTGGGCGTGCCCGCCGCCGGCCAGATGGCAGCCGAACTGCCCGACATCGTCGGCCACTGCGTCAACCTGCTGCCGGTGCGTGGTCGCATCGACACGGAAGTCACCGCCGCCGACTGGCTGGCCGGCGTGCAGCGGGAGCTGCTCGACGCCTTCGACCACCAGCGCTTCACCTTCGGTACGCTGCTGCGCCACCTGGCGCTCCGGCGCGATCCGTCCCGGCTGCCGCTCGTGTCGGTGATGTTCAACCTCGACCAGCGACTGGATCCGGCACTCACCGCACTGCCCGGCTTTGACACCACCATCCACCCGGTGGCCCGTCGCTTCGAGAACTTCGAGCTGTTCTTCAACCTCACCCCGCTGGACACCGGCCTGCGCATCGAGTGCCAGTTCAGCACGGCGCTCTTCGACGATGCCAGCATCCAGCAGTGGCTTCAGAGCTATGCCGCCCTGCTGACAGGCATCGCACAGGACCCGCAGCGCCTCGTCGGTCACTTGCCCGCACTGGATGCCGACCAGAAGGCGCAGCTGGCTCGCTGGAACCAGACGGAGCATGAACAGGGTCTGGGCCGCACCCCGGTGGCCCTGCTCGACCGCATCGGCATCACCCAGCCCCGGAAGATAGCCCTGGCCGACGCCCGTCACCAACTCAGCTACCGCGCCCTGCTGGATGCCAGCCACCAGCTGGCCCTACGCCTGCAGGAGTACGGCGTGGGCCCCGACAGCCGCGTGGGTCTGTGCCTGACCCGTGGCGTGGCCATGGTGGTGGCCCAGTGGGCCGTCTGGCGCACCGGTGCCGCCTACGTACCGCTTGATCCGCACTTCCCGCAGGACCGCCTGTCCTACATGGCCGAAGACGCGGGTCTGGCACTCGTGATGGCCGATGCCGAGACCGTCGAGGTCTGTCAGCAGTTCGGCTGGCCGGCCGAGCGCACGCTCACCATTTCGGCCGACGATCTGATCCGGGATCTGCCCGCCAGTGGCGAGATCGAAAAGCGTCTGGACCTGTCCCGCCCCGAAGCAGCGGCCTACGTCATCTACACCTCCGGTTCCACCGGCAAGCCCAAGGGCGTGGCCGTGCCACATCGCGCTGCTGCCAACCTGTTGCTGTCCATGCAGCGCAAGCCCGGCATCCGTGCCAGCGACCGACTGCTGGCCGTCACCACGCTGTCCTTCGACATCGCTCTGCTGGAGCTCATCACCCCGCTGATCGCCGGCGGCACCGTCCACGTGGCCGACCGTGACGACACCGGTGACGGCCATCGTCTGGCCGAACGCCTGCAACAATGGAACATCACCGTCATGCAGGCCACCCCGGGCACCTGGCGCCTGCTGCTGGCCGCCGACTGGCAACCGCCCGAGGGCTTCCGTGCCCTGGTGGGTGGCGAACCGCTGCCGCTGGACCTGGCGCGCGATCTCACTGCGCTGCCGGTCACGCTGTGGAACATGTACGGCCCCACAGAGACCACCGTCTGGTCCACCTGCTGGCAGGTTCCGCCGCAGCCGTCGTACATCCGCATCGGCGGCCCCATCGACAACACCCGCATCCACATTGTCGACGCCCATGGCCAGGAAGTGCCGGTGGGGGCAGCCGGCGAGATCATCATTGCCGGCGAAGGCGTGGCTCTGGGTTATCTGAACCGTCCGGAACTCACGGAAGATCGTTTCATTCCGGATGATTTCGTCAAGAATAATTCCGAACAGAATCAACCGGCGCGTATCGACGGACGCCGTGCCTATCGCACCGGTGACAGCGGCCGCTGGCACCACGACGGCACGCTGGAACACCTTGGGCGTCTGGACCACCAGGTGAAGGTGCGCGGCTACCGCATCGAACTGGGCGAGATCGAATCGGTACTGTCCACCTTCGAGGGCATCACCCAGGTCGTCACCATCGTGCGCGAGGACGTGCCCGGCGATCAGCGCCTGGTGGCCTACATGGTGGTTGACGATCCCGAGGCTGCCCCACGTGAGGCCAACCGCGAGGAGGCCAGCGCCCTGCGCAGCCACCTGCGCAAGCAGCTGCCTGACTACATGGTGCCGCAGCACTTCGTCTGGCTGCCCACCTTCACGCTGCTGCCCAACGGCAAGATCGACCGCAAGGCCCTGCCCCGGCCGGACCAGCTGGCGCGCAGCATCCCCAACCGGCATGCCAGCACCGTCATGCCCGGCTCGTCCGGCACCGCCCGGGGCGCGACGCCCCGGACACCCGCAACGGCCTCAAGCCTCATCCAGAACGTTGGTGCCGACGCAGTCTCGGCTGGCATGACCACGGCGTCGGCAGGCGAAACCATGCGCGCCACGGGCAGTGCAACAGGTGCCACGCCCGCATCGACCGACGCCACACCGTCTGCCGCCCCGGTGCCCGCGCTGCTGCCGCGCGTGCAGGCGCTGATGGCCGAATACCTGCGTCTGCCCGAGGTGGCTGCCGATGACGACTTCTTCGCCGTGGGTGGCCATTCGCTGCTGGCCGCCCAGCTGTTGCAGGCGCTGGGTCGTGAACTGGGCCGCAAGATCCCGCTGGCCACGCTGTTCGAGTCGCCCACGCCGCTGCAACTGGCCGCCTGGCTGGAGAAAGGCGAAGGCCACCAGCCCGTCCACACCACCGACCAGCCTGCCTTCCTGGCCGCCAGTCACGCACCGGCCGCCGAGCCTGCTGACACCATCGCTCGTCGTGCCGACCGCAGCGTTGCGCCTCTGTCGCTGATGCAGCAGCGGCTCTACTTCCTGGAGTCGATCAATCCCGACACCCCGGTCTACAACACGCCGTCGGCCCATCGCCTCACCGGCAAGCTGAATGAATACGCCTTCCAGCGTGCCTTCAACCAGCTGATGCAACGTCAGCCAATCCTGCGCACCATCATCGACACCGATGCCCAAGGCATGCCCGAGCAGCGCGTGGTGGACAACCTGCAGGTCTCGCTCTTCCCGGCCATGGACCTCAGCAAGCTTCAGGGTCAGGACCAGGAAGCAGCACTGCGCCATGCCATCGATTCGCTCGCTCAGGAACCGATTCCGCTGCATGGCGCGCCGCTCTTCCGTACCCGCATGTTCCGGCTGGCCGACGAGCAGCATGTCTGGTTCTTCATGCCGCATCACATCATCTGGGACGGCTGGTCCTTCGACCTGCTCTATCAGGAAATGGCGGCCCTGTATGCGCACCAGATTGAGAAGCCCGGCGCCGCCGATCCGCTGCCACCGCTGGCCATCGATTACGGCGATTTCGCCGGCTGGCACCACCAGTTCCTGAAGAGCGACACGCTGCAGAAACAGGTCGACCACTGGCTTTCGATCATCGATCCGAAACTGCCGCCCCTGGACATTCCGGCCGACCGCAAGCGCCCGGCCCGCATGAGCGGCCTGGGCAGCACCGAATGGCTGTACCTGCCCGAACCCCTGGTGGCCCGCCTGCGCGAGCATGCTCGCCAGCAGCACACCACGCCGTTCATGACACTGCTGGCCGTCTGGGCACTGCTGCTGCACGGCCTGTCGCGCCAGCCCACGCTGCGCATCGGCACCCCCGTGCGCGGCCGCGAGCTGCCCGAGCTGGAACAGGTGATGGGCTTCTTCGTCAACGCCCTGCCGCTCACCTTCCATTTCGGCACCGATCAGGCTTCGGATCGTGACGCGACCCACGCCAGTCCGACCAGCGCCACGCCTGCCGGCATGGCCGCCGGCGCCGGCGTTCGTGAGCACGCTCCGCGCACCATCAGCCAGCTGCTCGAACAGGTCCGCCAGACCGTCGTGACCGCCTTCGGAAACAGCGACGTGCCGGCCGACCGCATCCTGCAGGCCATGGGCCCGTCCCGCGACGAGTCCCGTCCCCCGCTCTGGCAGGCCTTCTTCTCGTTCCAGGAAGCCACGGCACGCCGGCTGCAGTGGGGCAACCTGCACGACAAGCCGCTGTATGTGCTGCAACCCGGCACCGCCGAGGACCTGGGCCTGTGGTTCCTGGCCAATGGCAACCACCTGGTGGGCGGTCTGCAGTACAACACCGACATCTTCGATGCATTGCGCGTGCGCCGGATCGCCGAGGCCTACCAGCTGCTGCTGACCTGCTGGCTGGACAGTAAGCCGGACACCCCGCTGGCCGACATGCTCACGCACATTCCGACGGCCGTGCTCTGTGGGGTCGACCATCCCGTCACCGCCCTGCCGTCCACGCCGACGGCTGCACCGCAGGCGGGGTCAGCCCAGCCTTCGTCGGCCTCACCGACACACCAGCCTGGCTTCGGTGAAGAGATCGGCATCGAGAAAGTGATGGCCCGCACGGCCCCCACCGGGAACGCCCCTTCCCGCGATGGAACCGGCACCGAGCACGCCGTCGCACATGAAGTGACCGCGCCTGCCCATGCCTCGGCAGCCGCCGACACGCCGGCAGCCATTCCCACGACCGTTGCGGCATCTGCCGCTGCTCCCGGCGCCGGCGTGCAGGCCCAGGTAGCTCCGTCGTCCGACGCTGCCGGACATGACGTGGCCACCGCCGAAGCACCCCGGCCCGCCGAGGATGCGGACTCGATGGAGGCCACGCTGACCGGTGTCTGGGCGGCCCTGCTGGGCACCGACGACATCCGGCCCGATGACAACTTCTTCGATCTGGGCGGCCACTCGATGCTGGTGATGCAGGCCATCGCCCGCATGGAGGTGCTCACTGGCCGTCGCGTCAACCCGCGCCGCTTCGTCTTCGAGACGCTGGCCCAGGTGGCCCACGCCTATGAAGAGGCCCAGCCCGGACCCGCGACCGAGGAGGACGCCGCCAGCAGGAAGGGCGGCCTGATGGCCCGCATGCTGGGCGGTCTGCGCAAGCGGCACTGATCCGAAGCACTTTGAGAGCGCCCTGAAAGGCGCGCAACAGGGGCGGTCCGACACCTTCGTCGGACCGCCCCTTCTCCTTTTTGGGGAGCACCGAAGGCCGGATGACAGGACCATCGCCAGGCGGTACCGATGACCAGCAATCCGCCGCCCGAAAACCGGCCGGACCGATGCAACCCCACCATCGGCTAAGATGACATCCATCATCCCGACCCCACCAGGAGACCTGACCGACATGTTGACCGTCATCAGCAATGCCGCCGACATCAGCAACGCCCAGCAAACCCTCGTCCATCAGCTGCAGAGCGCACTGCCCCAGCGCATTGCCTGCACCGTCGGCGGTGCCGGCGGCGGCTTCGAGACCGATGTGGCCTACGACGACACGCTGGGCCTCTGGTTCGCCGGCCAGTCACAGGACACCAAACACTTCAACGGCTTCGGCACCGACACGCCGGTGGCCGGCAAGAAAGTCTCGCTGGCCGCGGAGATCAACTTTCCCGTCCAGGGCATCAGCCGCGCCATTTCCGGTGTCTTCGCCCAGGACGAAAACGGCCGCATCGCCGTGCTGCATCGGGGCAAGATCCGCGGCGGCAAGGCCATCTTCTTCCAGCACTACCAGGGCGAGCGAGTGGAAGCCGACGACGGTGGCAAGCCCGACACCTTCGCCCTCATCGGCTGGCTGGACGACCCTGCCTTCGCCCGACGCATGAACGACTTCGTGCGCGAGATCCTGCGCATCAAGGCCGCCGCCAAATAAGGGGAAACACGGATCCCCCGCAGGCAGACGGCCAGGCACACGGCAGTAAACTCGGGAGATCAGTCCCGATTCCTTCCCGATACCGCCATGCCGGACGCGAACCTTCCTGTCGTCGATTGCTGGCGCATCGACCTTGATGCGCCCCGCCCCCCCGAATCCGATCGCTGGATTGCCGCGCCCGAACACGCGCGCGCCGAGCGCTTCCGCTTCGAGCACCTGCAACGCCGCTACCGCGCCACCCGCGCCGGCCTGCGCGCCCTGCTGGCGCGCCAACTGCATGTCTCGCCCGCCGACGTGCACTTCGTGCGCAGCTCGAGAGGCAAGCCCAGCCTGGACCCCATCCACCAGAGCACCCTGCACTTCAACCTCACCCATAGCGAACACGTCGCCTGGGTGGCCCTGGGACCGCAGGAACTGGGCATCGACCTGGAGGTGCTGGGGCGCGAGGTGAAGATGCTGGATTCGCTGGTCCATCGCGTCACCCGCCCCCACGAAGCCCAGCGGCTGCTGGCCATGCCCGACAGCCTGCGCGAACTGGCCTTCCTGCTGATGTGGACCCGCAAGGAATCCACGCTGAAGGCCTGGGGCGAGGGCATCAGCGGCATGGGCTCACTCAACACCCTGGACAGCCAGCTGCCCGACGTGGAAACGCTCACCGCCTTCCTGCAGCGGCATCATCCCGACCGGCTGGATCCGGCCATGGCGGCCCGTCAGCCCGCTTCGCCCCGCCAGCCGGGCGATTTCTCCGGCCCCGAATACCACGGCCCCCACCCGATTCCACCGGCGCTCCTGACCGATCATCCGGAAGCGCACCAGCTGCCACAGGTCCTCATCCATTACCCCGACGTGCGCCTGCCCACCGCCAACGGCGAACGCCCCCCGCTGTACGCCACCACCCTCGACCTGGGTTCCGAACTGGTCACGGTTTCATCGCCCACCCCCTTTCGTGCCAGAATCCATCGGTTTTCCTACTGAAAGCGTGCCCCCAGGCTCGCATGCCGGCTTCGGCCCACCACCCGACCCCGTCATCTGCCCATGCCCACCCTGCACCTCCAGGACGTACACCTCACACGCGGCATCACGCCCGTCTTTGCCGGCCTGCAACTGGAACTGACCGAGGACCGCATCGGTCTCATTGGCAACAACGGCGCCGGCAAGACCAGCCTGCTGCGCCTGCTGTGCGGTCTGGAAGCCCCCGATCAGGGCAGCATCCATATCGACGGTATGGACGTTCATCAGCGCGATGGGCGTCTGAAGCGCAGCCAGCGCATCGGCATGATGTTCCAGAACCCCGACGACCAGATCATCTTCCCCACCGTGGAAGAAGAGCTGGCCCTGGGCCTGCCCGGCCTGAAGAAGCGCGAGGCCCTGCAGAAGGCCCGCGAGTTCCTGGCACAGCGTGGCCTGTCCGACTGGGCACAACGCGCCATCTCGGCACTGAGCCAGGGCCAGCGCCAGCACGTCTGCTGGCTGACACTGCTGCTGGCCGGCCCCGCCACCCTGCTGCTGGACGAGCCCTATGCCAGCCTGGATCTGCCTGGCCAGGCCCGTCTGGCCCATGACCTGAACTGGAGCGACCGTCAGCTCATCGTCTCCACCCACCTGCTGGACCACGTGCGCACCTACCCGCGCGTGCTGTGGCTGGACCAGGGGCAGATCCGTGCCGATGGCGACGGCCCGGACGTCTGTGCCGCCTACGAAGCACACGTGCGCGAGCTGATCGCTGAAGCCGCTCACCCTGCGGAAGTCCCCCATCCCGCTGAAGCCGCTCAGCTCGCCGAAGGCGCCCGCACCACTGAAACCGCTCGCCCCGCCCAGGACGCGGCACCTCACCATGGGTAGCCTCTACAGCGACATCCCCAGCTGGCTGCACCGCGTGCCGGCCGGCCTCAAGCTGGCCCTGCTGGTGCTGCTGGGCCTGGTGCTCTTCTGGGTGAAGGACCCGCTGATCCTGGGCATCATCGCCGGCCTGGCGCTGGCCCTGTGGCTGAGCCTGGGTCGCGCCACCCGTCCAGCCCGACGCCTGATGTTCTCGGTGCTGGTGGCCGCCGGCCTGGTGGCGCTCTTTCAACTGTGGATGGGCCGTCCGGACCTGGCCTGGTCCGCCACTGTGCGGCTGGCCTGCACCTGCAGCCTGGGGGCTGTACTGACCGTCACCACCCGTCCCGCCGCGCTGCTGGACGTACTGGAATGGCTACTGCAGCCGCTTCGCCTGGTGGGCCTGTCGCCCGAACGCCTGGCCCTGCAGCTGGGCCTGATGCTACGCTTCATCGAGCACTTCTTCGTGCAATGGAAGAAGCTCGACGACGCCTGGCGCCTGCGCACCGGCCGGCCCGGCGGCTGGCGTCTCATCGCCCCCCTCACCATCCAGATGCTGCAGACCACCCGCCGCGTGGCCGATGCGCTGTTTGCGCGACTGGGGGACTGAAGCCAGCGCCCACCACGACTGATCCCGTCCACCACGCCCCGACCCCGTTCGATCCCATCATGGACCAGCACATCAACTACATCACCCTTGGCGTTGCGGACGTTGGCCGATCACGCCGTTTCTACCAGGAAGTCTTCGGCTGGCAGGAAAGCGCCGAAAGCAACGAGCACATTGCGTTCTTCCAGACGGGCGGCGCGCTGATACTGGCACTGTTCCAGCGTGATGCGCTGGCCAAGGATGCTGGCCATGACAGCCCTGTCACGATGCCGGGCAGCTTTCCCGGCTTTTCGATGGCTCACAACCTGGCCACCACCGCCGAGGTCGATGCGCTCTTTGCTCGCTTTCGCGAGCATGGCGTCACCATCATCAAACCGCCCCAGAAAGTGTTCTGGGGCGGCTACAGCGGCTATATCGCGGACCCGGACGGCTTCCTGTGGGAAATCGCCCACAATCCGTTCCTGCAGAAACTGCGCGGCTGACGGTCACAGGCCGTGGGCTTTCCACCAGGACCGCCAGCCCCTGTCTCATACCACCACCTGCGCGATCAGCATCGCCACCACCGTGGCCACCCCCACGCCAATCAGGCCAGGCACCATGAAGCTGTGGTTCAGGATGTACTTGCCGATGTGCGTGGTGCCGGTACGGTCGAAGTTGATCGTCGCCAGGTCACTCGGGTAGAAGCAGAAGAAGAAGTACGCATAGCTGGCCGGCACCGAGCCTAGCAGTGTGGCTGGAGAAAGCCCCAGCGCAAAGCCCAGCGGCAGCATCACCGTCAGCGTGGCCGCCTGAGACTTCAGGAAAGCCGAGAAGGCGAACATGGCCAGGGCGAAGGTCCACGGATGGCGTTCCACCTCGGCCTTGAGCAGGTCAGTGATGTAGCCCTTGTTGCCCGAGATGACGGTATCGCTCATCCAGGCAATACCCATGATCATCACCACCGCGATCATACCGGCATTGAAGACCTTGGAATCCGAGATGGCCTTGGGCTTGACGCCGGTGAAGAACAGGATGAGCGCGCCGGCCGCCAGCATGACGAACTGGATCACCGGCACCATCGTCAGCGGCTGTCCCTTGGCATCCAGCGGCAGCAGCGGCTGCGCCACCGAAGCCAGGCAGACGATGGCCACAATGCCCAGCAGGAAGATCGTCAGCGCACTGCGCGCCTGCGAACTCACGGCCTCACCCAGCACCGAATGGCTGCCCCCCTCGATGTACTCACGCATCTTGGGATCCTGCATCCGGGCCTGAAAATCCGGATCATCGGCCAGTTCCTTGCCCCGCTTCAGACTCCAGGTGGCGGCCACCAGCATGCCGATGATGCACGAAGGCACCGTCACGCACAGCACCTGGGGCACCGAAATGGCCACATGATTGGTGGCAGCGATGGCCACCACCGTGGCCAGGGCGGCGGACACCGGGCTGGCGGTGATGCCCATCTGGCTGGCCACTGAGGCAATGGCCATCGGGCGCTCGGGACGGATCCCCTTGGAATACGCCACGTCATAGATCACCGGCAGGAGCGGATAGACCGCATGGCCGGTCCCCACCAGCATCGTCAGCGAAAAGGTGCAGATCGGCGCCAGGTAGGTGACCCGCTCGGGATGGCGGCGCAGCAGCTTTTCGGCCAGCCGCACGATCAGGTTCAGCGCCCCGGTGGCTTCCAGCGTGGCCGAGGTCGTGACCACCGCAATGATGATCAGGATGACATCGATGGGCGGCTTGCCGGGCGCCACGCCGAACAGGAAGGCCAGCAGCGTGATGCCCAGCCCGCCCAGCAGGCCCAGTGCCACCCCACCGAAGCGGATGCCGAAATAGATGATGACCAGCAACAGCAGCAGCTGTGCCCAGAATGGATGGATGCCTATCTGTTGCATCAATGTACTCAACATGATCGCTCCTCTTCGGGGTATCGGTTGCCGCCCCGTTATATGACATAAATTGACAATCCGATTCTATACCGATGGTAGCCCGGAAGCCGGACGGTCCCTGTTCATTTCGCAGTCGAACCATCGGTCGTCCCGCGCACGCTCCTTTGAATGCAGACGATGCCTGGCCAGGCAGGCAAACTGACTGTCGGGCGGACCGTTGCCGACGGACAATGCCGCAGGCGTACCCGAAAGCCCGCCAGCGTGAAGCGCCCCATGCGGCCCCATCCGGCAAAACCCTGATTCCCGAAGGCCGCACCAGCCACCGTAGAATGACACCCATTCCAGACAGCACAGACCCGAGGGAGTCCGCCGGACCCGTACAGTCGGCATCTGTGCTCCATTCCTTTTCTGACAGACATCTCCTCATTCATGGACCGAACCCTGTCGCGCCAGAGTGCGCAGCACATCTCGCAAGTTGCCCTCTTTGCCGCCCTGCTGGCGGTACTGGGCCTCATTCCCAAGATCGACCTGCCCTTCGGCGTCCCCATCACCGCCCAGTCGCTGGGCATCATGCTGGCCGGCGCCCTGCTGGGCCCCTGGCGCGGCTTCCAGGCAGTGCTGCTGTTCGTCGTGGCTGCAGCACTGGGCCTGCCGGTGCTTTCCGGTGGCCGGGGTGGCCTGGCCCCGTTCATGGCGCCGTCAGCCGGCTACCTGTACGGCTATGCACCGGCAGCCTTCGTCATCGGCTGGATGATGCTGATGCTGCCACGTGCCCGCACCGCCGGACGGATGGCTGCCAACGCCTTCATCGCCTCCATGGCCGGCGGGCTCGTATTCCTGCACCTCACGGGCATCATCGGCCTGACCATCTTCGCCGACATGACCTTCGACAAGGCCTTCCTGGCTGACATGGCCTTCGTGCCCGGCGACACCATCAAGGCGCTGCTGTGCGCCCTCATCGTCCACACCGTCGCGCGCGCCCTGCCCGACTGGCCCTTCCCGGGCAGCGAAAGCCGCACCGCACACCGTTGAACAAAGCCCTCCCCGCCGATCCTGCCGATCTGGTCCATGGCCCGCTGCTGCGCTGGGCCCGTGAACATCCCGATTGGCCGGCCATCATCCAGGATGCCCATGGCAGCCATGCCCGGCAGCTGGATTTCGGCCAGCTTCTGGCGGCCGTCAAAGAACGGGGCGCGGCGCCCACCGGCCGCCCCCTCGGCAACAACGTGCTGCTCACCAGCACCGCCGATCCGCTGGCATTGCTGATCGATTTCCAGGCCGTCATCCGCACCGGGCGCTGCGCGGCCGTGGCCGACCCGGACTGGCCCACCGAGGTCCATGCCCGCATGGAGGCAGCACTGCGCGACATGGGCGACCAGTCCCCGGCCCCTAGCCCGCCCCCCACGCCGGAAACGCCCTTCTACATCGGCTTCACCTCTGGTAGCACGGGGCTGCCCAAGGGCTTCCGGCGCCACCATCGCTCATGGGCGGAGACCTTCCGCATCACCCTGGAGACCTTCGGGCCGGTGGCCGGCGGTCGCGTGCTGGCCCCGGGGCGGATGTCGCACTCGCTCTTCCTGTTCGGTGCACTGCTGGGGCTCTGGAGCGGCGGCGGCACCTCGGTGCAGAGCCGCTTCTCGGCCGGCCGCACCCTGACCACGCTGGCCGACGGCAGCTGCCCGGTCATGGTCAGCGTGCCCAGCCAGCTGCTGATGTTGCTGACGGCTGCACGCCGGCGTCGGATCGGCCCCATCCCGCAGCTGAAGCTGCTGCTGATCAGCGGCGCACGCTGGACCCACGAAAATACCGCGCCGCTTCAGGCACTGTTTCCACAGGCGCGCATCATCACCTTCTATGGCGCCTCGGAAACCAGCTATGTCAGCTGGATGCAGGCCACATCCGACGCCCCACCCCAGGCGGTCGGCCGCCCCTTCGGCAACGTGCAGGTCCACATCGGCCCGGCTGACACGCTGCCCCAGGCATCCGGCTCCGGCAACGGCCCCCATGGAACGGGCGGTTCCATGCCACTCCCATCACCCGCAGCTCCAGCCACCGTTTCGCGCCGGTTTTCGCCCTTCTCGTCACCCGCCGGTTTGCCCTCATCTTCCACCCCATCGCCTGCTACGCCCACTGCCTCGTCTGCCCCCTCCGGCAAGGCATCGCCCCCCACACAGGAGGATCACGCAGTTCCCTCAAGCCGTCCCCAGCCCAGTCTCATCTGGGTTCGCAGCCCCATGCTGTTCATCGACTACGTGAACGGCCAGGACTCCACGGCAGCCCGCCGCGTGGGCGAATGGCTGACCGTGCGCGACATCGGGTGGCAGGATGCCCAGGGCAACCTGTATCTGGTGGGCCGAGAGAACCGCATGATCGTCACCCAAGCCCGGAACCTGTTCCCCGAAGAGGTCGAGGCCCGTCTGATGGCCCATCCGGACATCTCCCAGGTCGCGGTGCTGGGCCTGCCCGATCCGCAGCGCGGGCAGGTGGTGCATGCAGTGCTGATGCGTCCGTCCGATGAAGACAGCCACACGCCCTCCATCACCGGCAGCGCGGAGACTGAAGCATCAGCACTCATGCCCGTGACACCCGCCCCCGCCGAGCTGGTGGCCTGGTGCCAGCAGGCACTGGAGTCCTACAAGGTGCCCCGCCACTGGTGGCGCTGGCAAGGCGACTGGCCAATGACCGCCAGCAGCAAGACCGATCTGACCGCCATCCGCCATGCGCTGGAAGGCGCCGTCTGGATTCGCCCCTGATGCAGCCCCCACTGTCCGTTCCGCTCCTTGCCGGGTGCCGCACCCCGGTCGCACCGCGTCATGGCGCGCTGCGCCATCACACGCCACACACGCTGGCCGCCCCCCTGGTGCAGCATCTGCTGCAAACAGTCGGACTGCCGCCGGACGCAGTGGACACCCTGATCCTGGGCAACGCACTGGGTGCCGGCGGCAACCCTGCACGCATGACGGCACTGGCAGCCGGCCTGCCACAGCGCTGCGCCACCTTCTCGGTGGATACGCAGTGCTGCTCGGGGCTGGATGCGATCAACCTGGCGGCAGCACGCATCCTGTCGGGCCAGTCCGATGTCGTCATCGCCGGTGGTGCCGAAGCCTGGACCCGATCCCCCATCCGCCAGCACCGGCCCATGGACGCCACCCAGGCCGCCATTCCCTACGAACGCCCCGCCTTCACCCCGTGGCCGGAGCGTGATCCCGATCCACTGCAGGCCGCTGCCGACTACGCCGCCCGCCACGGATTCACGCGCCACCAGCAGGATGAATACGCCCGCGACAGCCACGCCCGCGCTGTCCGTGCCACGGCAGTACGCCCCGCCCGCACGCCATCCGCCATCCTGCCCCTGGAAGGTCTGGTGCACGATGCCTATCCCCGGCTGCTGAGCGAACGCCAGGCATCGCGGATGCCGGTGGCGACACGTCCTTCCTGCCCCGTATCGGACAGAGGCTCGCCCTTCAGTCCGGACTTCGCCCTCAGCCGTCTGGCCATCTCCCCGCAAGCCGATGGCGCCGCGCTCGTGCTCATGGCCTCCGCGGAATTCTGCGTCCGGCACCGCATCAAACCCACCAACCACTGGCTCGGCGGGCTCAGCCTGGGCACTGACCCCGAGAACCCGCTGACCGGCGCGCTGGCCTCCGCGCAGGCCCTGTTGCAACGCCATCGGCTGTCCCCCGACGCCCTGCACGCCGTCGAGCTGCATGACGCCTTTGCCGTACAGGGTCTGGCCTTCCAGCAGGCCCTGCAACCCCAAGGGCTGGATCCTGAGCGCATCAATGCCAGGGGCGGTGGACTGGCTCGTGGCCACCCCATCGGCGCCTCGGGCGCCATTGCGCTGGTGGAGCTGCTGGTCCGGCTGCATGCCGCCCAGCCTGTCCCATGCGCCACCTCGGTCGTGCCAGAGAAGCCAGAAAGCTCAGGGATTCCGACGGCACCATCCGCTGCACCTCATCCGGTCCGTCCAGACATGCCGGGCACGGAGGCCACCATCATGCCCCACCATCCACGACTGGGCCTGGCCTGCATCGCCGGCGTGGGCGGCCTGGGCAGTGCGGCGCTGGTGGCAGCTCATCGGTAGCAACGTACCACTGGCAGGACCATGAACGCATTCGGGTAGCCCCCGAAAACCGCTCATCCATCCGGCCCATGCCGACCATCCAGTCGATGGATGGCGGCTTTCCGACTTCAGGCGCACAGTGAGCGATCCCCGTTCCATCCGCTTCACGGTGCCTGTCGCCATGAAAACGCCCCTCGCCTGCAACCGCTCTCCCCTTTACGCCGCCCTGCTGGCCGCCTTCTCCCTGGGGCTGTCTGCCGCATCGCTGACCTCGCCACATTCCGCGTCTGCCGCGGAGCCCAGGGCGGCCAAGATGGTGGAAATGAAATCTACGGACGCCGGCACCAGCCAGCTCTTCTTTGACGAAGCCGGCCGACCGATCCGCGAGATCGACGCCACCGGCGCCCGCCTGGAGATCCAGTACGACAAGCAGGGCCGCATGATCGAAAAGCACCTGTCCGACAAGCAGGGGTTTTCCGAAACCACGACCTACCACTACCAGAACAATCAGCTGGTCAAGGTCGAATCACCCTCGATGACCGAGCGGATGGAATACGATGCCCACGGCCGGCTGATTGCACGCACGGCCGAGATCCATCCGATTGATTCGGGCAAGAATCAGATTTTCGTCACCCGCTTCCAGTACGATCCAGCCAATAACAGCCGGGATGCACGCCCCAGCGGAATCATGCTGCCCAACGGGGCTGCGCTGCGCGTCAAAGCCTATTCGGATGGTGCCTTTGACGTGCATGCCGCCAACTTCCAGCTGCCCGCAGGGCTCAATGGCCCCCTGTACTCCAACAGCGGCAGCGGCAAGAACGGTCCGCAGCGTGTCACCATGCTTGCCAGCGGTTTGATGGAGCAGTTCTCTTTCGATTCTCGCGGACATGTGACCGGAGGCGCGACGGCCATTCTTGCAAGCGCCCCCTCATTCGACAGCATCCTGAACCAGACCCGCATTCGCTACGATGAAAATGGACGCTGGCGCCTGTACGACACCCTGCTGCAGCGCCAGTTCCCGGAATACGACGACCTGGGGCGTCTGACCCGGGTCAAATGGCAATCCCCCGACAAGAAGGAACTTGTCGAACGGCTGCGCATCGGAGCAGCCACCATCGGCGAAAGCCAGTGGCAATACCGCCATGACGACCGTGGCAACCGCATCGCATCAAGCTGGACGCATCAGCCCGCGCTGAACGGGAAATCGGCCGACCGCAGCCGGGAAGCCACCTTCCTTCCGGGCAGCCACCGTTACCAGAACGTACCCTACGACGCTGCCGGCAGGCCACTGGCATGGAACGGCTGGAAGCTGCGCTGGCATCCGGGCGGCCAGATCCTGTCGATGACGCACAAGGATGGTCGCAGCATCCAGTACAGCTACAACCACCGCGGTGAACGGGTGGCCCGCCGTGAAGGCGGGCAATGGACCTTCTATGACTATCAGGATGGCCTGCTGCAGGCCGAGATCGGTACGCAACGACCATTGATGCGCAGCTGGTGGCACCATCAAGGCATGCCGTTGCTGATGATCGATGCACTGAAGGCGGACAAGACCCATGACGTGCGCTGGATCCTGGTCGATCCACGCGGCTTGCCCTACGCCGCCCTCACGCCACGCAACACGCTGAGCTGGAGCCAGTCATTCGGTCCCTTTGGTGAGGTGCTGCCCGATACGCCCTACCCCAGTGCGCTGAAATGGCAGCCACAAGCGTTGTCGGATGCCGAGCGTCGAATGGCAGATCCTGCCCTGCGCTTCCCCGGCCACTGGGCAGATCCCACCACGGGGCTGCATTTCACGAAACGGGGTGAGTACGACCCGGATACGGGCCGTTATCTGGTGCCGCAGCCCGATGTGTCCAAGGGCAGCAACCCGTATCTGTTCATGAACGGCAACCCGATGCAGTCGGCACTCAAGGGATCATCTAAATAAGCCCCGAAAGCAGACATGCCAAAGAACGGGAATGCAGGACATGTAGCACTTACCGGCGCACCATCACCAGCAGCCCCGACACGATCAGCGTCGCGCCGATCGCCATGCGCGGGGTGATGGCCTCGCGCAGCAGGATCCAGGCCATGATCATGGCCACCACCACGCTGCCCTTGTCGATCAGCGCTACGGTGGCCACCTGGCCTTCCTTGATGGCCTTGTAGTAGAAGATCCAGGAAAGCGCCGTGGTGGCGCCGGAAATGCCCAGCCACATCAGGCTGCGGCCATTCAGCCGGGGCAGCTCGGCCGGGTCCACGAACATCAGCGCAAACACGAAGACGAAGCCGCAGACGAACAGCGTGCGCACGCTGAGTCCCAGCTCGGCGGAAATGCCCTCCATGCCCATCTTGGCGATGACGGAGGTGAAGCCCGCAAACAGCATCGAGAGCGTGGCGTAAAGAACCCAGCGTTCCATGGTCTTTCCCTTCTGACCGTGTTGCGATCTGTCAGGCCTTGTCCAGCGCCTGCGCGATGTCGGCCAGGATGTCCTCGACATCCTCGATGCCGATGGACAGCCGCACCAGACCGGCCGGCACACCGGCACGCGCCAGTTCTTCCTCGTTCAGCTGCCGATGCGTGGTGGAGGCCGGATGGCAGGCCAGCGTCTTCGCATCACCAATGTTGACGAGGCGATAGATCATCTGCAGCGTATCGATGAAGCGCATGCCGGCATCAATGCCGCCCTTCAGCTCGAAGCTGAGGATGCCCGACGCACGGCCGCCGCAGATGCGCTCGGCCATTTCCCGGTAGGGACTGCCCGGCAGCGCCGCGTAATTGACCCGTGCCACCTTCGGATGTTTCTCCAGCCACTGCGCCACCTGCAACGCATTGCTGCAGTGCCGTTCCATGCGCAGCGACAGGGTTTCCAGACCCTGCAGCAGCATGAAGGCGTTGAAGGGTGAAAGCGCCCCGCCGGTATTGCGCAGCGGCACCACGCGGCAGCGGGCGATGTAGGCCGCCTCACCGAAGGAGTCGGTGTAGACGACACCATGGTAGGACGCGTCAGGCTGGCTGAAGATGGGGAAGCGCTGCGCGTGCTTCTTCCAGTCGAAGCGGCCGCTGTCGACGATGGCGCCGCCAATCGTGGTGCCGTGGCCACCGATGTACTTGGTGAGCGAATGCACGATGATGTGGGCCCCATGCTCGAAGGGGCGGCACAGGTAGGGCGTGGCCACCGTGTTGTCGACGATGAGCGGCACGCCATGGCGCTCGGCCACCTCGGCCCAGCGCTTCAGGTCCACCACGTTGCCGGCCGGGTTGCCGATCGATTCGCAGTAGAGCGCCCGGGTGTTGTCATCAATGGCGGCTTCCAGCGCATCCAGGTCGTCGTGGTCCACGAAGCGGCACTGAATGCCCTGGTTGGGCAGGCTGTGCGCGAACAGGTTGTAGGTACCGCCGTACAGCTGGCTGGTGGAGACGATGTTGCTGCCCGGCGAGCACAGCGTCTGCAGCGCATAGGTGATGGCCGTCATGCCCGAGGCCAGCGCCAGCGCACCGACGCCGCCCTCCAGGGCCGCCACGCGCGCCTCCAGCACCGCATTGGTGGGATTCATGATGCGCGTGTAGATGTTGCCGGGCACAGCCAGGTTGAAGAGGTCCGCGCCATGCTGGCTGTCGTCGAAGGTGTACGAGGTGGTCTGGTAGACCGGCACGGCGGCCGAGCGCGTGGTGGGGTCGCTGTGGTAGCCGGCGTGGATGGCGGCGGTGGAAAATTTCATGAGGGTCTCCATGAGATGAATGCCCGGCGGGCCGCAGTATGCGTCGGCCAGGCGCCCCCGAACACTGGGGGCATTCTGTTGCCGCACTGCCACAACCCGGTAGACTGCGGGATCCTGCCGTTCCCGTATTCCCGCCCGATGATATTGCAACCCGGTCGCCTTCGCCGCCGCCTGTCCCTACCGCTGGCTGCCCTGCCCTGGGCCCTGGCCCTGCCGCTGGACGCCCAGGCGGTGCAGGATCTGCCCCCGGTCATGCCCCGGCTGCCCTGCACGCTCAACAGCTTTGCCGATGTCTCGCTGGCCGAGGCGCCCGCGCAGGTCACGTCGGTGCAGACCGAGGACATCAATGGCAAGGCGATGTGCCTGGTTCAGGGCGTCATCTCGCCGCAGATCCGCTTCATCGTGCGGCTGCCCGTGGCCGGGTGGACGCAGCGCTACCTGCAGACCGGCTGCGGCGGGCTGTGCGGCCGGCTGGCCATCCATTCCCCGCAGCGCGACTGCGCCTTCGAGCGAGACGGCACGCTGGCCATGGCCTCGACCGACATGGGCCACACCAGCGGCGCCGGCGGCATCTGGGCGGCTGCCGACATGCAGCTGCGGGTGGACTTCGGCTATCGCGCCGTGCACGCCACCCGCCTCATCGCCGGCGAACTCGTCCATCGCTATTATGGTCAGCCACCGAAGTACACCTATTTTTCGGGTTGCTCCGACGGCGGGCGTGAGGCACTGATGGCCGTGCAGCGCTATCCGAAGGACTTCGACGGCGTGGTGGCAGGCGCCCCGTCTCTGGTGTTCACCATCCAGAACAGCATGTACCACGGCTGGAATGCCCGCATCGTGCAGCCCGACAGTGACCAGCCCGCCATCCGCGAGGACGACCTGCCGATCCTGCATCGCCGTGCGGTGCAGGCCTGCGATGCCGCCGACGGCACGACCGACGGCCTGGTCAGCGACCCGACCTGCAAGGTCGATCCCTGGCAGTGGGTGTGCCCCGACAAGGCCGCCGATCCTTCCCGGGACCTCATGAACGCGGGCAACTGCATCTCGCCCCGCACGGCTGCTGCCGTGGCCGAGGTCTATCGGGGCGCGCATGACGGTGACCACAAGCTGGTGCTGGGCTCGGTGCTGCCGGGCTCGGAGCTGGCCTGGCTGCGCGTGCTGGTGCCGCGCAACGCCGTGCTGCAGCGCCAGACGCAGCAGCGCTCGTCGCACGACATGAGCACCCCGCTGCATCCGTCCAAGGCGCCATCGCCCGATGCACCGCCAACCCCGAAGCCGGCCCCCAATGCACGCGCAGCGGGGGTGCCCGATACCGCCACCCGTCCATCCAGCCCCGAGGGAACGCCCATCGACCAGGTGGTGCTGCCCCCCACAGCCCGGACCGTCAGCCTGAAATCCTCCAGCGACATCATTCCGGCGCTGGCCTATCCGGGAGCCTACGATCCGCACTGGAAACTGGCGAACTTTCGCTTCACTCGCGAATCACTGCAGCGACTGGCACCGATGCACGCCCTGCTGGATGCCAGCAATCCGGATCTGGCCGCCTACCGCAAGGCCGGCGGCAAGGTGCTGATCTGGCACGGCCTGGCCGACCCGAACATCACGCCAATGAATGCCATTGCCTACTGGCAGGCGGTGCGCAACCTGGATCCGCAGGCTGACGACATGCTGCGGCTCTTCCTGATTCCCGGCATGTACCACTGCGACCGCGGCGACGGTCTGGGCAGTCTGGACGTGACCACGCCGCTGATGGACTGGGTGGAAGACGGCCAGGCCCCCGAGACGCTGTTTGCCTCGGCCACCGAGGTGGATGCCCGTGCCGGCCGCGGCCGACCGATCCAGCGCTTTCCGTACCTGACGGTGCTGAAACCCGGTGGCGATCCGGCCAACCCGGTCGACTGGCAGCGCGGCCGCCCCATCGACATCGACCCGGCGCTGTACCGCAACTGGGCCGGGACCGAGTTCTTCAAACCGGGCTTCCAGCGCTTCTGCGGGTTTTCCGGGCTGCAGTTCATCTGCCAGCCCTGAATGCCGGCCGGCCGACATTCCGACCGGACGATGCCAGAAGGCACTGACCGACCGGGCCGGACCCAGACGCCCATTCTGAACACACGAGAGGAGGGATCACCGACCATGACGGACACCGAACAGATCCGCGCGACCCTGACGCTATGCCTGCTGGCTGCCTACGCAGACCGGCAGAAACATGAACGCGAAGGCGAGGAGATCCGGCGCATTGCCGAGGGCCTGGCCGCCCGCGAGGAGATCAATCTGCCTGCGCTCCATCAGGATGTGCTGCTGAAGCGCACCGGCGTGCAGAACGTGGCCGCCCGGCTGCAGGATGACGATGCCCGCCGGCTGGCCTACGAGATGGCAGTCTGTGTCTGCGAGGCCGACGGCAGCATCAGCGAGGCCGAACGCGCCTTCCTGGCCGACGCGCGCCAGGCCCTGCAGCTGGATGCAGCTGCCGCCGAGGCCACGGTGCAGCAGGCCGAAGCGCTGGCGCAGGCCCCGCTGGCGGAACCGCTGCAGGAAACGCCGCTTTTCGGAAACTCCCGGGCCCAGGGCGCGCCCCACGAAGCGGGCAGCCACCCGACGCCCCCGCTCCCTGACGCTCCGGCGAACCAGAACGTGCCGACCGGCCGCCCCACGCCGGACGCACAGGCCATCGACCAGCAGATCCTGCGCGCTGCCGTCACCAACGGCGCCATCGAGCTGCTGCCCGAATCGCTGTCGACGCTGGCCATCATCCCGCTGCAGATGCGGCTGGTCTACCAGATCGGTCAGCAGTACGGCTATCCGCTGGACAAGGGCCACATCCGCGATTTCCTGGCCACGCTGGGCGTGGGCGTCACCTCGCAGTATCTGGAACAGGCCGGGCGCAAGCTGCTGGGCAGCCTGCTCGGCAAGAAGCTGGGCAAGGGCATGCTGGGCGGGCTCGGCCGCCAGGCCGTCAGCTCGGGCATGAGCTTTGCCAGCACCTACGCGCTGGGGCACGTGGCGCGTGAGTACTATGCCGGCGGCCGCACACTGTCCACCCAGATGCTGAAGGACGCCTATCAGCGCGTGCTGGGCGACGGCCGCGCGCTGCAGTCGCAGTACCTGCCCCAGATCGAGGCCGAGTCACGCCAGCTGGATGCGGCCAAGGTGATGGCGCTGGTGCGCGGCCAGGGGTAAGACGCCACGACGGTACCGGCCCCTGGCCGGTACCCCAGCGTTCCGACCGTGTGCACCGATGCAACGGTACAACGCCATGACGCGGAAGCGGCGTGCTGGCCTGCATCTGATCGTCCGCGGCTTTGTGCGTCGCGGGCGCAGCGCTATAGTGGGCCTTCGTACACCCCTTCCGACAACCATGTCTTCCAAGCATCGCCCACACGCTGCCGAGGCTCCGGCCCCGGCGCTCCATGCTTCTGCACGCCCTACCGAAGCGGCCTCCCGTCCAGCCGAGATCAGCCTGCGGCTGCGGCCGCTGGAGCGTGAGGACCTGCCCTTCGTGCACCAGCTGGACAACAACGCCAACGTGATGCGTTACTGGTTCGAGGAGCCCTTCGAGACCTTTGCCGAGCTGTCGGCGCTGTACGACGAGCACATTCACGACCAGCGCGAGCGCCGCTTCGTGGTGGAGGCCTATGGCAAGAGTGTGGGCCTGGTGGAGCTGGTGGAGATCGACCACGTGCACCGGCGGGCCGAGTTCCAGATCATCATCGCCCCCGATCATCAGGGCAAGGGCATTGCCTTCAAGGCGGCCCGGCTGGCCATGGAGTATGGCTTCAGCGTGTTGAACCTGTACAAGATCTACCTGATCGTCGACCGCGAGAATCACAAGGCGATGCACATCTACCAGAAGCTGGGCTTCGAGGTGGAGGGCGAGCTGAAGCACGAATTCTTCATCAACGGCCAGTACCGCGACGTCATCCGGATGTGCCTGTTCCAGCACGACTTCCTGTCGGCCAACCGTCCTCAGCAGGTCGGGCTGGTGACACCGACGGCACAGTGAGGCGGCACAGGCATCGTCGATGACCGAGGAACATCCCTTTTCCGCTGCACCGAAGAACCCCCACCGCTGGCTGCTGCTGATGATGGTCGGCCTGGGCCTGCTGCTGGTCACGGTGGACATCACCATCCTGCTGACGGCCCTGCCGGTGCTCACGCATGAACTGCACGCCAGCGCGGCCGAAGGGCTGTGGATCGTCAACGCCTATCCGCTCTTCAGCACCGGACTGCTGCTGGGTGCGGGCACGCTGGGCGACCGCATCGGCCACCGGCGCATGTACCTGGTGGGGCTGGTCATCTTCGGGCTAGCCTCGCTGATGGCGGCCTATGCGGGCTCGGTGGCCGTTCTGGTGCTGGCCCGCGTGTTGCAGGCCGTGGGCGCCTCGGCCATGCTGCCAGCCACGCTGGCCCTCATCCGGGTGGGCTTTTCCGACGAGCGCGAACGGGCGCTGGCCATCTCGGTCTGGGCCTGCCTGTCGCTGGTGGGCGCCATTCTGGGGCCGCTGCTGGGCGGCTGGCTGCTGGGCCACTTCCACTGGGGTGCGCTCTTTCTCGTCAACGTGCCCATCATCGCTGTGGCCTGGCTGGGCACCTGGTTCGTGGCACCGGAACAGCGCAACCCGAACGCCGACCCCTGGGACCTGCCCTCGTCGGTGCTGGCGCTGCTCGCGCTCTCCTCGCTGGTGCTGACCATCAAGACGGCCACCCATCCGCCCATTGACCTGGGCCTGCTGGGTGCAGCCCTGGCCACCGGCCTTGTGGCGGGACTGGCCTTCGTCCGGCGACAGCGCCGGCTGACCCATCCCCTGCTGGACTTTTCGCTGTTTCGCAACCCGGCCTTTGCTGCGGGCGTGCTGGGCGCCGTGTCGGTGACATTCACCACCGGCGGCGTGCTGCTGGGCGTCTCGCAGCGCTTTCAGTGGGTGGCGGGCTACACGCCCCTTCAGAGCGGGCTGCTGGCCTCGGTACTGTTCATCGGCACGCTGCCCAGTTCCATCCTGGGAGGCCTGTGGCTGCACCATATCGGCCTGCGGCGGCTGATCGCCGGTGGTCTGGCCGTCGGGGCACTGGGCATGCTGGCGGCCGCCCAGGCGCTCCCGTGGCATCCATCGGGCCTGCCGGCGGCCCATGAGGGCCTGGGATGGCTGGTGACGGGCCTGCTGCTGGCCGGGCTGGGCCTGGGTGCCACCATCTCGGTGGCCTCCACCGCCATCGTGGAGAGCGCGCCGCCGCACCGCGCCGGCATGGCCTCGTCCGTGGAGGAAGTGGCCTATGAATTCGGCGCGCTGCTGTCGATCGCGCTGCTGGGCAGCTTGCTGACCGGGCTCTACACGGTGTTCGTTCAGCTGCCGCCGGGCGTGGACGCAGCAGCCGCCCGAAGCATCAGCGCGGCCCTGGACATCGTGGCGGCGTCCGGCGGCGCCCTGCCCGATCACCTGGCGCACCTTGGCCAGCATCTGCCCTCGACCGTGTCCGAACCGGGGCTGACCGGGTCCCTGGCTGCAGGGAACACAGCCGCCCGCCAGGAAGCAGCCAGCCTGCTGGTCGCCGCCCAGACAGCCTTTGACCGCAGCTACACCGTGGTGATGCACCTGGGAGCCGTCATCCTGACCGGCGGAGCATGGATCACCAGCCGGCTGCTGCGTCCCCGGAAGCAGGAATCCTGAAACGCGCCATGGCTGGTCAGCTGGTCGCCATGGCCTACTCATGGCCATGCCCTGATGCAATCATGGCCCCGGCTGGCGCCGGCGCAGCTTCAGCTCGCTGACCAGCACCCCGGCCACGATCAGTGCTGCCCCTGCCAGGGCCATCAGGGGCAGGCGTTCACCAACCGCATAACCAGCCACCCCACCCCAGACCGGTTCACCGGCGTAGATGACCGTGGCCCGGGTGGGCGAGACCGTTTTCTGGGCCCAGTTCATGCCCAGCTGGATGACGATGCTGCTGAGACCCAACCCGATGGCCCCCACGAGCCATACCCAGGAAAAGTCCGGCACCGATTCACCCAGAACGGGCATCAGGAGAAACGACAGCAGTCCGGCTGCGTACAGCTGCACGACCGTCACCCGCCCCAGGTCCACCCGGCCGGCGTAGTGCCCGATCAGGATGATCTCGAAGGTGATGGCCACGGCCCCGGCCAGCGTGAGCCACGCCCCGAAGGTCATGCCGAACTCACCGTCCTGAGGTCCCGCCATCAGCGCCAGCCCCGCGAAGGCCAGCGTCACCCCCACCAGGTTCATGGCCGATGGCCGGCGACGCATCACCAGCCACTGCAGCAGCGGCACCATCGGCACGTACAGCCCGGTGATGAAGGCCGACTGACTGACCGGAATCGTCTTCAGTCCCCAAGTCTGCAGCACATAGCCCAGGCAGATGCTGACCCCAATCACCATGCCCGCCACCAGGTCCTGGCGGGTAAGGCCCTGCAGTCGCTTCCAGAACACCAACGTTCCGACCAGCCCGGCCGTGACGAAGCGCAGCCCCACGAAGAACAGCGGCCCGCTGTGCTGCATGGCCAGCTGGATGATGAGAAAGGTGCTGCCCCAGAATGCAGTGACCGCCACCAGCGCCAGTTCCTGGCGCGACAGCGAAAACGGAGAGGGGGACTGCGGGGATGAAGATGTGGATGGGGGCGAAGGCGATGCCCCGGACACGACAGGCTGCGTACTCATGCCCGGAATGATACGGTCAGCCCCAGGCTGAAAGACCCGCCTGCACTCTGGAAAACCCGATATCTGCCCGGCGTGCCCAGCCCTTCGACGCCAGGCACGGCGGCTTCGGGCCGCGATCTGCGCCCCGTTCTCCAGGCCTTGAACGGTGCGCGCCGCGCTTTGGAGCGATGTTTCAGGCGTGCTTGTTGCGGTTCTTGGCCCCACCCTGGCGCGCCTTGAAGCGCGGGTTGGACTTGCAGATGATGTAGATGCGCCCACGCCGCCGCACCACCTGGCAGTCACGTGCGCGTTTCTTGGCTTCCTTCAGGGATGAAAGGACCTGCATGGCTTGGGCTCCTTATGGCGCTTCATAAAAACACTAATGCTAATGCATTAGCAATAAGAACCAAAAGTCGCCTGTCAGATTCCCGCGGTGCTGTTGTCATGAAGGGACATGACGAGGGGGCTGCATGGCGGGTGCCCTCCTTTCAGACATCGGGCATCTCCTCTTCCCATCCTTTTATAGGGCTGTCCTTGGTCGCACGACGTGACAGAATGTTCCAACTGATTACCTACCTCACAACAAAGCCGCTTGTATTGGGCAGGATGTATCAATGTCTTTGCGAAACCTCGACGATCTGCACGTTCTGGTACGGGTTGCCGACAGCGCCAGTTTCTCGGCGGCGGCCCGCAGCCTGCAACTGGATCCGAAGACCGTCAGCAAGCAGATCGCGCGGCTGGAACACGCACTGGGCACGCCGCTCTTCGAGCGCAACACGCGCAATCTGCGCATCACCGACGAGGGACGCACCATTGCGGCGCGGGCCCGCTCGGTGCTGTCCATCCTGGACGAGATCCAGCAGGTGGGCCAGGGTGACGACGACACGCTGCGCGGTGTCATCCGGCTGACGGCACCGGCACCGTTCGGACGCAAGCACGTGGCGCCGGCCATTGCCGAGTTCAGCCGCCGGCACCCGCAGGTCGGCTTCGACCTGCGGCTGACCGACCGGATGGTGGACCTGTACGACGACGGCTTCGATCTGGCGATCCGCCTGGACGAGCCGACCGATTCGCGTCTGGTGTCCACGCCGCTGGCGCTCAACCGCCGCATGATGGTGGCTTCGCCGGGCTATCTGGCCGCCCACGGCACGCCGCATCGGCCTGAGGATCTGAGTCGGCATCAGGCCCTGCTGCCGGCCGGCGCGGACGGGGCGCAGACCACCTGGGCCCTGCGCCAGGGACGGCGGGAACGGACGGTGGCGATGAACGGGGCGCTGGGCAGCGACAGCGGTGACATCCTGCACGCCTGGTGCCTGGCAGGACTGGGCATCTCGTTGCGGGAAACCTGGGACATCCACGATGCCCTGCGCAGCGGACGCCTGGTGCCGGTGCTGCCCGACTGGACGGTGCCCGTCACCCACATCAGCGCCGTGCGGGCGCGCCGCGACCCGGTACCGCGCCGGCTGGACGTCTTCATCGAGTTTCTGACCCGGCGCTGGCGGGAGGCGCCCTGGAACACCGACGCAGCACGCTGAGCATCGATCTGCCCCGTGGGCCCCGGCAGCAGCAGGAAGCCTCCAGGGTGTCGAACGGCCCCGAGCCCCCAGATCGCCAGGGGGCCAAACGCTCCCCAAGCGCCTGACTGCCAGGACGACCAGACTGTCCAGCCCCCCGGACTGCCCGGGCTCCCGGATCGCACAGCTCACGGGTTGCCATCACGTTACCATCGTGTCTGGTTCCCAACGCTTGCCTGCCCGCCATGTCCTCCGTCGATCTCTCCGCCCACACGCCGATGATGCGCCAGTACCTGAGCATCAAGGCCGAACATCCGGATGCGCTGCTTTTCTACCGGATGGGCGACTTTTACGAGATGTTCTACGACGATGCCCGCAAGGCGGCGCAGCTGCTGTCGATCACGCTGACCAAGCGCGGCACGTCGGCCGGCGAGCCGATCCCGATGGCCGGGGTGCCCGTGCAGGCGCTGGAACAGTATCTGGCGCGGCTGGTGGCACTGGGCCAGTCAGTGGCCATCTGCGAGCAGATCGGCGATCCGGCCACCAGCAAGGGGCCCGTGGAGCGGAAGGTGATCCGCACGATCACCCCCGGCACGCTGACGGACGCGCAACTGCTGCCCGAGCGCGAGGACCGGCCGCTGGCGGCGCTGGTGTTCTCCGACGCGGGTCGGCGGGGTGCCAGGACCGCACCGCAGGTCACGCTGGCCACCGTGGTGGCCGCCAGCGGGCGCTGCACGCTCACCACCCTGCCCGAGACCGAGCTGGAAGCCGAGATCGAGCGGATCGGCCCGGGTGAGCTGCTGGTGTCCGAGGCGGCGGCACGCAACAAGTCGGTGCTGCTGGAGCGTCTGCGCCTGCATGCCCGCACCACGCCGGTGATGCCCATCCTGGCCAGGCCGGACTGGCAGTTCGACGTGGCGCGTGCCGGTCGCACCATCTGCGAAGCCTTGGGCATCCAGACGCTGCACGCCACCGAGCTGCAGGAGGACGAAGCCGGCCAGGCCGCCATCGGTGCGCTGCTGGTCTATCTGGGTCAGAACATCGGCCAGCCCTTCCGGCACCTGCAGCCCATCGAGCGCGTACGACGCGAAGCGCACATCATCATCGACCAGGTGGCACGCCGCAACCTGGAACTGGTGCGCCCGCTGCAGGAGGAACAGGGCCCGACGCTGCTGTCGCGGATGGATGTCTGCGCCACGGCGGCCGGCAGCCGGCTGTTGCGCCAGTGGCTGCTGGCGCCGCTGCAGGACCGCGCCGCCGTGCACGCCCGCCAGGCGCTGGTGGCGCTGCTGCTGGAACGGGACATGGCACAGCCCATCGGCCGGCTGCTCTCGCAGGCAGCCGACATCGAGCGGATCGCCTCGCGCATCATGCTGGGCAGCGCGCGCCCACGCGAGCTGGTGGCGCTGCGCGACAGCCTGCCGGTCCTGGGCGCCTGCGTCTCGCAGCTGCAGGCCCAGCTGGATGTTCCGGGCACTGAAACCGAATCGGCGGCCCTCACCGCGCTGCAGCAGCTGGCGCAGGCCGCCGACATCGACCCGGCCATCGGCGAACGGCTGTCGGCCACGCTGCTGGACGAGCCGGCCACGATGATCCGCGATGGTGGCGTGATCCGCCCCGGCTTCGATGCCCAGCTCGACGAGCTGCGTGCCATCGACGAAGGCTGCGACGGTTTTCTGGCCGAGATGGAGGCGCGTGAGCGCGAGCGTACCGGCATCGCCACGCTGAAGGTGGGCTACAACAGCGTGCACGGTTTCTACATCGAGGTGGGCCGCAGCCACGCCGACCGCATCCCCACCGAATACCGGCGCCGCCAGACGCTGAAGGCGGCCGAACGCTACATCACGCCTGAACTGAAGGCCTTCGAGGACAAGGCACTGTCGGCCCGCGAACGCGCGCTGGCGCGCGAGCGGGCGCTCTACGAGCAGCTGCTGACCGAGCTGGCCCCGCACACACCGGCCCTGCAGCGGCTGGCCGCTGGCCTGGCGCACCTGGATGTCTGCCAGGCCTTTGCCCAGGTGGCCGGGCAGTCGGGCTGGAGCCGGCCAGGACTGCTGGCCGTGCCGGGGCTACTCGTGAAAGGCGGGCGCCACCCCGTGGTGGAAGGCATGGTGGAGCAGTTCATCGCCAACGACTGCGAGCTGACGCCGCAGCGACGGCTGCTGATCATCACCGGCCCCAACATGGGCGGCAAGTCCACCTACATGCGCCAGGCAGCCCTCATTGCCATTCTGGCCTGGTGCGGCAGCTTCGTGCCGGCCACCGCCTGCGAAGTCGGCCCCATCGACCGGATCTTCACCCGCATCGGCGCTTCCGACGACCTGGCCGGCGGCCGCTCCACCTTCATGGTGGAGATGACCGAGGCAGCCGTCATCGTCAACGCGGCTACCGAACGCTCGCTGGTACTGGTCGACGAGATCGGCCGGGGCACCTCCACCTTCGACGGCCTGTCGCTGGCCCATGCGATTGCGCGCCACCTGCTGGTGCAGCGCCGCTGCCTCACGCTCTTTGCCACGCACTACTTCGAGCTGACCAGCCTGGCTGCGCACGAGGATGCAGCCGTGAACCTGCACCTGTCGGCCACCGAGCACAACGGGCGCATCGTGTTCCTGCATCAGGTCCAGCCCGGGCCGGCCAGCAAGAGCCATGGTCTGCAGGTGGCCAAGCTGGCGGGGCTTCCCGCCGGGCTGCTGCGCCATGCCCAGATGCTCTTGCAGGCGCTGGAAGAGAACGCGGCCGACCAGGGCCCCCAGCTGGACCTTTTTGCAACGGAAACCCTGCAAGACAGCACGGTTGCATCAGACGTACCGGCATCCGACACGCAGGAGTGCGAAAATGGAGGGGAACCCTTCTCTTCGCTCAGGGCCGATGCCGCGGCACAGCAGGTGCTGGACGAGCTTCGGGCGCTGGATCTGGACGCGATCACGCCCCGCCAGGCCGCCGAACAGCTGCACCGTTGGTGCGAGGTCCTGCAGCCATCAGGATCATGAGCAACAGGCCGATGCAACCCGTCCCTCCCCAAACGCCTCCGTCCGCCTCGCGGCGGCGGGCCTTGCGGACCATGACGGCCGCCGTCACCGCCCCGCCCCTGGCCGCAGCGTCGCTGCTGGCCACGGCACGGGCCGATGCCCCCGTGCCCGAGTTCGACGCCAAGGCGCTGTCCGAGCTGGACAGCATCCATGAAGCCCAGGGCAAGCCCGCTGATGCTTCCGGCAAGCCCGTGCCCCCACACGAGGGCTGGGGCAGCGGTACCGTCCCCTTCGATGGGCAGGACCGCGCCTTCACCTTCGGCTTCATCGGCGATACCCCCTACAACCGGCTGGATCAGCAGGGCCTGAAACGGGTCATGGCGGGGCTGGACGACACGGATCTGGAGTTCGTCCTGCACGTGGGCGACATCAAGAGCCGTGGCGAGCGCTGCTCCGACATCCTGCTCTCGGACCGGGTGGAAATGATGGATCGCAGCCAGCATCCGCTCATCTACACACCCGGCGACAACGAATGGACCGACTGCGGCTGGATCGACCCGGACGACCCCTATGCACCGGGCACGCCACTGGACCGGCTGCACTGGCTGCGCTCGCGCGTCTATCACCACCCCGAGTCGCTGGGCACGCGGCGCATGCGCGTCGAGCAGCAGCGCCAGATGATCCCGCAGCTGTCGGTACGCGACTCCAACAGCCTGGAGCAGCCCCGTCTGCCCGAGAACATGCGCTGGCGCATCGGTTCGCTGCAGTTCTGCACCATCCACGTGGTGGGCAGCAACAACGCCATGTTCTCCACGCCCGCCATGCGCGAGGCCTGGGCGATACGCCAGCAGGCCAACGCCATCTGGCTGACCGAGACGGCCGTGCTGGCCAAGCGCTACGGCGCACGGGGTCTGGTCATTGCCACCCACGCCAACATGGGCTTCGAGGCCGCGCGCAATGACGGATGGACGGCCACGCGCCAGGCCATCATCGCCACGGCGGCCGACTTCGGCGGACCGGTGGCGCTGCTGCATGGCGACACCCACATCTTCCGCACCGACCGCCTGCTGCTGCGCTCCCATGGTCTGGAGAACTTCATCCGGGTGGAGTGCTTCGGCTCGCCCTTCACCTGGCAGTGGGTGACGATCCGCTGGAACCCGGAAGCCGCGATGCCCGACCGCCCGGATCCGGAACGTGGGCCGGCCTTCAGGGTCTATACCCACCACGCCTGAGGGCAGTCATCGGCCCGCCTCAGGCAAGGCATCCACGGTCCCGTGCCCGTCCCTTGGCATGGGGTCCGTGGAGGTTCTGACGCCACGTGCGAAGGCTCGCCCGCGCCCCGGCACCGGACTGCGCCGGCGGCCCGCATGGCAAGGTGGCGCTCGCCGTGTATCACCATCTTGCAGACTCTCGCTCTGCATGACAGAACGTATCAAAAAGTACAAGCACTTACCATCCTCTCCTTTCCCACAACATGGCCGGCACAAAGCGCCGATGTCGGGGTGCTAACATGCGTGTTCAACTTGACATATGGCAATGCGAAAGACGGAAGATGTTCTTTCGCTGTCCGTGTTTCCCTGCCGCGCCTGCTGGCGTCGGCATGGTCGGCCAAGCCAGTCCTGTTCAACTCCCCTAATCGAGAGAAAAGAGAACCATGCGTAAACTGATCTTCGCCGCCCCGCTGCTCGCCCTGGCCTTGGTTGCCTGCCAGAAACAGCAGGATCCTGCCGCCGAAGCCGCCCAGAAGGCTCTGGACGACGCCAAGCATAACGCCTCGCAGGCCGTGGATTCCGCCAAGGAAGCGGCCTCCAAGGGCGTGGAAGCCGCCAAGGACGCCGCTGCCAAGGGCATGGACAACGCCAAGGAATCGGCTGGTTCCGCCATGGACAACGCCAAGCAGCACATGCACGACGCCAAGGGTGCTGCTGCTGAGAAGATGGATGCTGCCAAGGATGCCGCTTCCGAGAAGATGGGTGCTGCCAAGGACGCCGCTTCCGAAAAGATGAACTCCGCCAAGGACGCTGCGGCCAACGCTGTTCAGAACGCCAAGGACGCTGCCAAGCAGTGATCCAGGAGGTCTGATCCTGCCCTGCGGACCTGGACGCCGTTCAGGTCCGCCCAACCTGACAGGATGCGTCCTTCGGGACGCCACACCAAGCCGTCCAAGGAAAATCGCCCCGATGGCACAGGCCGCCGGGGCGATTCTTCTTTGCAGGCAGAACATCCGGAAGGCCCCCGAAGGGGCCATCCTTGATGTCAGCGCAGGTTCTCGTTCAGGATGCGGATAATCTCGTCGGCCACGCGGCGATCTTCCTCTCGGGAAGGCTGCTTGCCGTCGGCCAGCAGCACGCTGACGGAGGTCTCGCCACCCTCGCCCCGCACCAGCAGCTGATAGTGCTGGCCGGTGAGGTCCTTGCGTTCCCCCGAGAAGATGCGCGACCACGTGCCCTGCGTCTTGTCGCGGCGCTGCGGGTCCACATAGACGATGTTGTAGACCCCTTGCTCGCGGTTGCGGTCCTCGATGCTGAAATCGAGCCGGTCCAGCACCACGCCCACCGAACGCCAGCTACGATCGAAGTCCTCGGAGAGCACCAGGTGGCTGGGCTGACCTTCCTGGGTCACGATGCGTACACGGGATTTCTCCGCCGGCTGGGCTCCCGCCGCAGGAGCCGAAGCCCCGGCTGCATCCGCGACCGCCCCCTGACCGCTGGCTGAACCCGTGGCATCGGCCTGTGCGGTACTGCCCAGCTGTCCGTGGGCGAAGGCGCTGTCCAGCCGCGCCAGCATCCGCCGCAGGTATTCCACCTCCAGCTCGGTGCGGTTCTCGTTGTTGGGCACCCAGATCGACTGGTCCTTGTTCGACCCGCGCAGCTGCTCCTCGCGGCCGTAGTACGTCAGGTAGATCTCGGTATCACCCCCATCGGTACGCTCCAGCCGGGTGCGGTACTTGTCGCGGTCACCGGTGGCGTAGACGGCCCCGGTCTTGCGGGACAGGATGCCCCGCACGCCATCGGTCTCGACCTTCTGGTAGCGCTCGGCCCAGTCGGTCTCCATCAGGCCCAGCCGCGGCTGGGAGACTTCCAGGTTGAAGCCCTGCACGGCCCAGAAGTCCAGCAGGATGGGCCAGACCTTCTCGGGCGGCGCCTTGACGGAGATCCAGCGCGTGGGGCCGTCACGATGGATGCGGGCCTCGGCACGCTCGGGAAGCACGTTGCCGGCGCTGGGCACGCCATCGCCGTTGGCGCGTGCATCCTCGCGTTGCCGGTTGAAATCGGACAGGCTCTGGCTTTCCTCGGTGCCCGGCAGCGTATAGCGGCTGTCGGCCTTGGGCGCCACCAGATCGGGTGGCACGTCCAGGCCGGGCCCACGCCGGGCGTTGCGGTACTCGACGTTGTCGGCGTCGAGCGAATCACGCAGGACGGAACAACCGCCCAGCAGCAGGAAAGGCACCAGCAGGGCTGGCCAGACGGCCCGCGACGGGCGGCGCACGGAATCGGACATCAGACGAGGACTCCCGAGGTTTTCAGGGCATCAAGCACGCTGGCCTGGCCGGCAGGCGTGAGCGGCGACAGCGGCAGACGGACCGTCGGACTGGCAATGCGGCCCATGCGGGCCAGCGCCCACTTGACCGGCACCGGGTTCGGTTCCGAGAACATCCGCTCGTGCAGCGTGATGAGCTTGCGATTGATGGTGAGTGCCTTGGCGAAGTCGCCCGCCAGGGCGGCGGCGCACATCTCGGCCATCGGCTTCGGTGCCACGTTGGCCGTGACCGAGATGACGCCGTCGGCGCCCATGGCCATGAGCGCCAGCGCGGAATCGTCGTTGCCGCTGTAGACGGCAAAGCGCTCGGGCAGGCGGGCCAGCAGCGATGCCCCCCGGCCGATGTCACCTGTGGCGTCCTTCAGCCCGATGATGTTGGGGTTGTCGGCCAGCCGCAGCACGGTGGCATTGGAGATATCGGCCACGGTGCGACCGGGCACGTTGTACAGGATGACGGGCAGGCCGCCTTCTTGGGCCACCGTGGTGAAGTGGCGGAACAGGCCCTCCTGCGAGGGCTTGTTGTAATAGGGAGCCACCTGCAGCGTGGCATCCACCCCCACCTCAAAGGCGTGGCGGGTGAGCTCGATGGCCTCACGCGTGGAATTGGCACCGGTACCGGCGATGACCGGGACGCGGCCGCGGCAATGCTCGGCGGCGACCCGGATGAGCTGTGCGTGCTCCTCGACACTGACGGTAGGCGATTCTCCAGTGGTGCCCACCGCCACGATGGCGCTGGTTCCGGACTCGATGTGCCAGTCGAGCAGGTTGCGATATGCGTCGAAATCCAGTGAGCCATCCGCCTTCATCGGCGAAACGACCGCGACCAGACTGCCTTGGATCTTCATGATGGCATCTCCCGATGGTGTGGCATCAGTGGCCGGGCAGGCAGGACGGAAGTGGCCCACCCGGCTGCGGTGCCGCCCATTCTAGCGCAGCGGCTGTGGCCGGTTGCTGCGCCACGCGACCATCCGCTGCACGATGGCCTGTCGCGGCTGGCTGACACTCCCCTGCTCGAAGGCGCTGACACGCAAGGCCGCCCGTCGGGCCGCGGCAAACAATTCGTCGGGCTGCAGCAGGTGCCCGGGTCTCGACGGCCTACCATAGCGCCCATGCCCCTGGGCAAAGGTCTCGTAGATCAGGCATCCGCCGTCAGCCAGCCGCCCCAGCAACAGATCAAGTCTCGGACGAAACAGATACCTGGTGATGACAATGACCGCAAAGCGCTCCGAGCCCCAGTCCCAGGCATCAGCCTCCAGGTCGGCCACGCGCGCCTCGATGCCCGGCACCTGGTTCAGCACCAGACAGGCCGGATCGCGGTCCAGCGCCAGCACCCGATGCCCCCGTTCTGCCGCCAGCCGGGCATGCCTCCCCCGCCCGCAGGCAAAGTCCAGCACCCGGCCCGCCCCGCTCGCTTCGGGCAGCCAGCGCCGCACCCAGTCACTGGGGCCGTCCGCATCCGGACCGGCCCCCGCATCGTTTCTCGCTTCGTTGTTCATCAGCATGATTCCGGAAAACCGGGCTGGCCTCGTCATGGCCAGCCAACGGCTGGCACGGGTGCCGGCCCCCCAGGGCGGAGGCCGTTGACGTGGCAGCACCTGCATTGCAACGATTCTATGCAAACCTGCGCCGCCTGCGCCGGCGGCTGCTCGTATTCATCCTGCCCAGTGCCGTGGCCCTGCTGATCATCCTGGGCGGCGAGCTGTACCCGGAATGGATGCGCACCTACATGATGTACCTGGCGCCGGTGGCGCTGTTCGCGCTCACGGTGTTTGCCTACAGCCTGCTGAACACCTCCGAGGACCTGCGGGCCGAACGTGCGGTCAACCGCCGGCTGCAGGAGCTGCAGGCCCAGTACGGTCTGGCCGAGGGACTGGCGCACGTGGGCTCATGGGTGTGGGATCAGAAGACGAAGATGATCCACATGAGCGGAGGCTGCTACAACGTGTTCGGCCTGGAAAAGGAACACGGTTCGGTCTCACAGCAGGCGTTCTTCATCTGCGTGCATCCCGAGGACCAGGAAAAGTTCAAGAACGAGCACCGTCGCCAGAGCGCCAGGCAGGAGCGCATCGACCTGGTGTTCCGGTACGTGAAGGACGGCTCCACCCCCATCTGGGTGCGCTGGGTGGGCACACCCGAAGTGGGAGAGGACGGCCAGCTGGCACGGATCGCCGGTGTGGCCCAGGACATTACCGAGAGCAAGGCTGCCGCCGACCAGCTGGCTGACGAGAAGGCCAAGTACCTGACGCTGACCGAGCTGAGCGCCGACTGGGACTGGGAGCTGGAGCCGGATTTCCGGATCCGCGAGATCTCGAAGCAGATTCCGGACCTGCTGCGTGACTGGTCCGATGCCATCACGGGACACTACTTCTGGGACCTGACGACGGTGAACATCCCATGGGCCGGCGAGACACAGCTGGCCCAGAAGCTTGCCAATGACGCACGTGCGGCCAACAGCAATCCCCCCGCGCGGCGTCGGAACGACAAGACGCCGGAACAGGACGCGCGGATCCTGCCGGAGCACCTGCAACAGGCGCGCGAGATGCTCCTGCAGGACCCGCATGCCGGCTGGAAGCTGCTGCATGCCACCCTGCAGCGCGGCGAACGCATCCGTGACTTCGAGTTCGGCATCCTCACCAAGGGCCGCCTGCTCACGCTGTCGCTGTCGGGGCGCCCGATCATCGACGAGAAGACCGGGCAACTGCTGTACTACCGGGGCGTGGGCCGCGACGTGACGCGCGAGAACCACCAGAACCTGCTGCTGCGTCTGGAATCCGACATCGTCAAGCTGCTGCAGGAGCTCGATGCCCAGGGGCAGGACGAATCGGTCGTGGTGCGCGAGGTGATCACCCTGGTCTGCCGGACGCTGAACTGGGCCGGCGGCCTGCACATGCGCCCTGTTCCGGAAAGCTCACGGGTCACCATTGAGGAAAAATGCGGCACCCCGCCCGTCCAGGAGATGCTGTCGGCCCTGGGCAGGGAGATGATGCTGCTGACGAACTCGCCCGAAGCCATGGTGCTTCGCGAGGGAACCCTGCTGTGGCTGCACCGCAAGGACGGCAACAGCGCCGAGTTCTATGCCCGCTACCAGATGGAGAAGCTGGGCCTGAAGGCCGCCCTGCTCGCCCCTGTCATGGACAAGGGCAAGGTGCTGTCCGTCCTGCTCTTCTTCACCCCGCAGAGCTTCGAAGGCAACTCGCTGGTCGTGGATCTGGTCGGCATGCTGTCGCGGCTGATGTCGCAGTACATGGAGCGCCAGCGCCTGGAAGCACAGCTGCGCCGCCAGTCGCAGCATGACGCGCTGACCGGCCTTCCCAACCGCAAGTACCTGTCCGAGCGACTGGAAAAGCAGCTGGAACACAAGCAGCCGCTGGCCGTGCTCTACATCGACCTGGACCGCTACAAGGCCATCAATGACACGCTGGGCCACCAGGCCGGTGACCAGGTGCTGGTAGAGATGTCGCGCCGTTTCAAGGACACCATCGGCCCCGGCAACATCGCCAGCCGCGTGGGCGGCGACGAGTTCATTCTGGTGCTGCTCAACCAGAACGACGCGAAGAAGGTGGAACACATCGCCCGCCAGGTGCTGGCAGCCGCCGAGCGCCCCTTCATCCTGCAGGAACGCGCCCATTTCCTGTCGGCCAGCATCGGCGTGGCGCTGTCCCCGCAGCACGGGACCGATGCCACAACACTGATCAAGCGTGCCGACGCCGCGATGTACACGGTGAAGTCCGAAGGCCGCAACGACGTGCGCTTCTTCAGCCCCGACCTGAAGTCAGCCAAGGTGGCACAGGTGCAGCTGAGCAGCGAGTTCCCGCTGGCCATCGAGCGCGGCGAGGTGGAGCTGCACTACCAGCCCGTCATCTCCAGCTTCGATCTGCAGGTGGTGGGCATGGAGGGTCTGATCCGCTGGCGCCATCCCACCCTGGGGCTGCTGCTGCCCGACCAGTTCCTGCCCAGTGCCGAGCAGAGCAACGTCATGAAGCAGCTGGCCAGCTGGACGATCCGCCGTGCGCTGCAGGACCGGCAGAAGCTGGACCTGCATCGCTACGGCAACCTGGTGGTGTCGGTGAACATCTCGCCCAACCAGATCAACGAGGACCGCTTCCTGGCCCAGCTCAAGGGCATGCTGGACGAATACCAGGTGCGTCCCGAGATGCTACGCCTAGAGCTGACCGAGAACACGCTGATCGAGGCTTCCAGCCGCACCATCGCCCAGATGACGGCGCTGCGCAAGCTGGGCGTGCAGGTGATGATCGACAACTTCGGCACCGGTTATGCGTCACTGTCCTACCTGCGCAACCTGCCGGTCAGCGGCCTGAAGATCGACCAGGGGTTCATCCGCGGCCTGCCCGACGACCGGGGCAACGTCGCCATCATGCAGGCCATCATGACGCTGGCCGAGAAGCTGAAGCTGCAGGTGATCGCCGAGGGTGTGGAAACCGCCCAGGAAATGAACGCCCTGCGCGAGCTGGGCTGCCGCATGATGCAGGGCCACTTCATCAGCGCAGCCCTGCCCCCGCAGAAGCTGCCCGAGTATCTGAAGAAGCGCGAACTGACCGGCGTGGTGTGATCCCGCATCACGCGGGATCACGTCCGATGAGCATCAGCCCTCGGCCAGCTGCTGGAGGGCTGCCACCACGGCCGGCTGACGGTCGGCCGGCACGGGCTGGAGGTACGCCTGCTGGGCGGCCCAGCCCTGCGGGTCGGCCTTCAGGCTGCCGATGCAGGCACCACACGCCTTCGGATCGGCAAAGCCCAGGCTCTGCAGCAGCGGCTCGGCATCGCCCACCTGCAGCTTGAAGTAGAAAAGGCCATCCTTCTCGCGGTACTGCTTGAGGACCGGCCGGGCGCCACGGGCACCCGTCGCAGCCCCGGAGCCAGCCTGAGCGCCACCGGCCACCTGCGCCCCCACCAGCGAGCGGATGCCCACCGCCTCGCGCACTGCCTTCACCAGCGGCACGCACACCGCCCGCGCCTTCTCGGCACCGGCCTCCAGCACCTTCTCGATACCGGCCGGATCGGCCATCAGCGCCTCGTAGCGCTCGCGCATGGGCGAGAGCATCCGGTCCAGCATCTCGAAAAGCTGCTGCTTGGCATCCCCCCAGCCGATGCCATCGGCAAAGGCCTGGGCAAAGGCTGCCGTCTCCTGCGGGGTGGCAAAGGCCTGGTAGAGCTGGAAGAGCGCCGAGCCTTCGGTGTCCTTGGGTTCACCCGGCTGGCGCGAGTCGGTGACGATGCCCATGATGAGCCGCTGCAGCTGCCGGCGCTCGATGAAGAGCGGGATGGTGTTGTCGTAGCTCTTGCTCATCTTGCGGCCGTCCAGACCCGGCAGCGTGCCCACCTGCTCGTCGATCTGCACCTGCGGCAGTGTCAGCACCTCGCCGTACAGGTGATTGAAGCGCTGGGCGACGTCCCGGGCGATCTCCAGGTGCTGCACCTGGTCCAGCCCCACCGGCACCCGGTTGGCGCTGAAGGCCAGGATGTCGGCCGCCATCAGCACCGGGTACATGTAGAGCCCGGCCGTCACGTCGGCATCCAGGTCCAGACCGGCCTCACGGTTCCTGTCATTGGCCGCCTTGTAGGCATGCGCGCGATTCAGGAGTCCCTTGGAGGTCACGCAGGTCAGGTACCAGCACAGCTGCGGGATCTCGGGAATGTCGGACTGGCGGTAGAAGGTGACGCGCTCCGGATCGAGCCCTGCCGCCAGCCAGCAGGCCGCGATCTCCAGCGTGGAGCGCTGGATGCGGGCCGGATCGGGACACTTGATCAGCCCGTGCAGGTCGGCCAGGAAGTAGAAGCTGTCGGCATCGCCGCTGCGGCTGGCAGCAATGGCCGGGCGAATGGCCCCTGCGTAGTTGCCCAGGTGCGGGCTGCCGGTGGTGGTGATGCCAGTGAGCACGCGTGGCAGGGAGGGCTTGGCAGATGACATGGTGAGGCGGATGGATGCGGAAAATGGAATCTTCGCATTCTACGTGCCCTCGACGGGTCTCAGCGCAGCATCGCCTCCACCGGTCCCAGGCCCACGCGCTGGATGACGGGCTCGTCGCCCGTCACGTCGATGACGCTGGTGGGCTCCAGCTGTCCGGCACCGCCATCGACCAGCAGGTCGATGCGCTTGCCGATGCGGTCCTCGATGTCATCCGGGTCGGACAGCGGATCCTCGTCGCCCGGCAGGATGAGCGAGGCACACAGGAGCGGCACGCCCAGCTCGGCCAGCAACGCCTGGACGATGGGAGCCTCCGGTACCCGCAGGCCCACCGTCTTGCGCGACGGGTGCATCAGCCGGCGCGGCACCTCGCGCGTGGCGGGCAGAATGAAGGTGTAGGCCCCCGGCGTCCACTCCTTCAGGAAGCGGAACTGGCGGTTGTCCACCTGCGCATACTGCGACAGCTCGGACAGGTCGCGGCACAGCAGCGTCAACAGGTGCTTCTCGTCGATGCCGCGCAGCTGACGCATGCGGTCAACGGCCGTGCGGTCTTCCAGGTGACAGGCCAGCACATAGCTGGCATCGGTGGGCAGCGCCACCAGCGCGCCAGTCTGGAACTGCTCGGCCACCTGGCGGATGAGTCGGGGCTGCGGATTGACGGGATGGATCTCGATGCGTTTCATGTGGGGCCTCTTGGCAGACCATGGATGATGTGTTCCATCGGTTCGGACGCCCCGATGGCGAGCAGGATACCGGTGGCCACGCGCGACTGACCGGAATGATCCCCGGATGGAACGAGGCGCTGCAGAAGCACCGCCCTGACAGGGGCATTTTGCAACAGATTGCGGCGGGCGCGATGCCATGCCGTGCCTGCGCATTCACCAAGGCCCTATTCGGGAACGAACGGAACGCAGGAAGAACCCGCGAATCCGAACGCTCAGGCGCGGATATCCGCCAGCTCCGGCCAGCCGTCCCAGATCGGGGTGAGATCGGGCGGCAATGGCGGCACCTGGCCCACGTCGAAGCGGCTCTCGACAGGATCGTGAAAATCCGAGCCACGCGACGCGGCCAGCCCCAGCCGGCGGGCCCAGCCCGCGAAGCGCTGAACGTCCGCCGGTGCGTGGCCGCCCGAGACCACCTCGATGCCCTGCCCGCCGGCTGCCTTGAAGTGCTCGGCCAGCGCCCACAGCCGTGTCTCGTCCAGCCGGTAGCGGGCCGGATGTGCCAGCACCGCCACCCCGCCCGCGCCCCGGATCCAGCTCACCGCCTCATCCAGGCTGGCCCAGCGCTGCGGCACGTAGCCGGGCTTGCCGGGCACCAGCCAGTGATCGAACACCTCGCGCTGGCTGGCGCACAGCCCCAGCGCCACCAGATGGCGGCCAAAATGACTGCGCGAGATCAGTGCCGGGTTGCCCACGTACTTCAGCGCCCCTTCCCAGGCATCGGACACCCCGCAGCGCTCCAGCTCGGCCGCCATCTCGCGCGCCCGCCCGGTACGCCCCGCCCGGTTGGCCTCCAGCCCGGCCAGCAGCGTCGCGTCCTGCGGATCCACCCGCAGGCCCACGATATGGATGGTCTCGCCCGCCCAGGTGATCGACACCTCCACGCCCGGGATCAGCACCAGCCCCTCAGCCTGGGCCGCTGGCTGCGCCTCGGGCAGGCCATCCAGCACGTCATGGTCGGTCAGCGCCAGCATGTCCACCCCGTTGGCACGGGCACGCTCTACCAGCGCCGTGGGCGAGAGCGTGCCGTCGGAACGGGTGGTGTGGCTATGGAGGTCGATGTTGGGGTGATCGGCGGGCATGAGACAGATTGTTGCACGTGGACACCTTTGGACGGTTGGCCGACCACAACAGTCGACTGCAACGGGGCCCACCGGGTCCTGAATCACCCAGCATCACCCAGCGCACGTGCGCTGAAAGGCAAAAGCTGACACCCCTCCCCGATCCCGTTCTTTCGCCATCTCACGCCGTGGCCCTTCCGACCCTAGGCTCGCACCCATCTTCTGACATGGGTGATGATGAATGAAGATGCTGAAAGATGAACAAAATGTAAAGACATTTCCAGCTTCTCGTGTAATAAAAACGCTCAGTCGGGTCCCTGTTATTTTGTTTGGCTGTCCGATCACGATCCGTTGAGGAGCCACCGAATGACCGATTCTTCCAAGCGAAACCGGAAACATCATGCCGGCATGGGCGCACTGCCCTGCAAGGGGGGCGTTTTCTTCCGCGTCTGGGCGCCGCATGCGGATCAGGTCTGGGTGACGGGAGATTTCAATGACTGGTCAAAGACCAGACATCCGCTCGTTCATGAGGGCAACGGCTACTGGTATGCCGAAGTCAAGGGCGCCAAGGCCGGTCAGGAATACAAGTTCGTGCTCCGCCATGGCGATACCGTGCTGGAGCGGATCGACCCGTATGCCCGTCAGGTGACGAATTCGGTCGGTCACGGCGTGATCTACGATCCGGCCGCTTTCGACTGGCAGGGCGATGACTTCCAGGTCAGTTCACACAACGAGCTCGTGATCTATGAGCTGCATATCGGCTCTTTCCATGTGGAAGAGGAAGGCCGGCCAGGCGGATTCGAGACCATGCTGCAGCGGCTGGATCATCTGGTGAAGCTCGGGATCAATGCCATCCAGATCATGCCGATCGCCGAGTTCGCCGGGGATTACTCCTGGGGCTACAACCCCGCCCACATCTTCGCGGTGGAAAGTGCCTATGGCGGGCCGGACGGCTTCAAGCAGCTCGTCCGGGAGGCGCACAAGCGCGGCATCGCCGTCATCCTGGATGTGGTCTACAACCACTTCGGTCCGAGCGATCTCGACCTGTGGCAGTTCGATGGCTGGCAGGAGAACGACAAGGGCGGCATCTACTTCTACAACGACCACCGCTCGAAGACGCCCTGGGGGGACACTCGCCCGGACTACGGCCGTGGCGAGGTTCGTCAGTTCATCCACGACAACGCGATGATGTGGCTTGAGGACTACCACGTCGACGGCTTGCGCTGGGACATGATCCTCTACATCCACAGCGTGAACGGGGACGGCGGCGAGACGATTCCGGAAGGCTGGAGCCTGATGCAGTACGTGAACCAGGACGTGCGCAAGCGTTTTCCGGGCCGGATCATGATCGCCGAGGATCTGCACAGCAATCCGGCCATCACCGCCGACCCGGACCGGGGCGGTGCGGGCTTCCATTCGCAGTGGGATGCGCAGTTCGTGCATCCGATCCGCGAGATGGTGATCCAGGCCGATGATGCAGGCCGCTCGATGGAGGCGGTGAAGACAGCCATCACCTACCGCTATGAGGAAGATGCCTGCAATCGCGTGATCTACAGCGAATCACACGATGAGGTGGCCAATGGCAAGGCGCGCGTGCCGCAGGAGATCAACAACGATGATCCGACGGGCTGGCATGCCCAGAAGCGCTCGACGCTGGCGGCCGGGCTGCTGTTCACCTCGCCCGGCATCCCGATGATCTTTCAGGGACAGGAATTCCTGCAGGGCGAATGGTTCCGTGACAATGTGCCGCTCGACTGGCACCTGAACGAGGAGTATCACGGTGTGGCCCGCATGTACCGTGACCTGATCTGGCTGCGGCTGAACCGGGAAGGCGTCAGCCGTGGGCTGTGCGGCCAATATGTGGCCGTCACGCACGTGAATGATCAGCAGAACCTGATCGCGTTCCAGCGCTGGGACCAGCACGGTGACGGGGACGATGTGATGGTGATCGCCAATTGCGGCTACGAGGCGAAGGAAGGTTATCGCATCGGCATGCCGCAGAGCGGCGAATGGAAGCTGCGTTTCAATTCCGATGCGTCGATCTACAGCGATGATTTCCAGAACACCCTCAGCACCCATCTCACGGCCACGGATGAGGCCCAGGATGGCCTGCCGGCCAGCGCGGAAGTGACGATTGCGCCTTACAGCGTGCTGATCTACAGCCGCGACCCGTCCTGATGCCTGGCTGAACCGGGAGATGGCACATGCGGGGATTCGTGTGTGCCATGCGCCCCCTTCTCCTGTCACTCGCGCCGCCTTTGTCTTGCCACCATGAAAAAGCCTGCCGCTCTGAAAAAGCATGGCAGGCCTTGTCGGGTTCAAGGCAGGCATCCGGAACGAGGAAAAGGCTCCCGGTTGCCTGCGTGGCACCTTTTTCTGACAGGGGTGCCCGCCGGACGACTACACCAACCGACCTGCAATCATCTCCCTGAACCGGCTCTACACTATCCCTTCAACAGCCATTTCAAGGAGACCTCCCATGCCCCTCTACACCTTGGGCCCCAAGCACCCCACCCTGGCCCACGATGCCTGGGTGGCCCCCTCGGCCTCGCTGATCGGTGACGTGCGGCTGGAGGCCGGCGCCAGCATCTGGTTCGGCGCAGTGCTGCGCGGCGACAATGAGCCGATCACCATCGGCGAAGGCAGCAACGTGCAGGAAAATGCCGTGCTGCACGTGGACCCGGGCGCACCACTCGTGCTGGGCAGCAACGTTACTGTAGGCCACCAGGCCATGCTGCACGGCTGTACGATCGGGGACAACAGTCTGGTGGGCATTCAGGCGGTGGTCTTGAATCATGCGCGCATCGGCCGCAACTGTCTGGTGGGCGCAGGGGCGCTGGTCACGGAGGGCAAGCAGTTCGAGGACGGCTGGCTGATCCTCGGTGCACCGGCCAAGGCGGTGCGTCCTCTGACGGCCGAGGAGATCGCCGGGCTGGCGAAATCGGCCGCAAACTATCAGGCGCATGCGGCGCGCTACAACAGAGAACTGACAGAATGGATTCCCTGATTCGATTCGGATTCAACGGGCGGGTACGTGGCCAGGTGGTGCGGCTGGACAAGAGCTGGCTGCCCATCGTGACCCATCACCAGCGCTACGGCGAGCGCGACGTGCCGCCCACGGTGCGCGAGCGCCTGGGTGAGCTGACGGCGGCCGGGCTGCTGCTGGCTTCGTCGTTGAAGTTCGACGGCAGCCTGCTGCTGCAGATCCAGGGCACCGGGCCGGCACGGCTCTTTGTGGCGGAATGCCAGGCCGACGGGCGCTTCCGCGCCACGGTGAAGCTGCAGGACGGCGCGGCCATCCCGCACGATGCCTCATTCGGTGATCTGGTGAACCCGGACGGCAACGGCCGCTTTGCCGTGACGCTGCTGCCGGCCAGCAACAGCTCGGACGCGGCCAAGGGACTGGACAACCCCTATCAGGGCATCATCCCCTTCGAGGGGGACACGGTGGCCGAAGTGCTGGAAAACTACATGAGCCTGTCGGAGCAGCTGCCGTCACGGCTCTGGCTGGGGGCCAATGAGCAGAGCGCCTTCGGGCTGCTGCTGCAGGTGATGCCCGGCACGTCCGACCAGCTGGCCACCGACGATGAGGAAGGCCGGATGCTGTGGGAGCAGGTGCAGGCACTGGCCGACACGCTGACCCGCGAGGAGATGCTGACACTGCCCCCCGAGGAAGTGCTGCGCCGCCTCTTCTGGGAGACGGACATCCGCGCTTTCGACCAGAAGAAGCCCCGCTTCGAGTGCACGTGTTCGCGCGAGAAGGTGGCAGGCATGCTGAAGATGCTGGGCCGCGCGGAGGTGGAGAGCATCCTGGAGGAACAGGAAGGCGCCATCCAGGTGAACTGCGAGTTCTGCCGGTTGCCGTACCGCTTCGACACCCAGCAGGTGGCGGCGCTGTTTGCCGATCCGCAGGCGGACGACGAAACGCCGGCGTCGTGAATCAATGCCCGGTGGCCGGTGAATCGGGTGCCGGGTTGATCTGCACGAAGATCTCGTCGGGCTTGACCATGCCCAGACCATAACGGGCACGTTCCTCGACGGCGGAGCGGCCGGACTTCAGGTCCTCGACCTCAGCCTCCAGCCCCTCGTTGCGCAGGCGCTTGCCGGCATTGACCTCACGCTGCAGGGCCAATGACTGATCCAGCCGCCAGACACGCGACCAGCTGCCCTGGCCCAGCCACAGCGGGTACTGGATGAGTACGAGCAGACCGACGAGGACGACGAAAAGCAGGCGCATGGTGGCAGAGGGGTCGACGGCAGGCCGACGAAAGGGAATACGGAAAGAAGGGGCAAAAAGGGCCGGCGGGTTTCACCGGCCACGGCCTCCCTTGCGGAAGGCCGCAGCCAGGACCTGTCCGGCCCCGTATGGGAGCGCCCGGCACGAAGCCGGGCCCGAACCGCGATCAGCGGCGACGGATGCTGTAGAAGGCGTCGCGTCCCGGGTAGATGGCGGTCTCGCCCAGATCCTCTTCGATACGCAGCAGCTGGTTGTACTTGGCGATACGGTCGCTGCGGGACATCGAGCCGGTCTTGATCTGCAGGGCGTTGGTGGCCACGGCGATATCGGCGATGGTCGTGTCCTCGGTCTCACCGGAGCGGTGCGAGACCACAGCGGTGTAGCCGTGGGTCTTGGCCAGCTCGATGGCGGCAAAGGTCTCGGTCAGCGTGCCGATCTGGTTGACCTTGATGAGGATCGAGTTGGCCACGCCGGCCTCGATGCCCTCTTTCAGGATGCGGGTGTTGGTGACGAACAGGTCGTCGCCCACCAGCTGGACGGTCTTGCCCAGACGCTCGGTCAGGTGCTTCCAGCCTTCCCAGTCGTTCTCGGCCATGCCGTCCTCGATCGAGATGATCGGGTACTTGGCAACCCAATCGGACAGCAGCTTGGTGAACTCGGGGGCGGTGAGAACCTTCTTCTCGCCGGCCAGATGGTATTTGCCATCCTTGTAGAACTCGCTGCTGGCGCAATCCAGGCCCAGCATGATGTCCTCGCCCGGACGATAGCCGGCCTTCTCGATGGCCTTCACGATCAACTGCAGGGCAGCCTCGTGGTGGTCGACCGACGGGGCGAAGCCGCCTTCGTCACCGACCGACGTCGGCATGCCGGCGTCATTGATGAGCTTCTTCAGCGCATGGAAGGTCTCGGCACCATAGCGCAGGGCTTCACGGAAGGTGGGCGCGCCCACCGGGATGATCATGAATTCCTGCAGGTCGAGGTTGTTGTTGGCGTGAGCGCCGCCGTTGATGACGTTCATCATCGGCACGGGCAGCGACATCTGGCCCGAGCCACCGAAGTAGCGATACAGCGGCAGGCCGGATTCCTCAGCAGCGGCGCGGGCCACGGCCATGGAGACGGCCAGCATGGCGTTGGCGCCCAGGTTGGCCTTGTTGTCGGTACCGTCCAGCTCGATCAGGGTACGGTCGACGTAGGCCTGCTCGGTGGCGTCCAGGCCCAGAACGGCCTCGGAGATCTCGGTGTTGATGTTCTCGACAGCTTTCAGCACGCCCTTGCCGCCATAGCGCTTGGCATCGCCATCGCGCAGCTCGATGGCCTCACGGGAACCGGTCGAGGCGCCGGACGGGACGGCCGCACGGCCCATCACGCCCGATTCGAGCAGGACGTCGCATTCGACGGTGGGGTTGCCACGCGAATCGATGATCTCACGTCCGATAATGTCGACGATTGTACTCATTGGCCTTTCTCCTCATCGGCTAAGCCTTCAACACAGATCATGTTGAACTTGGCGGTTGCGCCCGCACGAACTTCGCGGGCCTGACGGTACAACTCCGAATCATAGTACTTGCGAGCCGTTTCCATATCATCAAACCTGATGATGACGATGCGTTCCGGCTTCCAGTCGCCTTCCAGAACCGTGGTACGGCCCCCGCGCGCGATGAAGGTTCCCCCGCCCGCGGCGGCGGCGCGGGTGGAAATCTCGCGGTAGGCTGCGATGCGTTCGGCGTCCTTGACGCCTCCCACTTCGGCAATCACATAGGCTGTCATTCGGTTTCCTCCATGCTGACTGATTGGGCGATATCGCCTTGCCGGAGAGCCCGCCTGCCACGGCACGCCGCCCCGGCGAAAGTTCGGGCTTCAGGCCGTGATGTCCATCTCCGCAAAGCCCCGCTGCTTGACCACGGCATCCAGCGCCTTCAGCGTGGCCAGCAGGTCGCGCATCCGCCCCAGCGGCCAGGCATTGGGGCCGTCGGACAGCGCATGCGCCGGATCCGGGTGGGTTTCCATGAAGAGACCTGCCACCCCGCTGGCGACGGCCGCACGGGCCAGCACCGGGATGAACTCACGCTGGCCGCCGGAACGATCGCCCTGCCCGCCCGGCAGCTGCACCGAGTGGGTGGCGTCAAAGACCACCGGGCAGCCGGTCTCGCGCATGATGGCGAGCGACCGCATGTCGGAGACCAGGTTGTTGTAACCGAAGCTGGCGCCACGCTCGCAGACCATCACGCAGTCCTCGTCGACACCGGCATCCCGCGCCGCGGCCCGTGCCTTGGCCACGACCTGCCTCATGTCGTGAGGCGCCAGGAACTGACCCTTCTTGATGTTGACGGGCCGACCGCTGGCGGCCACGGCGTTGATGAAGTCGGTCTGGCGGCACAGGAAGGCCGGCGTCTGCAGCACGTCCACCACCTCGGCCACGGGCTTGATCTGGTCGATCTCGTGGACATCGGTGACGACGGGCACGCCGATCTGGCGCTTGACCTCGGCCAGTACCTTCAGCCCGCCCTCAAGACCCGGCCCCCGGAAGGACTTGCCGGAGCTGCGGTTGGCCTTGTCGAACGACGACTTGTAGACGAAGGGGATGTCCAGCTCGGCGCAGATTTCCTTGAGCTGGCCGGCGGTGTCGAGCGCCAGCTGCAGGGACTCGATGGCGCACGGCCCCGCCAGCAGGAAGAAGGGCTGGTCAAGCCCGACGGGGCGTCCTGCGATCTTCATGGGTGTTTCTCCTGCGAGGCCTGGCTGTCGCTAGCCGCCGACTGCTGGGCACGCTGCTCGCTGGCGTGAGCCAGTGCCGCCTTGATGTAGGCGATGAAGAGCGGATGCCCGTGACGCGGGGTGGACGTGAACTCGGGGTGGAACTGCACGCCCAGGAACCACGGATGCGCGTGCTCGCCGGCGGTGGGCAGTTCGACCGTCTCGGTCAGGCCTTCGACCGGGGTGCGGGCCGCGATGGTGAGCCCTGCCGCCTGCAGGCGGTCGACGTAGTCGTTGTTGACCTCGAAGCGGTGACGGTGACGCTCGTAGACCGAGTCGCCGTAGATGCTGGCCAGCAGCGTGCCGGAGCGCACCGGGCAGCGCTGCGCCCCCAGCCGCATGGTGCCACCCAGACCGGAGCTGTGGTCACGCTTCTCGACGTTGCCGCTGCGGTCGGTCCATTCGGTGATGAGCGCGATGACCGGATGCGGGGTATCGAGCGCGAACTCGGTGCTGTTGGCGTCCGTCAGGCCCGCCACGTGGCGCGCGTATTCAACCACGGCCAGCTGCATGCCCAGGCAGATGCCCAGGAACGGCACCTTGTGCTCGCGGGCGTACTGGATGGCCCGGATCTTGCCCTCGACACCGCGCTTGCCGAAGCCGCCTGGCACCAGGATGGCGTCGTAGTTGGCCAGCATGGCCGTGCCTTCGCGCTCGATCTGCTCGGAATCGAGGTAGTCGATGGCGATGCGGGTGGAGGTGTGCATGCCGGCATGCACCAGCGCCTCGGTCAGCGACTTGTAGGACTCGGTGAGGTCGACGTACTTGCCGACCATGGCAATGCGCACGTGGTGGCGCGGATGCTCCAGCCGCTGAATGAGGGTGTCCCAGACGCTCAGGTCTGCCGGCGGACGGTCGAGCTTCAGCAGATCGACGAGGATGTCATCGACCTTCTGCTCGTGCAGCATGCGCGGGATCTTGTAGATGGAGTCGGAATCGCGCACGGAGATGACCGAATCCACCGGAATGTTGGAAAAGAGCGAGATCTTGGCGCGCTCGTCATCGGGGATGGCACGGTCGGCCCGGCACAACACCATGTCGGCCTGGATGCCGATCTTGCGCAGCTCCTGCAGCGAGTGCTGGGTGGGCTTGGTCTTGAGCTCGCCGGCCTTGCCCAGGAAGGGCACCAGCGTGAGGTGCACGAAGCAGGCGTTGCCGCGCCCGACCTTCAGGCTCATCTGCCGGGCGGCCTCGAGGAACGGCAGGGATTCGATGTCACCCACGGTGCCGCCGATCTCGACGATGGCGACCTCGGCCTCGGCCGGGGTGCCCACGCCCGCGCCACGCTCGACGAAGGCCTGGATCTCGTTGGTGATGTGCGGGATGACCTGCACCGTGCGGCCCAGGTACTCGCCCCGGCGTTCCTTGCGGATGACGGAGTCGTAGATCTGGCCGGTGGTGAAGTTGTTGGAGCGGCGCATGCGCGCCGAGACGAAGCGCTCGTAGTGGCCCAGGTCCAGGTCGGTCTCGGCGCCGTCCTCGGTGACGAAGACCTCACCGTGCTGGAACGGGCTCATGGTGCCCGGGTCGACGTTGATGTAGGGGTCAAGTTTCATCAACGTGACGTTGACCCCCCGCGACTCCAGGAGCGCGGCCATGGAGGCGGCGGCTATGCCCTTGCCCAGGGAAGAGACCACGCCGCCGGTGACAAATACATATTTGGTCATGTATGCCCTTCCGGAAATGGAAATTGTAGCAATGATCCGGTCCCGTCCAAAGTGCTGCGCTGGCGTTTTCGCGCCCGGAACCCCACATTGCCGCGCATGACCCTGCCTGCCGACACGACAGCGTTCCCATGGTGCAAAAATGGACAATTGTCGATCAGGGTGCTTTCCCCTGTTTGCGCCGCAGCATGCCTTCACCGAAAATGGCGGAGATATCGTAAAGACTCCCCGGACGGGCTCGGGTGGCGGTGCCGCATGCGACGGCCCGCCACGGGCCTCGGACCGGTTCCCTCGGACACCGAACCAGGGATCGTGCGGGCGACACCCGGCCATCCCTCCCTCAAAGGAAGCCTCCATGGAGCGAGATGAATCCGTCGTCGAGATCGAACGCGACTCGATGGAATTCGATGTCGTGATCGTCGGCGCCGGACCGGCCGGCCTGGCCACCGCCATCCGGCTCAAGCAGCTGGCGGCCGAGAAGAATCAGGAGATCAACGTCTGCGTGCTCGAGAAAGGGGCCGAGGTGGGCGCCCATATCCTGGCGGGCGCCGTCATCGATCCGGAATCCCTCTCCGAGCTGCTGCCTGACTGGAAGAAGGACGGCGCCCCCCTGCAGACCGAGGTCACGCACGACGAGGTGCTGTTCCTGACGGCCACGGGCACCCTGCGCACGCCGGAGTGGGCCATCCCGCCCGGCATGAAGAACCAGGGCTGCTACATCGGCAGCCTGGCACAGCTGGTGCGCTGGCTGGGCGCGCAGGCCGAGGCGCTGGGCGTGGAGGTCTACCCGGGCTTTCCGGCGGCCCGCATCCTGTATGGCGAAGAGGGCCAGGTGCGTGGCGTGATCACGGGCGACATGGGCATCGGCCGCGACGGCAAGCCCACCGACGCCTTCCAGCCCGGCATGGAACTGCTGGGACGGTACGTGGTGTTCGCCGAGGGCTCGCGCGGGCACCTGGGGCGCGAGCTGATGGCCCGGTTCCAGCTGGAGGCCGAGTCCGATCCCCAGAGCTACGGGATCGGCATCAAGGAGCTGTGGGAGGTGCCGCCCGAGAAGTTCCGTCCAGGACTGGTCGTGCACACGGCGGGCTGGCCGCTGGACAACGCCACCTACGGGGGTGGCTTCATCTACCACTTCGGCGAGAATCTGGTGGCCGCCGGCTACGTGGTGGGTCTCAATTACCAGAACCCCTACCTGTCACCCTTCGAGGAGTTCCAGCGCTGGAAGACGCATCCGGCGCTGCGCGACACCTTCGAGGGCGGCCGTCGCCTTGAATACGGCGCGCGCGCCATCACCGCAGGCGGCATCAACGCCCTGCCGAAGCTGGTCTTCCCGGGCGGCTGCCTGGTGGGCTGTGAGGCGGGCTTTCTGAACGCAGCCCGCATCAAGGGCGTGCACTCGGCCATCAAGAGCGGCATGCTGGCCGCCGAGACCATCGTGCAGGCCCTGGCCGAAGGGCGCAGCCAGGACGTGCTGCAGGGCTACCCCGAGGCCTTCCGCCAGTCGCCGCTGCACGAGGAACTCTGGAAGACGCGCAACTTCAAGGCGGCCATGGGCAAGGGCCTGGTGCTGGGCAGCCTGCTGGTGGGGCTGGACCAGGCGGTGTTCCGCGGCAAGCTGCCGTTCACCCTGCACGTGAAGAAGCCTGATCACTGTTACCTGAAGCCGGCCAGCGAGTGTCAGCCCATCGAGTACCCGAAGCCCGATGGCAAGATCACCTTCGACCGGATGTCGTCGGTGTTCATCTCCAATGCCAACCACGACGAGAACCAGCCGTCGCACCTGCGCCTGAAGGACCCCGAGGTGCCGGTGGCGGTGAATCTGGCCCGCTACGCCGGGCCCGAGACGCGCTACTGTCCGGCCGGCGTCTACGAGTTCGTCGAGCACGAGGACGGCAGCGGGCTGAAGCTGCAGATCAACGCGTCGAACTGTGTGCACTGCAAGACCTGCGACATCAAGGATCCGACGCAGAACATCGTCTGGACAACGCCGGAAGGCGGCGGCGGCCCGAACTACAGCAGCATGTAAGTCCTGGGCTCAGCCCCTCAGGGCGCGCCCCTGCCCGCGGGGGCCTGCAGGCCGACCCCCGTTCCGGAACACCCCATGAAACGACACAGGGGGCCCGACATTGCCGGGCCCCCTGTGCTCAGGCGTCTTCGTGCGTACGCGGGCCAGTCGGACGAGGCCCCGGGCGACCGCCCTGGTTGTTGGCCTCGTTGACCACCAGCGTGCGCCCTTCCAGCAACGAGCCATGCAGGGCGGCAATGGCTGCCTGAGCGGCCGGCGCGCTGGCCATGGTGACGAAGGCGAACCCCCTCGACCGACCGGTATCCCGGTCGGAGATGATGCGGACACTGAGGACATCACCATGGGCGGCGAACAGCTGGGTCAGCTGCACATCCGTAGTGCGCCACGGCAAATTACCGACATAGATCTTGGTGGACATTGAGTGAAACGGGCTTCCAGAAAAGGGACGAAACACGGCGTGCGGCTGTCGGATACCGAGGGGATCGATCGCCCGACGGCGTGATGCAGCCACAGCCCCCGCGCAGGAGTCGGGGCCGATCGGGCGGCCCTCCATGCGAGGGATCGACGAGAAACGAGCGAGAACAGCCGTCCGTGCTTACGAACGGTAGAGCGCCAGCCCCTGAACAGGGCAGCAACCCCTGGAAGAGAGAACCGTTCCATTGCCCGGCAGCCCCGGAGAAAGGGACTGCCCGCCCGAAGGGGTCGGGCAGCAGTGCACACGACTGCACAACCCCGGCACAGGTACCTGCAGACCAGCCACAGGAAAACGTCCCGGCAAGCAACGGAATGGTGGCAACGCATTGAGGAGACCTGTCAAGCAGGCGGTCCCGTCACGACGGAATGCAGCGTGTATATGAGACAGAAAACGCTCGCATCCTGAGTTGCAGTGCCACAATATGAGAGTGTAACTTTTTTTGCCTGCTGAAGTGCGAATCTCCCCACGACTTGCGGTTCACGCGATACTGGACAAAAATACAGGCTGACCGTCCTTCTTTCATCTTCGATTCGCCTGCCACCATGCGCCCCCTCACCGCCCGGCAACGGGAAGTCCTTGCCCAGATCCAAGCGCATCTTGACCAGACCGGGTTCCCCCCCACCCGGGCGGAAATCGCCAGTGCCCTGGGCTTTCGGTCCGTCAATGCCGCCGAAGATCACCTGAAGGCGCTGGCCCGCAAGGGCATGATCGAACTCTGTGCCGGCACCTCGCGCGGTATCCGCCTGCTGCCGGCCGCCGAAGGTTCCCTGGAAGGCGCGATCCACCCTGCCGCTTCCGGCACGGCCGGTCATGCCACGGCCAGGGGAGCCAATGGCACCACGCTCACCCGGGGCGGGCGCAGCGTGACGGTGCGCGGGCTGGGTGCAGGCGCCATGGAGCGCGCCGCGGCGGCCGGGCTGCTGGGCAGCAGCCCCAGCATCTCGCTACCCCTGGTGGGGCGCGTGGCGGCCGGGCACCCCATCCTGGCCGAAAGCCACATCGAGGCCAGCTTCACGCTCGATGCCAGCCTTTTCGAGCGCCACCCCGACTATCTGCTGCGCATCCGGGGCGACAGCATGCGCGATGCGGGCATGCTGGATGGCGACCTGCTGGCGGTCAAGGCCACCACCGACGCACACAATGGCCAGATCGTCGTGGCCCGCCTGGGCCAGGAGGTCACCGTCAAGCGGCTGCACCGCAACGGGCTCAATGGCCCCGTGGAACTGCTGCCGGAAAACCCCGCCTACGAACCCATCGTGGTGCCGGTCGGCACCCGGGACTTTCATATCGAGGGCATCGGCGTGGGGCTGATCCGTCAGCGCCCCTCGCGCTGACGGAAAGGGTCAAGGTCAGCGACCAGTCTGCTCGGCCCGCAGCCGGGCATTCAGCGTATAGGTGCCCCCCACGCTGGCCGATCCCAGGCTGTGCCGCTTGATCAGTTCAATGGCCTGACGACCGTCAAAACGCCCTTCAATGGGCAGGCGCTCCACATCCAGCGCATGCACGATGAAGTCGTAGCGGTGCGGCAGCGCATCGTTCCACGGCGGGCACGGGCCATCGTAGCCGTAATAGTCGCCGTTCATGTCATGATCGGCAGCAAACCATGCCGTGTAGTCGTTCACCCCCTGGCGGGTGCCATCGGGCAGTTCCGGGCCCGGCTTGCCACGCGGTGAGACCTCGCTGGAATACACACCCTCGCCCACCGAACGGAGCTCGGGCGGCAGATCGATGAGCGTCCAGTGCATGAATTCCACGCGAGGCAAGTCGGCCGGGACCTCACGGTCCGGGTGATTCACATCGTCGGGCCGAGAAGGCGCGTCATGATCGATGCACAGCACGGCAAAGGAACGGGTACCCTCGGGCACGTCCTCCCAGGCCAGGTGTGGGTTGCGATTGTCGGAAAGAGTTACCCGCGAGGAGGGATCGGGTCGCGCGAAGGCCAGCGCATCGGGCAGCGGCTGGCCAGCCACGAAGGAGTCACTGCGTACTTTCATGCGTCTTCTCCAGGCATCGTTGCGGGTCAGGATGATTTGACCGAGTTTAGCATTCATGACCTTTCCCACCCGGGGCATTCACGGCACAGAACTGTCGGCGGATACGGCGTCTTCCCGTTTTCCCGAAGGCGCTGCCGCCGACACGATGACCACCCGGTTAATATTGTGGTAGTAATCAGGGACTTACTTTTGCCCCGACCAGCAGGGGAGACAGGAACGCACATCGTCATGACAGAAGAGAACGTGGTCATTTTCGAGGAACCTGCCACGGCCGATGGCCGGCGCATCGGTCATGCCCGCCTCAACGCCCCGGCATCGCTGAACGCACTGTCACTGGCCATGGTCGAGCAGCTGCTGCCGCGCCTCAAGCAATGGGTCCGGGATCCGGACATCGTGGCCATCGTGCTGGATGGCGCCGGCTCACGTGCATTCAGCGCCGGCGGTGATATCCGGGATCTCTATCATTCCATCAAGGAATACGGAGACCGTCCCAATCCCTACGCACAGCGCTTCTTCTTCCTGGAGTACGCGCTGGACTATCGCATCCATACCTGTACGAAGCCAGTGCTCTGCTGGGGGCACGGCATCGTCATGGGGGGCGGCCTGGGCCTGCTGGCCGGCGCCTCGCACCGTGTGGTCACCCCCGAGACCCGTATCGCCATGCCCGAGATCAGCATCGGGCTCTTCCCCGACGTGGGTGGCAGCTGGTTCCTGAGCCGACTGCCGGGCCGGGCCGGGCTCTTCCTGGCACTGACCGGAGCCCCGATGAACGCCTCGGACGCGCTCTTTTCCGGCATGGGCGATTTCTGCATCGACGATTCGGCGCGCGATGCGGTGCTGGCCGACATTCTGAAGGCGCACTGGAGCACCGACACGGCGGCCAACAAGGCCCAGATGACCCACTTGCTGGATGCGCACGAAAGCAGGGCCGAACGCGCGCCCTCCAACCTGCGCAAGCACTTCGACCTGATCCGCAAGACCGTGGGCATGGCCAGCCTGAAGGACACGGCCGAACGCCTTCTGGCCTTGCCCACCGAGGGCGACGAATGGCTGGCCACGGCCGTGGACACGTTCCGGCGTGGTAGTCCCACCTCGGCCGCTCTGGCCTGGGAACTGCAGCACCGCTGCCGTCACCGCTCGCTGGCCGACGTGTTCCGCATCGAGTACAACGTGGCCATCAGCTGCTGCGCAGCCCACGACTTCGCCGAAGGCGTGCGTGCGCTGCTCATCGACAAGGACCGGTCGCCGAAGTGGGATCCGCCCACGCTGGCCGCCGTGGAGCAGAAGTTCATCGAAAGCCACTTCCGCGACCACCACGACGGCGCACATCCCCTGTCGGACTGGCGCTAAGACGTCAGGAGGCCGGGAATCAGGCCAGGCCTGATTTGACCTGGCCTCGTTTTCCCTGGCCTGATTTGAAGTGGCCTGATCTGGCTTGGCGTGGTTTGCCTGGTCTGGTTTGCTGGATCTGGCCAGGCTTGATCTGCGCTGGCCTGGCTTGGCCTGCCCAGACCGGGAAGACGCCGGGAAGACGAAAACTCAGGCAGCCAAAACTCAGGTGGCCGACGGCAGCCCCGGCACGGCCGGGGGGGCGTTGTCCGGCATGCCGTCGAAGAAGTCGACGATGCCGGTTTCCAGCGAATATTCGGCCCCCACCACCAGCAGCCCCTCATGCTCGATCCAGTGTTCGAGGATGCGAGAGCCATGCCGCAGATGGTTGGCCGCGTGGCGGATGTTGGCGCGCACCGCGTGCCGCTTCAGCCGCTCCGGATCATTGGCCAGTTCGGTTTCCAGCAGGGGCTCAATGGACGGGCGGATGCGGTCCACCACGGCACGCAGGTTGGGGGAGCGCCCCTTGGCGGGCAGCTTCAGCTCATCCAGCGTGGCCGAGATGGCACCACAGTTGGAATGGCCCAGCACCACCACCAGCCGGGTGCTGAAACGCTCGACGGCAAACTCGACGCTGCCGATCTGCGAAGGCGCCACGATGTTGCCGGCCACGCGGATGACGAACAGCTCGCCCAGCCCCTGATCGAAGACCAGCTCGGCCGGCACGCGGGAATCTGCACAGCCCAGCAGCACCGCAAAGGGGGTCTGCTTCATGATGAGCTGGCTGCGGCGCGCCTGGTTGGTGGCCAATGAGACGCCCCCCAGACCGGCGACAAAACGGCTGTTGCCAGCCTGAAGGATCTTGAGGGCTTCGTGGGCTGGAATCATGGCAAGCGACAAACGGAAGAAGATGCCGGGCGCCGCCCCGGCGGGATGAACGGCCGGCGAGCGACAAATATAACCCAAAGCTGATCAGGGGCATTCCGTTTGCCAGTGCTCCGCTGGGTGATGGACAGCGCCCAGCCCTCCTTCCGGTCACTGCAGCAGCCGGGCCCCCGCCATGCGCAGCACCCCGTCACGACGGGCCAGCGTCGAGGCAGCACCAGCAGCCCCGATGAAGTCATAACCACGGCCGATCCGTGCGGGACGCAGCCGATCATCCAGGCTGCCATCGGCCAGCTGGCCCACGCCATTGCTGCCCCAGGCCCAGACACTGCCATCGCGCTGCAGACCCACGGCATGGGCACCGCCCGCCGCCACGGCCACATAGCCGCTGCCAATCTTCACCGGGCTCATCCGGTCCTCATGGGTACCGTCGCCCAGCTGGCCCAGCAGGTTGCTGCCCCACGCCCACAGCGTCCCGTCCTGCCCGATGGCAAAGGACTGGGCCGTGGAGGCCGTGACACTGCGATAGCCGTTCCCTATCAGGACCGGCCGGGACTGGTCGACCTCGTTGCCCGTGCCCAGCCGACCTGATTCCCCCCGCCCCCAGGCCCAGAGCCGACCCTGACGATCGATGGCCAGCGAGTAGCCCGCGCCGGCGGCCACGGAACGGAAGCCTTCGCCAATGACGACCGGCTCGGTGACAGTTTCCTGACTGCCATTGCCCACCTCTCCCCAGCGGTTCTCGCCCCAGGCCAGCAACGCACCATCCTTGCGCACCGCCAGACTGTGGCGATCACCGGCCGCCATGGCCACGATATCGCGTGCAATGCGCGTCGGCCTGTCCTGCGGCGTGTGATTGACCCGCCCACGGCCCAGCTGACCATGGCGATCATCCCCCCAGCCCCACAGATTGCCCTGTCGATCCAGCGCCAGCGCATGGGCGCCGCCGGCGGCCACGGCCTGATAGTCATGGCCCGGCAGGGGCAGGAAATCGTTCACCTGGGCCTGGGCAATGCCCACGCCCAGCTGTCCCCGCGTGTTGAGGCCGCGTGCCCAGAGTCGGCCGTCGGCCCCCAGGACGAGCATGAAGTCACGGGCTTGCGCCAGCCCCGCCACATCGCCCACCAGACCCAGCGGAATCTCGCGCAGCGGCGTGATCTCCAGCGCCGGCATCGTGGCCAGCAGCGGTCGCGGGGACGAGCTTCGAGCATCCGCCGAGGTGTTGCCCAGCATGTCGGAACCCTGAGAGCGGCTCAGGGCAGAGATCGGGCGCGAGAGTGCGGCCGAGGGCGCCGCCCCCTGCCCGGCACGCCGAAGCGCCCCGGCATCCAGTCCGGCCACGGCGCCATGGCCAGTGCCTGAGGCATCACCAACCTGGGGCGACGCGCTGACAGCCGTCTGGGCCTGCATCGGTGCCATCAGGCCATGGCGCAGGGCGTTGCCCAGGGCCAGGGCCCCCAGCGCCGCCGCCACGGCCAGACCACTGTAAACCCCATTGGCCAGCACCCGCTGTGTTCTGCCTGCCAAGACCGCCATTGCTGCTCCCTGCCTGAATGAGTATCCGAAAGAAGCAGGAATTTTCAGGCGTTGCGCGGCCCGGCCTGTCCGTCGGTCGGGCATGGAAAGCACCAGTGGCGGAGGCCGGCAGCCGACCGGCAACCGGCGTGCACCCATTGCGACAGGCATTTCAGCCACATGCAGGGCGCAGGCACGCTGAGGTGCAGGGGATGCCTTCCCTGGTGTAGCCGTCGATGTGAATAACGGTCGATTTCAGACCAGCCCGCGGAAGCCACCCCCTGCCAGGGCGCCCGGCGAGCACAGCCCGGGCACCGTATCGGAAGCACGAAAGCACGCGGGCCTGATGAAGGTCGGGCAGCGCCCGCCGCAGCGTCACTCCTGCATTTGCTGCTGTTGCTGTTGCTGCTGCTGTTTCAGCAGGTCGGCGTAGCCCCCCTTGTTCTCGACATGGGTGTAGCCCTGCTGCAGCAGCAGCTTGCGAGCCTGCTCGGCGCGACGGCCGCTGCGGCAGTAGAGCATCACCGGCGTGTCCTTGTTGGGCACCAGCGCCGAGATCTGCCCGGCGATCTGTTCGACCGGCACGTTGTGAGCACCTTCCAGATGGCCCCCGCTGAACTCCTTGGGTGTACGCACGTCGATCCAGATGGGCTGGGCCGTCTGCGCGTCGGTCGGTGCCATCCGGGCTGCCGATGCAACATCACCTGCCTGCGTCGCCTGTGCGGCATCTGCCGCCTGGACACCGACCGCGGGCAGGGATGCCAGCACCAGGCCGCCCGAAATGGCCAGCGCAGCGCCCAGAGGCCGGAAACCAGGGCGCAGGAAGATCTTCATCATGAGTGGAGTCTCGAAAAGGAAGGGTCAGAGTGAAAAATCCAGAAAAACAATCAGAACACGGCCTTGGACAGCCCGCGCTCCAGGTCGGCGCAGATGTCCTCGGGCGATTCCAGACCGATGGCCATGCGCAGCTGG
>ERZ772993.34-NODE-34-length-78240-cov-16.125484_pt1 | contig 78240 bp, 68 predicted proteins | sample MGYA00580670_ERZ772993 | MGnify/ENA primary metagenome ERZ772993 (study PRJEB29015, sample SAMEA2737936) | human oral metagenome | biome: human oral; feature: human-associated habitat; material: dental | place: China | collected 2136 ... | reverse complement strand
GGCGTGCCGGCATCACCGGCATCCGCCTCGGCGACCTTGCGTCGCGGAGCACGCTTGCGCGGCGCCACCGTCTCCCCGGTGGACGTCGTGCCTGCTTCCGTCTGCAGCATCGGATCGGCCGATGCACCCTGCCCCTCATGGGCAGCATCGCGCTGCATGTCTTCTTCGTACTGTTCGGTATTCATGCGATGGTCACATCACAGGGGGTTGCCTGCGGACGCTTCCGCAGCGGGTAGTTCTTCATTCACGGCCGTCCCGGCTTCGGGTGCCGCCTCTTCCTTCATGTTCATGTCGGGCGGCGCCTCGGCCGCCTCAGCCTCAGCCTCAGCCTCAGCCGCACTGGCACTGGCACCGGCACCGGATTCGACCCCGGCACCAGCGTTCCCTCCGCCGGCGGATGACGCTCCGTCAACATCGGCGCCACCGGGCGCTTCGGCCCCCTCAGAGGCCTCGGCATTGCCAGATGCCTCGGCGCCCTCGCCTGCCTCTTCGGCAATCTGGGCCGAGGCCGCTGCACCGGTCTGCAGCGCCAGCGCCTCCAGCACATCGGCCGGCAGCGCATCATCGTCCAGCGCCGGCAGCTCGGTCAGCGACTTCAGGTTCAGATCATCCAGGAACTGCCGGGTGGTGCCGAACAGCGCCGGCCGCCCCACCACGTCCTTCACGCCGATCTGATCGATCCAGCCCCGATCCTCCAGCGTCTTGATGATGTTCGACGACACCGTGACGCCCCGGATCTCCTCAATGTCACCCCGCGTGACCGGCTGCCGATAGGCAATGATGGCCAGCGTCTCCAGCACGGCCCGCGAATAGCGCGGCGGCTTCTCAGGGTTGAGCCGGGTGACGAAACGCGCAATGTCCGGCGCACTCTGGAAGCGCCAGCCCGAGGCCAGCGCCACCAGGTGCAGAGAGCGGTCCAGCCAGTCATTGCGCAGGCTCTCCAGCACGTCACGCACCGTGTCGGGCCCGATCTCGGCCTCACCCGCGAACAGCTGACGCAGATCCGACACCGACAACGGCTTGTTCGCGCACAGCAACGCGCCCTCGATGACTCGTTTGACCTCAGCGGTATTCATCAACCTGATAGCAAAGACGCCGCATACAGCCCTCTCCCAGGGGAACGGCACAGGCAGCTGTCGGTGGGCTGCGCACCCTGCCGCCCGAAACGGGCACGGGGATGGCAGGCCGGACATCCGCGCCCTGCACGACAGGCATGACGGCAGACGACCGGACAGCACGAAAAGCTTGGAAGGATCAGCCAGCGGCAGGCTTTCCCGGCAGAAATTTTCGAGGACGATGCCACGGGCACCGGGCCGGCACGAGTCCGGTCCCATCGTCCTGCCCGGGACGACTGTCTGTCACAGGAAAGGCAGGCTCAAGACCTGCAGGCGAGAACCGCCACGGATGCCGGCAGGCACGCACCCGAAGGTACGTCGGCAAACCGTCAAGGGCCCAGCAATGGCCCGGCAACGCGATTCATGGCCGATTGGCTCGCGTCATTCTACCCCAACTGCCCGCACAAAACGCAACGACGACGCAGCTGCAACACTGCAACCGTTCAGAACGTGTAGCCGACCTGCAGGGATCCGAACGACGGCACGTGCCGCTGCCCCTCGAACTCGCGAGAACGCACCACCCACATGAACTGGGCATTCCATCGTCCTGCGCGCACGCTCACCCCCGCACCGACGTCCCCCACCAGGCGCTTGCGCCGCACCCGGTGACTGTCATGCCAGGTACTGCCGTCCAGGGTCAGATCCCGCAGCACCGCGCGGCCACCCAGCGTCACGAACCCGGCCCAGCGCGCTGCATCCGTCGCCTCCCAGGTCACCTCGCCGGGCTCGTTGGAGCCCGGGCGCAACGGCGCTGTCCCCCCGTCGTCCTGCAGATCGGGACCGAAACGCCATTCCAGGCCCGCAAAGGCGCTGGTCTGAAGATTGCCCAGACGCATGCCCCAGTGTCCCAGCAGATCTGTGCCTCGGATGGTGGCCGGCTGCCAGCGCTTCACCCGGTACTGCGCCACCTCCAGAATCGGCTCATCGGGCAGCTGATGCGCCCAGCCCCGGAAACGGGGCGCGTTGATCACCCGGTGCACCGCATTCTGCAGCGACTCGCCATGGACCGACGGCCCCACCCAGCCCAGACGCACCTCATTGCGCACCCGCTGCCCATCCATCCAGGTGCCGGCCGCCAGGGTAGCCACCAGCGTCGCCGCATAGGGACGATCCTTCACCTGAAGCCAGCTGGCACGGCTGTTCTCCGGCGTGTAGATGGCCTGATCCAGCCGGAAACTCACGTACTCGGTGGGGACCCGCCCCACGCCCAGCGCACGCCACAGCGGGCACAGCGAGCCCTCCCCGCCGGACGCCCCCCAACCATCATGGGCCGCCGTACGCGCCGCCACCTCCAGCATCACGCCGCTGCTGTAGCCATAGTCCTCGCCTGAGGCCAGATCATTGTCGATCTTCAGCCGCACCTGCGTGGCCGCCGTCGGCCGACACCCCCAGGGCCGAGGCGCATCCCGCCCCGATTCCGTCGCAGACGATGCCCCCGACCAGGGCACCAGAACATTCGGGGCCCGCCACGGCTTGCCGCCGGGCTCGACCGGATATCCCCTGCCCGCCGGATCGTCCACCCGATGGACGCCTGGCCATTCATCCTCGACCTGCGGCTCTTCCCCGTAGGAGGTATCAGGCTGCAGCACTGCCCCCGGATCGCCAAATGGATCGGTGCCCGGCACCGCCCGATCGGGATCGTTCCAGAACACCGTCAGCATCCCGCCACGCGCAGCCCGGCCCGCCGTGCTGCCCGGAGCCGGCAGGCGCCCTTGCAACGAAAGCCCAGACACCGGCACCGCCCGTTGCAGCGAAAGCCCCGGCGCAACGACTGGCACCGGCTGTGCGGGATGAAGGCTGGTCGCAGCCGCCTGCGCCGTTCCGGTCGCGGCCAGCCCCAGCCATCCCAGCACCATCCCGACGGCAACGCTACGTCTGCGATTCTTGACCTTGGTTCCCTGCAAGCCGTGCCGTCTGACCACCATCACCTTTGTTTCCCTGCCTGTAAGTGACTGCAAGTATGCAAGCACACAGGCTCCGAAGGTACCCCACCTGATGGGGAGACGTCGCTGATTTGCCAACTTCCCGGACCAATCCGGTCAACGGACAATGGGCGTTGCAATCACGCAACACCCATTGTCATCGATCGAAGCGCTACCCTCGCGCCTTCGGTTGCGAGAACACCATCACGGGTGGCAACGAACCACGGAAGCGCTCCACCTCGGCCACCCCGGTCTGGCCGCAATTGCCCTGCGCCAGCTTCGATGTGGCCACACCTGTCGTCAGCACGTTCACATCTCCCCACGCGCACAGCGTGTTCGGATCGCGTGAGTTCACCGGATCGTACCAGCCGCCCTCGTTGATCCGGATGGCACCGGGCATGATCTCGTCAGTGACCTTCAGACCCGCCAGGATCTGGCCCCGCTGGTTGAAGACCCGCACTACATCGCCGTCCTTCAGACCGCGCGCCTTGGCATCCTGCGGATTCATCCAGCAGGGTTCGCGCCCGGACACCTCGTAACTGTTTCGGTTGATGGTGCCGCACAGCTGCGAGTGCAGCCGCATCTGCGGGTGATTGGACACGATATGCAGCGGATAGCGCGAGTCCGAACGACCCGTGCGCTCCAGCGGCTCCATCCAGGTGGCGTGCGGAGGACAGTCGTCATAGCCGTATTTCTCGATGGTCCGCGAATACAGCTCGAACTTGCCCGATGCCGTCCCCAGCGCATTGAGCAGCGGATCGGCCCGAAAATCGGCATGCCGCACGAAGTCCTTGGCCTCGGCCGAGATCGGAAATGCCAGCGGCCGATTGCTCTTCCAGAACACGTCGAACACCGGCATCTCCATGCCCTTGGCGCGCGCTTCGATCTTGGCCGCCTCGTACAGGTTGCGAATCCACTCCATCTCCGTGAGCCCCGCCGTGAACTCCTCGCCCTTGCCAAGACGTTTCGCAATGGCCGCAAAGATGTCGAAATCACTGCGTGCCTCGAACACCGGCTCGACGATCTTCTTCATCGCCACGATGTGGCTCTGCGCATAATCCCCCATCTGCTCGATGTCGTTGCGCTCATAGGACGTGGTGGCCGGCAGCACGATGTCTGCATGGCGCGCCGAGGCCGTCCACTGCACGTCGTGCACGATGAACGTATCCAGATTGCGCCACGCACGACGCATCTCGTTGCGGTCCTGCTGGTGGGCAAACGGGTTTCCGCCCGCCCAGTAGGCCAGCTTGATCAGCGGCAGCTTGATCTCGTGTCCGTTGAACTGCATCACCTTGCCGGGATTCAGCAGCGTCTCCACCAGCCGCGACACCGGAATCGAGACAGCCCCGCTCTGCGCCAGCCAGGCCGCCCCCTCGTTGGCCTGCCCCGACGCATCGTCGATGGCCTTCAGGATCGGCGTGGTGGCCGTAGGCGCACCGCCCGATGCATAGTGATAGCTCAGACCATAGCCCCCGCCCGGCAAGCCGATCTGCCCCAGCATCGCTGCCAGCGTGATCAGCATCCAGTGAGACTGCTCGCCATGGTGCTGCCGCTGTGTCGAGTAGCCCAGCGCCAGCATCGTGCGGTTGGCCGCGAAGCGGCGTGCCAGATCTCGCAGTGTCTGCGCCGGCACGCCGCATATTCCTGCCGCCCATTCCGCCGACTTCGGCGTGCCATCGGTCTTGCCCAGCAGATACGGCAGGAACCGGTCGAAGCCGGTGGTGTAGCGATCAAGGAATGCCTGATCGTGCAGCTTCTCCGTGTACAGCGTATGGGCAATGCCCAGCATCATCGGCACGTCGGTCTGGGGGCGTGGCGCAATCCACTCGCCGTTCAGCTCCTTGCAGGTCTCCGTGAGGATCGGGTCGATGCTGATCACCTTCGTGCCCGCCTTCTTCATGGCGGCCACCCCCGGCCAGGCACCATGGTCGGCCACCTGCCAGGAGATCTGCGAATTGTTCAGCGGGTTGCAGCCCCAGAACACCATCAGCTTGCAATGCTTGGCCAGGTTCTCCCACGAGGTGCACTGCTCATACACCTCCAGCGAACCCGACACATAGGGCAGGATCACCTGCGCTGCACCGGCGGAATAGTCACCGCTGCTGTTGGTATAGCTGCCCGTCAGGTTCAGCATCCGCCGCAGCAGCGTCTGGCAGTTGTGGATGCGCCCCGGGCTCTTCCAGCCATACGACCCCGCAAACACGGCTTGCTGCCCATACTTCTTGCGCACCCGTACCAGCTCGTCAGCCACCAGCTCGATGGCCTTGTCCCAGCTCACCCGCACGAAATCACCGCTGCCCCGACCATCCGGATCAGCGCCCGGGCCCTTCTCCAGCCAGGCACGGCGCACCATCGGATAGCGGATGCGCGATGGCGAGTAGAGCGAATCCAGCACGCCAGGCAGCTGAGGCGACGGCGCCGGATCATCCGACCAGGGCCTGAACTCCACGGCCCGGCCGTCCTTCACGATGCCGTAGAACGCGCCCCAGTGGCAGCCCGACAGGATGCCCTCCTGCACATCCTTCCCGCCTTTTCCACCCGCTGCGGCAGCAGACTCTTCCCCACTCGTCGACTTGGGTGAATCCTTCCCGGCGGCCCGGGCCAGAATCGGTGCCCCAGCCACGCCCAGTGAGGCCAGGACCTGCCCCTCGATGAATCGGCGCCGCGACAGCCGGCCGCCCGCTTGCGCGTCCGTCATCGCAGCCTTCTCAGGGGTTGTCTGCATCCCGTCCACACGGGCGTCTTCCATTCCCGTGCATCCTTCGCGTTCATTGAGCCTGTCCATCATCGTTCCTCCTGTCCAGTCCCGTAGCCTATGCTCACCCGAGTCAAAGCCGCGGGCAGCACCTCAGCCATCACCCCGTAATACCCTTCACCATCCAGCCGTGCCATGGCTCGGCAGAACGGTGCCACCCAGTCCATCTCCACCAGCAGTGCCTGAACCGTCGCCCAACATTCCTGCCGCAGCGCCTGCGCCAGTGCCGCCAGCTGCACGGCCAGGTGATCAGGCGGCTCATGATTGGTCTGTGCAAGCTCCATCCCCAGCATCTGCAGCAGCTGCTGCATCCGCACCACCGGAGCATCGTACAGCCGGCCGCTTCCCTGCCAGGCGCTGGCATAGGGCAGCGCACAGCGTCGGGGGAGCACGCCCTCAAAGAGGGCCGTGTACCGACGCTGCAGCGCCACCGTCACCTCTTCTTCCGTCCCTTCGGACAGATGCTGCCCCAAGCGTGCCATCAATGCTTCATTTCCCAGCACCGCGCCCATCTCGCGCAGCAGCATCTGCCCGACCACCGAACGCGCCGCATGAACCTGTTCCCTCTGGGGCGCATGGATGAACTGCGCAGCCAGCCAGTCGAGCACATCCGCCAGATCGGCAGCCGCCGGGTGGCTCACCTCGACGGCCTGCCCCTCCGGTCCGTCATGCCTCTTCAGCATGCCCGCATCTACCGGTGCATTCATCATTTCCCTCCATGCCCTGCACCGGATGTACCGTCATCGCGCAGGTCCTTCGAGTGGTTCTGCAGGTACGACAGGATCAGGCGATACTGGTCATCGCTGAACGAGGTGAAGCGGCGCATCGACTTCAGTGTGCCAACCCACTGATTGGCCGTGAAATGTCCCTGCTGCGGCAGCACATGACAGGACGAACACGCTTTCTGGTAGGCATCCTTGCCATAGGCCCACACGGCCCCCCGGTCAGCATTCATGCCGGTCGCATCCGACCAGACTTCCAGCGTCACCGGCATCCAGCTCTGACCGGTATCGGCATCCTGCTCGGGCTTGCCGCGCACCACCTTGTCCGCAGCCGCGTCATCCAGCACGGCCATCATCACGCGCTGGCCGCGCGCCTGGTAGATCACCGACGGTGTTTCTTCCACCTGCCAGCCCTTCAGCACCAGCTGCAGCCGATCTCCCTCACGTGCCTTCACCGTCACCTGCGCACCGCCCAGCAGTTTCCCCGGGGCGCTGTCCGATTGACCGACACCCTTCGCATCCAGCCAGACCGCCTTGCTGGTCACCACTGTGGCCGGCTTGCCCACCTCGAAGGCCGAAGCAGCCGAGACCGGCAGGCGTGCCGACACCTGGACCATGTCCTTCAGCATCACCACCTCCTCGGTATAGTTCGGCGTCGGCATGCGCGGCGCAAGCTTCGACACAGGCGGCAGATATTTCAGATACAGCGCCATGGCGCCGATGTCCTTGGCCGACATCTGCGACGTGTTTCGGATCACCTCCGCCATGTCACCATCAGCCGCCCGGCCGATCGGACTCACGCCCGTGTGCAGGTAACGCGCCAGCGAAGCCGCCGACCAGAAGCCGATGCCGGTCTCGTCAGGCGTGATGTTCGGGAACCAGCCGGTGCCGGTGGTATCGGGCCCGCCCCCGTAGCGAGTCTCGGCCAGCACGTTGCCCATGAAGCCACGTGACGAATGGCATTCGGCACAGTGCCCGGCCCCTTCCACCAGATACTCGCCACGCTGGTAGGCCTTGGCCATGTCGCCGGGCAGCTCGGCAGGTACCGGTCCTGGCTGCCAGGGCTTGCCATCCAGAAAAGCCAGCCGCCACAGGCCTACACCACGCCGCATGTTGAACGGGAACTTGAGCTGATGCTCCGGCACCGCATCATCCTCGGCCGGCAGCGTCATCATGTAAGCGTACAGATCACGTACATCCTCACCTGAAAGCCGCTGATACGAGGTATAGGGAAAGGCCGGGTACAGGTTCTGGCCATCCAGTCCGCCGGGACCCACGCCCTCGCGCAGCGCCCGGTCGAACTCGGCCAGAGTCCATTTGCCAATGCCGCGCTCGGGATGCGGCGAGACATTGGGCATATGGAAGGTGCCGAACTGCGTCTCCAGCACCCGTCCCCCACCCAGTACCGTGTCCTTGCCCTGACCCGGCGTGGCATGACAGGTGGCGCAGTCCGAGGCCACGAACACTTCACGCCCGTTCTTCAGGTCCGCCCCTTCCAGCGGCGGCAACTCACGCGCACCATGCAGCGCCGACCACGTCCACGGGGAAGTCAGTACCCCATATCCCGCTGCGCCCAGCACCACCAGGCTGGCTGCCACTTTCCAGATCCCTCTGCCCTGCCGCCCCATTGTTCGGTTCCTCCTGAAATGGATGGCCCCCGAAAGCGGGTCGAAAGCGTTATTTGAAATTGATATAGCGCTTCAACCCATCCTTAGGCGAACAACCATCCTGAAGTCACTATAGGCACTGACGAAGCCGCGAAGGCTGCAGGGTTGTGAAAGGGATGTAAACAGGCATGCAATCGTCTTGCCGTGCGATCCGGGTTCTGGTCGAATCCATCCCAGTTATATCTGCAGGGAAGCCCATGGATCGGCCAGACGAACGCCTGAAGACGCTGTTGCACCAAGAGAGCAACGCACTCGTGCAGGCCATTCTTCAGCTTGCCCTGGCGCACGGCTTCACCGATCAGACCAGTTCGATGCGTGCTGCCTGGGCCGAGGCGATCGAGCGGATCAATGACTCCCTGTCGATCTGGCTTACACATGCGCGACCACGCCAGCTTGATGGCCGCAACGACTACCGCGCCGACCCCCGCTTCGAGCGGCTGCGCGAGATCGCTTGGCGCCATTACGAAGCGGGCGTGCCCCTGGAACTGCACCATGGCCTGTTCACCTTGTGCCGCCAGGCCTATCGCCAGCACCTGAGGCAATGCCCGCAGCACCCGGATGCCGACGCCCTGCTGGCTGTCCTGGACGATTTCTTCGATGAAGCCACCCAGGCCATGCTTGCTCCGTGGGCCATGCGCCCTCCCAGCGAAGCAGCCCTGGCCGAAAACATCCGGCGCCTGACCCGCGAGCGGGATCAATATTTCGGCGTCCTGGAGAGCCTCAGCGGCCCAGTCTTCATCACGACCGAAGAAGGCCGTTTGCAACATGCCAACGACGCTGCATTACAGTCCTTCCTGGGTCTGTCCGAAGCGGGCGCGCTGCGCTACCGGCTGGCGCTGCAGCACCACCGCGACACGCTGCAGGCCGTACTCGACGACATCCTGGCCGCAGGCCGACAGGAACTGCACGCCATCTGGCTGGATACGCACGCGGGACGACGCTGCTTCGACATCCGCCTTCGCCCCCTGGAGGACAGCGCCTCCAAGCTGGACCGCTGCCTCATCATCCTGATGAACGATGTCACCGGCCACCAGCGGGCCATCGAGCGTGCCCGGCAGGCCGAGCACACCATGTCGATGTTCCTGGCCGCCATGAGCCACGAGATTCGCGGTCCATTGCACAGCGTTCTGGGCGTAGCCGAACTGCTGCGTGATGCCAGCCTGGCAGAAGCCGAGTCCCTGCTGGACCTGCTCGGGCTGTCGGCCGGCGCCCTCAACGCCACACTGGAGAACGTGCTGAGCTTCTCGCGCTTTCGCCACCAGGCCCCCCAGCCTCGGCCCACGGCCGTGCCGTTGCGCAAGATGCTGGCGGATCTGGTACGAACCCAGGACGTGCAGGCCCGGCACCAGGGCGTGCCCCTTCAGCTTCAGCTTTCCGCCGAACTGCCCGAACAGGTCATGCTGGACGGGTCACTGGTGCAGCAGGTGCTGGGCAACCTGGTGCGCAACGCCCTTCGGCACGACGATGGCCAGGGCGTGACGCTAGGCGTGCAGATCGAGGGTTCCGAGCTGGTCTTCATCGTCACCGACCATGGCCCCGGGCTTCCCCCGGACATTCAGGCCCAGCTCACCCGTCCGGCCAGTGCGGCCTCCACCCCGCTACCCGACCCTGTGGACAACAGCCACAGCTCGGGCCTGGGCCTGCTGATCGTCCGGCGCATGACCCAGGCGCTGGGTGGCCGACTGCAACTGCCAGCCAACGCAAACGGTGCCAGCATCGAAGTGCGGCTGCCACTGGTACTGCCCGAAATTGCCACCCCTGACGCGGACAGCCCTGTACACCCGCCGGAAGCCCCGCTCCTCGACCAGAGCTGCCTGCTGCTTGATGACGACCCGATCGGCGCACTGGGCACCATCGCCATGCTCGAACGCCTGGTCCGTTCAGTGGACCACGCCACCAGCCTGACCCAGGCCAGCGCCCTGCTGCAGACTCAGCCCGATGTCTACGACTTCTTCATCGTCGACACCCGGCTGCCCGATGGCAGCGGTCTGGACTTCGCCCGCCAGGTCCGCCAGGACCCACGCATGGCCGGCAAGCCGGTGCTGCTGCTGAGCGCCAATACCGAGCAGGTCCGCCAGCAGCCCGAAGCCGGCACGCTCTTTGCAGCTCTGCTGGAAAAGCCCCTCGACGCCACGGCACTGGCCCAGGCGATCCGACGCCACGCCGGCCCCCCACCCAGCAGCCCGGACAAGGAAGACACGCTGTCGATTGCCAATGGCCTGTGGCTGGATACCCCGACGCGGCGATTGCACATCGATGGCCGCATCGAGACGCTCTCGCCCGCCGAGACCCGGCTGCTGGTCTGCCTGGCTGCCGCCATCGGCAAGCCCTGCGACCGCACCCGCATCAGCGAGGCCATCTGTGGCCGGGACTGGGTGTACGGCGACCGCACCGTGGACGTGCTGGTCTCCCGTCTGCGCCGACGGCTGCGAGGCAGCGTGGCGCGCATCGTCACCGTGCACGGACTGGGCTACACCCTCACGGTCGGCTGACAGGCAGAAAAGGGAAAGAGAGGTAACGGAAGTCGCGCGAGGCAGAGCCGCCATCGCCCCGACGGATTGAACAGGCGAAAAAAACCCCTGAGCAAATGGATAAGGACTCAGGGGCGGGAGAATGTCGATGGTTGCGGGGGGAGGATTTGAACCTCCGACCTTCGGGTTATGAGCCCGACGAGCTGCCAGACTGCTCCACCCCGCGAAAAGAAGTATAGCCATACTGGATTCCGTTTGCAAGTCTTTCTGCTTGGCCGTAAATTTCACCTCATGAAGTACTGTTCAGAATGCGGCAGTCCCACGCAGATCCTCGTCCCCGAGGGTGACAACCGCCCACGCCAGGTCTGCACCCATTGCCATGCCGTCCATTACGTCAATCCGCGCATCGTGGTCGGAGCCGTCTGCCTGTGGGAAGACCGCATCCTGCTGTGCCGCCGCGCCATCCAGCCCCGCAAGGGCAAATGGACGCTGCCTGCAGGCTTCATGGAAATCGGCGAGACCATGTCGGCCGGTGCCCTGCGCGAGACCCGCGAGGAATCAGGCGCCCATGCCGAGGTCGACGGCCCGCTCTTTGCCATTCTGGATGTCCCCCATGCCGAGCAGGTGCACGCGTTCTACCGCGCCCGCCTGCTGTCCCCCGAGCTGGATCCGGGTGAAGAAAGCCTCGACGCCCGGCTGTTCGACGAGAAGGACATCCCCTGGGACGAGATCGCCTTCAGTACGGTAGAGACCACGCTGCGCTGGTTCCTGGCCGACCGCCGCCTGGGCCGCTTCTCGCTGCACGAGGGCCACATCCCTGCCCCATCGGGCAAACAGCCCACCAATCCGTCCCCGCACCAGAGCGGCAACGCTCAAACGCCCTCCGACAAGGGCAAGCACAGCTGATCCCCCGATCGTCTCTTCCTGCCCGGTTCCATCACCGCATTCCCCTCGCCCCTTCAAAGCCCCGCCACCGATGATTCGCTACTGGGTCGAAGCCGACACCCCGCTGCCCGCCGCTGACCGCGACGTGCCGGGCCATCCCGGGCTCATCGCCCTGGGGGCCGACCTGGGCCCCGACCGGCTGGTGGAGGCCTACACGCAGGGGCTCTTTCCCTGGTACAGCGCGGGCCAGCCAGTACTGTGGTGGTCACCCGACCCGCGCATGGTCGTCTTCGTCGACGAGTTCTCGCCGTCGCGCTCGCTGCGGCGGCTGCTGGCACGCCTGGCCGCCAGCGGCCATCCCGGCCCTGCCTCCCCGGTCTCTCCATCTGCTTCCCAGGGTGCTCCAACGCAAGCCCCTCCTGCCGCCCCCCGCTGGCAGATCACGCTGGACACGGCCTTTGCCGACGTGATGCAGGCCTGCGCAGAACCCCGTCCCGGCCAGGACGGCACCTGGATCACCCCCGCCATCCAGGCTGCCTACACGGCCCTGCACCAGCGGGGCCTGGCCCATTCCCTGGAGGTCCGTGAAGACGGCCAGCTCATCGCCGGCCTCTATGGCGTCTCCATCGGCCGCATGTTCTTCGGCGAGTCCATGTTCACCCGCCGGCCCAACGCCTCCAAGTGCGCCTTCGCCACATTGATGCACCTTCTGGCCTCCCACGGTTTTCCCCTGGTCGATTGCCAGCAGTCCACCCGGCACCTGGGCAGCCTGGGCGGGCGAGACATCTCCCGTGCCGACTTCCTGGTACACATCCGCCCCCTGCTGGCTGCCCCCGCCCCCGACTGGCAGGCCATGGCCCGCGACATCGCCTGGCCGGACTTCAGCCGATGAGCGACAACCGGCCTCCCTCCCAGCGCTACATCCGGCTATACGTCACGGCCGCCTTTCCCTGCAGCTACCTGCCCAACCGCTTCGCCCGCTCACAGGTGGCCGAACCTGCTGCCTCCATCGACGCCGACAACTATGGCGAGCTGGTGCGTGCAGGCTTCCGGCGCAGCGGCCGCTTCACCTACCGCCCCCGCTGCGACAGCTGCCAGGCCTGCATCCCGGTGCGCGTCCCCGTGCAGCAGTTCCGCCCCGACCGCAGCCAGCGCCGCGCCATCCGCCGCCACGGCAGCCTCATCAGCCGCAACCTGCCGCTGGTCTTCAGCGACGAACACTACGCGCTATACATCCGCTACCAGCAGGCCCGCCACAGCGGCGGCAGCATGGACGAGGATGACGAGGAGCAGTACCGCGAATACCTGCTGCAGTCAGGCGTCGACACCCGACTGGTCGAGTTCCGCACCCCCGACTCCACCCTGGTCATGGTCTCGGTCATCGACGTGCTCGACGACGGCCTGTCCGCGGTGTATACATTCTTCGAGCCCGATCTGCCCGGAGGCAGCCTGGGCACCTATGGCATCCTCTGGCAGATCCGGATGTGCCAGGTACTGGGACTCGACTACCTCTACCTGGGCTACTGGATCGAGGAAGCGCGCTCCATGCGCTACAAGAGCAATTTCCGCCCGCTCGAACAACGGATAGACGGACAATGGATACCCTTGAAAGACTGAACGCCCTGGGCTACCGGACCCTGCGCCCCCTGCTGTTCCTGCAGGATCCCGAATGCGCCCACCACGCCGGCCTGCGGCTGATGGACCTGCTGGCTGCCGTGCCGACCGGTCTGCGCCCGGCACGCGTCCACGATCCCGTCGAACTGCTCGGCCTGTCCTTTCCCAACCGCGTCGGCATCGCGGCCGGCATGGACAAGAACGCCAGCCACATCGACGCGCTGGCCGCACTGGGCTTCGGCTTTCTCGAACTGGGCACGGTCACCCCGCTGCCCCAGCCCGGCAATCCCAAACCGCGCCTGTTCCGCCTTCCCCAGGCGCAGGCCATCATCAATCGCTTCGGCTTCAACAACGAGGGCCTGGAAGCCTTCGTGCGCAACGTCCGAACCTCCCGGGCCTGGCAGAAGCGCCAGGCGCTGCCTGTTGGCGCCCCCTGCCAGCCCGACACCCCGCCGGTGCTGGGCCTGAACATCGGCAAGAATGCCGCCACCCCGCTGGAATCGGCCACGCGCGACTACCTCACCGGCCTGGCCGCCGTCATGCCGCTGGCAGACTATGTGGCCGTAAACATCTCGTCACCCAACACCGCCAACCTGCGCAAGCTGCAGGGCGGCAACGAACTGGACGAGCTGCTGGGAGCCCTGGACCGCGAGCGCCAGCGACTGGCCACCTCGTTGGGCCGCAATCCGCCCTTGCTGCTCAAGATCGCGCCGGACCTTGATGACGACCAGATTGCCGTCATCATCGACGCACTGGTACGTCACCACATCGACGGCGTCATCGCCACCAACACCACCCTCTCGCGTGAGGCCGTCAAGGGTCTGCCCCACGCCGAAGAAGCCGGTGGCCTGTCGGGCCGGCCTGTGTTCGAGGCCTCCAACCGGGTCATTCGCGCCCTGCGTGCCGGCCTGCCCGCCCGCTACCCCATCATCGGCGTGGGCGGCATCATGTCGGCACAGGATGCCGTAGCCAAGATCGAGGCAGGTGCCGACCTCGTGCAGATCTTCAGCGGTCTGGTCTACGAAGGCCCCGCTCTGGTCTCTGCCGCCGCTCGGGCCATTCACCGGCATGATGAGACGATACGCTAGAATCACGGACAGCAGATAAATCCGTCTGCGGGAGGGCCCGGTCAGGGCCCTTCCCCCAGAGCCCTCCTTGAGCCCTGATGACAGACAACATACCTCCTGAAGTCACCATTCCCCCCCAGGCTGGCACTGAGCCCGCCTCGCGCCCTGGCAAGGGCATCAAGACCACCATCCAGGTCCTGGAACGCATGGTGTCGCTGCTCGACGCACTGGCCCAGCAGCCCCGGGCCGTCAGCCTGAAGGAACTGTCCAGTCGCACGGCACTGCACCCGTCCACTGCCCATCGCATCCTCAACGACCTGGTCACCGCCCGCTTCGTCGATCGCGTCGACACCGGCAGCTACCAGCTGGGGCTGCGGCTGCTGGAACTGGGCAACCTGGTCAAGGCCCGGCTCAGCGTGCGCGACGCCGCCATGGGCCCCATGCGCGAGCTGCACCGCCTCACCGGCCAGCCCATCAACCTCTCCATCCGCCAGGGCGACGAGATCGTCTACATCGAACGCGCCCTGTCCGAACGCAGCGGCATGCAGGTGGTGCGCGCCGTCGGCGGGCGGGCGCCCCTGCACCTCACCTCGGTCGGCAAGCTGTTCCTGGCAGGTGAAAACCACCGGGCGCTGCAGAACTACATCAGCCGCACTGGCCTGGCCGGCCACACCCGCAACAGCCTCACCGATCCGGCCCGTCTGGAACGCGAACTGGCCCAGGTGCGCTCCCACGGCTTCGCCCGTGACAACGAGGAGCTGGAACTGGGCGTGCGCTGCATCGCTGCCGGCATCCGCGACGACTCGGGTGACCTGGTAGCCGGCCTGTCCATTTCGGCCCCGGCCGACTTCCTGCAGAACGGCTGGGTCGAACAGCTGTGCCGCACGGCAGCGCAGATCTCGGCTTCGCTGGGCTACGACGCCAGCAAATCGGACAGCGCCCACTGACGCCAGGCCCCGGCAGTGGCCATCAGAGCCGGGCCATGAACACCCGCCGTTCACCGAAACCCCACCCATGAAAAAGGCCCCGGAGGGCGCATCACGCACCATCCGGGGCCTTTCTGCGTGCATCCTGGCCTGTCAGCCCTCCAGGAAGCGCCGGATGCGGTTGGCATCGGCCACCCGCGAATACCGTCCCTGCGAATCCAGCAGCACGATGATCATCTGCCGGCCGTTGACACGCGCCTGCATCACCACGCAATTGCCCGCCTCGTTGATAAAGCCCGTCTTCTGCACCGTCAGGCCCCATTGCTGGTTCCCCACCAGCGGGTTCGTGGTGTGAAAGACCCGCGTACCGTAGGCCGTGCGCACCTGCAGCTGGCTGGCCACCGAGAAGCGACGGATCTCCGGATAGCGTGCCGATCGCGCCACCAGCAAGGCCAGATCACGCGCCGTCGACACGTTCGAGGCCGACAGACCGGTCGGGTCCAGGAACACCGAATCCCACATGCCGATCTCGCGCGCCTTGCGGTTGGCCGCAGCCACGAAGGCCGTCACCCCGCCCGGATAGCTGCGCGCCAGCGCGTGCGCTGCCCGGTTCTCGGAAGACATCAGCGCCAGCTGCATCAGCTCGGCCCGGGTCAGCTCGGTACCCACCGGCAGGTGCGAGGTGCTGTAGCGCTCGGTGTCGCGGTCCTCGGCCTCAATGCGGATCTTCTCGTCCAGCGGCTGGCCACCGTCCAGCACCACCATCGCCGTCATCAGCTTGGTCAGCGAGGCAATGGGCAGCACCGCCGACGAATTCTTGTCATACAGGATCTTGCCGTTGCGCGGATCCACCACCAGCGCCACGCTGGAACGCAGCGCCAGCGGATCCGGGATGCGGTTCAGGCCAGCTGCCTCGCCCAGCGAACCACCGGCGATGGCCGGCAGTTCGGATGCACGGGGCGCAAAGCTCTCATTGCCTGCCAGCGACACCGTGCGCGCACCGACCCCAGCACTCCCCGTGCCCAGCAGCTGCGGGCGTGCGGAGGCAGACCGGCGCTGTTCCTGGGCCACCGCTGCCATGGCAGATTCGACACGCTTACGCTGCGCCGCAGCATCATGCCCCTTGCCGGAGCGCGCACCGGTCGTCGTGGCTACATGCACCGGACTGAGGGCGGCTTTGGCGGCAGGCTTCTTCTTGGCATCAAATTGCGCGCTTTTGTTACCAATTTTGGTTGTTTTGGCGGCAGACGTCGCCTTGACGGCAACGGCCTTGCCCGTTTTTGCGTGGGCATTGCGTGGGGCGCCACCCCGGGTTGCAGAACCGGCAGCCTTCGTGGCTGCAGCCGTCTTGCGCGTACTTTTGGAGGCGGCCTTGGCATTGCGCGACGCCCCCGCCTTGCCGCTGACCCCGGCCGAAGGTTTCTGGGCCGGCGCCGCCTGAGCATGGGCCCCCCCTGCCAGCAGCATTGCACTCACCAGCACCCTGGACACCCATGACAACGTAACTGCGCGCACCATCTTTCCTTTCGCCACAACCTTGAACCAATGCGTACATTCTAATAGCTAAATCATTGGTTTTTCAATGCGTTACCCGTATAGCCAAGCAGCGCCTAAAGTTGCGCCCTGCCCACACACGCCACCGACCGCCCATCCCCCGAAGATCCCCGCCCAGCCTGCATTCACCGGAATTCGTCGCCGAATGACCGACGGAAGCAACCCAGGAACCGACGAGTGACAGCCTCAATTTTCGGGATATATACAACACATTCCGTAACAAGACTTGCTTTCATTGCCAGATTGAGCGCCGCGAGCGAAAGATCCGTCTGAAAGGCTGTGCGTAACCATCCGCGGCAAGACGTTGCGTTGCAGCAAATCCTGTTCATCTTCCGCGTCATCCAGGTGTCCCTCGGCCCTGGTCATTCTCTCCTCCCCCACTCGGCCCCCTCTCACCCTGACACGGATGGGCCCACAAACGACAAGGGCCGGCAAAGCCGGCCCCTGAGGTCACAGAATGCTCCGCGTGAGGTCAGAGCATCGTCTTGTCACGCACGGCCCCCTTGTCGGCCGAAGTGGCAAAGTGCCCGAACACCTTCAGCGCGAACGACACCTCACGCTGTCGGTTGCGGGGTTTCCAGCCATGCATGTCCATCGCGGCACGCCGCCGGGCCAGCTCCTCTTCCGGAACCTCCAGCCGGATCGAACGGTTCGGGATGTCGATGGCGATCGTGTCACCGTCCTCGACCAGGCCGATCATCCCGCCGGATGCCGCCTCCGGTGAGACGTGCCCGATCGACAGGCCCGACGTGCCCCCCGAGAAACGACCATCGGTCAGCAGCGCACAGGCCGCCCCCAGACCCATCGACTTCAGGTAGCTGGTGGGATAGAGCATCTCCTGCATGCCCGGGCCGCCCTTGGGGCCTTCGTAGCGGATGACAACCACGTTGCCGGCCACCACATCACCCCCCAGGATGCCGGCGACGGCATCTTCCTGGCTCTCGAAGACCTTGGCCTTGCCCGTGAACTTCAGGATGCTCTCGTCCACGCCCGCCGTCTTCACGATGCAGCCGTTCTCGGCCAGGTTGCCCGACAGCATGGCCAGACCACCGTCCTGACTGTAGGCATGCGCCCTGTCACGGATGCAGCCCTCGGCCCGATCCTGGTCCAGCGTCTTCCACCGGCAGTCCTGAGAGAACGCCTCGGTCGTGCGGACGCCTGCCGGACCGGCACGGTAGAAGGTGTGCACCGCCTCGTCCTGCGTCTGCATGATGTCGTAGCGCGCCAGCTGCTCCTGCATCGACACGCCCAGGATGGTGCGCGTCTGGTTGTGCAGCAGCCCGGCCCGATCCAGCTCGCCCAGGATGGCCATCACCCCGCCAGCCCGGTGCACGTCCTCCATGTGGTACTTCTGCGTGTTGGGCGCCACCTTGGACAGGCAGGGCACCACACGCGAGAGCCGGTCGATGTCGGCCATCGTGAAGTCCACCTCGGCCTCCTGGGCCGCAGCCAGAAGGTGCAGCACCGTGTTGGTGGAACCGCCCATGGCGATGTCCAGGCTCATCGCGTTCTCGAAGGCGTCGCGCGTGGCCAGCGCCCGCGGCAGCACCGAGGCGTCGTCCTCCTGGTAATAGCGGCGGCACAGTTCCACGATCTGGTCGCCCGCCCGCAGGAAGAGCTGCCGACGGTCGGCATGCGTGGCCAGGCAGGAACCGTTGCCCGGCAGGCTCAGGCCCAGCGCCTCGGTCAGGCAGTTCATGGAGTTGGCCGTGAACATGCCCGAACAGGAACCACAGGTCGGACAGGCCGACTTCTCGATCTGGTCACTGTCGGCATCCGACACCTGCGGGTCGGCGCTCTGCAGGATGGCATCCACCAGGTCCAGCTTGATCACCCGGTCGGCCAGCTTGGTCTTGCCGGCCTCCATCGGACCGCCCGAGACGAACACGGTCGGAATGTTCAGCCGAAGCGCTGCCATCAGCATGCCCGGCGTGATCTTGTCACAGTTGGAGATGCAGACCATGGCGTCAGCACAGTGTGCATTGACCATGTACTCCACCGAATCGGCGATCAGGTCACGCGAGGGCAGCGAATACAGCATGCCACCGTGCCCCATGGCGATGCCATCGTCCACCGCAATGGTGTTGAACTCCTTGGCCACCGCCCCGGCCTTCTCGATCTGCTCGGCCACCAGACGCCCCATGTCGCGCAGGTGGACGTGCCCCGGCACGAACTGGGTGAACGAGTTGACCACCGCGATGATCGGCTTGCCAAAGTCGGTCTCTTTCATGCCGGTCGCGCGCCACAGCGCACGCGCCCCCGCCATGTTGCGGCCCTGGGTACTGGTTTCAGAGCGAAGTCTGGGCATGGTTTCTCCAAAAAAATAGCCGGCCATTTTACATCCAGCCGGCTTGTTTCCTGCCATGAGACGTCCAGGCGCCACCCTCGCATTTCCGGATATCACGCCCGATGATGCAAGCCATCAGGCCAGGCACGGATCACGCAGACAAGCGCCTTCCGGTCACTCCGGCGGCGCCATGTCCGTCGGCCTGCAGGCCCTGACAGCCTTCAGACCTCCACGACGCGCAGCGTGGCCAGGATCGCACGGTTGCACGCATCCAGCCCCAGGTGGCTGTTCTCCAGCCAGGCCAGCACATCCGGCGTCGGCCCCTGCTCGATCGACTCCACCAGCCGCAGCAGCGGTACGTGCGACCCCGATCCCTCCACCAGCGCCTCACGCACGGCATCGGGCACCCGTACCTTGGCCAGCAGCTTCGAGAACGGCTGCCCCAGCGCCCGATCCAGCAGCGAGAAGACGCCCAGCAGGAACATCTCCTCGCGCAGCTCACTTTCAGCGCCGTGGCCAACCAGCTGCTCCAGGATCAGACCCCGCCGGAACGAGGCCAGCATCAGCGGCCGGCGACTTTCGTCGGCACTCACGCTCACCAGCATCAGCGACAGCCAGCGGCGCAGCCCCTGGTAGCCCATGAACATCACTGCCTGCTGGAAATTCTGCACGGGTACCGACAGACCAAAGCCCATCGAATCAATATGCTGCAGGAGCCGGAAGGCGATCTCCGGTTCCTGGCGGACCACCGCCTCGATCTCGCGCAACGAGGCATCCCGGTCCACCATCGACAGCAGCCGCAGCACACCCAGGTAATCGGCGCTGCCCACTGCCGAATCCGAGGGCACCAGTGGCGGAATCTGCCAGCCGCACACCGCATAGGCGCCCATCGAGAAGGCCTGCTCCATCAGCGGCAGGCTGTCCACGCCGCTCTGCACCACCGCCGTGTTGCGCCGCGTCCGTGGCCGGATCAGCCCCGTATCCGGCTCCCCCTCCTTCCCACGCCGCTCATCCTCGATATCCACCATGGCCAGCCGAAACACCGCCAGCAGATCCTCGGGCAGCTGTGTGGCGGGCGTTCCCTGAAGCACCATGCCCATGCCGCGATCATGCAGCAGAAGCAGCATCTGCTGATGCTCCGGATCCTCAGCCACCGTTGCCGGCACCTCCAGCCACAGTCCCGGAGTTGGCTCCAGATCACTCAATCCAGCATCGAACTCGGCCTGCGGCGCCGACAGCAGCAGCGTATGCGACTGCAGGGGCCTGTCCCCGGCCATCAGCCGGTAAAGTTCGGAAAGCCGCATCGGCTCCTCACCCAGCGAGGCAAACCGCACCTGCAGGGCCATGATGCGACGATCACGATCGATCACGGGACGGTAGCCGATCAGCAGACTGGACAATGACATCAATGCACTTCCCGAAAGACGGAGGATCCCGGGCGCAGCCTACCTGCGCCCCCCTGCCCCCTCAACCCTGCAGCGATCAGAGGTAGTCGAACATCGACAACCGGGAGACCTGCGAGTAAGTCTGCATGGCAGCGCGCAGTGCCATGTCGCGCGACTGGATGCCCGACAGCACCTCGGCATAATCGGTGTCCATCAGGTCCGAGCGGCGTTGGGCCGCACTCAGCTCACCCGACGACAGCAGGCGTTCGCGCGCGTCGATCATGTGCATCTGCTCACCCAGGATGCTGCGCTGCTCCGACATCAGGCCCAGCGTCTGATCCACCGACGACATCCCGCGCTTCAGTGCACCGTCCACGTCACCGTTGCCACGCAGCGCGCCAATCACCTTATCCAGCTCCTGGAAGATGCTCTCTTCATCCCGGGCGCCAAACCCCTGCATCACCCACGAACCGTCCACCGTCAGGTCATACGGAATCCTCAGGCCGGTCTGCCGTACCCCCGGCTCGCTCTGATAGGTCGGATTGTTCTGCGGCCAGAAGGGTGCATGCTCGCTGCCGCTTCCGCCAAAGATGTAGTTGCCGTCCTGTGTCTGCTGGTTCGCAATGTCCAGAAGCTCGATGCGGTACTGCATCAGCTGCCCGGCAATCGTCTCGCGGTCCTCACGGTTCATGACGCCGTTGCGGGCGCTGATCATCAGGTCACGCGCACGCTGAAGCGTCTCGATGCCGTTGCCCAGCAGGCTCTCGGCCTGGGCCATCTGGCTCTTGGCAAACGACATCATGCGTTTCTCGATGTTCGTTCGCGCCTGATCGGACCGCAGGCGCTCGACCTCGGCTGCCGCCAGCGGATCATCGCTGGGGCGATTCACCTTCTGGCCGGTCGAGGCCTGCTGCTGCAGCTTGGCGATGGTCGCCTGCTGCTCGGTGATGGTCTGCACCGCCTGGTTACGGAACTGGTTGCTTGCCACTCTCATCGTCGTCACCTTGCCAGAGCCAGAATCGAATTGAACATTTCATCAGCGGTCTGGATCACCTTCGCCGCCGCCTGGTACGCCTGCCGGTACTGCAGCAGACGCGCCGCCTCTTCATCCAGGTTCACCCCGCTGCGGTTGGCCAGCACCGTCTTGGCCCCCTCCAGCATCTTGGCCGACGCCTTCTCCGACGTCTTGGCCTGCAGCGCACGGCTTCCCACATCCGACAGCAGCGACGCAAAGGCCTGGCTGAAGGTCGCCCCATCCACGTTATGCCGATCGGCCAGCAGCGTCATCTCACGGGCGTTGGCATTGTCCTGGCGTGGCGCGCTGCGCTTCCTCATCTCCACCACATCGCCCATCGCAGGACGCCCGCTCAGCGTCAGCTTCCAGCCGTTCGCCTCCACATCAAAGGGCTTGTCTGGCTCGAACTCCTTTTCGGGTCCCACGGCATTGCCATTCACCTCAACCCGGTACCGGTTGTTCGCCGTGAAGGTCACCTTGACCGGATCCAGCCCCCCCTTGCCCTCCTCGGTTTCCGCAAGCTGCCTCACATTCGTGAAACCCTTGTTGGCAGAACTGCCATTCACCGTCATCACGTCCGAAGAGGCAATGGCACTGCCATCACGCAGCACCGATCGCATGCGGCCCGCATAAGCGGTACCTGCCTGGATCATCATCGAATCCCCAGCAGCCATCGCACCAGAGACCTGCCGGATACTCAGACCATCCACCTCGATCGGCATCTGGGCGAACTCACGGCGGCTCTTGCTGACCACGTCTTCCAGCTGGTACACGCTGCCATCGTAAGAAATACGGTAATCAGCTGCCTTCAGCTTCGACGTATCCAGAACGCTCACCTCCAGCTTCGCCCCGCCGGTATTGTGGTCGGCTGCCTGAACCACCGGCTTGCCCACCTCGAACATGGCCTGGCCGCGTTTTCCGTTCGCATCCAGACCGCGTGCCTGCTGCGCGTTGTAGGCGCCTGCGAAAGCGGCTGCCATCCGGCCCAGCGAGGCCTGAACCGCCAGCAGGTCCTGGTCCCGGAAACGCAGCAGCCCGGCAATCTCGCCCGAACCCAGCGTACTCTCGCTCATCTCCACCTGCTTGCCGTGGATGTCCAGCATCAGGCGTGTGCGCGCCGAATCGGCATCACCCGGCACCGCCTTTAACTGAGCGGCCCGCTCCGACAGCACCAGCGAATGACCATTGGCCGAGTACAGGTTCACCGACCCGTCGGGCTGATCGTCACGGGTCATCTGGATCTTGGAGGCCAGCTCGTTGATCAGCGAATCCCGCTGGTCCAGCATGTCGTTAGGCTGATGGCCATTGGCATAGGACTGCGTGATCTGCCGGTTCAGCGATGCCACCTGTTCCAGCCTGGCATTCACGTATTCGACCGAATCCTCCAGTCGACGGCCGGCCTCACCCACCATCGCTTCCAGTTTCTGGGAGGTTTCCGAGAAACGGTTTGCCACCGTGTTGGCGCGTGCTGCAATCACCGCCCGCGCACTGCCGTCGGCCGGTTGGTTCACCAGGTCGCCCAGCGCAGCACGGAACTCGTCCATGGCCACACCAATGCCCGTCTCGGTATCGGCCAGCAGGTTGTCCACCTGCCCCAGCTGCTGCGCCCGCACGGCATCGGTGCCGGCCAGCGACGTGCTGCGCGTGACCTCGTCGGCCATGAACCGGTCGTAGGCACGACGCACGTCCTGCACGTCCACGCCGTTGCCGATGTAGCCGTGCCCATGGTACTGACCGCCAGCCGTCGCCAGCTGCACCTCCTGGCGCACATAGCCCGGCGTGTGCACGTTGGCAATGTTGTGTCCGCCCGTCTGAAGCTGCGCATAGGCTGCTGCCAGTGCGCTCTGCCCGATCTGGATGAGTCCTGCCATGTTGCCCGTCTTCCCTTCTGGTTACTGTCGCTGCCCGGTCACCGCCCGAAGCAGACTGCCGATCGTCTGCTTCAGTTTCGTGCCGTAGGCCGGATCGGTGGCATAGCCGCCCTTTTCCAGCCCCTCGGCAAACTCCCTGGCACTGCCGGCCTGCACTACCTGCCGATAGCGCGGATTGGCCGCCATCAAGGTCGCCCAGTCCGCAAATGCCTCGGCATAGCTTTCGTAGCGCCTGAACAGTTCCACGGACTTCCTGGCCACGCCATCGACATACTCCGTCGTCATCGCGGCCACCGTCCGGCCCTTCCACCCCTTGCCCGCCTTGATGCCGAACAGGTTATGGCTGGGATTGCCCTGCGCATCCCGTATATCGCGCTGTCCCCAGCCCGACTCCAATGCGGCCTGACCAACGACCCATGCTGCCGGAAGACCGGTCTGTTCCTGGGCCTTCAGCGCGTGCGGCCACATCTTCTGCACGAAGGCCGCCTGCACGGGCCCCAGCGCGGCCAGCCCCTGCCCGGCCACCACCCGACCTCCCGACAGGGACTGCGCCGCAACATCCCGCAATCCGGTCCGGGCATCGGCACCATGCCGGGAAGGATCCCTCTGACCGCCCTGCCCCAAGCCGTCGGCAGCCGATGAAACCGCCGCTTCGGCTTCTGGCGCTTTCGGCATGAACGGCTCGTTCTCCCGAGGCGACCAGGCCCCGATCGCAGACGCCGGACGGGCACCGTCCCCCACGCCCCCCAGCAGCTGCCGCTCGATCATCGCGGCCAGACCGTTGCCCTGCCCGGCCGCCAAGGTCGAGAGCTGCGTATCCAGCATGCTGGTGAAGGTATCGCTGCCTGTGCCATCGAACATGCCACTTTTCGGCACGGCGTCACGCATGCCCTTGAGCAGCTGACGCATGAACAGCGCCTCGAACTGCTGGGCCACCTGGCGGATGGCCTCTCGATCCCGGGGACTGGCGTGACGCAGCGCATCCAGGCTGCGTCCGTCATAAGCGAGGCCGGCCGACGAGGCAGCATCGGCCCGGGCCGAGAAGGCCGAAGAAGACAGAGACATCGAAACACGCTCCCGGGGGCGACATTCCGCCCCCTCGCATCATCGAGAAAGAAGCGCCAGCCGGATCAGATGATCTCCAGCTCGGCCTTCAGGCTGCCTGCGGCCTGCAACGCCTGCAGAATGGCAATCAGGTCCTGCGGTGTCGCGCCCAGCGAGTTCAGCGCCCGCACCAGATCCTTCAGCTGTGCCGATTTCGGCAGCATCATCACGGCCCCACCCTCCTGGCGCACCGTGATGTCCGACACCTGCCCGGCCACCGTCTGCCCGCCCGAGAAGGCACCAGGCTGGCTCACCACCGGCGTCGAGGACACCGTCACCGAGAGATTGCCGTGCGCCACGGCACTGGGTGCCAGCGCCACCGACTGGTTCATCACCACGGAGCCGGTGCGCGCATTCACGATCACCTTGGCCGGCGCCGCCGTCAGCGCCACTTCCATCGACTCCAGCTCGGCCAGAAAACCCACGCGCTGCGCCGGATCACGCGGCAGCGGAACCTGCACCACCCGGGCGTCCATCGCCACGGCCTGGCGGCCGTCACTGCCCGGGCGAAGGCGGATCTTCTGGTTGATCGCATCCGTCACCAGCCGCACGTCCGAGAAGTCCGTTCGGTTGAGCTCCACCCGGATCGAATCGCCTTCCAGCGTCTGATTGGGCACGACCCGCTCCACAGTCGCCCCACCAGGAATGCGGCCGGCACTCAGGTGGTTGATCTGCACCTTGCTGCCGCCTGCCGATGCCCCCGCACCACCCACCACCACGTTGCCTTGCGCCACGGCGTAGATCTCGCCATCCACGCCCCGCAGCGGCGTCAGCAACAGCGTGCCACCGCGCAGGCTCTTGGCGTTGCCCACCGAGGACACCGTCACGTCGATCAACTGTCCCGGCTGCGAGAAAGCAGGCAGCTGCGCCGTCACGATCACAGCGGCCGAGTTCTTCAGCTGGGGCGTCACGCCAGCCGGCAGCTGGATGCCCAGCTGCTGCAGCAGCGACTTCATGCTCTGCGCCGTGAAAGGCGCCTGCGTGGTCTGGTCTCCGGTACCGTCCAGACCCACCATCAGGCCATAACCCAGCAGCTGGTTGGTCCGAACCCCCTGGATGCTGGCCACTTCCTTCAGGCGCTCGGCCTGAGCCGGCAGGCTACCCAGCAGGGCAGCCACCCCGCAGGTTGCTGCCAGCAGCCTGGTGATCATTGCCCGGCCAGGGCGAAGTTTGTCCGGTCTGCTCATCGATTCTGGTCCTTTCGGGAACCCGGGGTTTCACACCCCTTTATCAGACCAGAAAGCGTTCCCTAGGGAACGCCTGATGAAGCCCGGAAAAACCGGGCGTTTCCGGCTGCACCGGCCTGGGGCGCCCTCTCCCCAAGCCGATGCCGCCATGAGGGTCAGATCGGCATGGCCGACAGGAAGAAGCGCGTCAGCCAGCCGGTCGTCTGCACCTTGTCGATGTCACCTGCGCCACGCACCTGCATGCGCGCATCGGCCACCTGCGTCGAACTGACCGTGTTGCCCGGCATGATCGTCAGCGGATCCACCACCCCGGCAAACTTCAGCGTCTCCACCCCCTGGTTGATGCCCACCTGCTTCTCGCCACTCACCACCAGGTTGCCATTGGGCAGCACGTCCACCACCGTCACCGTGATGGTGCCGGCAAACTGGTTCTCGTTGCCCGCTGCACCCTTGCCCTCGAAGCTGTTGCTGGTCGAGGCATCCAGTCCCAGCTTGCCCAGCTTGTCAGCCTTCACGAACGGCAATGCACCAAACTTGGCCGATCCCCCGCCCTTGCGGTCGATGGTGCTGTTGGAGCTATGCTTGGCCACCAGACGCTCCTCGATCAGGATCGTCAGCATGTCGCCGGGCTGGCGGGCGCGGCGATCCTCGAACATGTTGCGCGTCGCGCCAGCCTGGAAGATGGACCCATTGGCCTGGCGTTGCGGCACCGCCCGCATCGACGCCAGGCGGTTGTGATCCACCATCGGCGTGTCGATCCGCGCCCGGGGCGGCATCACTGTCGAGCAGCCGGCCAGCGCCAGCATCGACAGCACCAGCAGCGGCCTTGCCAGCCGCCCGCCCCCGGGGGCCCGAACGGCGGAAGGACGACGGCCGGAACCCGAAGTCAGGCGGTGCGTTTCAGTGGCAGGCATCATGCAATCACCCTTCATGCTCAGAGCTGCGAGATACGGGCCAGCATCTGGTCGGACGTCTGGATCGCCTTCGAGTTGATCTCGTAGGCGCGCTGCGTCTGGATCATCGACACCAGCTCCTCCACCACGTTCACGTTGGAGGTTTCCAGATAGCCCTGCTGCAGAAGGCCCGCGCCATTGACACCCGGCGTGGCCGCCGTGGGCGTGCCCGAGGCATCGCTTTCCTTGAACACGTTCTGGCCTTGCGGATCCAGACCGGCCGCATTCTGGAAGGTGGCCAGCTGGATCTGACCGATCTGCGTCACCCCTTCCTGGCCGGCGATCGTCACCGACACGGTGCCGTCGTTGCCCACCGTCACATCGCGGGTGCCCGGCGGGATGGTGATGGGGGGCGACAGCGGCATGCCATTGGAGTTCACCAGCTGCCCCTGCGCATCCGGATGGAAGGAACCATCACGGGTATAGCCGGTCGTGCCATCGGGCATCTGCAGCTGGAAGAAACCATGGCCGCTGATGGCCAGGTCGAAACTGTTGCTGGTCTGCTGCAGGTTGCCCTGCGTGAACAGGCGCGACGTGGCCACCGGCCGAACCCCGGTACCCAGCTGCAACCCGGTCGGCAGCTGCGTGTCGGCCGAGGACTGAGCCCCTACCTGCCGCATGTTCTGATAGATCAGGTCTTCAAACACCGCCTGCGAACGCTTGTAGCCATTGGTGCTCACGTTGGCCAGGTTGTGCGAGATCACGTCCATCTGCGTCTGCTGCGCATCCAGACCGGTCTTGGCAATCCACAACGATCGAATCATCTTGTCCTCTCCCCGGTACGCCCCATGCGGCGTCCCTCATCAATCCATGTCCTGCATCGGGCAATCCCGGTGGCACCCTGCCCGGGTGCTCATCCATGACCGACCGACCTCATCATTCCCTGCCAGCCTCAACCGCGAATCGACAGGATCTGGCTGGCGCGCTGCTCGTTGCTCTCGGCCGTCTGCAGCAGCTTCATCTGCATCTCGAACTGCCGCTGGACCTCGATCATGCCCACCATCGACTCCACCACGTTCACGTTGCTGCCTTCCACGGCGCCCTGCACCACCCGCACGCTATCGGAAACCGGCGCCTCACCGCCTTCCTTCATCCGCATCAGGCCGTCGTCGCCCTTCTTCAGCTCGGCCATGTCCGGGTCGACCAGCTTCAGCTTGCCTGCCTGGCTGGGCTTCTGCCGACCGACCTGCACCATCACGGTGCCATCATCGGCCACCTGCACGTCGGCACCAGCCGGCACCGAGATCGGGCCGCCATCACCCAGCACCGTCTGACCCCGGCGCGTCCGCAGGTTGCCCTGCTCGTCCACCACCAGCCCGCCATCACGCGTATAGGCCTCGCTGCCATCAGCCGCCTGCACCGCAAACCAGCCGTTGTCCCGGATCGCCAGGTCCAGCGGATTGCCGGTCTGGCGGATCGGACCGGACTTGCCATCGAAGCCCGTGGACGTCTCCACATTGAACACCCGCGTGGTTGCCGTCCCCTCCGAGCGGATCGGCACGGCGCGTGCCGTCATCAGATCGGCACGGAAGCCATCGGTGGAGGCGTTGGCCAGGTTGTGCGACAGCGCATCCTGACGCTCCATCAGCGCCTTGGCACCCGTCATCGACAGATAGATCATCCGGTCCATTCATTCACTCCCGTCACGGGGCCAGACACATGCCTCGCCCCGGATCACAAGACATCATCAGCGCAGGTTGACGATGGTCTGCAGCAGCTGGTCGTGCGTCCGCACGGTCTGCGCGTTGGCCTGATAAACCCGCTGGGCCGTGATCATGTTCACCAGCTCCTGCGTCAGATCCACGTTGGAGGACTCCAGCGCCCCCGACTGGATCACGCCCAGCGTACCGGTGGAAGGCGACCCCACCAGCGGTGCCCCCGAATCAGCCGTCTCGCCCCACTGGTTTCCGCCCAGCGGCTGCAGCCCCTGCGGATTGGTGAAGTTGGCCAGCGCCACGCGGCCCTTGCTCACCGTCTGGCCATTGGTATAACGGGCCATCAGGCTGCCGTCACGCCCCACCGAGAAGCCGGCCAGCTTGCCGGAGCCGTTACCATTCTGCTCCTGGTGCGCCACCGTGAAATTGGTGCCGAACTGGGTCGTGTCAGCAAAATTCACCGAGACGGTATGGTTGCCGCCCGCATCAGCACCCATGTTCAGCGACACGTCAAAGGTCATGACATTGCTGGTGGTCGGGTCCCCATTGCCGTCACTCGCCCCTTTCAGGGTACCGTTGGGATTGAAGGCCAGCTTGCCCACGGCAGCCCCCCCATTGAGCGGCTCACCATCCAGCGTGCCATGCACATCCCAGCTGTTGTCGCCGGTCTTGCGGAAGTACATCGCCATCACGTGCTCGCGACCCAGCGAGTCGAACACGCTCACCGACGTGCCGCCGTCATAGGTCTTGGCATCGGTCAGCGTGAAGGCGTTGGCCGGCGTCGTGGCACGTGCGTCCACGTTCACGCGCACCGCAGCCGACGTGGTCTGCTTCGGAGCGATGTCCGTCGAATCCAGCTTCAGATCCTGGGCAGTACCGTTGGTCACCACCCCGTTCTTGTCCACCGGATAGCCCGTCAGGCGCTTGCCCGAGGCGTTGACGATGTAACCGCTCTTGTCCAGCTTGAACTGCCCTTCCCGGGTATAGGTGATGGCGCCGCCGTTGTCCGACATGCGGAAGAAACCGCCACCATTGATGCCCAGGTCCAGCGAGTTGTTCGTGGTGGTCAGCGCCCCCTGCGAGAACTGCTGCGCAATTGCACCCACTTCGGTACCGATGCCAGGCGAGACGTTGGAAACCCCGTACACCGTGGTGGCGTACACATCGGCGAATTCGGCACGCGATGCCTTGAAGCCAACGGTACTGGCGTTGGCAACGTTGTGGCCGATCGTGTCCAGATGGCGCGCCGCTGCATTCAGGCCGGAAAGCCCCTGCTGAAATGCCATGGATCAGACTCCTCGAAAAATGGCGATCCGTTGAAATGTCGCGCCCCGGGCAGGGTTCCGCGAACCAATGACAGAAAGGAAGCGATACGTTCCGCATGCGTCATGCACTGTCCTCCAGGCCCCATCCAGGGACCGGAGAGCACCCACGACGCATACGGACGATATCGCAATCATGAAAGACTCGATCAGATGATCAACCGGGCTTCTGCCGGCGATACCGGTTTTGCATGGTCCAGCTCCAGCATGGCGCCGGTATTGGTCTGGGCCACACCGGTCACCGTCACCGGTACCAGCGTCTTTGACTCCACCGCGGTACCATCGTCCACAGCCGTCACCGTCATGCGCAGCATGCCGGCATCGATGGCACGGCCATTGGCGTCCTTGCCATCCCAGGCCAGGCTGTGTGCCCCGGCATCCAGGTTGCTCATCTGCTGGCTATAGACAATCTCGCCCCGTTCGTTGGCCAGATCGACTCGCACATTGCTGGCCTTGGCGTTCAGCTCGAAGCCCAGACGCGTCTCACCCGCTTTCGCCCCCTGGAACTCGAAGCGCTCACCCGGCGCCAGCACCTTCTTGCCGATCATGTTGACCGACGCGAGCGCCGTGTTCTGCGCCGCACTGGCCGTGAAGTTCGCCATTGACTTGTTCAGCGACTCGATACCCCGCACCGTGCTGATCTGCGCCAGCTGCGAGGTCACTTCGGCGTTCTCCATCGGGTTCATCGGATCCTGGTTTCGCATCTGCGCCACCAGCAGCTTCAGGAAGCGATCCTCCGTCCCGTCGGCAGTACTTTCGTCATTCTTGTTGACGTTGGGGTTGGCCACCCCGTCCATCAGACCTGCCGATGCCTTCACGCCCCCGCTGTTGGCATCATCGGTCGTCCTGAAATCCTTCGACTTGTCCTCACCCTTGGCCGCCGTGGGCCAGCTCATCACACCGGTCAGACTCTTCAGCATGCCACTCACCCCTGTTCAGATATCCTTCGTTCACTGACCGATCGACAGCGTCTTGAGTGCAAGCTGCTGGGCCGTATTCATCATCTCGACGTTGTTCTGATAGGAACGTGAAGCCGAGATCATGTTCACCATCTCCTCGATCACGTTCACGTTGCTGTGCATCACATAGCCCTCGGCATTGGCTGCCGGGTTCTTCGGGTCGTAGGTCTGCTTGCCGGGTGTGGGATCCTCGATCACGTCCACCACCCGAACGCCCATCGATGCCGAAGCCCCCCGCGTGGACCACTGACGGGCGCCAGCAGCCTGTCGCGCCTCCACCATGGCAGGCTTGAACACCACCTGACGGGCCTTGTAGACGCTTCCATCCGGCCCTGCCACCGTATCGGCATTGGCCAGGTTGGATGCCACCGTGTTCAGCCGCTGGCTCTGCGCCGACAGGGCGCTGCCAGCCAGCGGAAGAATGTTCATCAGAGAAGACATGCTCGTTACCCCTCTCATTCACCGCGGATCGCGGTCATCATCGTCTTGATGCGGCCATTGAGGAAACGCAGACTGGCCTCGTAACCCACGGCGTTCTGCGAGAACTGTGCACGCTCCCGGTTCAGGTCCACCGTGTTGCCGTCCATGCTGGGCTGCTCGGGATGCACGTACTTCAGGTCCGGCTGCCCGCCGACCTTCAGCCCCCCGCCCAACTGCTGGTGACCACGGTGCGTCCGCGCCAGCGCCACCGTGGACAGCCCCCCTTCGGCCGCAGGCAACGCGGCACGGCTGCCTGCATCACTCGCTGGCATCCCCGATGCCTCACGCAGTGCCGCCCCGAAATCGAAATCCTTCGCCTTGAAGTTCGGCGTATCGGCATTGGCAATGTTGGAGGCAATCGTCTCCTGCCGGCTTGCCCGAAGCTGCAGGGCCCTACCATGGAAATCCAGTGCGTCCGTCATCTGCTCGAACATGCTCATCCTCGCGCCGCATCACGGCCTTTTTCACGCTGCACATTATCCGTAGCCCCCATTTCCCCGATCGAAGGAACAGACCGGTAATTCCCCCCTAATCCCTCGTCCCAGGACCAGTCGTCGTCATCGCCGTGCCCCTGGTCATGACGCCGCCCGCTTGTCGCCCTCCCATTCCCAGTAACCGCTCTCCGTTCATCGCTGTTGGTACAAAGACCACATTCACGAGGGTCATTCATCCGTACATCCGGCCGCCGATCATCTGCGCATGGCCATTCGTTGGCGCATGCTGTCTTCTTGTTCCTGTCTCACGGTTTCCGATTCACGACATCCGATGAACACTCTGCACCCCGCTCTGCTATCACTGTTCCGTCTGACCGGACAGCTCGCGGAGCGTGCATCCACTTTTTCCACCCGTGCGGGACTGGACGAACCCATCCATCACCTGTTGCACGTGCGACGCGAGAAGCTGCACCGTGCCGCCGTGCTCGGACTGCTGTTGCTAACGCTGCTGGCGGGCTCCGACTCGGAGGCCGCACCTCGGGAGCATGATGCATCCGGCATACAGACCGTCCATTCGTCACCGGGCAATGCACCGACCTCGGGCACGCACGCTGAACAGCGCGCAGTCACCGGCATCACCGTCAGCCCCGGCACCGCAAGCGCGGACGCCATGATGGCGTGGCTGAAACGTCAACCAGGCTTCCCTTCCGGGCAGGGCGTCCAGACACGCCTGGACATCCTGCGCCGGCCGCGTACCGCACACCTGGCCCCCTGTCAGCACACCGAATACGTGCTGGCCGCCGGCGCGCGCCTCTGGGGGCGGGTCAACCTGGGCGAGCGCTGCACCTCAGGCGCGACCTGGACGGTCTGGCACAATCTCCAGATCCACGTCGAAGGCCCGGCCCTTGTCGCTCGTCAGCAACTGGCGGCGGGTTCCGTCCCGCAAGCGGCCGACTTCAGCGTCCAGCGCGTGGACTGGACCCGATCCCCCTCCCCCCCGCTGCCCATCGATACCCGCCTGGGGAACCAGGAGCTGCAACGGACACTGGCCGCCGGTCAGTCACTGCACGCCGATCATCTGCGCCCTGCCCCCAGCATCCGCTCAGGCGAAGTGGTGGCTGCCATTGCCGAGGGCGACGGGTTTAGAATTGCCACCGACGCCATCGCCCTGGCCAGCGCCGGCGAAGGCCAGTCCATCCGTGTCCGCACACCGGGCGGCAAGGTGCTCAGCGGTCTGGTCGAAGGGAAAACCGTGAAAATTTTCCGATAATCGGTCGATTTCCCCTCAAGTTTTCCGGTAAGGGCCCGATAACGCCAATAGAGCGCGTTTCATGCCCCCGCATGACCGCGTCATTGGCAAGGAGTTCACCCTCATGATCACCGGAAAGGCACCTTACATCAGCACCGTGTCCCTGCTGAACCGGCCGGTCAACACGGCCGCAGCCGGGGCGGTATCCACACCCGGCAGCACGGAACCTGGCACCGACCCCATCAGCAAGGCGGACAAGGTCCATCTCTCGGACCCCGGCCTGAACCTGATTCCCGGCGATGCGCAGGAAACCGATCCTGCACGCGCCGAGAAGGTCCAGGCCATCAAGCAGGCCATCGAAGAGAAGCGCTATCACATCGAGAGTCGCAAGATTGCCGACAAGCTTCTGCGTGAAGCCTCCGAACTGCTGGGCACACTGACCGGATATCCGGAAGACCCGATGAAGGAAGAGCCGTCTGCGGCAGAATCATCCGGTCAACCTTCTTCGGACAGGCCCGAGGGCGGCAAGGACCAAAGCACGTCATCCCGCGTGCCCGGCTATCCCCGCTCGACGCGCTCCTATACGGCATGATGCAGCGAAACGATCTTGACGGCATTCTCGATCTGCTCCGGCGGCAACAGGCAGCCCTGGCCAGCCAGGCGCCGGATGCAGTCGACCGTCTGGATTCGATTCACGCAGAGCTGCAGAAGCAGCTTCTTCGCCTTCAGCCGGTGGGCCGCCGTCAGCCCTCCTCTTCAGGCAATCCCGTGGACAGACGCAAGGCGGCTGACATTGCGCAGCTGCTGGTGGACAACCGTGCGCTGATGCTGCGCCTGTCGGACAACAACCGGCGTGCGCTGGAAACCATCTTCAAGACGCAGCCGCTGGTCTATACGCGGTAGTCTTCTTCTGAGGACGGCTTTGTCGTGATGTCCGCTCCTGACGAAAGATGACTTCGTTCAGGCATTTCTAGTTGACAAAAGACGACTTCGCTGCAGGGGCGCGCCCCGTGCGCGGATACCCTCCTCGGCTCATGCTGTCCGCTTCGCTTCCAGAGCGCCTGTGGGGGTACCCGCTCCCGGAGCGCTTTGGTTCGTGTCGGTTGTCGCTCTGATCAGGGTGACTTCGTTGAAGGACCTGCACCTTTTGGAAGACGGCTTCGATGAGGGGCGCCCCGTGACCGGGTACCCTCCTCGGCTCATGCTGTCCGCTTCGCTTCCAGAAATCGCCTGTGGGGGTACCCACTCCCGGAGCGCTTTGGTTCATGTCGGGTGTCGCTCTGGTGAGGACGGCTTCGTTGGAAAATGTGTGCCCAATGGAAGACGACTTTTCCAGATTCTCTCCACCCGCAAGCCGAGAGGCCAAGGGGGCGGAGGTATCTGCCAACGAATCCCGCCGCTTGCGGTTGTGAGGAGGTAGATGCCGCAGTCCCCTTGGCCGGTCTTCGCAAACTGCCAGCCTGATCTATCCCCCAGCCGTACATTGCATACCGAAGAACGGCCCCGAAAGCCCCGTTACATCCAATCCCCAAGCTTCGACCGCAACCGTGCAACGGCCTGGCTGTGAAGCTGCGAGACTCGGGATTCGGTCACGCCCAGCACCTCGCCAATCTCCTTCAGCGTCAGCTCTTCCACATAGTAGAGGTTCATCAGCAGCTTCTCGCGCTCCGGCAGGCCATCGATGGCCACCACCAGAGACTCGCGAAAACGGGCGTCCTCCAGACGACGATCCGGGGTGGGTGCATCGTCGGGCAACATCTGCTCGATGCGGCTCTCGTCATCGTCCTCACTGGCACTGTCCTCGAAGTACAGCAGCTGCGATCCCTTGGCCGACGACAGAAGACGCTGATACTCCTCCAGGGGAACCTGCAGCTCATCTGCAATCTCGCGCTCCTGCGCCGGACGGCCCAGGCGCTGCTCCACGGCATGAATGGCCTGTTCGATGCTGCGCTGGCTCTTGCGTACCGAACGCGGCATCCAGTCGGCGTTGCGCAGCTCATCCAGCATGGCGCCTCGCACGCGCTGCATGGCAAAGGTGTCGAACTGGACGCCCATGGCGGCGTCGAAGCGCGAGACAGCGTCCACCAGTCCAATAAGCCCCGCCTGGATGAGATCATCCAGTTCAATGCTGGAAGGCAGGCGTGCGGCCATCTGCACGGCCACGCGGCGCACCATCTTCCCATAGCGTTCGATGACGGAATCGCGATCAAGCGTTCCGCGCGGGGTATACATCGATTGCATCTCCGGTTTCAATGTGCCACCCCGCCAGAAAAACCGTTCTCTTCCAGCGCTGGCATGCCTGCACCGGACCATGTGGACCACTGGAACTGCGACAGTTCTGCCAGCGACAGTCCCGACCAGGTGCGCAATCCGGTCTCATCGCGGCAGCTCCCCACCACGACATCGAGCTGCACGCTGAGAAACCGTCGAGCGCATCCTGCCAGGTTCAGGAAGTTTTCCCGGCCCCGAGCCACCTGCTCCACGTCGACGAAAAGCACGCCGAAGCGTCGGATTCCGGTGGTGGCGGCAATGTGCTTGATCTTGGCATATTGCGCCATCATTGCATCACGCCGGTGACTGAGGATCAGCAGGAGCCGATCGCCGGCCTGTGCATGCACCCAGCGCGCCATTTCCACCGGATCATCCAGCCAGAAGAGCAGCTCCTCCTCTCCCGGGACATCAGCCGCGCCGGCATGGGTATGGCGCAGCCACTGGTGCAGTGCCCTGCGATCCACGACCCGCATGCGTGCATCCTCGGGTCCGGCTGCTGCCGCCATCTGTCCGATGAAGACCCGTGCCTGGGCCTCCGGCACCAGGCATCCCGCCGGGATCAGGCGGGAGCGTTCGGTCCTGAACAGGCGTCGCAATCCAGCTGCCTGGTCCACGGCTGCGTCAAACATGGGACCCCTCGAACAGGTTGCGCAGTTCGTTGTCGGTCATGGACAAGGCCGGGAAACGGGTCACAGTCTGTCGATCCAGCGCCATTTCCACCAGGCGGCCGAAGTTCACAGCGTGATAGTCTTCGGGCACGCGCTGGCCATCGGCATACCCCAGGAGCGGCAGGCGGTGACGTACCAGGGCATCCAGACAGGCGCCCAGTCCCACGGCCTCGTCCACCTTGGACAGCAGCACACCGGCCGTGTCGCGCGCACCGAAGGCGCCCAGCACTTCTTCCAGACTGCCCGGCTGAGCCGCAGCGTTCATCACCAGCACGCGCCGCACCTGAGAGACTTCCAGTGCCGAGGTCAGCTGTCCCACACGGTCGTCGCGCTGACCAATGCCTGCGGTATCGATCAGCACCAGCCGGCAACCTTCATGCTCCTTCAGCAGGCGTTGCAGCACCTCACGATCCTGCGCCACCTGCACCGGTACCCCCAGCATCCGGCCAAAGGCCCGCAGCTGTTCCTGTGCACCAATCCGGTAGACATCCGCCGTGATCAGGGCCAGCGAACGCGGCCCATGACGCAGCACATGATGGGCCGCGATCTTGGCGATGCTGGTGGTCTTGCCCACACCGGTGGGACCGATCAGCGCAAACACGCCGCCGGCATCAAAAAGTGTCCGCTCCTCACCCAGGGTCAGACCCACCCCCTGGTTCACGCCTGCCAGTGCACGCATCAGCATCTGGCGCAGCCATTCGTCGGCCTGCGCGTCGGCATAGTCCGACGGCAGCAGCTCCACCAGGGTACGTGCCAGCATGGGCGAGAAGTGGCAGCCCAGCAGGTTGCGCAGCAGGCGCATCTGGCCCGGCCGCCGACGGGTGGCCTCGAACCAGCCCATGCCCGACGTGGCCCAGGCCTCGCGCGCGTCTTCGACCGTACCGGCCACGGCCGTATCACCCGGCAGGGACAGCACCGGCCAGTCGGTGGCCGGCCCCGCCAGCGTGGAGGAAAGCGACAGCGGCGAAGAGGCGCCAAAGCCGGCCAACGCCGCCTCGGCCTGGCCCTGCCCTTCCGCGGCTCCCCCTTCTTCCATCTCGTGCCACAGACGGCGACGACGGCCGATCCCCAGCATCCGCCGTGCGGAGTCCACCATCTGCCACAGGCGAGAACGAGGATGGGCCCGGGCGTGCTCTGCAGCGGCCTGAGCATTCGTGATCGCAGCCTGGGGCTGTGCATCGGCCCGGGAGGACGGCATGGACGGCGCAGCGACCGTACCGGCAGCCGTGGCATGCGGGATCCCCGTCACGCTCCCGGGAGCGGCACTGCCCGATGCAGCACCTGCTGCCGTCCCCGGCATGACGGCTCCACCCAGAAAACCGTTCTGGCCAGCGGCCGTCGACATGCTGCCTGGCATCTGAAGCGCCGAGAGGTCGATGGGAATACCCTGTCGCCGCTGCTGCAGCAGTGCGGCAAAGTCGGGCAGCGGCGTTACCGGCACGCTGCTTGCGCTTCCATCGGTCACGTCTTCCGTCGAAGATGCCTGCGCACGGTCGTCCGCCAGGTTGCGGGAAGCTGTGTCTGCGCCGGCTGCCTCACCGGGACGGGCAGCCCCTCCCGCCTTCTCGGCCTGCTGCTGTTGACGCAGGCGCTGGAACTCCAGCGTGCTGAGTTCGCCCTGTGCTTCAGGCGCCTTGACCTGGGGCAATGGCTCGGTCACCACGGCATCGTTGGCGGCAGCCAGCTTCAGGTCGGCCCCGGCTGCAGACAGGTACTGCGGCAGCGGTGCGTCCCCGGTCATGGCGGCCGCAACGACCTCGGGCGTTTCCAGCGTCGTGGCTGCCGGCGGATTGATCTCGTCGGCATTGGCTGCCACCGGCACAGCCGGGGCCGCGCTCTCTTCCTGTGCAGCCGTGCGACGCTTGCGTCCTTTCTTCCGGGGGGCAGACGGTTCTGCCGTGGCGTCAGCCGCAGTCTTTCCGGCAGCTTTCGGTGCGACCGGTGCGGTAGCGGCATCCGGCGCTTCCACAGCCGGCCCGGCCTCCTTGACCACTTCCGACACCGGGGTCGTAGTGCTCCTGTCCGTCGAAGCCGGTGTGGCCGCGGAGACCACAGGGGCAGCAGCGACGGTCTTTTCAGCCGTTTCTGCCACGGCGGGTGCCGTCGGGCGCGGTTCAACACTGGCGGTACGGCTCTCGGTACCGTTGGCTGCCGTACGGCCAGAGGCGGCCAGTGCATTGATGCTGGCCGAGACCTGCTCCAGGGCGCGGCGACGACGTGCCGAGCGCGCCATCGGCACCACGACCGTCACCTGGACTTCATCACCGACGGCATCGCTGTCCAGGATGTCGACATCGCCACCGAAGCGTGCCTTGGCCTGGGCGATGGCCTCCCGCATGGTGCGGCCACTGAAGGTCATGGTTTTCATCGATTGCTCCCGATCAGTTGACCGATACGGATGGTGTGGGTATCAGGGATTTCGGCGTGTGCCAGCACACGAAGGCGCGGTGCAGCCTTGCGCACCATGGCGGCCACCTGCGGACGGATCCGGTCCGGCACCAGCAGACAGGCTGGCTGGCCCAGTGCTTCCTGCTGCTGGCAGATCCGGGCAGCCTCGGTCGCCAGGAAATCCGCCACCGAAGGATCCAGCGCCCCATTGGATCCGGGGCCGAACGACTGCATCAGCAGCGATTCCAGTGCAGGATCCAGCGCAGCCACCGACAGGTCGGCGGACGGCCCGAAGATGCCCTGCACGATGGCAGGCGCCAGCGCCACCCGCACTTCGCGGGTAAGCTCGCCCGGATCCTGAATCTTGGCGCCATGCTCAGCCAGAGACTCCACGATGGTCTTGAGGTCGCGGATATGGACGGACTCTTCCAGCAGGTTCTGCAGCACCTTCTGGAACATCGGAATCGGCACCAGCTTGGGCACCACTTCCTCGACCAGCTTGGGCGAGTACTGCGCCAGATGATCCAGCAGCTGCTGCACCTCGCCACGCCCCAGCAGGCGCCAGGCGTAGAGCTGCATCAGATGGTGCAGATGCGTGGCCACCACGGTGGAGGCATCCACCACGGTGTAGCCGGCCGCCTGCGCCATGTCCTTTTCCGAAGACTGGATCCAGTAGGCATTCAGTCCGAAGGCCGGATCGCGGGTCTGCATGCCGTTCAGGCGCACGTCGGCATGGCCGGGGTCGATGGCCAGCCACATGCCCGGATAAGCCTCACCGGTGCCCACCGTCACGCCCTTCAGGCCGATGCGATAGTTGTTCGGCCGCAGGTCGAGCTGGTCACGGACGTGAACCGGCGGCGGCAGGAAACCGATTTCCTGGGCAAACTTGCGGCGCACACCCTTGATGCGCATCAGCAGGTCGCCCCCGTTGGACTTGTCCACCAGCTGGATCAGCTTGTAGCCCACTTCCAGGCTCAGGATGTCCACCGGCTGCACGTCCTCCCAGGAGGCGTCACCGTCACCAGCGGCGGCTGGCACCACTTCCTCGGCAGATGCCGGGGCTTCCTTGGCCGCCACCGACAGCTTGAAGGAGACATAGCCCAGCATGGCAGCCAGCGACAGGAAGGCGATGTGCGGCATGCCCGGGATCACGCCCAGAACACCCACGATGAGCGCCACCAGGCCCAGTGCACGCGGCAGCGAGAACAGCTGGCTGGCAATCTGCTTGCCGATGTCATCGTTGCCGTCACCCACGCGCGAGACCAGCAGACCGGCCGCCACCGAGATCACCAGCGACGGCACCTGGGCCACCAGCGCATCACCGATGGCCAGCAGCACGTAGTTGTTGGCAGCCGTGGCCAGCGGCAGGCTGTGCTGCACCACCCCGATGAGGAGACCGCCCACCAGGTTGATCACCAGGATCAGGATGCTGGCGATGGCATCGCCCCGCACGAACTTCGACGCACCGTCCATCGAACCATAGAAGTCGGCCTCACGGCTCACTTCCTGACGGCGACGGCGAGCCTCGGCCTGATCGATCTGACCGGCGTTGAGGTCGGCATCGATGGCCATCTGCTTGCCCGGCATGGCATCCAGGGCAAAGCGCGCCGACACCTCGGCAATACGTCCTGCGCCCTTGGTGACCACCATGAAGTTGATCACCGTGAGGATGGCAAACACGATGATGCCAACCGCGTAGTTTCCGCCAATCAGGAAGTTGGCGAAGGCCTCGATCACCTTGCCGGCCGCATCGGTACCAGTGTGGCCATGAAGCAACACGGCACGGGTGGAGGCCACGCTCAGCGACAGCCGCATCAGCGTCGTCACCAGCAGCACCGTCGGAAACACGGCGAAGTCCAGCGCCTTCACCGTGTACACCGCCACCAGCAGCACCAGCAGCGAGGACGCAATATTGAAGGTGAACAGAAAGTCCAGCACCGGCGCGGGCAACGGCAGCAGCATCATGGCCAGCACGACCACGGCCAGCATCGGTACCGCCAGCGAAGACAATGGCGGCAGCGGCACCTCCTGCCCGGCAATGCGCAGCTGGGTGGGCAGCCGCAGCCAGCCCCTTCCCGGTGCCATGCCCTGGCCGCTGTCCGTCAATGGCGCGCTCATGCGTGTTTACCCTTTTCAGAATGCTTCGGATCCATCTCCGTCGGGACCGGCAGGTCGACCGGCGCCTGCGGCGCCGTCGAACGACCCGGAATCCAGCGCTTGAGCTGGTAGACATAGACCAGCACCTGGGCCACGGCCACGTACAGCGCCTGCGGGATCTCCTGATCCAGCTCCACATGCGCGTACAGCGCCCGTGCCAGCGGCGGGGCCGACAGCACCGGAACGCCCGACTCGCGCGCGATGGCCTGAATGCGCATCGCCAGCTCGTCCAGCCCCTTGGCCACGACGCGCGGCGCCCCCCCGGCTGCCTCGTCATAACGGATTGCCACCGCATAATGCGTCGGGTTGACCACCACGATGTCCGCCGATGGGACCGCCGACAGCATCCGCCGACGAGCGGCCTCACGTTGTCGCGAACGTATCTGTCCCTTCAGCTGGGGGTCCCCTTCCGACTCGCGGTGCTCCCGCTTGACCTCGTCCCGGGTCATTCGCAGGTCGGCCCGGTGGCGGAACCACTGGAACGGCACGTCGAAGAGCGCCAGCACGAAGAGCAGGAGCATCAAGAGCCCCAGCCCGCCCACCACCAGTGCCATGGCATGGCCCACCGAGCCCGCCAGGGACCCATGCGAGAGCGCGGCAAACTCGGGGAAACGGTCCATGGCATACCAGCTGCCGATGGCCCACAGCAGGCTGGCCAGCAGCGACAGCTTCAGGAACTCGACCAGGTTCCGGAGCGAGAAGATGCGCTTGAGGCCGCTGGCCGGATTGATGCGCGAGACCTTGACACCCAGCGCCTTGACGCTGAGGTTGAAGCCGCCGGGGATGGTGCTGGCGGCAATGGCGGCCGCACAGACCGACAGCAGGATGGCCAGCGTGCGCCAGCCCAGATCACCAAAATGCGCCAGCGTCGGTTGCAGCGCATCCAGGAAGTACAGCCGCACCTGGCCGTCGAAGGCGAAGGTGCTGGCCATCAGCCGTCGCATGCCGTCGGCCAGCGACGGGCCCATCAGGGCAAGCGCCCCCATGCCGGCGCCCATCACCAGCAGATGCGCCACATCCCGCGAACGGGGAACGTTACCCTCTTCGCGCGCCTTTCTCAGGCGCTGCTCCGAAGCAGGTAACTGGCGGTCTTCCTTGCTGGTCTCGGCCATTGAATGCGGGCCTCATGACGACGATGCCCGCATTATCAGCAAGGGTCTGCCCTCCACATGCCCGGATAAAGCCGGGAAACCGCGACCGTTTCAGGCCCGCGGCACACCGGCGGCAGGTGCCGCCGGCTGGACGGCATCCACGGAAGAATCAGGGCGCCTTGGCCGGCTGGACAGCCCCCACGGCTGCGGCGTCGCGGATGCTCTGCGCCGCACTCTCCTCATCGGAGGTCGTCATCTCGGTCCCGCCCAGGATGCGTGCCTGTGCAGCCTCGTTCAGCACCACGATGGCAATGCGCCGGTTCATCGGGTCATTGGGGTTGGTCTTGTCCAGAGGAACCACCGCCCCCAGGCCCTGTACCCGCAGGATCTTGTTCGGATCCATGCCCCCCTGCACCAGCTCGCGCCGCGACGAGTTGGCCCGCTCAGTGGACAGCTCCCAGTTGGAATAGCCGCCCGTGGCCCCGCCCGCATAGGGGGTCGCATCGGTATGGCCGCTGAGGCTGACGGGGTTCTCCACCTCGTTGAGCAGCTTGCCGATGGTTCGCATGAGTTCCCGCATGTTGGGCGAGAGCACCGTGCTCTTGCCCGAGGCAAACAGCGGCTTCTTGCTGGCATCCACGATCTGGATGGACAGACCGTCCACCGTCATCTCCAGGCGGATCTGGTCGCGCAGGGCCTCCAGTGCCGGCACCTGCATGATGGACGCCTCCAGACGCTCCTTCAGCTTCTGCAGTTTCACGTCCTTCTTCGAGTCCTTGCCCTTGGTGATGCCCTTGTTGACCTGGCCGTCCTTGCGCGTCAGGTCGGTACCACCACCGGGAACCGGCGCGGTGGCATCCCCGACCCCACTGCCGCCAATCAGCGACAGCTTGAGCGGCTGCTGGAAATACTCGGAAATGCCCTTCAGCGTGTTCTCGCTGGCCGAGCTCAGCAGCCACATCAGCAGGAAGAAGGCCATCATCGCCGTCACGAAGTCGGCATAGGCAATCTTCCAGGCGCCACCGTGGTGGCCATGCGCAGCCTTCTTGATCCGCTTGACGACGATCGGCTGGGCTTTCTTGGCGGCAGGACCCGACATGGCTTACGCCCTCTTCTGCTTGACGTGGCCTTCCAGCTCGGCAAACCCGGGCCGTTCGGTGGAATACAGCACCTTGCGACCGAACTCCACACAGATGGCCGGCGCATAGCCCTGCATGCTGGCCAGCAGCGTCACCTTCACGCACTGCAGCTCCTTGGCCGCCTCGTTGGTCTTCTGCGTCAGCACGTCAGCCAGCGGCCCCACGAAGCCGTAGGCCATCAGAATGCCCAGGAAGGTACCCACCAGGGCGTGTGCAATCATCTCGCCCAGAATGGCTGGCGGCTGCCCCACCGAACCCATGGTGTGCACCACACCCATCACGGCCGCCACGATCCCGAAGGCCGGAAGACCGTCGGCCATCTTCTGGATGGAATGGGCCGGCACCATCGCCTCGTGATGGTGGGTCTCCATTTCATTGTCCATGAGGTTCTCGATCTCCAGCGCATTGAGGTTGCCGGAAATCATCATCCGCAGATAGTCGGTGACGAACTCGATCAGGTGATGGTCGGCCAGCAGATCCGGGTAGCGTGAGAACAGCGGGCTGCTCTCGGGCTGCTCCACATCGTTCTCGATGGCCATCAGGCCTTCCTTGCGCGCCTTGGACAGGATGTCGTAGAGCATGGCCATCACGGACAGGTAGCGCTCCTTGGTGTACTTGGACCCCTTGAACACCGAGGGAAGCGCCGCCATGCAGGCCTTCAGGTCCTTGCCGGGGTTGGCCACGATGAAGGCGCCGAAGGCCGCGCCACCGATCATCAGCAGCTCCAGCGGCTGGAACAGCGCACTGACGTGGCCACCCGCCATTGCATAACCACCAATGACGGACGCGACCACGACGATGTATCCGATGATGACAAACATGTTGTGTATCCCTTGACTGGTTCACACCGGGCATGGACCCGGGGCTCCCCTCCTTTTCGGTCGATACCCGGCATTCTTGAGCATCGCCCTGCCCTGCGGCACCAATGACGGTCAGACGGACACCCAGCGGGAACGGGCGTCAGGCCGAGCACCTGGCAGGAGCAGTGGACATCCAGTGAAACACGTTCAGGCGAGATCCATCGTCACGTTCACCGAGACCCAGGAATCGCCCATGAAAAAAGGCATTCTTCAGGATCCCGGAAGATCCGTCCGAATGCCCAAAAATGCTTCGCATGTTCCGTGCTGACGCACCTTGCCCTTCACGCACTGATCCGAACCCTCGGATCGGTGCAGATTGAATGGAGGTGGCCAGCCAGCCGGAGTGCAGTCCGGCCTGTCAGTGGATTGCGCCCGCCTTGCGTGCCTTGCCCGCACGGGCCGGCGGTTCACACAATCCGCATACGAAGCGGTCTTCCAGCTCATAAGGATGGTTGATGAACTGGCCCTTGCAGCGCCGACACTGCATGGCCGTCACCAGTCCGCTGTCAATGAAGCGCACCAGCCGCCAGGCGCGGGTGAGGCTGAGCATGGGTTCCACCCCATAGCTCTTCACTTCAGCGGTATACAGCTCATACGCCTTGACGATCGCGTCCGAATCATCGATGGGCGCGCTTTTCATCAGGTACGTGTGAATGTTGTAGAACAGGGATGCGTGGATGTTGGGCTGCCACGTCATGAACCAGTCGGTCGAGAACGGCAGCTGCCCCTTGGAAGGCGACTTGCCCGCCACTTCCTTGTACAGCTTCAGCAGCCGCTCATACGGCAGATTGGTTTCCGACTGCAGCATCTGCAGTCGGGCACCCAGCTCGATCATCCGGATCGCCTTGACGATCTGGCGACTGTCTTCCAGAAGACTACGCGCGCTCATCGAGCGTCTCCTCGAATCGTCCCGAACGCAGGATGGCAGCGTGCAGTCGCGACGCACTGCGCTCACCGCCCTCCTCCTGAACACCTTCACCGTGGTCAGCCAGCAGCGACCACAGCATGGCGTCATCGAAGCGGAAGCGGCACAGCAGCATGTTGCCCTGGGCAATGCGCATCATCTGCGCCGGCGACAACTGGTCAAGCAGATCGGCCACCTCTTCGGACAACCCCAGGCGGTAAAGCGCCTGGACCCGATCCGTCCGGATCAGCGATTGTGCAAGGATCAGATAGGAAAGGTTCGTCTCTCTGATCTCTGCAAGGATTCGGTCTTCGTTCATACCTGCTCTTTCCTGAATATCGGCGTTTCAGAAGTGGCTGGGTGGCTGCGCACCCGGCATGGAACAGACTATGAACCCGGACCCTGGCCATCGCCCACCGCAGGCCGACCGGCGGAACGAGCGGCTCCCGGCCTGTTCGGGCCGCATCCGGAAGGACGGGAATGCCACCAAGTGCACTCATCGGGCGCGGCTGTCCGTTGACCCCGGCTGCCCGATGCGGGCCCGCCACAGCCTGGGACGATCGGCACGAGTCGTCGCATGAATGGCTGCCCGGCCACCCACGAAGCAAGAGTGTCCGGCAAGCAACAGGGCGTTGCAGCCTGCCGACAGCTACAGAAAGAAGGAGACACGGTCATTCTGACCAGCCCTCGCCCCACTCGAAGCGCCGAAAAGCGGGACTTCATGCCGGACACAACACCCGAAGCGACACATGCGAGCACACGGACCGGCGTGCAAAAACGCACACGGATTTCCCAAGGGCGGATAGACGGATGCCTGCCGGACCCGGACGGCCTGTTTCGGTCTTAAAGCAACACTTTTCGGGGTCGATATTCATGGCAACGGGAACGTTTCCCGCCGTCCTAACCGAATGCGGGAAAAGGACAAACCCTCTCCTCTACCTCATGGAGTCTGAATCATGGCAGTCATCAACACCAACATCATGTCGCTCAACGCTCAGCGCAACCTGAGCGCCACGCAAAGCGCCCTGGCCACCTCGGTCCAGCGTCTGTCCACCGGTCTGCGCGTCAACAGCGCCAAGGACGACGCCGCCGGCCTGGCCATCGCCGAGCGCATGAACACCCAGGTGCGCGGCATGAACGTCGCCATCCGCAACGCCAACGACGCCATCTCCCTGTCGCAGACTGCCGAAGGCTCGCTGTCCAAGATCAACGACATGGGTCAGCGCATGCGTGAACTGGCCGTGCAGTCGGCCAACGCCACCAACAGCGATTCCGACCGCAAGAACCTGGATGCCGAATACCAGGCCCTGGCTCAGGAAATCAAGCGCAACCTGGCCGGCGCCGCCTTCAACGGTACAAAGCTGTTCGCCACCGCTGCTGCCCTGACCTTCCAGGTGGGCGCCAACGCTGCCACCACTGACCAGATCACGATCAACACCCAGAACCTGACGGGTGATAACAGCATCGTCGAGGTAATCGGTGCTGCCGGCGCCGATGCTGCAAGCATCGGGACTGCTGCCGGCGCCAGCGCCGCTCTTGGCAAGCTGGACACGATGCTGGCTACGGTCAACTCCAAGCGTGCCGAGTTCGGTGCCATCCAGAACCGCTTCGAAGCCGTCATCCAGACCCTGCAGGTCAGCGCCGAGAACCAGACCGCTGCCCGCAGCCGGATCATGGACGCCGACTTCGCCTCCGAAACGGCTGCCCTGACCCGTGCGCAGGTCCTGCAGCAAGCCGGCACCTCGATGCTGTCGCAGGCCAACTCCCTGCCCAACAACGTGCTGTCGCTGCTGCGCTGATCGACAAGGCCCCCAGGCGGCTTCGGCCGCCTGCCCTTCCCCGGCCGGGAAGCCCTTCATCGGGCTTTCCGGCCGTCTGCGTTTCAGCCCCGGTTTTGCCCAGCTTATTCGAAGGCTGCCACGACCGATGGGCATGGCCCCTGCCCCGCCGGTCGGCATGGGGCTTATGAAGGCTGTTCCGGCGCCGATATGATGAGCATCGAAAACCGTCAATGACCCACTGGAGGTCCCTATGGCTGGAAAGATCACGGCAATGGGCGGCTCCCTCGATGTCAACAGCATCGTTTCGCAGCTGATGAACGTCGAGCGTGCGCCGCTGGCCAAGCTGCAGAAGGAACAGGCCGGCATCAACACCAAGCTCTCGGCCTGGGGCACGGTGAAGTCTGCGCTTTCCGAGCTGCAGACGGCCGCAGAAAAGCTGATCAAGCAGGACACCTGGAACGCCACCACGGCCAGCAGCAGCAACGAGGACCAGGTTCAGGCCACGGGTGGAAACAGCAAGGGTGGCGCCACGGGCAACCATTCGCTGGTGGTGAAGCAGCTGGCGCAGAGCCAGACGGTGGCAACCCGCAGCTTTGCCAACGCCGATGCTGTGGTGGGCGGTGGCACGCTGCGCATCCAGATGGGCACCGTGAACGAGGACGGTACGAGCTTCACCGCTGACGGCGAGCGCAAGGCGCTGGAGATCACGGTTCCCGAGAATGCGACCGTCAAGGACATCCGCGACATCATCAACCGCAGCAACAGCGGCGTGAGCGCCAACCTGATCAACGACGGCAACGGCGTGCGCCTGATGCTGACCGGCTCGCAGAGCGGTGCGAAGAATGCCTTCGAGATCTCGGCCTCGGGCAACGGGCTGGACGCCCTGAACGTCTCGGCCACCGCCCAGGCCGGTGCCAACGGCAGCCAGCGCACCCAGGTGGCGCGCGATGCGAAGATGCAGCTCAATGGTCTGGACGTGAGCTCGGCATCCAACAAGGTCACCGACATGATCGAGGGGGTGACCTTCAACCTGAAGAAGGCCGACAACGCGCCGGTGAACATCACGGTGGAGACCAACAAGGAAAGCCTGAAGGAAGATGTCGAGAACTTCGTGAAGGCCTACAACAAGGTCAACAGCCTGATCGCCGAGCAGACGAAGTATGACCCTGCCACCAAGAAGGCCGGTACCCTGCAGGGCAATGGCACGCTGGTCCGGATCCAGCAGCAGGTTCGCAGCCTGGTTCGTGCCCAGGATGACGGCAGCGGTCTGGCCAGCGCCGGCTTTGAGCTGGATCGCAACGGTGCGCTCAGCATCAAGGATGCCAAGCTGAAGGACCTGCTGAACAACCCCGAGAAGATGCGTACCGTGTTTGCCGGCGCGCAGAAGGCTTCAGGTGCTGCTTCCGCAGGAAGCGCGGGTGCCACGGGAGCTGCAGGTGCAGCGACGGCACCGGGCGCAGGCACGAGCACCATGAGCGCGGCCACGGCCGCCCTGCTCTCGGGCTCTGCCGGCAGCGGATCCGGCGTGGCCGGAATGCTCAGCGCCCGTCTGAAGGAGATCCTGGATGACGATGGCAGCCTGAGCGGCACCACCAAGGCCCTGCGTCGAAGCCTGGATGCCAGCACGTCTCGCGCCGACCGCCTCAACGAACAGCTGGAACGCACCGAAGAGCGTCTGCTGAAGCAGTACGCAGCGCTGGACAAGAACATCAGCAACATCACGAACTCGTTCTCGTCGATCGCATCGCTGCTGCGCTGATCATGCGCACCACACGCGGCCGACGCATCGGCCGCGTCACGGAAATGCCCCTGTTCCAGGGCGTCATCACCGGTACCATGCCCAGACGGGAAGGTGTTGATGACGACGCCCTTGCCAGGGGCATTCGTTTTTGCAGCACTTTCAGGTGGCGGGCGGGAATAGCGGCACCAAAGCCATCCACTTCGGCTGGCATCTAAAGTCCGGCGTCCATGCGTCGATAAGAAGGGGTAGACACCGCCGGACCTGACGACCGGCTGTCGCCGACGGATGGCAGCATGATGTCCTCTCGTCACGCGACGCCTCGTCGAAACCTTCACCGGCTTCTGCCCTCTTCCCAGGAAAGCCCATGTTTGCTCGCATGCACCGACCGTCTGCCGCCGCCTACCACGCCGTGGAAATCGAGAGCGCCGTACACCACACCGACCCGCACCGTCTGGTGGAGATGCTGTTCGATGGCGCCGTGACCGCCGTGATGAAGGCCGGCATGGCCTTGAAGCAGGGCAATTTTGCGGCCAAGGGGGAATCCACCTCGAAGGCCATCCGGATCATCGACGAAGGCCTGAAAGCCTCGCTGGACCCTTCGGTGGGCAGCATTTCCACCAATCTGGGCATGCTGTACGACTACATGACGCAGACGCTGCTGCAGGCCAACCTGCACAACGAGCTGGAGAAGTACGAGGAAGTGGAGCGCCTGCTGAAGGATCTGCGTGATGCCTGGCAGGCGATCCGCCCGCAGGTGGTGAAATCGCCGCTTTACGCCTGAGCGGGTGACGACATGACGACCGACATCGCATCCGACATTGTGCTGCCCCCCCAGTACGGGCAGGCCCTGCAGCTCGCCGAGGCCATGCTGGGTGCAGCACGGGATGGCGACTGGGACGAGGTCCGGCGGCTTCGCGGCTCGTTGCCCCGGATGGCCCGGGACCTGGAAATCGCCTGGCAGGAACTGCGGTCCGTGTATCCGGACGCCTGTGCCCTGCTGGAGGGAAAGCGGGCGAGAATGATCCGCGAAATCCTGCGCGTGGACGAACAGATCCGCCAGCTGGGTACCCCGGCCTACCGTCGCATGCTGCCCTGGCTGGCCGCCCGCCCGATGGTGCGTCCCGCCTCCCCCGAACCCTGCGTGTCCCGAGTGTGATCATGAATACGCCGAACCAACAACCAGGTACCCACCACGGCCTCGTGCCGGGTTTCCTGCCCATGTCCCCGCAGGATGGCCTGGACCAGTTCCGGGTGTCCGGCACCATGGCGGTACGTTCGCTGCTGCGCGAGCTGCAGGGCGCCCGCGAGCATGTGGTGCTCTATGCCCACGCCGATGACGAGCTGCACCTGGTCACGCGCATCGAGGGGCTGGAGGCCAATGACTTCCGGCTGGGCTTCCCGGGCGATGAAGAGTCTCTGGAAGCACTGCTGGAAGCTCGCAGCCTGACCCTGGTGGGTCTGACCAACGCCGTGAAGATCCAGCTGGACATTCCGGCCGTGTCGCTGCGCGAGGACGAGGGACGACGGCAGCTGATTGCCGCCATCCCCTCCCATGGGTGGCGCATCCAGCGCCGCGAGGCCTTCCGCGTGGAGCCACCTGCCGCCGACGGTGCCGAAGTGGCCGTGCGGGTGGTGGGACACCGCGAAGCGCGCGGTCGGCTGCATGACATCTCGGCGGGTGGACTGTGCTTCCAGTGGCCAGCCGGCCACGACCTGCCTCAGGTGGGGCAGCCCCTGCTGCATTGCCGCATCGAACGCTTCCGCGCCTCTCCCCTGCCCTGCGATCTGAAGGTGATCCGCATTGCCCCTTCCGAACGGGGTGACGGCATGCTGGTGAGCTGCCGGTTCCAGTCCCTGCCCGAAAGCGTGGGCCGTCAGGTCCAGGTGTACGTGATGGATGTGGAGCGCCGGATGCGCAGTGCACGGCTGGATGCCTGAAGCAGCTCAGCCTGATGGATTCGAAAGGCCCCGAGAGGCATCGCCTCGCCGGGGCCTTGTCGCTATCAGACCTGCATGCCCATGATGTCCGAGTAGGCCTGCACCAGACGGTTGCGCACCGTCACGGCCGACTGGAAGCCGATCTGTGCCTTCTGCATGGCCAGCATCGTGCTCTCCAGTGTTGCACCGGCGTCACCCACCTCGAAGGCGCGCTGCTGCTTGTCTGCAACGTTCTGGGCGCTGCTGACACTGCGCAGCGCATCCATCAGCAGGCTGCCGAACGAGCCGCTGGCTGCGCCCTCCACCTGGCCGGCCATCATGCCGGCACCTAGCCTTTCCATGCCTCCCGGACGGGCGGCAGCCGCAGCAGCATCGGCGGCGGCTTTCAGGGCAGAACCGGGAAATTCCACTTGCATATCCCTTCTCCATCAGTCGGCAAACCATTTGCCGGTTGCCGTCATCGTACCTGCGTGACCCTGGCGTCTTCGGCGAAATAGCAGGTATCCAGCCCGGTATTTGGCGAATTTCCATGGCGTGCGCTGCCGAATAATGTGCCGCATGAGCACATCCAATCCTGCCATGGCCACGAACACTCTGCCTGCATCCGTCAGCCCCTTCGCCCAGATGCCTGCCGCCACCAAGATCAAGGCCGGTGCGGGAGTGATCGCTCTGGGCGCCGTTGCCGTCTCGGCATGGCTCTGGTCCCAGCAGCCGGACTGGAAGGTGCTTTACAACAACCTGCCCGATCGGGAAGGAGGCGCCGTCATCGCCCAGCTGGTGCAGATGAACGTGCCCTACAAGTACACCGAGGGGGGCGGCGCCATCATGGTGCCCGCCAACATGGTCAACGATGCCCGGCTTCGCCTGGCCGCTCAGGGCCTGCCCGCCAGCGACACCACTGGCTACGAGCTTCTTGAAAAGCAGCGCTTCGGCACCACGCAGTTCCAGGAGCGCCTGAACTTCCAGCGCGGTCTGGAAGGCGAGCTGGCCCGCTCGATCCAGTCACTGGCCGCCGTGAAGCAGGCGCGCGTCCATCTGGCCATGCCGGTCCAGAGCGGCTTCCTGCGCGAACAGCAGAAGCCCTCGGCCTCGGTGATGCTGACGCTCTACCCCGGCCGCACGCTGGAGCGCGGCCAGGTGCAGGGCATCCTGGCGCTGGTGGCCTCGTCGGTGCCCGACATGAGCCCGAAACAGGTGTCGGTGGTTGACCAGTACGGAAAGCTGCTGTCGGACCTGGACGGTGACGGCAGCGAGATGAACACGGCGCAGATCAATTACCGCAACCGGATCGAGAGCACGCTGGCCCGCCGCATCGACGACCTGCTGGCGCCGATCGTGGGTGACGGCAACATCCGGGCCCAGGTGGCCGCCGACATCGACTTCACGCAGAGCGAGGCCACAGCCGAGACCTACGCACCGAACCAGAACCCGGGTGCCGCCGCCATGCGCAGCCAGCAGACGATGGCCAGCCGTGACGGCTCGGGCGCAAGCGATGCCGCCGGCGGCGTTCCGGGAGCCCTGTCCAACCAGCCCCCTGCCACCGTGTCGGCCCCCATCAACGGGGCGGCACAGGCCACACGGGCGGCGGGCAGCGCATCGTCTGCCGATGGCGGCGCCGGCGTTTCCACCCGGCAGGAATCGGTCACCAATTACGAGGTGGACCGTACCGTGAAGGTCACCCGCAACCAGACAGGCACCATCCGTCGTCTGTCGGTGGCCGTGCTGGTCAACCAGAAGCAGACCACGGGCGACGGCGGCAAGGAGGTCTCCACCCCGCTGACCCCGCTGGAGATGCAGAGCATCGAGGCTCTGGTGAAGCAGGCCGTGGGCTTCTCGGCCGAACGTGGCGATTCGGTGCAGGTGGTCAACGCCGCCTTCACCAAGCGCCCGGAGGTGGTCGACCCCGAAGTGCCGCTCTGGAAGGACCCCGAGACCGTTTCGCTTGCCAAGGATCTGGGCAAGCAGTTCGGCTTCGTGCTGCTGGCACTCATCATCCTGATGATGTTCATCCGCCCTGCCCTGCAGGCGATGAAGAAGCCCGCGCCCGCCGCCGGCAACAACCTGGACGCAAAAGTCGACGATCAACTGGAACTGCCCAGCCCCGAAGGGACCACCAAGGGCAGCGTCCAGCGTCTTGAAGTCAATCCCGAGCAGGGGATGGGCATGACGATTGCGCAGCACAACGCCCTTCAACTGGCCCGCACCGACCCGACGGCAGTCGCCACCGTGGTCCGCAACTGGGTCAATGGCACCAACCCGGACAATCCAGCATGAGTGGTTTCGATGAAGCCGGCACCCGTGATGCCGCCGTGCTGCTGCTCGCCCTGGGCGAGGAAACGGCAGCCGAAGTCTTCAAGCACCTGACACCGAAGGAGGTACAGGGACTGGGCGAAGTGATGGCCCGGACCCAGTACACGACCAAGGAGCATATCGAGCAGGTCCTGGAACGTTTTCATCAGCAGGCCTCGAAGCAGAGCACGCTGGTGCATGATCCCAGCGCCTACGTGCGCGGCGTGCTGAAACGTGCGCTGGGCGACGACAAGGCCGGCATGCTGATCGACCGCATCGTGCAGGGCAGCGACGTCTCGGGCATCGAGAGCCTGCGCTGGATGGATGCGGCGTCGGTGGCCGAGCTGATCCGTCATGAGCATCCGCAGATCATCGCCTCCATCCTGGTGCACCTGGAGCGTGACCACGCTTCCAGCATCCTGCAGCAGCTGTCGGCCGAGACCCGTTCGGACGTGATGCTGCGCATTGCCACGCTGGACAGCATCCAGCCCAGCGCGCTGAAGGAACTCAACGAGGTGCTGTCGCGCGTGCTGACCGGTGGTGACAAGGTCAAGCGCCCTCGCCTGGGGGGCAGCAAGGCAGCCGCCGAGATCCTGAACTTCCTGGGCGGTGGCGAAGAGGCCTCGCTGCTGGAGACGCTGCGTGCCGAGAACGCCGAGCTGGCACAGGAGATCGAGGATCTGATGTTCACCTTCGACGACCTGCTGAGCCTGGACGACCGCGCCGTGCAGACGGTGCTGCGCGAGGTGCAGAACGATCAGCTGATCATCGCGCTGAAGGGCGCCGAGCCCGCGCTGCGCGAGAAGATCTTCAAGAACATGAGTTCGCGCGCGGCCGAGTCGCTGAAGGAAGACCTGGAGTCGCGCGGTCCGGTTCGACTGTCCGAGGTGGAAGCCCAGCAGAAGGAGATCCTGAAGACGGTGAAGCGCCTGGCCGACGAAGGCACCATCGTGGTGAGCAGCGGAGGCGCCGATGCGCTGGTCTGATGCCCTGGCCCCTGCCTCGCCCCGCCCTGCCCGCATCAGCCGGCAGGATGCCTGGCAGCCGATGGCGGTCATGTCCTTCGACGACCCCGCCACGCACAAGAGCCCGGCGCAAAGGGCCGAGGAAGCCGCACGCCAGGCCGAACAGGAACTGACGCGCCAGCTGGAGGCCTCGTGGCAGAGCGGCCATCAGGCCGGTCTGGCCGAAGCCATGGAGCGGCAGCGCCAGGAAGAAGCGCAGCATGGCATGACGGTTCGCGCCCGTGCCGGTTCGCTGCTGGCCGATTTCTCGTCCGGGCTGGATGCGCTGAAGGAAGGGCTGGCCCACGAGGTGATGACCCTGGCCATGCAGCTGGCCGAACGCATCGCCTGCGAACAGATTCGGATCTCGAAGGACGCACTGGCTCCGGTACTGGCCGAATCGATGAAGCACGTCAGCGAACGGTACCGCCACCTGGAAGCAAGCGTGCATCCGGACGATGTGGAGACTGCACAACAGTGGTTTGCCGCCAATCACCCGGAAATCGCCGTCAAGGTGCTGGCATCTGGCAAGTTGGCGCGTGGCGGCTGCACACTGGCCGCAGGCAGTACCCGGGTGGACAGTCAGCTGGAAACCCGCGTGGCCCGGGCCTTTGCCGCCCTGGGCCTGGATGATGAACGAAACGGTGCGCGCCGGGAAAACGCCCGTGCCGATGACGCATCCCCTGCCCGACCGACGGAACCGTCCCCCATGGACGGAACCGCTTCCGAATCCCTTGTGGCCGATGCCGTGGACACTCATGTCGAGGAAGCTGCCCTGCCCGCACAGGATGCTGCCCCGATCGTGTCCGCGACCGGCTGAACCTTTCTGCCATGCGCCTTGCCGACCAGCTTTCTGCCTTCCTGGGCAATTGCCAGCAACTGGCTGCCCATGTGGACCCGGTAGCCACCGAAGGCCGCCTGGTGAAGGTATCGGGCATGCTGGTCGAAGCCGCCGGCATTGCACTGCCTGTGGGCGCGCTGTGCCTGCTGAAGCAGCCTGACGGCCATGCCGTCGAGGCCGAGGTGGTGGGCTTCGGTCATGGCCACGTCTTCCTGATGCCTTCGGGCGACACGAGCGGGCTTTCTCCCGAGACGCGCGTCTGTCCGCTGGAACCGGCCGTGGTCACCCCCACCCTGGCCCGTGCCAGCCATCCGTGGCGGCGCCAGTCCGACCGGATGCGTCATCTGCCGATCGGGCACGGTCTTCTGGGCCGCGTGGTGGACGCCGATGGCCGGCCAATGGACCGTTTCGGCCCGCTGCGCAATGTGGAAAGCCGCCCCATTCACGGCCGAGCCATCAACGCGATGGACCGCGAGCCGATCCGTGAGGCCCTGGATACCGGGGTACGGGCGATCAACGGCCTTCTGACCATCGGGCGTGGCCAGCGCATCGGCCTGTTTGCCGGCGCCGGCCTGGGCAAGAGCGTGCTGCTGGGCATGATGGCCCGCTACACCGATGCCGACGTGATCGTGGTGGGTCTGGTGGGCGAGCGCGGCCGCGAGATCAAGGAATTCCTGGAAGATATCCTGGGCGAAGAGGATCGCCATCGTGCCGTGATCGTGGCCGCCCCTTCCGATCTGCCGCCGATTGCACGAATGCAGGGGGCGCACTACGCCACCGCCATTGCCGAGTACTTCCGCGACCAGGACATGAACGTTTTGCTGCTGATGGACTCGCTGACCCGCTACGCCATGGCGGCGCGGGAAATTGCACTGTCCATTGGCGAATCCCCGGCCACCAAGGGCTATCCGCCCTCGGTGTTCGCCCGCCTGCCGGCACTGCTGGAACGCACCGGCATGGGCGCACGCGGCCAGGGCTCGATCACCGCCTTCTACACCGTGCTGGCTGAAGGCGATGATCAGAACGACCCGGTAGCCGATTCAAGCCGTTCCTTCCTGGACGGACACATCGTGCTTTCCCGGGAGCTGGCCGATGCCGGCCATTACCCGGCCATCGACATCGAGAAATCGATTTCGCGGGTGATGTCGGCCGTGACTCCTGCCGAGCAGCAGCAGCTGGCCCGGCAACTGAAATCCCTGTGGTCGGCCTACCGGCGCAGCCGCGAGCTGATCACCATTGGCGCCTATACCGAGGGCAGTGACGCACGAATCGACCGGGCCATCGAGCTGATGCCCATGATCGAGGCGTTCCTGTGCCAGGAGGTGCACGATCCGAGCAGCCTGCAGGCATCCGTGAACGCGATGCGCGATCTGCTGGCCTCTTCCCCGAACAGAACAACTGAAACCGAATCTGCATGAAACCCGCCCTGGAACTGGCCGTCGAGAACTATCAGCGCCTGCGTGACGAAGCCGCAGCCGCCATGGCACACGCACAGAAGGAACTGTCGTCGCTGCGCAATACGCTGGCCACACTGGAAAGCTATCGCAGCACGCTGCAGGACCGTCGCCGCGAGACGGACGGCAAGAGTCATTCCGCCACGTCGCTGCAACTGGACACGCACCTGGCTGGTCGCATCGACAGTGCCGTCAAGCAGCAGGAACGCTTCATCGAGCAGGCCGTACGGCGTGCCGAACTGAAGCGCGTTGCACTTCTGGATTGCCAGAAGCGCCTGAAGGCCGTGGAAACCATCCTGAAGCAGCGTGCCGAGCAACAGGCTGCTACCGCATCGCGCCGTGAACGTCTGGAAGCCGACGAACAGGCCGCCATCCGTTATCTGAACCAGTCCAGCCTTCCGGACATCGGCACGACCCGGATTCCGGTTCCGCTGGATCAGGAAGAGCTCTACATCGCATGAAGACCGAATCCTCTCTGGGCACCCGCTCGCCGGTTTCCTCCGGAAAATCGGTGCTGGAACAACTGAGCGCATCCAGGACGCCTGCCAAGGTGGGCCGGGATGCCGCATCGTCGCTGTCCTTCCGGACGCTGATGGCCGACATCCGGCCTGGTGGCTTCGAGGAGATGACGCAGCGCATGGCCGAACGACGTGCCGAGCAGCAGCGCCTGGAGAAGGAACGCCAGCGCGAGCGGCCGCGCACCGAAGATCTGCACGGCAACGCGCAGGTCATGCAGCGCCCTGCTACCGAACCCCAGCGTTCCCGCCAGACCGACGAGATGCGCCAGGCCGAGCGCGTGGCCAAGGCTACACGCCAGGCGGAACGTGCCACGACGGCACGCAGCCGTGATGCCGACAACGCCTCGACTCGCAGCGCATCGACCGCTGAGGCACGTCCGGCATCTGCCCGTGCAGAAGAAACCCATCCTGCCGCCCCGTCGGCCACACAGGCTGCCACCCGGACGGCAGCTTCGGAATCCGGGTCGACCAACACCCCGGGTGATAAGGTGGATGCCGACAGCACGGCTGCCACTGCCACGGCCAAACAGACAACTGCCGCATCCGATTCTGCAGCAGCGGGTGCTGCTTCTGCACAGGCGGCGAAAGCCGTCGACAGCCAGGCATCCACGGGCAGCAGCAAACCGGAAGGGCTGGCCGCCGCTGGCGTACCCAAAAAATCTTCGAGCGCATCGTCCTCGGATGATGCACTGGCTGATCAGGTACGCCAGGGTGCCCAGCTACAGATGGAGACCTCTCCGGTCAGCGAGACCGAACTGCAGCAACTGGCCCGTCAGATGGGACTGAATGAGCCAGCCTCCACTGACGGGAGCGTTCCGACCGCAACACAAGGCACGTCTGACGACGCAGCCGCAGCCACGGTCGCGAAGGACATCACGGCGGTCGATACCGGCGAGAACCCGTCTGCAGGCGGCGAAGGAACGGCCACAGTGCACCCCACCCTGGCCACGGCTCCGTCTCGGCGTGCACAGGGATCATCGGCCAGCGCGGCTCAGTCGGTACAGGATGGACGCGTGGCGGCCACGGGACGCACGAGCGCTGCGTCTGCCCTGCCCCAGACGAGCTCGGCATCCGATACCACGTCTGCTTCTCGCCCGACGACCACGGACGCGAGTCCCACACCCTTGCCGACAGCCGCTGTGGCGACAGGACGAGCGGAAGGCGGCTCATTCAGTCTGGGCATGGCGCTGCCCACGTCGGGCGCCCATTCTCCGGTACGCACGGACGGCGGTCCGCTGCTTTCCAGCCGCATCGACAGTCCGATCAACAGTGCCGAGTTCAAGGAACAGTTCGCCCGCCAGGTGGCCGGCGTGGTCGTGCAGGGACAGGACCGTGCCGAGATCCGGCTGACACCGGCCGAGCTGGGACCGATCCGGATCCGGGTGTCGCTGAACGCCGAGGATGCGGCGCTGGACATCTCCGCCGCGCACGCGGCCACACGTGCCGCGATCGAGTCGTCCATGTCGACGCTGAAGCAGATGCTGGCCGATCACGGCCTGCGTCTGTCCGATTACCGGATGGATCAGGGCAACAACGCGGCCTTCCTGTCGCAGCAACGCCAGTCCGGCCAGGAGAACGGGGCAGGAATGCAACAGTCCGGCACCGCCTTCGGTCAGAACGGGGGCCAATCCGGCGGCCAGCAGGCCGATGGTGGCCACGACGCCGGACGTGCCGGCCGCACGATGGGCAGTCGCCCGACGGCGGTTTCCGGCAGCACCAGTGGCGGCGCCCGTGTGGGCAATACCCCATCGAACAGCCGTCTGGACCTGTTTGCATGAAGCACCTGGGCCGACACATGACGGCGGTGACCCCGCCGTCGGTCGGCCCATGAGTACAGGAGGGGTTCAACGCCACTTCTTGGCCGATCGGAACGCCCCGCGGACATGGAAAATATCGGCATCTCTCCTGAATCAACTGGATTTATCTCATGTCAGGCAATACGAGCGAGAAAGCCGAAGAAGGCAAGAAGAAAGGTGGCAAGGGCCTGTTGATCGGCATCCTGGCCGTGGTGCTGGCGGGTGGCGGTGGTGCGGGATGGTTCTTCCTGAAGCCCCCGCATGATCCCGATGCCGAGAAACTGGCGCTGTACAAGCCCTCGCCCGAGCCGGTGTTCGTGACACTGGAGCCATTCACGGTGAACCTGGCTGATGAAGGCGGTGACCGCATGGCTCAGGTGGCCGTGGTTCTGCAGATGCAGAACGCCTATGCCGAGAGTGAACTGAAGAAGGTGATGCCGGTGGTGCGCAGCAAGCTTCTGAAGCTGCTGTCATCGCAGAAATCCGAGCAGCTGCTGACCGAGAAGGGCAAGGAAGCCCTGGCCGAGGCCATCAAGCAGCGCACCATCGAGGCCATTCATTGGGACAAGTCCTCTGCCCCTGCCCAGGGTGCAGAGCACAAGGATGCTGCTGCGGCAGCACCGGCAGGCAAGCCGCTGATCATGGTTCCTGACTCGGTGGTTGCCGTGCATTTCAATCAGATGCTGGTGCAGTGACATGAGCGAGCAGTACCTGTCGCAGGACGAGATCGACGCGCTGCTGGATGCGCCCGAAGGCAGCGCCACGGATGCGCCTGCCGACGCAGCGCCCGGGGCGGAGGCCGTCGGCGACAGCGGGGCAGATACCGCCGCGGCCAAGGTGGCGGCTGACGATCGTTCTGCCCCTCAGCCCTACGACCTGGCCCGCCAGGAGCGGATCATCCGTGGGCGGATGCCGGCGCTGGAACTGATCCACGAGCGCTTTGCGCGCAGTCTGGGGCTGGCGATGTTCACCTTCATGCAGCGCAACCCGGAAATCACCCACTCTGATCCGGTCGTGGGTCGCTACAGCGACTTTCTGGGCACGATCCAGCTGCCAGCCAGCATCAACATCATGCAGACCCGGCCGCTGGCCGGCTCTGCCCTGCTGGTGCTGGACGGACAGCTGGTGAGCACGATCGTGGACTTGATGTTCGGGGGCACGGGCCGTCCGATGCGCAAGAGCGAGGGGCGCGAGTTCTCGATGACGGAACAGCGTCTGATCAAGAAGCTGATCGAGCTTAGCAGCAGCGAGTACGGGCGCGCATGGGAAAGCATCCACCCGATGGAGCTGGTGTTCACGCGGTCTGAAAGCCAGCCGCAGTTTGCCAACATCGCCATTCCGGCCGAGATGGTGGTGAGCACCACGTTCACGCTGGATTTCAACGGCCAGTCGGGAACGATCCAGGTCTGCATTCCCTATTCCGTTCTGGAGCCGATCCGCGACACGCTGTCATCGTCGCTGAACACGAACAGTGGCGAGGAAAAGCGCAGCTGGCTGGGCCAGATGTCGAAGGAGATCAAGCCTGCCGGAGTGGAGCTTGTGGCCGAGCTGACGACGGCGACACTGACGCTGGGCGAGCTGATGAAGCTGCAAACCGGCGACGTGATCGAGATCGAGACCGGTCCGGGCGCCATGCTGAAGATTGGCCAGGTTCCGATTTTCAATGGTCGTTATGGCGAGCACAACGGCCGTTATGCGGTGCGCATCGACACCGTGCATTCCTATACCGATTCCCACCAGGATTGATCCATGTCTGAACAGAATACCGTGAACCCGGAAAGCGGGGAGATCGTGCAATCGGCCGACGCCCCGGCGTCCTCTGCGGTCGATCCGTCCGTGACGGGAGCCCTGCCTGGCGTGATGGCAAGGCTGGGCCAGGGCACCGAGGGCGGTGCCGACATCGAGCGCATCCTGGACATTCCGGTTCAGCTGTCGGTGGAGATCGGACGAACCCGCACGACCATCAACAACGTGCTTCAGCTGGCGCCGGGCTCGGTGGTGGAGCTGGATGCCCAGGCCGGTGCACCGATGGATGTGCTGATCAACGGCTATCTGATTGCGCAGGGCGAGGTGGTGGTGGTCAACGACCGCTTCGGCATCCGCCTGACGGACATCGTGACGCCTGCCGAGCGCATGCGCCGCCTGAACCGCGGCTGACGGATGTCATCGATGTCTGCCGCACTCACCTCCTTCGGCGTGCTGCTGCTGGTGGTGCTGTCCATTCCGCTGGTGCTGTGGCTGGTGAAACGCCTTTCGCAGCTTCCGGCCGGCCGCGCCAACGGTCTGATGTCGATTGCCGCCACGCTGTCGGTGGGCCCCCGCGAACAGATTGCGGTGGTGAAGGTGGGCGAACGGGCCATGCTGGTGGGCATCACCAGCCAGTCCATCCAGCTGCTGACCGAGCTGGATGCCAGGGACCTGCCTGCACCGTCCGACCTGCCCCAGGCGGCACCCCAGGGATTCGGCTCGCTGCTGGCGGGCCTGCAGAAGAAGAATACCCCATGAAGCCACGAATGCTGTGGGGCGCGCTGCTGGTCGGCGCGCCGCTGGACGTATGGGCCCAGGCCACGTTGAGTCTGCAGAGCACGGCTGCTGCCGATGGCGGCACCACGTGGTCGGTTCCGGTACAGACGCTGCTGTTCTTCTCGGCACTGTCGTTCATTCCGGCCGTACTGCTGCTGATGACGAGCTTCACGCGGATCATCATCGTGCTGTCACTGCTTCGCCAGGCGCTGGGCCTTCAGGCCTCGCCGCCCAATCAGGTGCTGGTGGGCATCTCGCTGTTCCTGACGGCATTCATCATGTCGCCGACGCTGGACCGCATCTACACGGAGGCGTATCAGCCCCTGGCCGAGAAGCGCATCGATTTCGAAACGGCCCTGCAGAAGGGCAGCGTGCCGCTGCGTGACTTCATGCTGAAGCAGACGCGTGCCTCGGACCTGGAGCTTTTTGCCCGCCTGGCGCGGGTGAAGGCTCCGGACGACAAGCCGCTTTCAGCGCAGGACATGCCCTTCAAGGCCATTGTGCCGGCCTTCGTGATCAGCGAGCTGAAGACGGCCTTCCAGATCGGCTTCATGATCTTCATTCCGTTCATCCTGATCGACCTGATCTGCGCCAGCGTGCTGATGTCGCTGGGCATGATGATGGTGTCGCCCGTGCTGGTGGCCCTGCCCTTCAAGCTGGTGCTGTTCGTGCTGGCTGATGGCTGGAACCTGCTGGTGGGCTCCCTGGTAGCGAGCTTTGCGACATGACCCCCGAGACCGTACTGACCATTGGCCGCCAGGCCCTGGAGACGCTGATGACGACGGCGTCGCCGATCCTGCTGGTGATCCTGGTGACGGGCCTGCTGATCAGCATCCTGCAGGCGCTCACGCAGATCAACGAGGCCACGCTGTCCTTCGTTCCCAAACTGGTGCTGTCGTCGCTGGTGCTGGTGCTGGCCGGCCCCTGGATGCTGTCCAATCTCACCGACTTCATCTCGCGGATGATTCTGTCGATTCCGGCGGTGATCAATGGGCAGCCCGGTTTCTAGGACCATGCTCGCATACACCGCCCGTGCGAGCGAGTGCTCGGCAGATGGGTTTGTGTACCCCGCCCCTCATGATCACGGAACGGTTGTTCTCCAATGATCACCTTTGACGAAGCGCAGATTCTGGGCTGGCTGTCGGCACTGCTGATGCCGCTCTTCCGCCTGCTGGGCCTGTTCAGCTCGGCACCGCTGCTGTCGTCGCGCAACATTCCCGTGCGCTACCGCGTGATGGCTGCGCTGTCACTGGCCGTGCTGGCTGCACCGCTGGTGCATGGCAAGACCCCTTCCTTCGATGATCCGGCCTTCTTCGTGCTGATGGCCAGCGAGGTGATGATCGGGCTGGCCATCGGGCTGGTCTGCCGCATGCTGCTGGCTTCGGTGGAAATGGCCGGCGAGATCATCGGCCTGCAGATGGGCTTCTCGTTTGCGGCCTTCTTCGATCCCAGCACGGGTAGCAACTCCAATGCCATCGGCCGATTGTTCAACACGATGTCGCTGATGAGCTTTGCCGTGATCAATGGCCCTCTGCTGCTGGTAGCGGCTACCATGAACAGCCTGGAACGGATGCCGGCCAGCATGGGCACCCAGCAGTTTCTGGGGCGGCTGGACATCGGTGCGGTCATCAGCCAGGTGTTCGAGCTGGGGCTGTTGATGGCCCTGCCCTACATGGCACTCCTGCTCTTCGTGAACCTGAGCCTGGGGCTGATCTCGCGCGTGGCGCCGCAGCTGAACGTATTCGCCATCGGCTTCCCGATCACGATCGGATCCGGCCTGATGCTGCTGACGCTGGGCATGCCGATGCTGTATGCGCCGCTGGCGCAGATGCATCAGGCCATCTTCTCGCTGTTGGGGTTCTGACGCCGTTCAGCGCGACGCAAGCCCGGGGGTGAAGCGTGCCCTGGCGGGCATGCGTGCGGTGATGCGTTCCCGGTTGAGTGCGAGAGCCTGCTCGGTCGGCTGGTAGTCCTGCCAGAGCGAGGGGTTGTCGGGAAGATCCTGCGGCCAGATGTTCTGCACCCTGAAACCGCGCGCCAGGCATTCTTCGTGCAGGGTTGCATAACGTCGCTGCAGGAAGGCCAGCTTGTCGAAGAAGAAGCGGACGTGCCCTTCTCCCAGCTTGTAGTCGGCAGGTTGGCTGACCAGGCTGAAGCGTCCCCGGGCCACGGCATTGGGGATGCGGGTCAGCTCACGGTGTTCGGCCAGGAGGTGTTGATCGCAGAGTTCTGAGGGATCGACCAGATTGATGCGGGTCATGGTGCGTGCAGCCGCTTCAGGCCGTGGCCGACTGCCGTTGCCCGGATGATGTTCCCTTGTAGGCGCAGACGCGATTGCGGCCCGCCAGCTTGGCTTCGTAGAGGGCGTCATCGGCACGATGCACGACCTCTTCCAGCGGCATGCCGGGCTCGGCCACGGCCACACCGGCCGAGAAGCTGAGGTTGATTTCGCCTTCATTGTAGACGAGCGTGCGCTCGACCACGACACGCTGAAGACGCTTGAGGATGTCCAGCGCCGTCTCGGCGGAAACGCCCGGCAGCAGCAGCACGAACTCGTCACCGTCATAACGGCTGCAGCGGTCGCTGGGACGCAGCTGTCCACGGATGGCGGCAGCAAAGTAGTGAAGCGCCTCGTCTCCCGCATGGGCCCCCTGGGCATCGTTGAGCGAGCGGAAGTGGTCCAGATCCAGCAGCACCACGGCCAGCGGCTTCTGCTTCAGCGTGCATTCGGCCAGCAGCTCCTGGTAGGCCACGCCCAGCCCCCGGCGATTGAGCATGGCCGTCACCTGGTCGGTCATCTCGAGGCCCCGGGTCTCGTTCAGTTCGTTCGACAGTTCGCTGACACTGCGCTCCAGATCGTCGGCACGCCGGCAGGTCTGCTCGAATTCGGTACGGGTCTGGGCCAGGTGCCCCCGCATGGCCACGGTGCGCCCCACGATGTCCCCCAGCACCTGCGCCAGGTCATCGATGTCGGACACGCCCTCAATGCGCTCGACAAAGCCGTCGAGCGACTCGGAATAGGAAGCGCTGGAATCCATCAGCTCGGACAGATTGCCGACCCACTGCGTGAGCAGCTGTTTCAGCTCGGTCAGCGCGCTCCGGCGCATGGTCAGCAGGTTGCCATGCTCCTTCAGATTATGCCGAACGTTCTGTCTCGCCTGCTCCAGCGCACCCCGATCGACACCTTCGGGTTCTGCCCCGATGGCACGGCGGATGGCCGAGAACTGCTCGATGATCCAGGCTTCTTCCCCGGCCAGGATGGGTACCACGTCGCAGATGGTGTCCAGAAGCGCGGTCAGCGAGACGATGAGGCGCTGGCGACGTTCAGCCAGACGACGGGCGCTGGCCAGTTCGCTGTCTTCGTAGGATTCGACGATGCCGTCTGGAAAGCGCCGGCCGGGGCGGACCATCGGGATGGTGGCAGGCTCGAACTGCTGCTCGACCTCTTTCCAGGCGATGGCGTAGTTCTCGGGCGTGGGCGACAGGCGCTGCTGCGACAGATGCAGGAGGGTCGCCTTGGCCAGACTGACGTTTCGCCTGCGTTCGCTTTCAGTCTCCAAGATCAGGCTCCCTTCGCTACTCCGACATGCACCATGCGACACAATGACAACGCCCCCATGCGCGGACGGGGCCTCGGTGAAAAGGCGGCAAAAGACGTAGCCAGTCTTTTCTTCAGCCTGTCATTAGAGCCGGGCCGCAGGCAAATGAACAGCCCTGGCGCTACCGGTCAGGCGCGTGAAGTGCGCTGCCGTCTGCCGGGCTGGCGGAACGGCGTCTTCAGCAGGACGAGTGGCGGGCAGCACCGGGAAAACCCGGCTTCGACAGCGGGCCGCGTGTCTGCATGAAACAACATGAAACCCCATGCAGCAGCCCCCTCTCCACAGCATCCGGAAAGATCCCGTGAAGCCCACGGCGAATGGATGACGAGACATGCGTCCCACCATACCCTCCGCCCCGGTTCACCGCCCGTCCCGCTGATCCAGCACCTTGGTGAGACGCTTGACCGAGACCGGCATGGGCGTGCGCAGGCTCTGGGCGAACAGCGAGACGCGCAGCTCTTCCAGCATCCAGCGGAAGGATTCGGCCTCACGGTCGAGCTGCATGCCGATGTCGCGCTGCCACTGACGCCAGCGTTGCAGCAGCGGCACCATGGAGGCCTGCAGGGCCTTGTCTCGGGCGGGATCTTCACGCAGCTTGTCCAGCCGCATGACGACGGCCTTCAGGTAGCGCGGATAGTGCTGGAGATGCTCGTAGCCCACCTGATGCAGGAAGCCGGGCGGGAACAGCGCGGCCAGCTGCGCCTCGATGTCGTCGAGCGCGGACCGGTCGGCTCTCAGGCCGGTGAGCTTGCGGCGGATCTGGCCATGTTCGGTCACGATGGACTGCAGCAGGCGGGCCAGCTCCTGGGCGGTGAGCAGCATGCGGGGCCGGCCGTCGGCCAGCGCCTTCTGGAACTGGGCGTCATCCTGGGGCAGGCCATCCTGCAGGAAGCTGCGGATGATGGCGGCCTGGGCCAGCTGCTCGGCCAGCGGCGCCGCCTTGCCACCGCTGCCCGGCAATGCGTTGAAGCCCAGTTCCAGGCCGGCGTTCTTCTTCACGTCGCGCGCCAGCGATTTCAGGGCTTCGTTCATGGAAAGAGCGAAGAGCCGCACCACGCCTTGCCTGTGGTGACGCTCAGCCACGGCCGGGTCGTCGTAGACGGTGATCTCGACGGCATCGCCCTTGTCCAGCAGCGCCGGAAAGCCCACCAGCCGTTCGCCGCCGGTGGTCTGCAGTTCCAGCAGTTCGGGCAGCGTCCCGAAGTCCCAGCGGGTGTGGCGCTGACCGGCACGCATGACGGTGTCGGCTCCAGCCGCCCTGCTGCCCTCGGCACGGCCTGCCTGTGTCCCCTCGGATGCCTTTCCGGGGGATGTCTTGCCTGCCTTCGGGGTCGGAGCAGGTTCCTTGGCAGCGCGCCCGCGCATCTGCGCGGCAATGCGCGAGAACTCGCTCTGGAAGGCGGACTGGGCCTGTGAGCCGTAGGCTGCCTGCAGCTCGGACAGGTGGCGCGAGACGGCCAGCACCCGGCCGTGCTCGTTGACCAACCGGAAGTTCATCTGCAGGTGGGCGGGAATGTTCTCTAGCCGGAAATCGGTGGTTGCCAGCCGCCAGCCGCCCTTGACGCGCAGGAATTCCAGGAGCGCATCGATGAGCGGCGTTCCGGACGGGATGACGATGTCGCGGTGGCCGACTCCGGTTTCCGCCGGAGCGGAATCGGTTTCGCCGGCCGATGCCTTGCCGGTGCTCAGGCCGTCGAGGAATTCGGCGGCCGTGCTATCGAGCGGCAGCAGGTGGCGACGCCAGCGCTGCGGCAGTGACTTGAAGAGCAGCGAGACCTTCTGGGCCAGCATGCCGGGCACCAGCCATTCGCAGCGATCGGCATCGACCTGGTTGAGCGCATGCAGCGGTACGGTGAGCGTGACACCATCGTCGGCGGCACCGGGCTCGAAGTGATAGGACAGCGTGAAGTCGACCCCCCGCATGCGCAGCAGGCGCGGAAAGCGCGCCTCGTCCACGCCGTCGGCGTCCTTCTTCAGCAATGCCTCGCGCGAGAGCTTCAGCAGTCCGGCATCGGCCTTGACGGCCTCGCGGTACCACTGCTGAAGGTCACGGGCATTGCAGATCCCGGCGGGCACCTGGGCGTCGAACCAGGCCGCCAGCGACTCCTCGTCGACCAGCAGGTCGGGACGGCGGATCTTGTGCTCCAGCCGCTCGACATCGGCGATGACCTTGCGGTTGTGGCGGATGAAGTCGGCATCGACCGGCCATTCGCCGGTGACCAGGCCGTCACGGATCATCAGCCGTCGGGATTCAGCCGGATCGACCTTCTCATAGGGCACGCGCCGGGCGGTGTAGAGCACGAGGCCGTAGAGCACGCCCCGCTCGTGTGCCATGGCCCTGCCGCTGTTCTTTTCCCAGTGCGGGTTGCTCCACGAACGCTGGATCAGGTCGCCGGCTGCGGATTCGACCCATTCCGGGCGGATGGCGGCGGCGGTACGCGCCTGCAGGCGGCCGGTATCGACCAGTTCGGCCGCCATCAGCCAGCGGGCGCCCTTGGCGTTCTGCGGGGCGGCTGGCTTTCCTCCCTCGGCCTTGGGCTGGCGACGGTTGAGGATGGACGACGGATGCAGCACGAATTTCTGCTGGTGCGTGCCCTGCCAGCCCGGCCCTTCGGGCAGGCGGTGGGCGACGTTGCCCAGCAGGCCGGTGAGCAGCGCGCGATGGATGACATCCGGCGCGGCTTCGTCGGTATTGATCTGCCAGTTGAGTCCGCGCACCAGCTCGGTGAGCTGACCGATGACATCGGCCCATTCACGCAGTTTGCGGATGGAGAGGAACTCGCGTCCGATGCGGTTGGCCAGCGCCCGGTGCGATTCGCCGCGCTGCTTGCGGCCAGCCTGCTGCTCCTGCCAGTAGCGCCACAGCCGGATCCAGGACAGGAAGTCGGACTGCGGCACATTGAAGCGGGCGTGCGCCTGGTCGGCTGCCTGCTGCGCCGCGGGAGGGCGTTCGCGCGGGTCCTGCACGGACAGGGCGGCCGTGATGATCAGGACCTCGGCCAGGCAGCCGGTACGGTGGCCGGCCAGCAGCATGCGCGCCAGGCGCGGGTTGACCGGCAGGCGCGCCAGCTGGCGGCCGATGGGGGTGAGCCGCTGGCGATCGTCGATGGCGCCCAGTTCGTTGAGCAGGGCGTAACCGTCGGCAATGGCCTTGGGCGAGGGGCGGTCCAGGAACGGGAAGGCAGAGACTTCGGACAGGCCCAGCGCGTTCATGCGCAGAATGACCGAGGCCAGCGACGAGCGCAGGATCTCGGGGTCGGTGAAGGCGGGGCGGTTCTGGAAGTCGTCTTCGCCGAACAGGCGGATGCAGACACCTTCGGCCACCCGGCCGCAGCGGCCGGCACGCTGGTTGGCGGCGGCGCGCGAGACGGGCTCGATGAGGAGCTGGTCGACCTTGCCGCGGATGCGGTAGCGCAGCATGCGCGCCAGGCCCGAATCGATGACGTAGCGGATGCGCGGGACCGTCAGCGAGGTCTCGGCCACGTTGGTGGCCAGCACGATGCGCGGGGCGTTGCCGGGGTTGAAGACGCGCTGCTGGTCAGCGGCAGGCAGACGGGCATAGAGGGGCACGATCTCGGCGCTGGCCAGCAGCAGATCGGCCCGGCTGCGGCCGCCCTGCCCCCGGCCTGCGCCGCCACGCGCCACGGCACGCTGCAGGTGCTCGGCCGTCTCGCGGATCTCGCGCTCGCCGGGCAGGAACACCAGCACGTCGCCGGGCTTCTCGTTCCACAGCTCGCGCACGGCGGTCTCGACGGCCGACGGCAGATCGGTCTCGTCGTCCTCGTCTTCGGCCTGCATGTCTTCCGGCGGCCGATAGCGGACCTCGACCGGATACAGGCGCCCGGAGACCTCGATGACGGGTGCGGGCCGTCCGGGTTCACCGAAGTGCTCGGCAAAGCGGGCGGCGTCGATGGTGGCAGAGGTGATGATGAGCTTGAGGTCATCGCGACGCGGGCCATCGATGAGCTGCTTGAGGTAGCCCAGCAGGAAGTCGATGTTGAGACTGCGCTCGTGCGCCTCGTCGATGATGAGGGTGTCGTAGGCCGAGAGCAGGCGGTCGCGCTGGCTTTCGGCCAGCAGGATGCCATCGGTCATCAGCTTGATGCGGGTGCCCGGCGAGACCTTCTCGTTGAAGCGTATCTTGTAGCCGACATCGGTGCCCAGCGGCGTGCCCATTTCTTCGGCAATGCGGGTGGCGACACTGCTGGCGGCAATGCGGCGCGGCTGGGTATGGCCGATGAGTCCGCCCCGGCGGGTGCGGTCGTTGCGCACGCCCTGGCCGGCCTCCAGGCAGAACTTGGGCAGCTGGGTGGTCTTGCCCGACCCGGTCTCGCCGGAGACGATGACCACGCGGTGGTTGCGGATGGCCTCGACGATGCGCGCCCGGTGCTCGGTGACGGGCAAGGCGTCAATGACGGACCGGATGGCAGCGGGGACCCGGGAATCGGGCATGGACGGGGCTTTAGGGGTATTCACGGCGGGATTATAGAAGGCACGGGACCGGGGCGGCGGAGCGTGCCGCACCGCGGATACGCGGGATTCCGCGGCTTTGCGACCCTGGGTACGATGGGTATGATGGGGCCCCCGACCGGTATTTCGATGGGTGACCCGATGTCCTTCCCACCCCCTTCTCCCCCCAGCCTGCCTGCCCCCGAACGGCTGCCCGAACAGCACCGGCAGTTCGTGGACTGGTTGCGACAGGTAGCCCCCTACATCCACAAGTTCCGGAGACAGACCTTCGTGGTGGGCATTCCAGGCGAGATGGCTGCCACCGGCGGCGCGCTTAATGCGCTGATCCAGGATCTGAGCCTGCTGCACTCGATCGGCATCCACATCGTGATCGTCAATGGCTGCCGGCCACAGATCAACGAGCAGCTGCGGCTGCGCGGGCAGGCACCGCAATACCACAACGGTCTGCGCATCACCGACGCGGTGGCACTGGAATGCGCGAAGGAAGCGGCCGGCGCGATCCGCTACGACATGGAGGCGGGGTTCTCGCAGGGGTTGCCCAACACGCCGATGGCCAATGCCGGGATCCGGGTGGTGTCGGGCAATTTCACACTGGCCCGGCCGGTGGGCATCGTGGACGGGGTGGACTATATCTACAGCGGTGTGGTGCGCAAGGTGGATGCCGTGGCCATCCAGCGGGCGCTGGACAATCAGCAGATCGTGCTGCTGTCCAACATCGGTCACTCGGCCACGGGTGAGGCCTTCAACCTGGCCATGGAAGAGGTGGCAGCGGCCACGGCCATGGCACTGGACGCCGACAAGCTGGTGTTCCTGGCCGAGGTACCCGGTGTGCACGGTGACGACGGCCGCATCCAGACCGAGATCTCGGAGGCGCGGGCCCGGGCGCTGCTGGCCCGCGACGACCTGGCGCTGCCGCTGCGCATCTACCTGTCGGCGGCACTGAAGGCCTGTGAGGGCGGCGTGGCGCGTTCGCACATCGTGCCCTTTGCCGTGGACGGGTCGGTGCTGCTGGAGTTCTTCCTGCATGACGGCGTGGGCACGATGGTGGTGGAAGAGACGCTGGAGGCGCTGCGTGAGGCCACCATCGACGACGTGGGCGGCATCCTGGCGCTGATCCAGCCGCTGGAGGCCGACGGCACGCTGGTCAAGCGCGACCGGGCACTGATCGAGGCCGAGATCGGCAACTTCACGGTGATCGAGCACGACCAGGTGATCTTCGGCTGTGCGGCGATGTACGCGTTTCCCGAGGAGCGGATGGCCGAGATGGCCTGTCTGGCCGTCAACCCGACGGTGCAGAGCCAGGGCGATGGCGAGCGGCTGCTGCAGCGCATCGAGCAGCGGGCCCGCGAGGCCGGCATCACGCGGCTGTTCGTGCTGACCACGCGCACGGCACACTGGTTCCTGAAGCGGGGCTTCGTGATGGGGTCGGTAGACGACCTGCCGGGCAGCCGCCGCAATCTTTACAACTGGCAGCGGCGTTCCCAGGTGCTGCTGAAGACGCTGTAGGCCGGGTGCGACGAACCGCGGTACCATTCGGCGGTTCTCAGTCCTTATCTGGAGTCACTGCCATGGCACGTATGGTCAACTGCATCAAGCTGAAGAAGGAAGCCGAAGGTCTGGACCGTCCGCCCTACCCCGGCGAGCTGGGCCAGCGCATCTGGGAAAACGTCTCGAAGGAAGCGTGGGCCGGCTGGATCTCGCACCAGACGATGCTGGTGAACGAGAACCGGCTGAACCTGGCCGACATCCGTGCGCGCAAGTACCTGGCGCAGCAGATGGAGAACTATTTCTTCGGGGATGGCGCCGACCGGCCGGCGGGTTACGTACCGCAGGAGTGATGCCGGCCTGAGCCCGGCCATGTCGGCACTTTCCGACATGGCCGAAGGCCGCAGGCGGACCACCGGCATGATCCGACCCGCCGCTTTCGTGCCATGCAACGGCACGATCCCGTCCAGGGCCGCAACCGCGGCCCTGTGTCGTTTCAGACCGCGGGCGGGCGTCAGGCTGCGGGATGACCCAGCACCTGCACGCCGTCCATGGTGGCCAGCAGCACGGTCTCGGGGCGGCGGCGGGCAAACAGCCCCACGGTGACGACGCCCGGCCACTGGTTGATGGTCTCTTCGAGGGCGACCGGATCATGGATCTGCAGGCCCGAGACGTCCAGGATGGGGTTGCCGTTGTCGGTGATGTAGCCGTTACGCTCGCGCACGGTACCCCCCAGCGCCTCAAGCTGGCGGCCGACGAGATGTAGCGCCATGGGCACCACTTCCACCGGCAGCGGGAACTGGCCCAGAACGGGCACGTACTTGGTCTCGTCGACGATGCAGACGAAGTGGCGCGAAGCCTGGGCAACGATCTTCTCGCGGGTGAGCGCACCACCGCCCCCCTTGATGAGGGCGAAGCCGGGATCCACTTCATCGGCGCCATCGACATAGCAGCCGATCTCGTCGATCTGGTTGAGATCCAGCACCTCGATGCCGGCCTCGCGCAGCAGCTCGGTGCTGCGCAGCGAACTGGAGACGGCCTGCGGGAAGTCCTGCCGGTGCCGTCCCAGAGCCTCGATGAAGAAGCCCACGGTGGAGCCGCTGCCGACCCCCACCACCTGGCCAGGCGTGAGCCATTCCAGGGCCTTCTCGGCCGCCGCTTTCTTCAACTCGTCCTGTCGCGCCTTTCTTTCTGCCGCGTCCATGCGTGTACCGCCTCTGTGCGTATTGTGACAGACGGTATCGTAACGCTTTGTGGTTGCAAGTGCGACTTTGACGCAGCCGGATCAGCCCGGCACGGCGGTGCTCTCGGGAGCGCGGCCCAATCCGTGCAGGGACGGGTTCTCCATCAGCCAGCGCTCCAGCTGGGCAGCGGTCATGGGCTTGCTGAAGAGATAGCCCTGCAGGTCCTGGCAGCCCAGCTTCTGCAGGGTGGTCATCTCCTCGGTGCGCTCGACGCCCTCGCCGATGATCTGCAGGTCCAGCGCACCGGCCAGCGCGATGATGCTGCGCACGACCTTGAGCTGGCCGATGTCGTTTTCCAGTTCACTGACGAAGACGCGATCGATCTTGAGGGTGTCGACCGGCATTCGCGTCAGGTACGAGACCGACGAGAAGCCCGAACCGAAGTCGTCCAGCGCAATGCGGATGCCGGCCTTCTTCAGTTCCCACAAGGTGGGCAGGACGTTCTCGATGTCACGCATCACGTCGATCTCGGTCAGCTCCAGCGTGAGCGCCGATGCGGGCATCTCGGTGGCTTCCAGGGCCTGCTGGGCAGCACGCAGCAGCGTGGGCTGGCGCAGGTGGCGGACACTGACGTTGACCGACACGCCCGGGATGGGCACGCCGGCAAGCTGCCAGCGCCGCAGCTGCTGCAGGGCCTCGGAGATGGCCCATTCACCCATGCGGAAGTCCAGACCACTGTCCTCAGCCAGCGGGATGAACTTGCCGGGTGAGAGCATCTGCGAGCCGCGCATCCAGCGCATCAGCGCCTCGACACCGACAACGCGGTTGTAGCGGGTGTCGATGATGGGCTGGTAGTGCAGCACGAGTTCGTTGCGGTCCAGCACCGTCGCCAGGGCCGACTGCAGCTCGAAGTCGCCGCGCAGCTGTTCGCCATAGGCGTCGTCGTAGACCAGCAGGCGGTTGCCGCCCTGCTGACGCGCCACGCTCATGGCCACGTCGGCCTTGGCCAGCAGCATCTCGAAGTTGCGGCCGTGGCGCGGGAACCAGGCGGCGCCGATGGAGGTGCGCAGCATCAGGTCCAGCCCGTCGATCTGAAAGGCGCGACGCAGGTGGGCCTGGATGATCTCGGCGGCCTTGCGGGCGGTGTCCTCGTTGGGCAGGTTGGAGAAGACCAGCGCGTATTCGTCGCCCGTCAGCCGGCTGATCAGCAGATCGGGCATGTCCAGGTCGTCGCCTGCCTTGGCAGGGTCAGCCTGGGTGAGGTTGCGAAAGGCATGGCGCAGGCTGTCGGCCACGTGCTGCAGCACGCGGTCGCCCGCACGCTGGCCGAAGGCCTCGTTGATGCGGCGGAACCGGTCGATGTCAAGCAGCATGATGGCGGCGACATGGCCGGCAGGACGCCGGCGACGCAGCAGCATCTGGCCCTTCTGCATGAAAGCGACACGACTGAACAGGCCGGTGAGCGGGTCGCGATTGGCCTGCTCGCGCTGAATGCGGAAGGCGTCGAGCGATTCGGAGAGCGAATCGCGTGCGCACCCCTCGCCTTCTGCAGCCGGACTGTCGGGACTTGCCGCCTGGGCCTTGGCAAGATTGATACCATGCAGCAGGCGCTCGGCCAGCTGGGTCCACTGCTGGGACTTCTGGCAGTAATCGGTGGCGCCAGCCGCCAGAGCCTTGCCAATACCGATGTCGTTGTCATGGTTGGACAGCACGATGATCGGGATCTGGCGACTGCCGATGGCCTCGCGCAGGTGCCGGACCGAAGCGACGCTGTCGGTATCGGACAGGGAATCATCGACCATGACGGCATCGGGCATCATCCGCTCCAGCAGCGGGATGGCCTTGGACAGCTGATCGGTCACCTGGACGTCGATACCCCGCTCGCCCAGCCCTACCGAGATCATGTGCTGCCAGGCAGGATCGTCCTCCACCAGCAGTACACGCAGTTCGCCCAATGCTGTTTTCAACACCATGACATACCCAAAAGCGACTTTGCAGGAAAAATGGCGGTCCCATCGCAGACGGACCCTGCCTGGCCCTGGCGGTCCGGCTGTCCAGGCTGCTGCGGTGAGCCGTCCGTCTGCCGCGAACGGCGCTTGCACGGAAACGGTTTCAGACTGTGCCGGCCCTCTACGCCACCCGCTGGACGCCACCATGACTCTCGCCCCGAAACATAGCCTCAAACCCCTGCCCCTGTCTGGCCAGCTGCTGCTGATCGGTCTGTTATGCGCTACCGCCGGTCCGGCACTGTCGCAAGGACAGCAGACCCCCGCGCAGCAGGCCGCCCGGGCGGCAACGCGAGCCGATGACACCATGAGACGCCCCGGCGAGGACGACGATCGCGTGCACCTGGTCATCGGGCTGGTGAGCAACTATTCGCCCGAGTACAGCGGATCGGACAAGATGGGGCATGCCTTTGCCCCGGCCGCACGGATCGATTGGCGCGGCTATTCGATCAGCCGCTCCAGCGTGACGCGTGCCAGCGTGCGAGGCAACCGGGTCTCGGAAACGGGGCTGGCCGGACCGCTCTGGCACCTGGACCGCTTCAGCTTCGGGTTGGGGCTGTCGATCAACCGGGGCCGCGACGTGGATGAGGACGATCTGGCCAAGGGCCTGAAGCCGCTACGCGGCACGCTGATCGGCCGGTTGCGCTTGCGATACGACCTGACCCGCTCGATCCAGCTGCAGGCGCGGCTGGTGGGTGACATCCTGGGTCGCCAGGGCGGCTTCGAGATTCCGTTCGGTATCGGCTGGCAGCGTCCGCTGAGCAAGCGGCTGCTGTTGAGCGCCGACGCAGGCGTGACCTGGGCCAACAGCAACTCGCTGCGAAACAGCTATGGCATCGGCGAGCGCGAACATGCGGCCAGCGGTCTGCCACTGTACGACCCGGGATCAGGCCTGCGCGAGTTCGGGGTTTCCGTGGGGCTGACGGGCGAGCCCAGCAAGCACTGGATCTGGGTGGCTCGTGCCAGTGCCACCCGGCTGACGGGACCGGCCGCACGCAGTCCGATCGTCAAGCGCCACGTGATGCCTTCCCTGCTGGTCGGCGCCGCGTACCGGTTCTCGCTGTAGGCGCCGGTCAGAGCCAGACAGGTTCGGAAGGCGTCTCGGGAGCGTCTTCCGGGGTGGAAGGCGAAGGAGGCAGGCTCTTGGGGGTGGGTGCACCGCGCGATCCGGGCGCGCTTCCGCTGCCCTGCCCCGGTACGGGGGTTTCATCGGTCGGGTCATCCTCCAGGGGCTCGTCATCATCGCCCAGCGTGACGACCAGTGCCCCTTGCTGCACGGTCACGCTGCGCAGCGACAGGCGCGCCATGGCCTGCCGAGGGTCGGACTCGTCCAGCACCCAGAGCGGCTGCTCGCTGAAGAATTCGTCGGCCAGCATGCCGGAGATGACATTGGAAACCATGCGGGCCTGATCAGGCGGCACGCCTTCCATGGAGAAATCCAGGAGCTGCGGGCGCTTCAGGTAGAAGGCGCCGGCCTGCGGGTCATAGGCAGGTTGACCCGCCACGCGGGCGCTGCCACTCTGGGTGGCCTGCCCCGGCACGGGCTGGAAGCCCACATCCACCGAGACGAAGATGCGCGGGTCGTTGGCCTGCATGCGCACGACGGGCTGGGTGAGCCGGACACAGGCCAGCTCGCCGAACAGGCAGCGGCGCAACGGGAACGATGGCGCCAGCTGACGGGTGATCTGCGGGCCCGTGAAACGCAGCTCGCGCCGCTCGGCCTGCGCCGGCGACGGTACCGCGAGCACGCCGATGGCGACACACGCGACCAGCGATGCCAGCCTGGGGACGAAGGACCGGAAGACAGGATTCATGGGCGCATCATAGCAGCCCGCAGCGGTGATGATCAGCCCAGTGCGCGAATGAGCAACGAGGGAGAGCCCCAGCGATGCTCGACCACGTCGACCCGCAGCGGCAGCGTGCTGGAGAGCCAGTGGAAGACGCCCTTCACGTCGGCCAATGAGAAGCGGCCCGAGACCTGCAGATTGGCGACACGGGTGTCATAGCGCAGCCGTTCGGGACTGTAGCGCTGCAGTTCGTCGATGAAATCGGCCAGTTTCATGTGATCGGCCACGATCTGGCCGTTGATCCAGGCCACTTCGGCTTCCTGAACCGGTTGCAGCGGTGCCTGGCTGTCCGTGCCCAGCACGACCCGCTGGGCGGCCAAGAGCGAACGTTCGCCACCCGCGTCGACGACCTGCGCCTGCCCGTTCAGCAGGTTGAGGGTGGTGCTGAGCGCCAGCCGGCGAACGACCAGGCGGCCGTCCTGACTGCGGATGCGGCCTTCGGCCGTCTCGACGACCAGGGGGCGTGCCCCCGGGGTCTGTTGCACCAGCAGCTCACCGGAGAGCAGGCGAACGTGGCGACCGTCTTCCCGGTCGGCCACGTTGATGGCCGTCCGGGTGTTGAGCAGCAGCCGGGTGTGAGCATCAAGCACCACCTCACGGCGCTGGCCGATGTCGGTGCGATAGTCGGCGATCCAGCGACGCCATGCCGTGCCATGATCGACCAGCCCTGCCGAAGCCACTGCCACCCCAAGCATGCCCATCTGACGGACGAAGCGTCGTCGTGAGGCGCTGTCTGCCGAGGCCAGAGGAACGGAAGGAGAAGGCGCGCGACCGATTTCACGGCTGGCAGGCGCGACAGGGAAGGAAGCTGATCTGGATTTGATCATGTGAATGAAAAGCGGCTGCCTGCAGGGCAGTACCAGAGTCTTGCGCACCACGTTCCCGGCAAGGAAATGGCAGGCAGCCCCGGTGTTTTCCGGAAAATGAAAGCGGGGATAAGCGGAGGCACTGGGTCATGGGCATCCACCTCAGGGCCATTCATCATCTGAAACTGGCGACATTATCCGGCAGTCATGTGTGATTTTGCCTGTCAATGCCAATGACTCGTCAATGATTTACCCGGCTGTTACGCAGGATCGCAACAGCCGGTGTTGCGTGATCAAATGTTTCAAGAACGTAATCCGCGAAATGGCTCCGACACGGCAAGGATGGCTGCTCATCGCGTCCTGCAGATCACCTGGAATGAATCCCGAACCAGCCCGACACGACCCCCGGTCGGCTCCGTCACGCCCCCTCGGCCAGGCCCGACATGCCGGCCATGCGTGCCGCCAGAATCCGGGAATCTGGCGCAGGATGTGATGCTGTATCATCGGTGCCGGCGGCCCGTGCCCGGGTCGGTCAGACCATGAGACCCGAGCATGTCCGGGACTGGCGGGCCCGCTTCCGGCATCCGATCGTTCCGGTAGACTCTCGGAAACCCACGGCACGATCCCGGAAGCCAGGAGGAAGAAACATGAACGACACCCTATCTGTCCTGAACCTTCGGCGTCCCACGCCTCACCCGGAACTGTCCTACTGGAGTGTCTGTCGGGTGGAGGCCTTGTTCGAGCGTCCCTTTCTGGATCTGGTCTTCGAGGCGGCCTCGGTCCACCGCCAGCATTTCGATGCGCAGCGCATCCAGCTCTCCACCCTGCTGTCGGTGAAGACGGGCGGATGCCCGGAGGACTGCGCGTACTGTCCGCAGTCGGCACGCTACGACACGGGCGTGAAGGCCCAGAAGCTGCTGGACGTGGAGACGGTGCTGGCCAGTGCCCGGGTGGCCAAGTCACGCGGGGCCAGCCGTTTCTGCATGGGTGCCGCCTGGCGCGGTCCCAAGCCGCGCGACATCGAGAAGCTGCAGGAGCTGATCCGCGCGGTGAAGGACCTGGGACTGGAGACCTGCGGCACCTTCGGTCTGCTGGAAGAAGGCATGGCCGAAGATCTGAAGGAAGCGGGCCTGGACTATTACAACCACAACCTGGACACCGCGCCCGAGCACTATGGCGACGTGATCGGCACGCGCCAGTTCGATGACCGGCTGAACACGCTGGGCAAGGTGCGCGCCGCGGGGCTGAAGATATGCTGCGGCGGCATCGTGGGGATGAACGAGACCCGCAAGGATCGCGCGGGGCTGATTGCCAGCCTGGCCAACCTGGACCCGCAGCCCGAGTCGGTGCCGATCAACCAGCTGGTACGGCTGCCCGGCACCCCGCTGGCCGATGCCGAGCCGCTGGACTGGACCGAGTTCGTGCGCACCATTGCGGTGGCGCGCATCACGATGCCCACGAGCCTGGTGCGCCTGTCGGCCGGCCGGCAGGAGATGCCGGAGAGCATGCAGGCGCTGTGCTTCATGGCCGGCGCCAATTCGATCTTCTATGGCGACAAGCTGCTGACCACGGAAAACCCGGAAGAGGACAGCGACCGGCAGCTGATGCAGAAGCTGGACCTGCTGCCGATGCAGTCAGAACAGGATGGCGAGCAGCCCGGTGAGCAGCAGCAGGACGTTTGCAACCATGGCCATGATGAAGCCCGGTCCGCGTGAGGCGGGATCCCGCACGTAGGCGCGGCCATACAGCATGCGCCCCACCAGGTAGGCGATGCCCAGCGCCGAGACCCAGACACCCGGAACGTAGTGGCCGGCGATGAGCAGGGCGGGCAGGAAGACGATGAGCTGTTCCAGGGTGTTCATCTGCACCCGGTAGGCGCGCTCGAAGTTCTCGTCGCCGGTGACGGCTGGCGCCTTGACGTGGTAGCGCAGGCGGGCGCGCCCCACCAGGACGCCAAAATACAGGTACTGCAGCACCGCCAGCAGAGCGAGAAAATGGATGAAAGCCATGGCTGTAGTGTTCTCCGACGATCGGTGAGGAACGATTGCCTCCAGGGGGTGGCAACATGTCCCGAATGTTGCAAGGGAGACTAATTATCGTCAACAATCGCGGCCAGCGCATCCGGGGCTGCATCCGCAGTGCCACGTGCCGGCTGCAAAGCCCCCTTCCTGCCTTACCGCTATCTGATCAATCCATCGATCCCTCCCGGATCCCTCTGGAGAGTCCCGCCATGTCCCCTACCCGACGCAATTGCCTGGCCGGGATGGCCGCCCTGTGCCTGGGAACCTGTCTGGCGACGCCTGGTACCGCACGTGCCGTCACCATCCATGACGACCAGGGCGAGCTGACGATCGACACGCCGCCCGCCCGCATCGTGGCGCTGGAGTATTCGTTCGTCGATGCGCTGGCCAATGTGGGCCTCTCCCCGGTGGGCATTGCCGATGATGGACAGCCCGACCGGATCCAGGAGCCGATGCGCAGCCTGATCAAGCCATGGACCTCGGTGGGCACGCGCTCGCAGCCCAGCATGGAGGTCATTGCCGGGCTGAAGCCGGATCTGATCATCGCCGATACCAGCCGGCATCGTGCCGTGTACGGCCAGCTGCGCAAGATTGCCCCCGTGCTGCTGCTGAACTCCCGCTACGGTACCTACACCGAGCTGCTGGCCCAGGCGCAGACCATCGCCGACGCGGTGGGCCGGTCGCAGCCGATGAAGGAACGGATCGGCCAGCTGCAGGCCGAGATGAAGGCCATTGCCCGGATCGTCCCCCAGGGGCAGAGCGCCATGTTCGGCACCTCGCGCGAGAATGCGCTCAATGTGCATTCCCAGGCCTCCTTTGCCGGCAGCCTGCTGATGGAACTGGGCTTTCGGGTGGCACCG